>Ga0081455_10005125_pt1 | contig 14437 bp, 12 predicted proteins | sample TabmetS3T2R1_FD_70207 | JGI IMG/M metagenome (GOLD analysis project Ga0081455, IMG submission 70207) | Tabebuia heterophylla rhizosphere microbial communities from the University of Puerto Rico - S3T2R1 | ecosystem: Host-associated > Plants > Roots > Rhizosphere ... | reverse complement strand
CAAGCGGGCAGGGAAACTCAAGAAAATTCCGCTCGACTCACGAGCGACCTCCGACGTGTTCATGCTGGCAATGGGGGCCTACACGCCGCTCGACGGATTTATGGGGCACGACGACTGGCGCGGTTCGTGCCTAGAGATGAAACTGACCAGCGGCGTCTTCTGGCCAATCCCGATCACGCTTCCCGTAAGCCGAGATCTTGCCGATAGCATCCATCCCGGCGAGGCGGTCGCGCTTGTCGATGCGGAGACCAGTGACATGCTCGGTGTCATGCAGCTTCACGAGAAATATTCAATCGACAAGCAATTAGAAGCCGAGCATGTTTATCGCACCACCGATCCGAAGCATCCAGGCGTGGCGAAGGTCCTGAACCAGGGCGATGTCAATCTGGCCGGGCGCGTCAAGGTGCTGAGCGAAGGCGAGTATCCTGTCAAATACGCGAACCTCTATATCCGTCCTGCCGAGTCGCGGGCCATGTTTCTTGAAAAGGGCTGGTCGCGTGTCGCAGCCTTCCAGACCCGAAATCCCATGCACCGTAGCCACGAGCACCTGGTGAAAATCGCGGTGGAGGTATCAGACGGTGTTTTCATTCATCAGGTGCTTGGGAAGTTGAAAGCGGGCGACATTCCAGCCGAGGTTCGCACCCGGGCGATCCAGGCGATGATTGACAATTATTTCCGCCCCGGAACGGTCATTCAGGCAGGCTATCCCATAGAGATGCGCTATGCGGGTCCGCGCGAGGCGCTGTTTCATGCTCTCATTCGCCAGAATTTCGGCTGCTCGCACCTTATCGTCGGGCGCGACCATGCCGGCATCGGCGACTACTACGGTCCGTTCGATGCGCATCACGCCTTCGCCGAGCTGTGGGACGGCGCACTTCACATTAGAGCGCTGAAAATCGACATCACTTTCTACTGTCGGAAGTGTTACGGAATGGCGACAGCCAAGACCTGTCCCCACGATCCGGAAAATCATATTTCGATCTCCGGCACGCAACAACGTGAAATGCTCTCGACCGATGCGGACATACCGCCCGAGTTCAGCCGGCCGGAGGTGGTGGCGATCCTCAAGGAGTATTACGCAAGCTTGGCATCGACAGGCCAGAGTTCGGCGTCATGATCATCGCGCAAATCTCCGATACCCATATTGCGCTGGATATACCCGACGCAGATCAGAGAATACGCGATTTCGCACTCACCGTTGCGGACATAAACGCACTCGATCCGACCCCCGATGTCATCGTTCATACCGGAGATATCGTTCATAACGGACGGCAAGACGAATACGCTCAGGCAGTGGCCACACTCGCGAACGCGCGTGCGCCGGCATATGTGCTGACCGGTAATAGGGATGACAGGGCGAAACTGTGCGAGGCCTTTTCGGACCGCGGATATCTCGCGCCCGATTCAGAGTTTGTCCACTATGCGATTGACGATTATCCAATAAGACTGATCGCGCTGGATACCCTAAGTTCAGGTAGCAACAAGGGTGACTTCTGCCGCGAGCGGGTCAGACATTTGATTGACATGATCGACAGCGAGACCACCAAGCCTATTGCGGTGTTCACGCACCATCCGCCATTTGAGGTTACAGTGGGGCCGGATTCACTCCACTTCGAAACACCGGAAATAATGTCGAGGCTGCGGCGGGCTTTGCAGCACTCCGGGCGGGTCGTCGCTGTTTTCAGCGGTCATGTTCACCGTGCCGCTGCGGGCTATGTCGAGAGCATCCCGGCAACCGTGATGCCGTGCATCGCAACGTCACTGCGCAAAGGTGAGTATCCGGCTGGCATGAAGACACGCCCGGTCTATCAGGTTCACCGGTTTGATCCAGTTTGGGGTTTTACTACCGAAACACGGATTGTAGGAACGGGGCCATCGGCGGCATAGACATGCGGTTGCCACGCTGTCTAGGCTGTTCTTCGCATTGTACGTTGCGACAAGTTCACTTGAACATTGGTTGCGCCAACAAGCGCTCGCCCCCGTTTCGCCAAGTGGTCGGGCCGATAATAGTCTTGCTCTCTTGCGACATAGGCCGAATTTGTTTGGCGATTTTTGTTCGCCAGCTATAGGCTTGGCGATGCTGACGCTGGCAAGAACAACATCGCGTCGCGCTGAGCTGGTGGTTTGCGAGCGGTCGCCACGAAGCCGCGTTGCGCTAACAGGACGACAAACAGCGCCGTGCGAAGCCGGGAGGACACCATCATGCAGAAGACGGACGTGGCGCGAGGCCCAAGGTCTCGCAGCGTGTCGGCAACCGACAACGTCGTAGACACGAGTTTCCCTCAATCGCAAGCAAGACGCAGGTTCCTGCGCCGCGGCGTGGCCTTGGCCGGCGCGACCGTCGCGTCGGCGACCGGGATCGCCGCCGCGAGGGCGCAACGGCTGGAAATCCCGCGGTCGAACCTCGAAATGGGCCGCATCATCGAGCCCACGGTGTACGGGATGCCATCGAAGTTCGAGGCCCACGTCAGTCGCAGACGCAGTGATGTGCTCGTCAACAAGCAGAACTGGTCCGATTGGAGCATGACGCCGCTGCAACACCAGCTCGGCATTATCACCCCCAACGGCTTGTTCTTCGAACGCCATCACGCGGGCGTCCCCGACATCGATCCCGACAAGCACCAACTCGTCATCCACGGCATGGTGAGGCAGCCGCTCAAATTCTCCATGAGCGACCTCATGCGCTACCCGTCGGTGTCGAAAATCATTTTTCTGGAGTGCTCGGGTAACGGTCTCACCGACTGGACGAAGGCCGCATCGACCACGGTGCAGCAGTCGCATGGCCTGCTCTCTTGTGCGCAATGGACTGGCGTGCCGGTGTCAACGCTACTCGACGAGGCGGGCAGCGACCCTGCCGCAAAGTGGGTGCTGTTCGAAGGCGCGGACGGCTCCGCTCACGCCCGCTCCATCCCGATCGAAAAGGTGATGGCCGACACGCTTCTGGTCTATGGCCAGAACGGGGAGCGGCTACGACCCGAACAGGGCTATCCGCTGCGCGTGCTCATCCCCGGTTGGGAGGGCAACGTATCGGTCAAGTGGCTCCGGCGCATCAAGGTGTCGGACCAGCCCTGGTACTTGCGCAGCGAGACCGCGCGCTACACCGATCCGATACCCGAAGGCAAATGGCGGCAGTTCAGCTTCGTCATGGAGTGCAAGTCCGTCATCACCAGGCCCTCGGGAGGGATGAAGCTCGCTGGGCCGGGCATCTACCCGATCGAAGGTTTCGCCTGGTCGGGAAACGGCACTATCAAAGCAGTCGACGTCACGGTTGATGGCGGTAAGACCTGGCGCGAGGCGGTGCTCGAAGAACCGATCCTCGATCGCTGCCTGACCCGCTTCCGTTACGTCTGGGACTGGGATGGCGGCCCAGCCAAGATCGCAAGTCGCGCCGTCGACAGCACGGGGTACGTGCAGCCGACCGTGGTCGAGATCGCGAAAGCCCGCGCGCTCGTTGGCTTCGTGCAGCATCACAACGGAATTTTCCCGTGGTCGGTGAGCCAGGCCGGGGAGGTGAAAAATGCGATCGCATAACTTCGGCGCTGTTGCGCTCGCCCTGCTGCTGTTCTCCGCCTTGAGCTTAGGGGTCGCGGACGGCCAATCCGGCAGACCGCACTTCGGCAAGCCCATTTCGGAGGCCGACATCGCCGCCTGGAACATCGACGTCCGTACCTCGGACGGGAAGGGACTCCCAAGCGGCAAAGGAAGCGTTGCCGAGGGCAAAGTTCTCTTCGCGGCGCAATGTGCATCGTGCCACGGTGACGACGCCAAGGGCGGATCGATGTACGGCACGATGGTCGGCGGCATCGGATCGTTCACCACCAACACCCGCGTTTTGACGCCAGGGAGCATGTATCCCTACGCGCCGATCCTGTTCGACTACGTTCGGCGGACCATGCCGATGACCGCTCCGCAGAGCCTGACCAACGATCAGGTCTACGCGCTGGCAGCGTACCTCCTGAACCTCAACGGCCTCGTCCCGGACAATGCCGTCATGGACGCCGAATCGTTGACGAAGGTGATGATGCCCAATCGCAACGGATTCACTCCAGATGATCGTCCGGACACGTCGGCCAGGCGGTGCATGACAAATTGCTAGAGCGAACTGCGATGTGATACCCGCTGGAATGATCTATGACTCATGTCCCGGGCGCATGCTGCTCGGGCTTGCTCGGCGTAAGCGCGCCAGTGCGTGGCATCGTCTTCGGGGTCGGGGCGCTTGCATTGGCATCGGCCACACTCGGCGTTCTTATCGAGCGCTGGCTGTGATGCTTTACTACGGCTGAGACTGCATGAGGGCGAGACGATGAGCGCCTTGGCGTGGCGGTCGGTCGGCAGCGTCGACCGGCACCGGCTCGGCGAAGCGCGGCGTCAGGCGCACAACGCGGCTCAATGGCTGGTGCAATTGGCGTGCAGTTACATGGCGCCCCAGCCGCATGCGCAGCACACGCTGCTCCGATGGGACTCACAACGACAGGCTCTCGTGACGCAGGAATTTCTGCCGCAACTGACCGTCGAGCTGCGAATCCCCGAACTCGCCCTGCAGTTCAAGGAAGATGGCCGCGCCGTGCCGCACGTCATCAAGATCGATGATCGCACGCCGGCCGAGGTCGAAGCCTGGGTATTAGTAGAGCTCCTGCACCGGGGCGTCGATAGCGATCGGTTCTCCAAATCGCTACCGTATGAGGTGCCCGATCTCATGACGGGGGACGCTGTCCGTTACGTCGCCCAGCCGTTGGCAGCCGAGCTAAACGAGCTTGCCACCTGGTTTGCCAACGCTGCGTCGGTTCTGGCCGCAGTCGAGAAGGAACAGCTGCGTGCCGCTAGGCGCTACACCCCGGCGCTCTGGTGCTGGCCTGGGGTCTTTCACCTCGCCATCCTGTTGCCCATGCGCGATGCATTGAGCGGACCGACGCTGCGTGCCGGTTTCTCGGCCGGAGATAATTGCAATGACCAGCCCTACTTCTACGTCGCGCTCCACGACGCAAACGCAGGCGCAACGCCGCGGCCCGACGCTGTCCTCACAGCGGCGAGCCTTTTGCAAGAAAGGCGACCTGGAGAGACCGCGCTGGATCGTGTTCGCGCGGCAATTGGCGCCATGCGGACGACCGCGGCGAAATAGCGTTCACCGCGGGTTGGAACGCGCAAGCGCTGCCCGGTGCAAATACCGCCGTTACTGCGGTTTCGTAGAACGACGGCTCGCCCTGGCCGTGCCGTTCGTTGCGACTTGGCTGTCTTGCGCGGCGCTCTTGACCGGGCCCGCCGTCGGATCACCGAGACGTCGCCTCAGCTCCCCGGTCTTGTTCAACTTCTTGACGATTGCTACCAACGCATTGGCCATCGGCATGACGGTCTCGCCCCCAGCCCAGAACAGCCCGACCTCCTGGCTTACCATCGGGTCGACGAGGTCCAGCGCCTTGGTTCCCGGCCGCAAGCCGGGCATCCGCGTGAAGTGCGAGGGAATGATCGTGCAGAGTTCGGTGAACTGAACTTGGAACATCAGATGGAGGATCGATTCGGATTCGACCTTCGGCACCGGCTGGCAGCCAACTTGTGCGAACACCTGATTGACGAACCGGCGCTCATGCATCGAGGCCCGGAGCATGGCCAAAGGCAATTCAGCCGCCTCTCTCCAGCTGATCGTCGTGCGCTTCTGGAATGGTTCCGCATCGGGCACGAGCAGACTCAACCTTTCGGTACAGATCGGCAGTGCACTGCGGCGTCCGAGGTCCGCGGTGTCCATGTAGGTGACGCCGGCATCGAGCGAGAAATTGTTCAGGCCGAGCTTCATGGCGTCGTTGCCGATGAATTGCACGTCAACCTGCACGCCTGGATGTAGCTGACGGACCAACTGCACGAGCACGGGCAGCACCGGCGACATCGAGGGCATCGAACCGACGCGAAGAATGCCTCGCAGATTATTCTGCATTGCGTCGATTTCATCGCGCATCGCCGAGCAATCGGAAATCACTTGGCGCGCCCATCGCGCCACATGCTCGCCCTCCGGCGTCAATCCGTGAAAGCGCTGGCCCCGTCCGCGCAGAAAAATCGGGACGCCGAGCTCCAGCTCAAGTTGCTTTATTCCGCTGGAGAGACTTGGCTGGCTCACGTGGCAGGACCGCGCCGCGCGCCCGAAATGTCCCTCCTGGGCAACTGCCACCAAATACTTGAACTGGCGCAGGAACATCGTTTCCAACCCCGTGATCAGACTCCCCCTCACGCCGACTGGAAGGAGGCCAATTTGGATGTATGATAATTCCGATATTTGAAAATGCAAAAACGATAGACAGCATCAATGTCGCAACCCTGGGGCAGCGGGACGAATGATTCACCCGGGTCGCTCTGATTTTCCTCGATTCTGGCCGCGCGCCGCGGTCGTCGGTCCGATCGTCCAGCGGTGACGGCCCTGGCCGCGATCTCCCTCGGCATGCTCGGTGTACTCGCCGGACTCATGATCGGCGTCGTGGGAATTGGCGGCGTGGTTCTTGTTCCGGCTCTCGTCTACCTCGCTGGCATCCCGATTCATGTGGCGATTGGCGCCGCGATGATGAGCTATCTGCTCGCCGGGCTCATCGGCACACTGGTCTATGCCGGGGAGAACTCGATCCGATGGGGCATGGCCTCGTGGTTGTGCGCAGGCGCCATGCCCGCGGCGCTTGCGGGGGCGCTTGCGGCTGGCCGTGCTTCATCGCTGCTGCTCGAAGTCCTGATCGGGTTGCTGACGGCGGCCTCGGGCGTCCATGCGCTGCTTGCGCGCTCAGCGGGTGAGGGTGCGCGCTCCAACGCAATATCAAGCCCTGCGCTGGGATTCATTGGCGCTGTAACGGGCTTCGGTTCGGCGCTGTCGGGAACGGGCGGACCGCTCATCCTGGTTCCCATTCTCATCTGGCTTGATGTTCCCGTGCTGACCGCGATCGGCCTCTCCCAAGCGATCCAGCTCCCGATCGCTCTGCTCGCGACCGCTGGCAATTTCTTTTCCGGCAACCTCGATGCAACACTGGGCGTGCTGTTGGCCGCCGGGTTGGCGATCGGGACTTTCGTGGGCGCGAAAATTGCCCACGCCGTGCCGCGCGCGGCGTTGCGTCGTGCGGTCGCGATGGTCCTGGTCGTCGTCGGCGCCTCGATTGCCATCAAGGTGATGGCGCGTCTGTTGGCGTGAGTGCTGAGAGAGCTTGAAAGATGGCATTCGACCCGAACACGGTCCGCCGGGATTATGGCGATCCCGAGCTGGAGGCGTATGGCTGCCGGACGGACTGCGCCCTGTTCGACTATTCGTTTATCGCCCGCGCACGGCTCGATGGGCCTAGCGCCCTCGGCGCCATCGGGGAACTGACGAGAAGGCCGCTGACAGGCCTGCTGCCCGGACGAATCCGCTACGCGCTGCGAGAGGATTCGAACGGCCACGTGCTCTCGGATCTGACCGTTTGGAGGCACGGCGAGGCCTGTTACGAAGTGATGAGCGGCCGGTCCGAGGACATCCCCGATCTGGTTCTCACCGCTCGGCCTGGTTGCGAGGCGGAAGACCTGAGCGCTCGGACATCGATCTTCGCGGTGCAGGGACCGGGCTCGCTCCAAGCCCTTGCGGGCCTAGCGGATGTGGGCGCGCTTTCGAAGCTCGGCTATTTTACCTTTGTGCCGACGAGAATTTGCGACATGGACTGCATCGTCGGCAGGCTCGGCTTCACCGGCGAGCCCGGGTTCGAAATTCTGACGCCGCGGCGTGCTGCAACGAAACTCTGGGAACTGCTGGCGCGACGGGCGCGGCCCGCCGGCTTCGCCGCCGCCGACATGCTGCGGATCGAAGCGGGCTTCGTGTTGTTTGCGAATGAATTTCGCCTTCCAGTGACGGCACGGGAGGCATGCCTCGAGCGCTTCGCCGGTCCGCGCGATACGCCTGAGGAAGCGGAGATTACTTTGGTCTGCTTTCGGGCGAACACTCGCGAAAAACCTGTCCTGTGGCAACCGAGAGCACCCGTCGTTCGTCCAACCGGCTCGGGAATGATCACCGTCACCTCGGCCTGTCACAGCGTAAAGGCGGGCGGCACGTTGGGGCTGGGCTATGTACTACGATCCGACCTGCTTGCGGGCGCGCCGCTGCATGATCCGATTGGGGCGTTTGTCGATATCCGCCTTGCCTCGTTGCCCTTCATCGACCCGCAGAAGCGTCGTCCAAGAACGTCGTGGACCGCATTGGCGCAGGGCCAATGATGCAGGTTCATAGACCTTGGCAAATTCCTGATAGGCACTGCGTATTTGACTCAATCCGACGCGAGGCGGCCCATTTGATGCGCGTCGACCAAACATCGGCATGCTCGGTCGCCGAAGCTGCTCACGCGTCTCTAACCATCCCGTTGGCCCATCATTCAATCAAGGCAGGACCGTCATGGCTGAAGCCGCACCACGTAAGGAAGCCGCCCCGCGCCGAAAGGTGACGATCAACACGCTGATGGCCAAGATGCGCAGAGGCGAGCAGATCACGCAGCTTGCCGCCTACGATTACCGCACGGCGGTCGTTTCCGATCGCCTCGGCATGGACATCCTGTGCGTCTCCGATACCGGCGGCATGATCCTATTCGGGCATCAGAGCACCGTCACCGTCAGCTTCGACGAAGTGATGATGATGGCGAAAGCCGTCGACCGCGGCTCGAAATATGGGCTCCGCATGGTCGACATGCCCTACTGGAGCTTCCACGTGTCCAAGGAGCAGGCCGTCGCCAACGCCGGCCGATTCGTGCACGAGGCCAACGCCGAAGTAATGAAGTGCGAAGGCAACCGGCATCACGCCAAGAATATCGAAGCGATCGTGCAGGCGGGCATTCCGGTCCAGGGCCACATCGGCATCACGCCGATGCGCATGCCGCAGCTCGGCGGCTTCGTCGCCCAGGGCAAGACGGCACAGCGGGCGAAAGAGCTTGTGGACGACGCGAAGGCCTTCGTGGACGCCGGCTGCTTCTCGATTCTGTGTGAAGTCACGACCTCGGAAGTCGCCGAGTACCTTGCGCAAATACTGCCGGTACCGGTGATCAGTCTCGGCGCGGGCAACTGCGCACACGGTGTGCACATCATTTCGTCCGACCTGTTTCACCTCTGGGAAGAGCACGTGCCCCGCCATTCGCGCATCTACACCGATCTCATCCCTATCATGGAGGACGTCATCAGCCGTTACATGGCCGACGTCCGCAGTCGCAGCTATCCCGGCCCGAAAGAGACCGTCTTCATGGAGTCCCAAGAGCTCATGAAGTTCGCCAAGGACATGAATTGGGAGAAGAAGCTCGACGAGATCGGCGCTCAGAAGAAATCGGCGTGAGGCGGTGAGGGACCGACGTAGAGGAAACAGCGATGGATCTCCTCAACGTCACGCGGCTACAGCGGCCTGCCTGTCTGCTTGCGGCGGCGCTCGCATTGACGACGGGGGGGCCCGCCGCGGCACAGACCGCCATCAAGTTCTCGCTCGACGGGCGCCTCGAAGGATTGGCGGCGACTTTTTTCCTCCCCCAGGACCGGGGCTATTTCAGGACCGAGGGTCTCGACGTCGTCGTCGACGAGGCGACGACCGCGCTCGAGCCGATCACTCGCGTGGCGTCCGGCGCCTATGAGATGGGGCTCGCCGATATCAACACGCTCATCAAGTATCGCGACCAGCATCCGTCGCCGTCGGTTAGGGCGGTGTTTGCGCTGTACAACAAGCCGCCCTTCGCCATCGTAGCGCGCAAGAGCCGCGGCATCACGGAACCCAAGGAGCTCGAGGGCAAGAAGCTGGGCGCCCCGCGCGCCGGCATCACGTTCGGCGAGTGGCCGCTCTTCGCCAATCTCAACAACATCGATGTGGCGAAAGTGACGATCGAGACCATCGGCATCCCGGTGCGCGCGCCGATGCTGGCCGCCGGCCAGATCGATGCCGCGCTCGGCTACTCGTTCCGCCTGTATGTCGATCTCAAGGATCGCGGCGTGCCAGTGGACGACATCGTGCTGATGCCCATGGCGGATTATGGGCTCAATCTTTATGGCAATGCCATCATCATCAACCCTAAGTTCGCCGCCGAAAAGCCGGAGGCGGTCAGAGCCTTCTTGCGTGCGTTTCTCAAGGGCCTGAAAGATATCGTCAGACGTCCCGCCGAGGCGGTCGAGTCGGTTGAGCGGCGCGATGACACGGTAAAAAAGGAGGTCGAGCTGGAACGCCTGCGCATGGCGATCCGCGACAACATCGTGACACCGGAGGTGAGGGCCAAAGGTTATGGCGCCGTCGATTTTATGCGGCTCGCCGAATCGATCGATCAGATCGGGCTGGTCTACACTTTCAAGGCCAAGCCCAAGGCGGAACACATCTTCGATGGCTCATTTCTGCCGCCCGCCGACGAGCGCAGGGTGCATTGAGCTTCAGGCCCTAGTCGATTCCGAGCATGAGACTATCGCTGCACTTCGTGAGATCGCAGGCTCCGGGAGCGGTACGGATCGGCCTTGAGACAGGACCGACGGCCACATGGCTACGGACCGAGCTCAAACAACTTGGCTGCCTACTGCCAACTTGCGTCTCTATTTCTTTCGAATACCGCCAGCATTGGGCCGAGCGATACGATGTTACCAAGGCGATTGAGCGTGGGTGCATACAAATTCGAGGCGCTGCCTCCGTCGAGAAACAGTGCAGTCGGGCATTTCAGCGCGTCACGGAATAGGCGTGCAAACGCAACGACACCTCTCCCTGAGAGATAGCGAACAAGACTTTGCCATCTGGGCGGACACCCACACCATTGCGCGCTTTCAGTGAGGTGCTGCGCCTGTCAAAACGAGGATGCACGCGCCCATTCATCACAAGCATCGGCCCGGGTTGTGTCGCCAGGTGGGTCCGGGGTCGCTGTTTAAGAAATGCACGGTATGCTTACCCAAATCGACTTCGCATATGGTGTGTGCGTTACGCTCGTACTCCATTGAACGGCAAGATGGGGTATCGGCGAGGCCCCGTTGGCATGGCCGGCAAAACTTTTTGCCGCCGTTGCCACGAGCAAGACAATCGTTCTCGCTTTGGGCATGTCTCCGCTTACCGAGCTCCGGGGCCAAGTCGTATCCCACCAATGGACGCGGCTCGATCTGTACCCCAATTAGGCCGTACTCATCGGCGAGACAATATCGGCAAGCGGCCGAACAATTCGCCCATCGAGAATGGGTACGCACTCCGGCGCAAAATCCTGCCGCAAGCGGACGCCGAGCTCGGCTGCCGAATCCAGGAACCCTTCAAGGTTGCGCATAGCACCAGTGGGAAGGTCATGCAGCACCATGACTGTCCAGGCTTGTGCACGGCATTGTGCAAGCGCGCGATCGACCCATCCATCCGGCTCCTTCCAGTCGCCCGGAATCGCGTTCCATAATACGCAGGACATCCGCTCCACCGCCAACACATCAACGGCGATAGGATTGAGCAGCCGCTCATCCAGATTGCCGCCTTGCCCGAATGGGCGAAAAAAGCGATGCGAATGGGCAAGCGCGCCAATCGCCTCCTGAGTACCGCGGATTTCCTCACGGATGGCGCTGGCGTCCTCGAGAAGCCCGAGCGGAAGTGGCTCCAGGTATGATTGCCGATCCAGTGGCCCTACTCGTGCGCACGTCGAGCCAACTCGCGTCCTTCTCGCGTGCTTAACTTATTCCCGACAACGAAGAAAGTCGTGCGAATGGATCGGCGTGCGAGCACGTCGAGAACGAGAGGCGTGGTTTCCGGGACCGGGCCATTATCGAATGTGAGCGTAAGATCGAACATTGGCCCTCGCCGTCCTGCAGCAGCAAGATAGCTCGCTTGTTCTGGTCATCAAGTCGGTCATCCGTCGTCGCCGAGCAAGCTACTCGTATGTGCAGGACGCGAGGCGTTGGTAGTTCCCGTCAAGGTGGTGCCGGTCCTGGTAAGCTTCTTCTGCAAAATCTCATACCCATTGACCACAGCCAGCGAAGCCTGGGGACAACGGGGAAGCGCCTTTGGCAGCCAGGTCATGCGCTTGCCAAGCGCATGCGACTCGCGGAAGGTCACTGGGCGCGTCAGCGGGATAGCCACGACCGGCGAACAGGACTGCGACTTGCGGCTACTTCTGGCAAAGCTATTCCGACGGTGTCGCCTGCCCAAAGAAAGGGCGGATCGGTCTCTGCGAGCCCGGCAAAGAGACCACTCGGATGCTCAGAGCGTTGCATTAGGAACTTGGCAGCACGCCAGCGCCGACAATCTCAAAGATTCCTTCGCCTGCCGTTGCTACGGCTGCACTGGCGGCGGTCGGCTATTCGCGGGAAAATCCAGCCGAGGCGGCTTTCTGTCCCGCACAAGCCTCAACGCCTGATACTACTTGGAGACGACGATGGCTCGGGGCACTGTGAAGTGGTTCAATCCAACGAAGAGCTATGGATTCATTCAGCCGCAAGGTGGTGGCGGCAAAGATGTGTTCGTACACCAGCGCAGTTGAACGCGCCGGTCTGAGTTCACTCAACGAAGGACAGACCGTTGAATATGAGATCGAGAGCAATCGCGGCAAGGAGTCGGCGATAAATCTCAAGGTCAAATGACACTCTTGCCCCGAGATGAGTTGGATCCCGCATTATTTTGATACTCGGTTGAACAGGGATGTTGTCCTTGACGACCCACATTTAAACAAACAGAATTCCCGGAACCCGTTTCGCAGCTCACGCAAGGCACGGATCGCGACAGCTCGCTAAAGCGCACCGGCCGCCCGGGACATTGCCACGATGCAACGGGCTTGGGGCGTCATGACTACTTGACCAACGTAGCGGTGGTGCAGGCATTTTGAGGAACTGGCGCGTCTGCCCAGTGTTCGCCTTATATGTCATCACGGGCCGACATGTATCGGCAGCGAGCGGCCGACGCCAAAAAGCGCTCCGCACAAGCAAAGGACCTATCAGTAAAGAGAGCATTCGAAGAAGTGGCGAGAGGCTGGCTCGTACTTGCCGAGCAAATGGAATGGATTGACCGGCAGAAGTCTACCGTCCACGACGAAGAAGACGATCGCTCATTGTGCTAACAGAAGCGCCCCGACCCGTCGATTGAGAGTGGCGGGCCGGGACTTGTCATCTGCGCCGATGCGAAGCTAAACCAGCTTTGCGCACCCAGGTGTGGCGACGTTGCACGAAGCGGAATGTGTATGTCCGCGCTAGTTTCAGTGTCCAAGTTTCCCTGCGGCTTGCTCATGGTCACGAAGCTCAAGAATTCCTTAGCGACGAACCCCGCCCAGAGCTATCTGCCCAACCAGGTCTTGTCGCGTGCGGCTTTCTTGCGGCTTGCTGCCGGCATGGGCGCCGCACTCTTCGGTCATCAATCCGTTGCGCAAACCCGCGATCAGGGAGACGCGATGCAGACACGTCCCATTCCATCGAGCGGCGAAGCATTGCCGGTCATCGGCTGCGGTACCTACCTGGGATTCGATGTCGGCGCCGATACCGAAAAGCTCAAGACGCTGGCCGATGTGGTCCGCACGCTGCGTAACGCCGGCGGCAAGGTGTTCGACAGCTCGCCGATGTATGGCCGCGCCGAGGCCGTGCTGGGCGACCTGCTGGCGGCCGCGCCAGTTCCCGAGCGCACCTTCATCGCCACCAAGGTCTGGACGCGGCTGCGCCAGGCCGGCATCACGCAGATGGAGCGCTCGTTTGCACTGCTTAGGATCAAGCGCATCGACCTTATGCAGGTGCATAACCTGCTCGACTGGCAGACGCATCTGCGGACGCTGCGGAGCTGGAAGCAGGACGGTCGCATCCGCTACCTTGGCGTCACGCATTACACCTCGAGCGCCTATGACGAGCTGGAAGCGGTGATGCGCAAGGAGACGCTCGATTTCGTCCAGCTCAACTATTCGCTCGACGATCGCGCCGCGGAGCGCAAGCTGCTGCCGCTGGCGGCAGAGCGCGGCATGGCGATCCTCGTCAACGTGCCGTTCGGCGGCGGCGGCCTGCTGCGGCGACTGCGCAACCGTCCGCTGCCGGACTGGGCGGCCGAGATCGACTGCACCAGCTGGGCACAGATCCTGCTGAAGTTCGTCCTCGCCCATCCGGCCGTGACCTGCGTGATCCCAGGGACGGGAAACCCGGCGCATATGGCGGACAACTGCGGGGCCGGAACTGGCACGCTGTTGGATGCGGCTTTGCGCAAGCGCATCATCGCCGAATGGGAAGCCGGCAACTAGCAGACTGGAGAGTCAGCGGCAGCGACGCACGCGCGGCGTGGCAGAAGGCATCGAGAATCGAGCAGTCGCGGCATGCATGCTGACAGGAAAGAGTTTGGCGGGAAGCGCCATTGCCACTTTGGCTAAGACCCGACTATGGATTCCAGTCGCCGCTTCCGTACGGACGAGTGATGATCTCTAAGAGTCTGTCCGGAAACATCAGTGAGGATTACAAAGTTTTCGGAGCATAAGCCGAATTGAGGCGAGGCGCAAAAACGCGAGCGCTGTGCGATTGA
>Ga0081455_10005124_pt1 | contig 14438 bp, 16 predicted proteins | sample TabmetS3T2R1_FD_70207 | JGI IMG/M metagenome (GOLD analysis project Ga0081455, IMG submission 70207) | Tabebuia heterophylla rhizosphere microbial communities from the University of Puerto Rico - S3T2R1 | ecosystem: Host-associated > Plants > Roots > Rhizosphere ... | reverse complement strand
CCGCGAGCCGCACTGTTGAAGGCGCCCGCTGAGGACGCCTACCAAGGCTTACTCGCGCAGGGCGTCGATCGCGCGATCTCCGAGTTCGACCTCGACACGAAGAAGGTCCCCGCTGCCCTGGATCTCATGGATCGGGAGATGCGCCGGCTCTCCGAAGACGGTGTCGACCTGATCCTCGTCGAGCCGAACTCCGTCGACGTGAACGCGGTGGCCGCAGACTTCCCCGACACGCGCTACGTCGCCATCGACTTCACCGGCCGACCCAATCCAAGCCTCCCCAACGTGTCGTACGTCTCCTTCGCCCAGAACGAGGGCTCGTTCCTCGTGGGCGCCGCAGCGGCCCTGAAGAGCCGGACCGGACGGATCGGGTTCATCGGCGGCATGGACATCCCCATGATGCACGAGTTCCAGGCCGGCTACGAGGCCGGGGCCCGGGCGGTCGATCCGAGCATCGAGGTGCGGACGACATACCTGACCCCGTACTTCGATTTCAGCGCATTCGGCTCCCCGACGTATGCGTTTCACGTTGCCACGGGCATGTATGGGTGGGGCGCGGACGTCATCTTCCATGCCGCCAGCGCCTCGGGACGGGGCGTCTTCCAGGCGGCCGCCGAGATCCAGGACCGGCATGTGTGGGCGATCGGGGTGGACGTCGATGAATACCAGGAGCTCGCGGCGATGGACCCCAAGGACGCGCCGCCGGAGCTTCACATCGCGGCCTGGCCGTCCCACGTGCTCACCTCGATGGTCAAGAGGGTGGACGTCGCCGTCTATGAGGTGCTCCGAGACTACTCGCGGGGCATCTTCACGCCGGGGGTCCGACAGTACGGCCTCGCCGAGGGCGGCGTCGACATCGCCTACGGCGGCGGATTCATCGACGACATCCGCCCGCAGATCGAGGACCTACGAGCGCGGATCATCGCGGGCGACGTCGTCGTCCCTTCGGAACCTGCCGAGGCCTGAGCGCCGAGCGTCGGCGCGAGCTTCTGATCGACCTCCGCGATCGGGCGGCGCGAGCGGTCGTATTGGGCTTGCTGGGCAAGATGGACAGGCAAAGGGAGCGCTCTGGTTTCGCCCGCTCGCTGGGAGGGGATACTGAGCGTCTGCCGCGCTGAGGGGGGTGAGAGCATGAAGCGACAGATCCTCGTCTGGTTGGCCCTCGTCGTCCTCGCGATCGCCATCGCCGCACCGGCACTGGCGCACCATCAGCCTGAGTTCGGCAACCTGCGCGACAAGGTGAAGCGACAGGGTGAACGGATCGCGAGCCTCGAGTCGTATGTCCTCGATCTCAACGCCCGCATCTGCGCGCTTGAGGCCGAGGGCGGTGGCCCAGATCCGGGAGAAGGCTGCCCGGGTTAGTGATCCGAAACAGCGGCCTGGCCGGGATGGAGGGACCCCGCTCGGTCCCTCCTTCCGGTTGAGGAATGCCCGCTTCGATCCACGAGGCACTCGACGGGTAGGGCAGGCGGTGGACCCAAGGGTGCGCGAGTTCACCGGATAGTGGACACATGTGTCGGAGCATCGTGGACACCTTCGATGGGGGTCTGCGATGGATCTGGCGCGCTACGTGGTGGACGCGGTCGTGCTCGAGGGCCGGAGCTACCGGGAGGTGGCCCGGGCGCACGGGGTGTCCAAGAGCTGGGTCGGCAAGCTGGTCGGACGCTTCCGTTCAGGTGGCTATGGGGCGATCGAGCCGCGGTCCCGGGCCGCCAAGACGATCCCGCACCGGACCCCGGATCGGCTCGAGGATGAGATCGTCGCCCTGCGCAAGGAGCTCGTCGAGCTCGGGGTCGATGCGGGCGCTGCCACGATCGCCTACCACCTGAGCAAGCGGCACGACCAGGTCCCCTCGGTCTCCACGATCTGGCGGGTGCTTCGCCGGCGGGGCTTCGTGGTCCCTCAGCCCCACAAGCGGCCCCGGTCATCGTGGATCCGCTTCGAGGCCACCCTGCCCAATGAGTGCTGGCAGTCCGACGTGACCCACTGGCACCTTGCAGACGGCACCGAGATCGAGATCTGCAACTTCGTGGATGACCACTCACGCCTGGCGGTGGCCTCGGCGGTGATGAGCACGGCCACGGCCCCCAAGGTGCTGGAGGTCTTCCGGCAGGCCGGCGCACGCTGGGGGCTGCCGGCGGCGCTGCTCACGGACAACGGCTGCGTCTACACGACCTGGCACCGGGGTGGGCCCAACGTGATGCAGACCGAGCTGCTCGCCCTGGGGATCGAGTACCGCCACTCCCGTCCCTACCACCCGCAGACCTGCGGCAAGGTCGAGCGGTTCCACCAGACGCTCAAGCTGTGGCTGGCCAAGCAGCCGGGGGCCGGCTCGATCGGCGAGCTCCAGGGCCAGGTGGACCGGTTCGTCGCCTACTACAACGACATCAGGCCACACCGGGCGGTCGGGCGAAGACCGCCCAGGGCAGCCTTCGAGGCCAGGGACAAGGCACGTCCCTCCGGACCCAGGATCCGGGTCGGGGCCGGCGTTCGGGTGCGCCGGGACCGGATCGACAAGAACGGGAAGGTCACGCTGCGGTACCGAACGCGGCTGCACCACATCGGGGTGGGGCACGCCCACAAGGGCAAACGCGTGACGTTGTTGGTGCACGGCCTGGACGTTCGGGTGATCTCTCTAGATGGGGAGCTCCTGCGCCACCTCACGCTGGATCCGACCCGCGACTACCAGCCTCAGGCATCGTGAGGAGCGGCTACGATGCGCCGACACATCCGGCCACGATGTGCCGACACATCACACTGTGGAGGTGAGGGGATTTGAACCCCTGACCCCTGCCGTGCGAAGGCAGTGCTCTACCGGACTGAGCTACACCCCCGGGGTCCGGCCAAGGGTAACAGAGGCCGCCGTCAGCCTTCTCCACGAACCTCGCGCGCGTGGCGTTCGAGCGCGTCGTGCAGGTCCTGGGACACGCGCGCGACCGCGAGGTCTCCGCGCGTCTTCTCGAGCAGGCTCCGCGAGACGTCGGTCGAACGACGCAGGTTGCCGGTGATCGCGTCGGGATAGTCGATCGTCACGAGCACCGCGTACAAATCCTCCATCGAGAGCAACATCGCGTCGCCCTCGTCCACCCGACCCTCCCGAAGGAGGTCGAGCACGTGCCGGCGCGCCTCGCCGATCGCCTCGGCCATCCCGTTGAGGTACGGCGCGTCCTCGACGCCGAGCTCCTGCGGCGTGGGGACGTCCTTGCCGCCGTTCACGACGACCTCGGTCAGCCGCGCCTCCGCGTACTCCTTCTGCGCGTCCTGCAGGTAGCCCGCGTAGCGGATCTCGGGATGATCGGCGACGGCGCTCAGGCCCTCGTCGATCGCGGCGCGGGCCTCGTCCATCAGCCGGTGCGCGAGGTCGAACTCATCGCGGTGGATCGCGCGGATCGCGTTCGCGCAGCAGCGGATCGCGTGACGGGAGGCCGGGAGCGCGCGTTCGCGTGCCTGCATGCGCGCGTCGAAGCGCGCCCGGATCGCCTCGGAGACGTCGTCGAGCTCCACGAACGCGAAGCTTAGACGGTCGAGGCGGAAGGGCTAGACGCGGGCGGCGTCGACCTCGGCGGCCGGGCGGACGACGATGTTGACCAGGTCGTCCCCGAACGCCGGCAGCCCGTTGAACGCGGGCCGCGGCGTGCGGCTCGAGCCCTCGGCCGCGTACCGCTGCCGGGCCGGCGCGGACGCGACCGGGACGGCCTCCGCGACCGGGCGGGCGGGTGAGCGCGCCCCGTCGGCGCGCGCCTTCATCGTGAGCAGCGCCCACACGTACGCGCCGAGCAGCATCAGCACCAGCGCCGTCGCGTACCACATCGCCCGCAGCGGCGGGACGAGGCCGATCAGCGCGGTGGCGACGAACGCCTCGATCAGGACGGTGAGGATGCGGCGGCGGCGCTCACGCGCGCGCACCTGCGCACGCGCCCGGGAACCGATGAACGTCGTCCCCTTGCGCGGCGTCACGATCCAGCGCCCCTGCGATCCGGTATCGGCAAGCAGATCCATGTTCCGTTCGAAATCCTTTACGCCCTTGTCCGACGATCTCCTCCACGATGGGAGGAGGAACGCGGCCCACAAGAGAACCAGAACCCCCAGCAACAGCCAACCCACCAACCAACCCCCGTGTGTTCGGATCCCCGGTCCAACACAACATGTTGGGTTGGTTTTGGAACGTAGCACCGAGGCTATCGGGCTACAAACACCTCGCGCAACTTCGTTGCGTCATGTCGAAACATGCGCGTTCGCGCACCGCACCGTCACTCCGCGACGTAGTGACCGCTCTTGCCGCCGCGCTTCTCGAGCAGACGGAGGCCGTCGATGCGCGCGGCGCGATCGAACGCCTTCGCGGTGTCGTACAGGCTGAGCGCCGCGACCGCGGCCGCGGTGAGCGCCTCCATCTCCACGCCGGTGCGATCGTGCGCGCGCACCGTGGTGCGAACGCGGATCGTCCCCGCGCGCTCGTCCGGCTCGACCACCACCTCCGCGCCGGTGACGGCGATCGGATGACAGAACGGGAGCAGGTCTGGCGTTCGCTTGACGCCCATGACGCCGGCGATGCGTGCGGCCTCGAGCGGGTTGCCCTTCGGCGTGCCGGCCACGAGCCGGGCGACGGCCTCCGGCGTCATCGAGACCACGCACTCGGCGACGGCCTCGCGCTCGGTGACCTGCTTGCCTCCGACCTCGACGATCCGCGCCACCGGCTCCGGTTCTGGAGCACCCGAGGGTCGTTCCACCCGGTCAGTCCTCCATCGAGCGGAACAGCATGACCTTGACCGAGCTGCCCGCGATCGCGGTCTGGACGCCGGGGGGAACCACGGCCAGGCCGTTGGCCTTGGCGACGGTCGCGATCAGGTTCGAGCCGCGGCCGCCGGTGGGGGTGGCCACCCACCCCTCCCTGCTGCGCCGAACGCGGACGCGCGCGAACTGCGTCTTGCCGGCCGGCCCGGTGATGTCCTCCTCCAGCCGGGCCGGGACCTCGGGCCGGAACAGCTGCCGACGGCCCATCAGCTTCATCAGCGCCGGCCGGACCAGCACCTCGAAGCTCACGAACACGCTCACCGGGTTGCCCGGCAGGCCGAAGTACGGCTTGCCCTCGATCTCGCCGAACCCCTGCGGCATCCCGGGCTGCATCGCCACCTTGAAGAAGTCGACCTCGCCGCGGCGGAAGAACGCGGACTTCACCACGTCGCGTTCGCCCACCGAGACGCCGCCGGAGGAGATGAACGCGTCGGCCTGCGTGAGGTTCGACAGCACGAGCTCCTTGAACGCGTCGACGTCGTCCTTGACGATGCCGGCGATCCGCGGCACGGCCCCTGCCTCGCGCAACGCGCCGAACAACAGGTACGCGTTCGAGTCGTGCACCTGACCGTACTCGGCGTGCCGCGAGGGGGGGATCAGCTCGTCGCCGGTGGACACGATCACGACGCGCGGCCGCGGATGCACCGCCGGATGCGAGAAGCCCGCGGTCGCGAGCAGCCCCAGCTCGGGCGCCTGCAGCCGGCGCCCCGCCTGCACCAGCGTCTCGCCCGCGCGAACGTCCTCGCCGCTCGGGCGCACGTGCCGTCCCTCGGGCGTTCCGGACAGGATCCGCACGAACCCGCCGGTCACCTCGCAGTTCTCGATCGGCACCACGGTGTCGGCGCCGGCGGGCACCGGCGCGCCGGTCGCGATCGCGAACGCCTCGCCGCCGCCCACGGTCCCCTCGGGGCGCTCGCCGATCATCGCGCGGCCCACGACACGGAGCTCGACGGGCTCGGACGGCGTGGCCGAGGCCACCTCCGAGGAACGGACCGCGTATCCGTCCATCGCCGAGGACGCGAAGTCGGGGATGTCGCGCTCGGCGGTCAGGCCGTGGGCCAGGACGCAGCCGTAGGCCTCGGTGAGCGGCAGCTCGAGCGGCTGCAGGGGCTTGATGCGCCCCAGGACGCGCTCGCGCGCCTCGTCGACCGCGAGCAGGCCCTCGCCGCTGTCGTGGTCATGGACGTGACCGGGGATCGCCATCCGGGCCAGTGTATCGGCGGGTCCGACGAGCCTGGTCAGACCAGTTTCTTGCGCTCGACGAACCCGGACAGCCAGTCGCGGAACTCGGGCCCGATGTCCTCGCGTTCGCTCGCGAGCTCGACCGTGGCCTTCAGGTAGTCGAGCTTGTTGCCCACGTCGAAGCGTCCGCCCTCGAACACGAACGCGTACACCGCCTGCTCCTGGGCCAGGAGGTTGATCGCGTCGGTGAGCTGGAGCTCTCCCCCGACGCCCGGCTGCGTCCGGCGCAGGCAGTCGAAGATCTCCGGCGTGAGCACGTACCGGCCGATCGCGGCCAGGTTCGACGGCGCGTCTCCCGGCTCGGGCTTCTCCACGATCGAGCGCACGCGCGCCAGGTGCTCGTTCTCGACCAGCTCGGGATCGATGCACCCGTACAGGGAGATGTCCTCCCGGCGGACCTCCATCGCGCCCAGCACGCTCCGCCCGTAGCGCCCGTGCACCTCGAGCATGCTCTGCAGGAGCGGGTTGCTCTCGACGATCAGGTCGTCGCCCAGCAGGACCGCGAACGGCTCGTCCCGAACGTGCCCCTCGGCCGCCGCGACGGCGTGCCCCAGACCCAGCGGGTCGCGCTGGCGGATGTAGTGGATCGAGGCCATGTCCGAGATCTCGCGGATCTCCTTCAGCTCGTCGAACTTGCCCTTGGCCTCCAGGAAGTGCTCGAGCTCGAAGGACCGGTCGAAGTGGTCGACGATCGCGTGCTTGCCGCGGCCGATGATGATGATGATGTCGGTCAGGCCAGCGCTGACCGCCTCCTCCACCACGTACTGGATCGCCGGCTTGTCCAGCAGCGGCAGCATCTCCTTGGGCTGCGCCTTGGTCGCCGGGAGGAAGCGCGTCCCCAGCCCGGCCGCCGGGATGACGGCCTTTCGAACCTTCGTCATCGCACCTCCGCTACGGGGAGCCGGAGTGTACCCCCATGGGGCAACCCGCCGTCCGACGCCGCGCACGCGGGTCCGGGTGCCGAGCACGGCCAGGCATGCATACCCGGATACACTCTGCCCATGCCGACGTACGAGTACGAGTGCACGTCCTGCGGGAACCACATCGAGGTCTTCCAGCGCTTCACCGAGGACCCGCTGACCACCTGCGGCGTGTGCGGGGGGACCCTTCGCAAGGTCTTCCACCCGGCCGGGATCGTGTTCAAGGGCTCGGGCTTCTACGCCACGGACAGCCGGTCGGGCTCGAGGTCGGGTTCGAAGAAGGACGGCGACGGCGGGCCGTCCTCATCGGACGGCGCCTCGAAGACCTCCTCCGACGGGGCCTCGAAGCCCTCCGAGGGCGCGTCGAAGGGCTCGGACGGCGGCTCGAACGCCTCGTCCCCCTCGAAGGCCAAGGAGTCCTCCAGCTCGTGACGCGGGCGCGGATCGGGGTGTTCGGCGGGTCGGGCCTGTACTCGCTGCTCGAGGACGCCGAGGTCGTGCAGGTCGACACCCCCTACGGGGCGCCCTCGGCGCCGCCGGTGGTCGGCACCGTCGGGCCGTACGGAGTGGCGTTCATGCCTCGGCACGGCGTGAAGCACGAGTTCCCGCCCCACAAGATCAACTACCGCGCGAACCTGTGGGCGATGAAGGAGCTCGGGGTCGAGCGGATCCTCGGTCCCTGCGCGGCCGGGTCGCTGCAGACCGCGGTCCCGGTGGGCGAGTTCGTCGTGTGCGACCAGGTGGTCGACCGTACCCGAACGCGGCCGCACACCTTCTACGACGGGCCGGAGACCACGCACGTCTCGTTCGCGGACCCGTACTGCACCACGATGCGCCCGATCGTCGTGGAGACGGCGCGCGGGCTCGACATCGGCGTGCACGACGGGGGGACCATGGTCGTGATCGAGGGGCCGCGCTTCTCGACTCGCGCCGAGTCCGCTTGGTTCAACCAGATGGGATGGCAGGTGATCGGCATGACCGGCTACCCGGAGGTCGTCCTCGCCCGTGAGCTGGAGATGTGCTACGCGAACGTCTCGCTCATCACCGACTACGACGTCGGCGTGCCCGGCGCGCCGCCCGTGTCCCACGAGGAGGTCGTCGAGGTGTTCGCGAACAACATCTCCAAGGTGCGCGAGCTCCTGTTCGGCGTGATCCCCGCCCTGCCGGCCGAACGCGACTGCGAGTGCGCGACCGCGCTCGCGAACGCGCGCTTCGAGGTGGAGTGAGATGGCCGAGAAGGTCCTGGTTACGATCGAGATGCGGTTCACCACCGAGGACGAGCCCGAGCAGCTGGGCGAGCGCGTTCGCGAGGCGGCCGCGTTGATCGTCGGCAGGGACGCGCTCGAGGACTTCCGCCTGCGGGTGCTCCCGCTCGCCCCGCCGAAGCAGCCGCGCTCGGTGTGACGCGTTTCACAGCGCCGCGAGCCACGCTCGCGTAGCGTCCGCCCTCCCCGGGGAGGTGGGCGGTGTTCGTTCGACGATGGTCCCTTCGGTCCAAGGCCCTCGCGCTGCTCGCGGTGGCTGCGGGCATCGGCTCGTTCACGATCGTGCGCGGGTACGCGGCGGAGATCGCGTCCCTTCGGCCCTCGCTCGGCGACCGGGTCTCGGTCGTGGTCGCCGATCGCGCCCTGGCCAGGGGGTCCGTCCTGGCCGAGGCCGACGTGCGCGTCGAACGCGTCCCGTCGGCCTACGCGCCCCCCAACGCGTTCGGCGCGGTGGGCGGGGTGGTCGGGCGAACGCTCGCCACGGACCTGGCCGCGGGCGAGGCCCTCACGCGCACGCGGGTGGGCGGCGCCGGCGGACCGGTCGCCTCGCTGGTGAGCGACGGCCTGCGCGCGTTCGTCGTGGCGTCGGGCCTGCCGCCGGGCGTGCTCGAACCCGGCGACCGCGTCGACGTGATCGCGACGTTCGGCGGCCCGCGCCCCTACACGGACACGGTCGGCACCGGCCTCGAGGTCCTGTCGATCGTGCAGGACGAGGCGGGGACGTTCGACGCCGGCGGCCCGTCCGGGCCCTCGCTCGTGCTGCTGGTGAGCGAGGAGACCGCGGAGCAGCTCGCGCACGCGACGGCGTTCGGCCGGATCACCGTGACGATCGCACCGCTCGACGCCGTGTAGCCGCCTCCCGGGCGTCGCGAACGCCCCCGATAGGATGAGCGCGCTTCGGTCCCCCGTTCCCTAGGAGCGCACCCTGACCATCCTGCAGGCGATCGTCCTCGGCATCACGCAGGGCGTGACCGAGTTCGCGCCGATCTCGAGCTCGGGACACCTGATCATCGTCCCGTGGCTGTTCGACTGGCCGATCCTGTCGAACGCGGACCTGAACAAGACCTTCGACGTCGCGCTGCACATCGGGACGCTGGTCGGGGCGCTCGTGTACTTCCGGCACGACGTCGCCCGGTACCTGGTCGCGTGGGTGCGCTCGATCGGCGCCCGCCGGATCGAGACGACCGACCAGCGCCTGGCGTGGGCGCTCGTGATCGGCACGATCCCGGCCGTCATCGCGGGCGCGACGCTCGAGAGCTTCGTCCAGGACGAGCTCGGGCAGCCCTGGCTGATCGCGGTGATGCTGGTGGTGTTCGGCATCGTGCTGTACGCGGTGGACCGGATCGCGTCGTCGAGGCGGCACCTGGCCGACCTCGGCGTGAAGGACGGCCTGATCATGGGCGTGGCGCAGGCGGTCGCGCTGCAGCCGGGCGTGTCGCGCTCGGGCGTGACGATGACCGCGGCACGGGCGCTCACGTTCGACCGCGAGACCGCCGCGCGCTTCTCGTTCCTGCTGTCCCTGCCGGTGATCGCCGGCGCCGGGCTCTACAAGGGCGCGCAGCTCGCGAGCGACGGGCTGCCGCCGGGCATGGCGGGGCCGTTCGTCGCGGGGATGATCGCGTCGGCCGTGAGCGGGTTCCTGGTGATCGCGTTCCTGCTCCGGTACCTGCGCCGGCACGACTTCGCGCTGTTCCTGTGGTTCCGGGTCGCGGTGGCCGCGCTGATCTTCATCGTGATCGCCACGGGAGCGCGCCCGGCCACCATCTAGATCCGCACGAGCTGGGTGGGAGGGGCGCTCTCTCGACTCCCCGTGCCCTGGGTTTCTGGGAGAGTCATCGCTCGTGTTAGCTGGTCATCACCACGCGGAAACCTATAGGCTCCGGTTCCTATGGCTGACGCCTATCGGATCGGCGAGGCGGCCGCGATGCTCGGCGTCCGGGTCGAGACCCTCCGGCGCTGGGAGCGCGAGGGCAAGCTGAAGACCACGAGGACCACCGGCGGCCAGCGCCTCGTGCCGGCGACCGAGGTCGCGCGGCTGCTCGCCGAGCGCCACGGGCATCAGCGTGTGTCGGCCGGGAGCGTTCGCAACCGGTTCCCCGGCGTGGTGATCGAGGTCAAGAAGGACAAGGTCGCCGCGACCGTGGAGATTCTGGCCGGGCCGCACCGCATCCTGTCGTTCATCACGCGCGAGGCCGTCGACGAGATGGGCCTCAAGCCCGGGATGCTCGTCGCGGCGACCGTCAAGGCGACCAACGTCATGGTGGAGGTCGAGGGGTGAAGGGGTTCCTGGTCCTCGTCGCGTCGCTGTCCCTTCTGTTCGCCGCCTGCAGCTCGGACGACGACGGAGGCGGAGGCTCGACCGCGGCCACGGGCGGCACCGGCGGCGACCAGACCGACCTCACGGTCTCGGGCGCGGCGTCGCTCACCGACGCGTTCGGCGACATCGGCACCGCGTTCGAGGGCGAGAACCCCGGCGTGACGGTGACCTTCAACTTCGGGCCTTCCGACGGGCTGGCGACCCAGATCAACGACGGCGCGCCGGTGGACGTGTTCGCCTCGGCGAGCCCGACCTGGATGGACTCGGTGCAGGACGACGGGCCCGGGGTCTCCGACCGCGCCGACTTCGCCAAGAACCGCCTCACGATCATCGTGCCGACCGACAACCCGGCCGGGATCGAGGACATCAACGACCTGACCGAGGACGGCATCCAGCTCGTGATCGCGGCCGAGGGCGTGCCGGCCGGCGACTACGCGCGCGAGATCTTCGAGAACGCCGGCATCTCCGAGGCGGCGATGGCCAACGTGGTCTCCAACGCCGAGGACGTGCGGGCGGTGGTCACCTCGGTCGCCTCGGGCGAGGCCGACGCGGGCATCGTCTACGTCACCGACGTGACCGCCGAGGTCGCCGACCGGGTCACCCAGATCGAGATCCCCGACGAGATCAACGCGATCGCGACCTACCCGATCGCGGTCGTCAACGACACCCAGGAGACCGACCTCGCGAAGCACTTCGTCGACTACGTCCTCGGACCCGGGCAGCAGACCCTCGCCGACTACGGGTTCCTCCCCGCGTAGCGGGCGCCGAACGCCGCTCGGCTTCGTCGCGCTCGCGACGGCGGGCGTGCTGCTGGTCGGGCTGCCCCTCCTCGGCCTGATCGTCCGAACGCCGTGGGGCCGCATCGGCGAGGTCCTGACGAGCGACACGGCCCTCACCGCGCTGCGCCTGTCGCTCGTCGTCGCGACGACCGCCGCCGCGATCTCCTTCGTGCTTGGGTTCCCGCTCGCCTGGTTGCTGGTCCGGAGCCCGTTCCCGGGCAAGACGTTCGTCCGGGCGCTGGTGGTGCTGCCGCTCGTGATGCCGCCGGTGGTGGCGGGCGTCGGCCTGCTGGCCGCGTTCGGGCGCCGGGGCATCGCGGGGTCGTGGCTCTACGACTGGTTCGGGTTCCAGCTCACGTTCACGACCGGCGCCGCGGTGCTCGCGGCCTCGTTCGTCTCGTTCCCGCTCGCGGTCCTGGCGCTCGAGGCCGGCCTGCGCGGGCTGGACGTTCGGCTCGAGGACGCGGCATCCACCCTCGGCGCCTCACGCTGGTACGTGATGCGGCGGGTCACGCTGCCGCTCATGGCGCCGCAGATCGCGGCGGCGTTGGTGCTCTCGTGGGCGCGCGCGCTCGGAGAGTTCGGCGCGACGATCACGTTCGCCGGCAACCTGCAGGGCCGGACGCAGACGCTGCCGCTGGCCGTGTTCGAACGCCTGCAGTCGGACCAGGACGCGGCCTTCGCGATCTCGATGCTGCTGATCGCGATCGCGTTCGCGGTGATCATCGGCCTGCGCGGGAGGTTCCTGCGATGACGCTGTCGGTCGACGTCGCGGCGCGCCGGGGCGCGTTCGAGGTGCGGGCGGCGTTCGAGGCCGAGGCCGGCGAGACCGTCGCGCTGCTCGGGCCCAACGGCTCGGGGAAGTCGACGCTGGTCCTGGCGATCGCCGGCCTGCTGTCCGAGGTCGAGGGCCGGATCGCGCTCGACGACGTGGTCCTGGACGACGACGGGGGCCACGTCCCGCCCGAGCGCCGCCCGATCGGCGTCGTGTTCCAAGACCTGCTGCTGTTCCCGCACCTGTCGGCGGTCGAGAACGTGGCGTTCGGCCTGCGGGCCCGGGGGGCCGACGCGGCCCAGGCCCGGACGAAGGCTCGCGCCGCACTCGATCGCCTGGGCCTGGGCGAACGCGCGGACGCTCGCCCGCGCGACCTCTCGGGCGGCGAGGCGCAGCGGGTCGCGCTGGCTCGGGCCCTGGTCGGCGAGCCGGCACTGCTCCTGCTCGACGAGCCGCTGTCGGCGCTGGACGTGGGCACGCGGGTCGAGGTCCGCGAGCTCGTGCGTGACCAGCTGCGCGGGTTCCCGGGCGTGCGCGTGGTGGTGACACACGACCCGGTCGAGGCGTCGGCGCTGGCCGACCGGCTGGTGCTGCTCGAGGGCGGGCGGGTGACGCAGATCGGCTCGCCCGAGGAGATCCGGACGAGCCCGCGCTCGCGCTACGCGGCCGACTTCGTCGGCGTGAACGCCTTCTCCGGCCGACTCGAACGCCTCCCCGACGGGGCCGGCGCCCTCACGACCGCCGGGGCCCGGGTGGTCGTGCCGTGGCCCGAGGACGCCTCTGGGGGTGAGGTGATCGCGCTCCTTCGGCCGAGCGACGTCACGCTGTCACTCGGGCCGCCGGTGGGATCGGCCCGCAACGTCTTCGACGGCCCGGTGAGCTGGATCGCGATCGAGGGCGATCGCGCCCGCGTTCGGGTGGCGTCGGCGCCACCGCTCGTTGCGGACCTCACGGTCGGCTCGGTCGAGCGCCTGGGGCTGCGCGAGGGCGTTCGGGTGTGGGCCTCGTTCAAGGCCGTGGAGGTGCGGGTCCTGCCGCGGTGACGCCGGCTAGACGCCCGCGAGTGTCATCTCGCTCAGCAAGATGTAGGGGACCCCCACCGAGGAGAACCAGCGCAGCTCGTCCCCGAGCGCCGAGACGCTCTGCAGCATCTCGGGGATCGTGCTCGCGATCGTCATCTCGCGCACCGGTTCGCCCAGCGCTCCCCCGGCGATCCGAAGGCCGGTCGCGCCCACCGAGAACTCGCCGCTCACGGGGTTCGCGCCCGAGTGCACGCCGCTCACGTCCTGCACCAGGACGCCGCCCTCGGCGTCGCGCAGCAGCTGTTCGAGCGAGCGATCCCCGGGCTCGACGAACAGGTTCGTGGTCCCCACGCCCGGCGTCGAACGGTAGCCGCGCACGGCGTTGCCGGTCGAACGCGTCCGTCCGCGCAGCGCCGTGTACGTGTTGTGCATGAAGCCCTGCAGGACGCCGCCGGTGATCAGCTCGTGCCGGCCAGTCGGCACGCCCTCGCCGTCGAACGGCGACGCGCTCGGCCCGTCCAGCAGCCGCCCGTCGTCCACGATCGTCAGGTTCGCCGATCCCACCCGCTCGCCGACGAGCGGCCCGAACAGGGAGCGCTGCTTCTGCACGGCGTCGGCCGAGAGCGCGTCGGTCAGCACCCCGAGGAAGGCCGAGGCCGCCACCGGGTCGAGCACCACGGGCACCTTCTCGGTCTGCGGCTTGACCGCGCCCAGCATCCGGGCGGCGCGGTCGACCGCCTCGGCCACGACCGAGGCCTGGTCCAGCTCCTCGATCGAACGCGAGATCCGGTACGAGAAGCCCGTCTGCGTGTCGCCGTCGTGCTCGGCGAGCGTGACCACGACGCACCAGCAGCCGGTCGCGCGGTACTCGGCGCGCACGCCCTCGCTGGAGGCGATCGCCACGCTCCCGACCGCGTCGCCGTACTGGACGGACTCGGTCTTGCCGACCCGCGGATCGCTCGAGGTGGCCAGGCGCTCCATCTCGAGCGCGATCGGCACCTTCTCGTCGGTCTTCATCGCGGCCAGCGACTCGGAGAACAGGCCGTCCAACGGCTCGACGGGTTCGGCCGCCGGGAGCGCGTTGAACTCGTCCGGCGAGGCGACGGCCGCGTTCGCGCGCGCGCGGCCCACGGCCTCGCGCACCTCCTCGATCGAGGGATCGGCCACGTGCGCGAACCCCAGCCGCCCTTCCGAGATCACCCGGACGCCCACGCCCCGCGACTCGGCGAACGTGAGCCCCTCGACCTCTCCCTTGTGCGCCTCGACCGAGGTCGTCGAGCGCTCCTCGGCGAACGCCTCGACCTGCTCGTCGCCCTCGGCCGCCTCGGCC
>Ga0081455_10005123_pt1 | contig 14443 bp, 16 predicted proteins | sample TabmetS3T2R1_FD_70207 | JGI IMG/M metagenome (GOLD analysis project Ga0081455, IMG submission 70207) | Tabebuia heterophylla rhizosphere microbial communities from the University of Puerto Rico - S3T2R1 | ecosystem: Host-associated > Plants > Roots > Rhizosphere ... | reverse complement strand
CCATCAAGGCTTTGCACGGTTCGCAGCTTTCCGGGCGGACCTTGGTCGTGAATGAAGCCCGGCCGCAGGAGCAGCGTCCCAATCGCAACGGTGGTGGTAACAGAGGCGGCGGCGAGCGGCGCAACCGCTGGTAGGCCTCTGTTTTCCCTAGAGGACCAGGGGGGCACGCTTTGTGCCCCCTGGTTTTCGTGTGTCTCAACGTTGAAGTCCTGCCTCTGTATCTCTTTCTTACCACAACGCTTCCATGCTTGCCCACGTTCTATTTGGCATTGCCGTCATCCAAGACCAGGAGATGGAGTTCTCCAGGCCCATGCACACCGATGGTGAGCTTCAGCTCAATGTCTCCCGTGCGGCTGGGGCCAGTCACAAACGATACACAGCTGGTAAGATACTGCTGCGGGTCAGCTCCCGCCGCCTGCGCCAGGAGGAGATAGTCAGCCAGGGTAGCAATGACCTGTGAGGTCCGTGCTACGGCTACGTGCACGGGTGGCAGGAGCGAGACACCCCGCATCTGGCCGGCTCGGGCCATGAGCACCAGGGTGCCTGTTTCAGCAATGACATAATCCACGCCAGACAAGCCCAGATCCGCACGTGCCAACAAGGCCCGTAACTCCAGACGCTGTGTTGTCATGGCCACCGTACTGGCAGATTCCCCAGCAACTGTGCCTGGAGGGAGTGCCGTGGTACGAACAGTAATGCCTTGCTGGTGCAGGGCAGCATCGACCTCGAGTGCCTCCAAGAGCTCCGACTGCCAGCGTACCACCAGGTGTGCGTCCTTCTGTTGTGCCAGATGCGTGATATACGCCACAGCCTCAGGCGCAGAGTGCACGTGTGCTACGACGCCACCTGCGGCATCCAACTCCTGCTGCACCTGCGCTAGCAACGTCGGGCGCTGCGCTGCTAGACGCGTCTGTAGCTGGGCCGCAGCCTCAGCCACGTCGGTATCACTCCACCATAAGGGTGGACGTGACGGTGGGGGAACTGCATCCTTGTGCAAAGCACGCCGCACACGGGCCAAAAATGCCTCCTGGCTACTCATGCACCATGCCTTCTTCTGGAGCAGCACCATGAGCCACGGGCCGTTCATGCTGCAGGGTCGCCTGCCAGCGCTGGCGAAACGACCGCGCTGCGACCGCTTTAAAATCCCGCGACTGAGTCCAGCCAGCCAAAGGCGCCGGCAGCCTGGAGAGCCAGCCTTGCTTGACGAACGGCTTTTGAGCCAGGGCCGCTAAGGAGATGACTGACTCGTAGAGGCGTGGATAGCGCATGATCCACGACCACAGCGTGAAGAGCATCCGCTCTGCCCAGGGAGCATCGTGACGTTCGACCGACTGCTGGCGTAGATTAAGCAGTAAGTGCGGGATGTTAATTTTCACTGGACACGCCTCGCGACAGGCGCCGCAGAGTGTGCTAGCACGGGGCAGGTGCTGTGCCGTGTCCAGCCCGGTGAACATCGGGGTCAGCACGGCACCAATGGGACCCGGGTAGACCCAGCCATAGGCGTGGCCACCAATATTCTGATAGATCGGGCAGACGTTCAAACAGGCACCACAGCGCAGGCAGTATAGTGCCTCGCGATTCGCACTGCGCAGGATGGCTGATCTGCCGTTGTCCATAATCACCACGTGCAGCTCTTCCGGTCCATCAAGGTCGTGGGCCCGACGCGGACCAGTGAGCATGGTGACATAACTGGAGATTTTTTGTCCGGTGGCGCTGTTCGTCAGCACCTTGAGCATGACGGCCAGATCGGCCAGGCGTGGAATGATCTTTTCCATGCCCATCACGGCCACGTGCACGCGTGGCATGGTCGAGGACAGACGCCCGTTACCCTCATTGGTGACCAGCACGATTGAACCAGTCTCAGCAATGGCGAAGTTGACCCCGGTGATGCCCATGTCAGCGCGCAGGAATTGCTCACGTAAGGCGCGCCGGGCGATCTGCGTCATCTCGGGAATGACTTCGGTGTAAGGAGTGCCTAATTGCTCATGCAATAACGTGGCAATCTGCTGTCGAGTTTTGTGGATCGCCGGGGCAATAATGTGCGATGGCGTCTCGCCGGCCAGCTGGATGATGTATTCGCCCAGATCCGTTTCAACCACTTCGTAGCCATGCTGCTCCAGATGCGCATTGAGGTGCATCTCCTCAGTGGCCATCGACTTGCCCTTGACGATCACGTGCGCGTCGATGTGCTGGGCAATGCCAGTGATGATCTGGCGTGCTTCAGCCGCGTCGTGTGCCCAATGCACCTGCACGCCGACGCGCTGCGCCTGCGTAGCGAAGCGTTCGAGGTACTCATCCAGGCGTGCCATGGTGCGCTCTTTGATCGCACGTGCCTCTGTCCGCAGTTCCTCGGCATTGCCCAGGGCTGCCATGGCGGCCACACGGCGCGGTACGAAGTTGGTGACCAGAAGTTGCAGGGCCTGTTGCAGGGAGGCATCCTTAAGCGCGTGCCTGGCATGCTCCTGAAAACCTTCGGTACCGAGATGCTTGGCAGCGCTGTGCAGAGCTGTATGGCTTGCTGTGTGTGTAGACACGAACATACCCTCAGGACTTAGATGCCTGTGCGTCTGTAGCACCGCCAGCGTTGAGGAGTTCAGCCAAGTGCATGATACGGATGGTTTCGCCCTGGCGCCGTAAGCGACCGGCAATGTGCATCAGGCAGCCAGCATCGCAAGACACCAGGGTGTCAGCCCCGGCGCGCTTGAGGCTGGCGATCTTTTTCTGCAGCATGGCATCGGAGATTTCCGGGTATTTCACGGCAAAAGTGCCGCCAAAGCCACAGCACTGTTCTGCCAGCTCCATAGGAACCAGCTCAGCGCCCTCGACCTGGCTTATCAATCGGCGTGGCTCCTCCGCTACACCGAGTTCGCGCAGGAGATGACATGAGGCATGATACGCCACCTTGCCATGGAACACGGCACTCAGGCGTTCGACTCCCACTACATGCACGAGGAATTCCGCGAGTTCGTAGGTACGGGCCGCCAGCGCTTCAGCCTGTTCACCCAGCACCGGGTCATCTGCAAACAGTTCCGGATAAAAGACCCGCCACATGGCCGCACACGAGCCAGAGGGAACGATGACGTACTCGGCATTGGCAAACAAAGCAAGGTTGCGCCTGGCAACGTCTCTGGCCGGCTGGTGAAAACCCGCATTGAATGCCGGTTGTCCACAACACGTCTGGCCAAGAGGAAAATCAACGGCAATGCCCAGACGATGCAACAGCCGCACAGTGGCTTCGCCCACCTCGGGATAAAATACATCACCCAGGCACGTGACAAACAAGGCCACACGTGCTGGGCGTGGCCGCCCCCCCAACCTGATCATCCTTGCTTCTCCATATCGCGTCTGGGCAGAGCGCCGCCCACTGGTATCCCTATTGGGTATCCGTGCGAATATCTGAAGAGATTACAGACCTTGTTGTTTGTCCTGGTCAATTTGTCGGAATAGCTCTTGGAATTGCTCGGCCAAGCGATCGATTTCACGCTTTGTACAGCGCAAGCGCTGTCGGTTGAGGTATTGCAGAGAGACATAGCAGAGAAGGATCCCCAGGAGAATGCCTAAAACTAAGCCACTGATAAACACCTGCATGGACATGGGCTGCGCTCCCCTCTCTCTTGCGCCAACCGCCCTTGAGAGCCGCGGCAAAAATCATCCTTGACGGATCCGGTCACATTGACTACCATCCCTGGCGCTATTCCTCGCCGACGTAGCTCAGCCGGTAGAGCAACTGATTCGTAATCAGTAGGTCGTAGGTTCAAATCCTATCGTCGGCTTCTCTTCTTTCCTGAGGCATGCCACACTATAGAGCATTTTCCAGCCGCGATCAATGCCTCTATTGACACAGGAGCATCCCCTCCGCACTTACTTCACGATTGTGTGTATCTCGGCCAGTGAGAATCAACCGATACCGAAAGTGCGTGATCGCACTGGTCACCCATAAATCAGCATAGGAGAGATGCTGCAAGGGTCCTAGACGCATGTCGAGCCGCTCTTCTTTCGTCTCTAGAAGCCGACCGTCCATGTCATACCACTCGCCCCGGTATTGCATCACGTGCACAGGCTGCGCTGCCATTTCACGTACGACTACACTAAAATACCAGCGCTTCTCTGCCGGATGATTACGATAGACTGGATTTGGCCAGAACGTTAAGCTGAGCCCAGCCACTGCTCGGCTCCTTCTGCGTAGCTCCTGCTTCATACCTCCAGGCAGAGCATACCATACTGCCATGATCTTCTGAAGCGGCAGAAGCAATTTTTCTGTCGGCCCTCATCGTGGTATGTATGGTGTGGGGTTAGGGGGTGACGCCGCCAAGGGTAGGTGTCGTACATAGCTGATAACATCCCACATCTCCGTGGGCGTCAGTACTGACGCCCAGGGTGGCATGGTAAACCAGCCGCGCTTGTCTTTGACCCCGTCACGTAAGGCCAGAAAAAACTCGGTGTCACTCAGACGCTGCATGGTAGCGAGGTCCGTATGGTCTGCTGGCTTATGGCCGATACTCTCCATGTACGCGTTGTTGTCTCCCTTGCCCTGCCGACCGTGGCAGTGATAACACAGGCGTTGATAAATCCGTTCGCCATTGAGAAGGGCACTGCGTAAGGCGACACTCTCTGGGTCGGTGCCGGTCGGGAGCGGTATCTGGGGCAAGCGCAGCTGGGGAGCCGGGGGCACTGGCGCGGAGAGTGGCGTTGACTGTGGTGTCGGAGCTACGAGCCAGACCACTAGGGCGAACACACACAGCAAGCCACAGAGGAAGAGAATGATGCGTGCGGAAGCAGGCGGCACGGTAACCTGTCTCCCTATGCATAGGGCCATGATACTTCTGCTGACCGGCAGAGAAAAATCTGCCAAATCTGGGCGCTATGTCGTATGATTATAGACGTAACTATAAACCTGTCACAGAAAGGGAGTTCCCATGTCTGGTGTCCGATGTAGTGCGCGGGGGGGACCCGCGGCGTTTGCCAAGCATCTCGCATGTAGCATTGCCCCTTCACTTCCTCATCGACATACTGCCACACGGCAAGCCCATTCATGCAGAGCGAGCCTCAGAACCACTGTCCAGCACAGGTGGAGACAGCTCCACGACCTCTACGATAACCGCCAGGCCATAGGACGCGACGCGAGTGGCGATCGCGCCTCAATTGCGTCCCGTCTGCGCGCATAATGCGACACACGATGGGTCGATCCAGCGGTTCATATCTCACACCAATACGAGGTCGAAAAGGAGACGTACGATGGCTATCGCTACCTATACGCTTGCCGAGTATATTCAGGATCTTCGCACTGTGACCAGCGAGACCCAGGACCCCGACGCAATCATTGCGCGGGTTGGGCCGCTAGCAGAGCGCGCTGCCTTGTCTAGAGAATGGCTCAAGCCACAGCACTACGAATGTGACTCCGAACAGGGCTTCGGCGTGCATCTGCTCCATGAGGAAGCGGACCATACCCTGGCAATCTTTGCCATTGCCTGGCTCCCCGGACGCGGGGCTCCGCCACATAACCATGGCACCTGGGCGGTCGTCTCTGGGGTCGATGGGCTGGAGACCAATGTCTTCTGGAAACGCGTTGATGATGGCACGCGCCCTGGCTACGCGGAGATCCGGCGCAACGGCGTGAAACTTTTTGGTGCGGGGGAAGTGGTGGCGTTTTTGCCCCACGAAATCCACAGTGTCGTGAATGAGACGCAGGCGGTCACCGTCTCACTCCATACGTATGGTAAGCATCTCAACTACACCGGACGCTCACAGTTTGATCCGGACGCAAGAATCGAGAAGCCTTTTCTTGTGAAAGAGCAGTAGGCCTAAGAGCTGCTTATTAGGTGGTCGTTTGCCAATGCCCTCGCGGCACGGAGGTGAGGCAACGCTCGCCTTTTGGAGCGCGGCCTCTGGCGCGGGTCATAGCCGTCGAGGCGCCGGTTACGTCGAGGCATACCAGCTTCGTGACGTCAAGAGCGGGCTGGCTTTCCTTCCACTCGGCTTGTGCGGCTCTCACGTCCTCGCGCTCTTGCTCGCTGGCGTGCAGGGTTTTTTTCAGCGTTATGCAAGGATGAGGACCGCTTGGGACAGCAGCTGCGGCAAGGCCAACAGCCTGTATCAGGCCTTGGAAACCCGCTGTGAGAGGTCCTGACCGTTCGGTTGACGTCACGTAGGCAACGCCAGACAGGTCCAGCCGAATTATCCGCAGGGCTTTAGTACGCGACCAACCACAATCAGTGGCAATCTTCGACCGGAATACGCAGAAAAGCGACCGCATGGGGCTAGCCTGTGCCTTAACCACACGCAGTGCTGCAAGCGGGTCGTTTTCAAAGGTTCAGGTGGGTTTCCAAATAGTCGACAGCGGCATCGTAATGCCGCCTGGCGGCAAGCAAATCCTGCTGGCAGAGCGCGTAAAAAGCGCGCGCGCAGTTGGCGTGTTCGCTGCTCGGTTGTTGCCAGCGCGCCAGATCTTTTGTCGCTTGTCTCCTGCGGCCCGGATCAGAATGTTGAACTTGGTCGGAAATCGCTTCAAAAATTCTCTTGATGACTTCGGCGCGCTGCTTGATTAAAGGCTCGCGAATATGCAACTCGAAAAAGAGAATGGTAATGCGTGCACGGATTTCCTGTTGCGCATTCAGGCCGGTTCGCGGCACGGGCTTAAGGCCATCGAAGGTGATGATCTGTCCTGGATCGTCGTCCAGATGGCCGAGCGGATAGATGAGATAGGGCTTTTCCCGTTTTAACCGACTATATTGGTCAGAGTTTGTGATGCGCGTCGCGGCGACGGGAAAGTAGTTACGCTTCAACGTCGAATTGCAAATCTTGCAAGCGGTCGCATAATTGAGGATGTTGTAGGGGAGAAGGTAGTACCCCTCGCATGCATTCCCCATCACCATCTGGTTCTGGGTGATGAAAGCATAGTTCGGCTGCCGCAATTGCTTTTTGGTCGGCCAGATCACCACCTCGTTCTTGGGTCGAAAGTGCTCTACGTCGTGGACGATTGGTCCGCGCGGGCCACCTTCCAGTTTCTGCTCGCAGTAAGCGCATTTGTTGAATTGCAGCTTCATGTAAATGTTTTTGATGTCGCTCCAAATGGGCTTGGGCGGTTCACTGTACCTTTGCTGCTCGCGAAAGACGGTTGTGCGCCCGTCCGCCTCGGTGAGCCAGTCTCTGTTATTCGGTTTATACGTTTTTTTGACGGTACTTTGAATGAGGCGCCTCAACTCATCCAACTCTGCCCTCAAGAGCTCAGCCTTTGTCCCATGAGGTTGCTCATCTTGGGGAGGGAGAATACTGTAACGAATCATCTCGGTTCTGTTTCACTCTAATCTTAGTTGGGTTTTACCTAGGCGTTAGGCCTACGTTGTGCCGATTTTTTCTTGGCCTTGCGTTTGGACACTTTAGGGCGTGCATCCTGTTGATAAGCCTCTAACATAGCCTGGAATTTCTGGTCGTCAATGCGTGGCAGACTAACGGCGGATGGCGCGCTAGCAGCGTTTTTGGGCGTACTTTCACCCGCGAGTTTCTGGACGAAACTGACCGCCGCCTCATGATCGCCGCTCAGGGCCTTTTGCGTCAATGGATGCAACTCTTGTTCGACAAAACTGGCGGCGCGCGTCGTCCGCAAGCCGAAATAAGAACTGGTCAGAATCTGTTCGGCGTTCAAACCGTAAATGCGCTCGTTGTATTGTTCAACGGTTGCTGCGCCGGACGAGTCGATATCCATGACGAAGATGTTCTCCTTATGAACCGATCCAGCGATGATCGGGCTATGTGAGGAGAATATGAATTGCAGGTTGGGCAATGTTTCGGAAATCGTTTGCAGTACCGTGCGTTGCCATTCCGGATGCAGGAGGAGGTCAATCTCATCGACCAGCACGACGCCACGATTCTCAACCAGCTTGGCCCCTTTCGGGGCACCTTTGCAAATGTGATAAAGCAGATCAGCAATCCAGCCTATATAACCACGGTAGCCATCCGATATGGCCCCGAAGGGAATCTTCACACCGCGCATCTCAAAACAGAATTCCGAGCCATCAAAATCTCCTGCGAAGCTGGCTTCGTCGGGCAAGAGGCGGTCGAGCAAATGAACCACCTGTGTATAGCGTCCGCGGTTGGTTGACTTCATATGTGGCAACCATGAATGCAAAGGAATCAACGGAACACTGTTTTCAAACAACCCCGCGACACGCAAATAGCGCAGGCTGCGCCGCCGCAATTCTTTTTCCGGGTCGAAGTTGGGCGCATCGTCAACGCGCCGTGTCACCCCATAGCCCAGGACCAAAAACGCTGGCGAAGCGCTATTGAACATATTTTCCCAGAGTGGTTGGGCAATGTCTTTGGTTGATTCCACCCACTCTTCATCGCCCTGGCTGATGATCTTTAGGGTCAGTTTGGCAGTGGAGTTTGCCGGCGGCTGGGGTACGTCCAGGTCCTGCTTGTGGAGCAGGACGCTGACTTGAACATCGGCGATTCTCTTCTCGCGATCTGTGTTATTCAAACGCCGCACCATGTGATACGGCTTATAGCCAGAAGAGCGCGCCATGACGGGAGCCACGGCTGCCAGCGCCACGGCTTTCAGCGTAGTGGTTTTCCCCGAGCCATTGTTGCCGAGCAGTAGATTGATGTTTGGCAAAGCCAACGTCGGCTGCGTTCGATCTTGAAGATCAGGATGCCGCAGCGTCAAATCAGCTTCGGCAAAGCAGCGTAGATTCTTGATGTGAACAGAGTTAACGTACAAGTAAGTTCTCCTTGTTGGTTAGGAACACTCGTCAAGCCCCGGTAATCGCTTGCGCACTACTACGGTATACATGCCATCAGGACTACGCTCAGTATAGCGCAGATATGCGCCAGCACAACTGCCCAAGTGGCTGTTTACCCACTGTACATCCCGACCGGACGGCAACGCTGACCGGCGAGGAGGCAAGCGCCTTACATTGGACGGGAGAGCACCACTGTGTGCTCCGCAGCTACCGGACGGCCGGCGAGGGCGCTGACGGTGGGCCTGAGGGGTCAGCGGGAGGCGTGCTGGCAGCGATCCGCTGATCCCGCAGGGCAGACCGCCGGACCTTCCCATCGTCGTCACGTAACGGTTCTGAAACATACTCGAAGCTCTGCGGGATCTTATAGCGTACCAACCGCTCCGCCAGATGCGCCAGCAACTCGGCGTCCGTGACCCCCCCGGGAGCGTCGACAATGGCATGCACCCGCTGGCCCAGGTCCTCGTCGGGCAAGCCGATCACGGCACTGGAGCGCACCTGGGGATGGGCGTCAATGGCGGCTTCCACCTCTGCCGGATAGATGTTGGCCCCACCCCGCAGGATCATATCCGTCCGGCGGTCTGCCAGATAGAGGTAGCCCTCCTCGTCCATCCACCCGAGGTCGCCCAGGGATTCCCAATCGTCCACCCGCCTGGACTCCGCCCCGATGTAGTGGTACGTGGTCCCCAGCCCCGCATCCGGCTTCATATAAATTTCCCCGATGGCCCCAGGGGGCAACACGTGGCCCTGCGCATCGCGGATCTGCATCTGCCCGCCGGGCATGGGTTTGCCCACCGAGCCGCGATGGCTGAGCCACTCGGTCCCAGTGATCCACGTGTAGCTCAGGCCTTCGGTGCCCCCATAGAGTTCATGGACGCGCTCGGGCCCTAGCCAGGCGATCCACGCCTCTTTGAGCCACGGCGGGCAGGGCGCGCTCATGTGCACCATCAGGCGCAGGGCGGACAGATCGTACTGCGTGTGCACCGCCTTCCCCAGGCGCCAGATGCGCTGCATCATCGTCGGCACCAGCACCACCAAATCGATGCGGTAGAGCGCCAGGCACTCTAAGGTGCGCAGCGCGTCGAAGCGTGGCAAGACCACGAGGTGGTTGCCCAGAAAGAGGGCCAGCATCGAATTGGCAAAGGCCGCATTGTGGTAGAGCGGGCCAGCCACGAGGTGCGTCCGATTCGGCAGGTGGGGGAACAGCTCCTGTTCGGGATCGAACACGCCGGGAGCCTCGGCCACAATGAGCTTGGGGCGCCCTGTGCTGCCACCCGAGGTCGGCGCCTTCCAGTACCGTGCCGTGCGCTCCGGTAACGGCACGTCGGACAACGACGGGGCGGGCGTGAACCCCGCAGCCAGGACGGGACGGGCTCCGAGAGATCCCGACTCGGCACCGACGACTAACGCGGGATTCGCCAGCTCGACAATCGCCTCGCGCTCCAGACGCGGGAGGCGGGCCGAGACCGGCTGCGGGGTTGCGCCGAGTTTCCACACGGCCAGCGCCGCCTCGTAGAATTCAATCCCATTGGGGAGGGCAATGGTCACCAAGTCATCTTGCCCCACCCCGTAGTGCTGGTAGGCGCGGGCCAGGCGGTTGGTGCGTTGTTCCAGCTCGAGGCGTGTGAGCGTCTGGCCTTCAAAAGTGATTGCCGGGCGGTCGGGGTGCTGCGCTGCCAGCCAGCCCATAAGACGCCCGATAGGCATCCGGGCCATAAAGGAGCTCCTCTTGGAACTGACAGATTGCCGTGTGCCATTCCATGTCGCCTGAGGGGATAGTCAAAAAGTCTGAGCAGTTATGCAACATCAAACGGGTATCCAAGAGCACATGTGACGCTTCTGCAAAGGCTCACGCACTCATCCCCCTTGTCGGGGCGTTGGGCCAAAAATCCCAGTGTCTAGGGAATGCCGTGGATTGTACGCAGATTGCTCCGAGAATACGAGAGGATTTCGGGCTCAAGGCCGCCATAGGCCGCGGGAACGCGGGTGAGCCACTGCGTTCGCGTCTCGGCGAGCTTCTGAAGGGGCTCGGCACTATAAGAGGTTCTCGCAGACCAGTAGGAGGGGTTATACCTGGCTCTCCCGCAGGAGCAGGCGTTTGAGAGCATCCAGAGAGTCCTGGCGGCGTTGCGATAGGTCGAGGGCCTGCCAAGTGTGGGTCCTCCACCGGCACCTCCAGGAGGGCCAGGCAGGCTGGCAGGATGGGCCCGAGGGCCGCATCCAGCGTCAGCAGCCATCCAGTGAACTCCTCGCGCATGCGCCGCCCGTCGTCGCGATCTTCAAGCTAAATGTAGGCCTTAAGCAGGTCGATGACCAGCAGATATGGAGTGGCCTTGCCATAGGAGGTCGAGCTGCTTTCTAACAGGAGCCAGCCCTGGGTGGGCGACGTATGAGTGAACTCATGGAAGAGGCGGGTCTTCCCCACGGCGGGGGTCCCCGATGACGGCCACCACCTGGCCGTGTCCGGCCCTGGCCCGCTCCAGGGCCACGTGTAGAGCCACGAGTTCCGCCAGCCACCCCGCAAAGGGAGTCAGGCCCCGCGCCGCAAATGCCTAGGCGCGGTCAGCCAGCAACTCCAGGGAACCTTTGAGATCGGCAAAGAGCACCGTGACCTGCTTGCGTTCGCCTTCGAGGGCGGCTTTGGAGGTGAGGATTTTCTCGGCCATGTGTGGGGGTGTATCGAGCACTTCGCCGTCCTCGTCCACAGCAAGACGTTGGGCCTTGATGATCTTGGCCGTCAGGTCCTCGAGGATGTCATCGTCCAGTTGAAGCTGCCGTTTGAGGGCACGATAGGTCACGCGGCCGCGCCGCTCCAGCATAGCAATGGCTTGATCCAACAGCTCCTTTAAGGTCATAGTTGCCCCTCCACCGCTCTAAGGGACAGCCGGCATGGCCTCACTCGCGAACAGCTCGAGTGAACGACAGGCTTCCTGGTGACTGAGGTCGCCCCAGTGAAACGAGCCAACGAAGTAGTTCGCGCCGGTCTCCACCGTGTAACGCTGCAAGTAAGCCCGTATTGTCGCCGGTGAGCCGACGACCAGTGCCCCACTCGCAAACGCGGTGTCCACGTCTATTCTGGCTGGCCGTGGAATCTCGTCCGGGTCCACGCGTCCTCCTGGCAACGGTTTTAAGAAGTGGCTGCGATATGACGCGTAGGCGAGGCGCGCCCGCTCGCGGGCTGCGTCGTCGCTCTCGGCCACATAGACCCGCTTGATGGCACCATACAGCGGCTCGTCGCGGCCGGCGCAGCCCTTCGACGGCGACTGCTGGAAGGCGGCGACGTATTGCTCCATCAACTCACGGACGCCGGCCAGTGGCACCCGCTCCCCGCCAACGAAATTCATGCCGCGCTCGCCTGCGTGTGCAGCGTTTCCGGCATACCAGAAAGGCGGCAGCGGCTGCTGACACGGCCGCAGCTCCATCCAAAGGTCCTTGAAGTTATAGAACTGCCCGCTGTGCGACAGGAATTCACACTGCAAGCCCTTGAGGATGACCTCCAGCGTCTCCTCGAAGCGTGTATCGTTCTCACTGGCGTCACCGCCCCACATGCGCCACTCCTGGGCCCGGTCGGTACCGCGGCCAACCCCCACTTCGAAGCGACCATTGCTGAGCTGGTCAATGAGACAGATCTCTTCGATGAGCCGGATGGGGTTATGCAGCGGCAGCACATAGACGAGTGTCGATAGGCGCAGGCGCTGCGTCCTCTGGGCCACAGCCGCGAGATAGACGGCCTGATTGGGCGCCAGACACAGGGGCGAATGGTGGTGCTCGGCCACGTGATAGCAGTAGAAGCCGGCAGCATCCGCGGCGGCGGCAAACTGCAGCCGTTCCTCGTACTGTTGGGCTTGTCCGACATCGTTTCTTCGCTCGACATGGTCGAAAATACCGAAGCGCATCAGCATTGTTCCCTTTGGTGACCACCGCCACCGGATGGTTCGGGTGGTGGCGCAAATGGGTTAGGTGGCGTGTAGTCAACCTGCTTGTCCTGCCAATCATCGAGCAGTGCCAGGACCGTGCGGGCTAGCGCATTGTGCTTGTGCCACTCCAGGCCAATCCGCAGCTTCCAGATGTGCATGCCGCCGGTGGAGAGGGCCGTAAACGCCGCTTCACGGCCCTCCAGGGCAGAGGCTGTGGCGTCGTTGAGCAGATGCAGTAACGCTGCCCGCTCTCGTGCAGTATAGCCACCGCCCTCATAATTGGGCGCGATGGCCGGGCCAAAGTCGGGGTCCAGCAAGTCGTTGAGCGCTGGTGACAACATGCAGCCGTAACCGGCCAGGTGGCGGACGGTTTCAGCCATCCTGGCGCGATTGTTGAGCGCAAAGATGCTGCCCGTGATGATATGCATCTGGTCGGGTACAGCGGTCTCCGTGACCTCTGGCTTGGCATCGGCACACGCCGCCCGTAGCGCGGTGCGCAGTGTCTCCATCTGGACAATAAGTGTGTTGATGTCGTCCTGCACCCCAGGGAGATCCTTGACGCCCTGCATATGCGCCACCGCAATGGCCAGGCCGACTAAGAACTCGGCATGGCCGAGCTTGCGCGCCAGGTGATAGAACACGCCCAGAGGGAAGCTTCGGAACATGTAGACGTTGCAGAACTCTGGATCGCGATAGGCGAAGACGTTTTCCCAGGGAATGAACGTATTGTTAAACACCACCGCACAATCGAGCTCATCAAAACGCGCGCTCAGTGGATAGGAGAACCGGTCTTCAGTGACGATCGATGGCTTGCGGCCCAGGATCTTGATGCCCGCGGCATTGGCAGGGCAGCTAAACCACACGGCGCGTTCCGGCGTGGTGATGGGCGGCGTGAGCGGCATGACCAGGATGTCGTCGGCATAGCAGAGCGCGGTGCCAAGGCCGAGCGTGCCGCTGACCACAATGCCACCAGTAGTGTCTTTCACTACCTTTGGGGTGAGCCGCTTCGGTGGTGGCCGGAAGCGGTCAGTTTGTGGCCCGGGGAAGGGCCCGGTCGCCAACAACCCCTCACGCGCCATCCGGTCGCGGTACGCGTCTATAGCGGTGATGCAGTCCTTGTTGCCACCGGCGTGGACGCTGTCGCGCACCGCCAACAAGAGCAGATGGGCCAGTACCGGTGTGTGGGTGATCTGGCCGGCGTTGCGTACCGCAAAGGCGCGGATGCTCTCGGCCAGGGCCCACAGGTCGTCGCCGTTTCTGGGAATCGTCAAGCCAATGGGCTCTCCCTGGGTGTCGAGCAATGTATCGGTCCAGGCTGGATCATGATGCAGGTCGTACCACTCAGCGAGAGCATCGACAACGCCACGGGTCGCCGGATGGCTGCTAATGTCGGTGATCCGCTCCCCAGCCACCCACACCTGCCGCCCATCGTTGCGGCTGTGCTTAAACTCGGCGCCCGTCCTGAACTTGCGTTGAGTAGCCATAGCAACTCCTTCCGTGCGGCATTCAGGTTACTTGCTGCTTACGCCAGGCCTCATATTCAGCGCGCAGGCGTTCGTTGAGCGGAAACGCCTCGCTCAGACTCGCACCGGCAGCGACCTTAGTGCGTGAGAAGCTGTCACGCAGTTCCTGCTCCAGTCCCGCTTCCGCCGCTTGCGCTGCGACCGCCTGGGGGATGGTGATCACTCCTTCTGGATCGCCTACCAGGATGTCACCGGGCGCAATCAACACTCCGGCGCATTGCACCGGGATGTTCAAGTCCGAGACGATATGGGCCTGGCCGAAGCTCGC
>Ga0081455_10005122_pt1 | contig 14447 bp, 4 predicted proteins | sample TabmetS3T2R1_FD_70207 | JGI IMG/M metagenome (GOLD analysis project Ga0081455, IMG submission 70207) | Tabebuia heterophylla rhizosphere microbial communities from the University of Puerto Rico - S3T2R1 | ecosystem: Host-associated > Plants > Roots > Rhizosphere ... | reverse complement strand
CAAACCCACCGATTTGCCAGGTTTCATGAAACTTGGCGGTGTCGTGAAGGATATTTTGTCTAGCAAAAACGCGCGTTGATCCGGCGATTGCCGTTTGTTTTGCGATAGACTAACGGCACGAAGCCATGCGATACCCTGTCGCGTTGGCAATGCTGCTGGTGGGCGGCGTTGCTTCAGAGGTGTACGGCCAGGTCTCGCTCGATGAATCGGCCACCCGAGCCAGCCTGGTACAAGAACGAACGGCTGTTTCGCTCGCATTCAAGAATCGGATTGGTGCGGTGGATGCGCTGGTCCGGGTGGAATGGCTGGACCCAAGCAACCGGGTTCTCGCTTCGGCCGAGAAGACGGCTAGTATCGCGCCAGGAAATTCTCAAGTAGCGATCGCTTTGCCACTGCCTGCGACTGAAGTGGATCTGCGATTGCTGCGGCTTCGATACACGTTCGTTCCCCGCGCGGGTCACGCTGTCGCTGTTCCGTCCGTCACTGGCATTCTCAGCTTTGTCAATCTTGCTTCGTACGCTTTCTCCCTCGAAATAATGAGTCCGTTTGAAGCTCGGCCAGGAGCGCCATTCGAAATTAGTGTTCTTACGTTGCACCCCACGACGCATGAGCCTGTCGCGAACGTGCGGGTCGAGGGGGGAGATGCAAAAGCGACGACGGACCGGTACGGAATGGCCATTCTGCGTCCGAAGCTGCCGAGCGGCTACGACGGTGACGAGATCACGGTCACGGCGCGTCTGGGAGACTTTGTGCAGCGCACCGAAACCTCAACGATTCTTAGCCGGAATGCGATTCGCATTGAAACCGACAAGCCGCTCTACCAACCGGGCCAAACTTTGCATATTCGCACGCTCTCGTTTGGGTCCGACCGGCGCGTGCGCGCGCAAGAACAACAAGACATCCACGTATTCGATGCGGATGGAAATCTGGCGCACACGGCTTCGGAAACCAGTTCGCGCTATGGCATTGCGTCGATCGACTGGAGCATTCCTTCGAATGCCAAGCCCGGGAAATATAGAATCGAGGCGACATCGGATGACGCCAATGCGCCGGCGGAGCGCACGATCGAAATTCGCGCCTATGATTTGCCGTCATTTCGTGTTTTGGCAAGAACAGCGCAGCCTTACTATCTTCCAGGCGAGCCTGCCGCTATAACCGTGAGTGCGGAATATCTCTTCGGTAGGCCGGTCGCGCGGGGCCGGGCATGGATTGAAGTAGACGGCGAAACGAAACCCGTTTGGAGCGGAGAATTGAATGCCGACGGCGCAGTGCAAACTTCGCTACCGATGGAAGGCATCGACATTCCGCAAAATGGAAACTTTGTCGACCGGCACTATATTGCCTTTGTCACCGATCCAACAACGAATCGAACCGAGCAACGAAAGTTTGATGTGCGCTTGAGCCGCAGTGGGCTGCACCTCTACGTATTGCGCCGCGAAGCTTTGCTCACCGGCGAACGCTTTTATTTTGCCGCTTATTTACCGGATGGCACGCGCGTTCGGGCCTTGGTCCATTCCTCCACCGGCACGCAATGCGCTACGAACCGATTTGGGTTATGTCGATTTGAAATTCCTTACACGGCAGATGCGGTCGAATTCTACGCCACCAACCCCGCTGGTGCGCGCTCGCAGACTCTAAAGGAAAATCTCGGTCAAGCGCCGGCGCTTGTCTTAGAAACCGATCGAGCGCTCTACCGCAAGGGATCGGCGGTCAACTGTCACATCGCTGCGAAAGATCATGGCGCTCGGGTGCTTCTGTTCGCCTGGAACGCGCGCTGGGAAAACGTCTTTTCAAGAGCGGTGGCACTGACGGATGGCGCAGCGAACGTCGAGATCCCATATGAGACCCGCTTTGGAGATCGCCTGTCCGTTGCCGCCGTTGCCGGAGGCTTCGACGAAATGGCAAGCACGGATGTGCTTTTCCCGGGCGGAGCGGCCTTGCATGTAACAGTCAAGTCCGCTAAAGACACGTATCGTCCGGGCGAAACTGCTCGTATCGATTTTCGTGCGTCGGCGCAGGCGGTTTTGGGAATTGCAGTAGTCGATCAAAGTGTATTCGAACGCGCGGAAACCGATTCGATCGTTGAAACGACGACGGATGACGTCTCCGCGCAAGATTTGACCCATCTTGACCCCGCGAAGATCGATGACGATTATCAACTTCTAGCTCGCGCGCTTAGCAGTGGGCTCCCGCTGTCCGTTACGAGCGACGATTGGCTGAGCACCGTTCGCACTGCGTTTGCAATCGGAGAACTCAAGACTCTCGCGCCGCTCAAGAGGCAGCTTGACGATCAGTATGGGCGGTCGCTCGAGTATCCGCGTGACGAGGGCGAGCTCTACGCGACTGTTTATAACGTCAAGAGCTTTTACGATCCGTGGGGTCAGCCGTTTTATCCGGTCTTTCGGACGGAAGGGAGCGACGATGTTCTTTGCCTTACGAGCGCGGGACCGGATAAGCAGGCAGGTACGAACGACGACGCCTGCGCGATGGCAATCAGACGGCCGTGGTTCGGGCTCCACGCAGCGCTTATAAAAAAAGCGCTCGCGGCAGAGTCCGACTTTCCCGCCACAAAAGATGAATTCGAGCGGAGGTTGCAATCGGCCGGCCTGCTTTTCACGGCTTTTCGCGACCGTTGGGAACGGGCGCTTGCAGTTGAGATTTCGGATGAGGGCGCGAGCCGCGATATCGAGATTTCGAGCGCCGGCCCGGACGGCAAGTGGGGCACGGCGGACGATGTTCCCGTCGCAAACTTCCGCGGCACATACTTTTCACGAAACGCAGCGGCAATGCGAAAAATCTTCGATGCGAGCAAGCGATTTCCGCTGAATTCGCGCGAGGCGCTCGACGATCTCAAAGCAGCCGGTTTTGCCTTCGATACGCTGCACGATCGCTGGGGGCGCGCGCTCACGCTCGATTCGCATGTCGAAGAACGATTCGCGGACAACATCAGCTTTTATACCTTCGCGGAATATAAGCAAGCACCTGAACAGCGCCAAAAAATAACGCCCGTCAAAATTCGACTTGCAATGATCGATGTTCAGAGCAACGGTGAGGACGGCATTCGGGGAACTTTCGACGATTTCAAACTAGCGAGTTTTGCCCGCTTGCTTAAAGAAGACGCCCCCGCGCCGCGCGGCGCTTCGACATCCGTTCCTATCGACGTACCCGGAAAGGCCATCATTACAGGCGTCGTGCGGGACCGGTCGGGCGCTACCGTTCCGAATGCTTCTGTTTATCTCGACGGGGTGCATGCCGCGCACACTGGAGCGGATGGGGTCTATGTGTTTTCGGGAGTGCCGGCGGGCGCGTATGAACTGAAGGTTACGTGCTCGGGTTTTCAGGTCTTCATTCTTGCTCACGTGCCGGCGATGGCAGATCAAGTGACGAAGGCCGATGTTGTGCTTGAAGTGGGAAGCGTGTCGCAATCGGTCGAAGTGAGCGCGGCCCCAGCAACGGTGTATTCGACCATGAGCGCGGAAGTGAGCCAATCGAAACTTGGGACGCCGCGCGTGCGCGAATATTTCCCAGAAACGCTTTTTTGGCAGCCTGAGCTGGTCACGGACGCGCATGGCAGCGCGTCGCTCAATCTGAAGCTTGCCGATTCCGTGACAACTTGGAAAGTCGGGGTTGTCGCATCTACCGAAGACGGCGAGCTCACCGAAACTACGGCCGCTGTGCGGGCTTTCCAGCCTTTTCTGGTCGATCTCGATGTGCCGAAAGTGTTGACGGAAGGCGACCGGATTTCGCTACCCGTACCCATTCGAAATTATTTGGATCGCACGCAAACGGTGCGTGTGGCGGCGGCGACCACGCGAGGCCTTAGCAGCACGGGATCGCTGAAGAAGGCTAGCGAGGTCGCCGCGTCCTCAGCGCTCAATGTGGTCTTCGATCTGCGGGCCGATGCTGCGGACCCGGCCGCAAAGGTGAAGATTACGGCCATCGGCGGCAACGCGTCCGACGCAATCGAGAAGCCGATTGCGATTCATCCGGACGGGCAGCGATTGGAACGTTCCGCGGCGAATCTGTTGAGTAAGTCCGGCGAGCTGAGCGTGGCGCTTCCCGCGCAGATAATTCCGGGCAGCGCGCATGCCGAGGTGCGCATTTATCCGGGCGTGATTTCGCGCATTGTCGAGGCTGTGTCGGTGTTGCTCGAGCGTCCCTCGGGCTGCGCCGAACAGACTATCTCGTCGTCTTATCCGAATCTGCTGCTGCTCCGCGCGCTCCACGATGCACATGTCGAGAATCAGCGTTTGCAAGCGAAAGCCCGGAAGAATCTGCAGTCGGGCTATGACCGGCTGCTCGGCTACCAAGCGGAGTCGGGAGGCTTTACGTATTGGGGCAAGGGCGATACGGACGTGGCGCTGACGGCGTATGCGGTGCAATTTTTGCGAGACGCGCGCGCGTTTCTTTCAATCGACGAGGACCATTTCCAGAAGGCACAGCGCTGGCTCGCATTGCAAAAAGCAGACGATTCGAAGGTACAAGCATGGCAGCTTGAAGGATTGCTCGGCGCGGCGCAGGGCTCGGCTTTCGAGGTGAATCGGCGTCTGGCTGAACTTGCACACGCAGCCGCGCGGTTCAACGATCCCTACGCCGCCGCGCAATTTGCTTTAGCCGCGATGGAGGCTGAAAGGCCGGAACTCGCGCGTGAGAGCGTTCAACTGCTGGTTACGAGCGCACAACCGGCGAATGGAGCGGTGTTCTGGAGTCTGATTGCCAATACGCCATTCCATGGTTGGGGGCATTCGGGCCAGGTGGAAACGACGGCTTTGGCGGTGCGGGCGCTCACACGCTGGCGGAAGCAGCATCCGGACGATACATCGATTTCGGACGCTCTCGAGCGCGGTGCACTCTATCTGCTACGCAGCACAAGTGCGGGCGGCGCCTGGGCTACTTCGCAATCGACCGTACAAGCGCTGCTGGCGCTGATGGAAACGTGGCGGCCTTCGAGCGCCGTCCAGCCGGCGCATTTTACCGTTCGTATCGGTGGAGCGGTCGCCGGGGAGCTCGCGAGCGGAGCGGGTTCGGAAGAGCCGCTTACACTGGACGTTTCGCGTTTCCTAAAACCCGGTGAAGAGAATCGGGTTCAGATTTCTTCGTCGCTTGCCGGGCGGCCGTTTCAGGCGCAGTATGACGTCTCGTGGTATCAGCCTTGGCAAATTGCGAAGCCGGCAGCGGCGGACATCGCTTTTCGCACGGATTTCGATCGTCCGGAAGCTGCCATCGGAGATTCGATCGCCTGTCATATAGAAGTCGAGCGGCCGAATTTTCGGGGATATGGGATGTTGATTGCGCGCATCGGATTGCCGCCCGGCGCTGAAGTCGATCGCGGTACGCTCGCGGCTGCCGTCGCCGATCCGAAAGCCGGCGTTGATTCCTTCGAAGTGGCTCCGGATGGCGTGACTTTCTACCTCTGGCCGCGCGCTGCCGCGAGCCGTTTTTCGTTCGTATTTCGGCCGCGCTTTGCGATTCAGGCAAAATCGGCGGATTCTGTTGCCTACGACTACTACAACCCGGACGATCGAATCGTTCTGTCTCCGCGGGCGGTTGTGGTGCATTAGCCAAGTGCGGGGGCCAAACGTCGGCAACGCGATTGCGTTACCTACAAAGTGATCGACAGGCAGTTTCCTGTATCGGCCTCAGACGGGACGATCCGGATCAACGTGCAGGGCGTGGTGGGCACCGGTCTATTGAGCGCGATTCAGATTGCTTCGGCGGGTGGCCAGACGACATCGACGCCACCGCCGCCGGTCGGGAACGTACAGCGGAGGGACGATCAACATTCCCATCCGTCGATTGTCCGTCGGAGACCACTACTTCCATCCGGGTGCGCGGAAAATTCTGCTCCAGAATAGCGGTGAGGGTACGCTTAATAAAATCTGCTTCGTTTCGAATTGCCAGAATGACGCTGACAAAAGAATCGCCTGCCAGCCGCGCCGCGATCCTGAACAAAGATGGATTCGGCAGAGTTTGTGACCGTTAAAGGGCAAATAGCGCCGGGTGTTCGTAAATAGACTGCGTAGGCGCAAAACCCTCGCCGTTAAAGAAACGGCGAGGGCCGCTTAAGATAGCGGCCGAAACCGCTACTCAATCCTCCGATTGCCACACTCCGAGCCAGCGCAAGACTAAACGTCAGGGCATAGCATTTCTTATTCGAAGTATGTCGAGTAACTTCGAAAAATGCCGCCTTAAATTAAGATTATGTTCGAATTATACGCTGATTTTCCGTCCGGCGTTCGAAGAAATAGATCCAGTACCTACAGAACGAAAGAATTTCTGTGAGGGCAGCTAGCGCGAGACCAGCCGCCATTCGCCCCACACGGACGAGGGAAAGACGGACGCAGCGAAAGCATTTTCAGAGCGGCCTGCGCCCAGTCTTCGAGCGCGAGGCCAGATAGAAAGACAGCGAGTGCCGCGAGCAAAAGAGAACTTGGCCTTAGAAGCTCGAAAAAACTACTAGGATCGGAGGATAGGGCAAGTATAAGAGATCCTTCCGCAATAGACCTTACGTCCTAGTCCTTGGCGCCGGAAGGCAGCCGTGGATTAGTCCCTAATCAACTGCCGGTTCGCACTCTGAAGGGAGTAGGCCTTTTCCTACGGCTAGATTAGGGATCGTGCGATAACTGTTTTGACGGCTCGTAAACCAGTTGTAGAAGACGATATACCACAGGGCGGCTATTCCGTCTTTGAGTCCGATCTTCTTTCCTTGCTCGTACGTGCGTCCGTAATAACTGATCGGCACTTCAAAGATCGCACAGCCGAGCTTGCAGACCTTGGCGGTTACCTCGATCTCAAACCCGAATCCGCTCGAGGTGATGATCATATTCCGAATGATTTCGCCTCGAAACGCCTTATACCCGGTTTCGACGTCGGATAGATTCACGTTTGTGAGAAGGTTAGAGAAAAAGGTCAGCGATTTATTGGCTATGTAGTGATAAAAGTAAAGGGCGCGAGCGGCTTTACGAACCAGAAATCGCGATCCGAACACGACATCCGCGATGCCATCCAGAATCGGTTGAATTACCTCTCGAATCTCGGCCGGATCGTATTCAAGGTCCGCGTCCTGCACAATCACGACGTCGCCCTTAGTGGCGGCAAAGCCCGTCCGGAGCGCCGCCGTCTTGCCGCTATTAAGTTGGTGCGTCAGAACCTGCACTTGGCGGTGCTGCGCTGCCAACCGGCGGGCCACTTCCGGCGTACGGTCCGAAGAGCAATCGTCCACAAGGATGATTTCGAGGAGGTGCGGCACTGCGAGCAACTTTTCTACTACTCGAGCAAGAGTCGCCTCTTCATTGAAGGCCGGAACTACAATGGAGAGTTTTGCCGTTGTGGAATCGAAAGTAGCCATTATTCTTTGCGAAACTGATTAATCTATCTCTATTTTGATTTTGCCCAAATTGGCGGACCAATTTGTGTGCGGCCGCCGCTATGTCGTACTGCGGGCCCGCCTCAACAAGTGTAGCGTCCCCTCTAGCCCAGTACAGTCTAGGGCTTTTACTTGTTTGGCCTTTTAGAACCGCACCTCGACTGGAATTGGTTCCACCATGTTGGCAAAATGGATCCGCACGGCGCCGCGTTCTATTTCGTACTCGCGCCGGTCGAGCTTCCGGTTTCCGATGGAAACTCGGAAAGGAGGTTTTCGAGCCGCAATCAGCACGACGGCGTTCGTCTCACCAATTCCGCTCGTGTTAAATCGCAGCACGTTTCGTTCGAATCGCTCATCGCTTATCCGGCAGGCGGCGGCGACGACCGACGGCTTGTTCGATTTTCTCCAATCGAGGTCGAATAACAGCGCTCGTTTGCCGGCCGTCACGTCCAGGCGAGTGAGAATTGGTAACCCGGCGTCGAACAGATTGACAAAGCGCCCCGCGATCGCCATCGTTTTGGCATTCGGGACAGACTCGTCGAGCCCCGCTGCTACCAGGTAGGGCCCGCGCCGCAGTACGAACGCATTTGATTCCTTCCAAGGAAGCTTCGCCACACGGCTTGCCTGCGTCACCAGGCGGCGAACGATAGCCGCCCCGTCTTCCCGATTCGTCAACGCCGAAGGAGAAGCCGCTTCGCGAACGACAACGCCTCGCCCCACTCGCGCTAACCCAACGGCGTCCTTATCGAGCCCCAATGTTTCAAAAAGATGTTGCCGCGGTGTTTTAAACGCCATGGGCGCCGTATTCCACCATTCGCGGACAGCGTCGTACGGATCTCGATCGTCATCGATTACGACGAGCGCCCCACCGTTTCGCACCCACGCGGCCAAAGCTTCATGAAACGCGGCTTGCGGCGGCTTCTGCCCCTCGTACGTCAACAAAAGAAGCTTGTAGCGAGACAGGAAGTGCGGCTTCGCCGCGCTTTCGATTTGCACCGGCTCTACTGCCATGCCGCGCTTGAGCAGCGGCAAAGCCAATCCATAAAACGATCCCAGATTCGTATCGGAGGGCGTGGGATCGGCGCGCTGGAACATCATTGTGTCCGAGACCAAGACTCCGGCGGCCTGCGTTCCGCTCTGCGACTTAACGGATTCGGGCGGCTGCCTCATCTCTCCGAGTGCGCGAATCACAGCTTGTAGTTCCGTTTCATACCCTTTCGGAATGGGAATGCGTTCGGCGTTCGGAGCGTCGCTGGCCGCGTGCTTGCTATTGAAGATACGCTCCGGCCATGGCATGATCTCGTAACGCCAAACCTCCGGCTGTAGCAGCGATGCTGTCAGCGTATTTTCCCAATTGCGCCGGTAATCCTCCCAACTGTGATTCGGATTGTCCTCGATCGGATCGTTCAGATACCAAACTCTGCGGCCTGAAGCGCGCACCAGATTCTGCATCGCGCCGTACTCGAGGAAGGCTGTTTCGAACGTGCGCTCCTTGCGCCGTCCTTCATATACGTTCGGCGTGCGCGCGGTGCCGGTCCAGACTTGTGCGATGTATCCGTCTGCCCCGACATCGATCAACGACGATTCCGGACTCACGATGCGCCAATGCGCATAGTTGATCAGCGAGTGCGTCGGAACATAACAGCGGATGGTGCGGCCGTGCGCTTTGCCATATTTTTTGACGAAATCGAAAATTTGCGCGAGCGCCCGGCGGTAGAGAAAATACTTCAGCTTCGACGCCCGATATTGGGCATCGGGTGAGCTATCGGGCGCCTGCCACGGCTCGCCATAGTAGGCTTTCCATTCCCGTTTGAAATTTTCTTCGTAGCCGCCGCGTGCCCAGAACTCCGGTTCTTCAAGATAAATCGCTTCGGCTCCGGCATCGAGAGCCCTCTCAACGCCGCGCGTCAAATAGCGTCCATAGTTTTCGCCCGGCGACATGTACGGAACGCGCGGATTGCCACCGTGCAAAATGAGCTTTCCGCTGCGCTCCATCTGCGCCTCGTCCCAATGCTTCTTGCCATCAAAGGCGCCGTCCAGATAATCCTGATACTGGCCCCAGGCAACACCCGTCATGACCTGGATGCGATAACCGCGCTCACGCCAGGTAGAAATCATCGCGGGCAGCGCCGGACTGATGCCGTAGACCATCGCCACATCCGCATCGAGATTGATACGCGGGGACCAGGCGCTATGAGTTTGGAAGCTGAGCCGTTCGTCGTCCCGCCGCTCTGTCGCTACGAGCGCAACAGCCACACAAAGAACAACCGCGAGCGAGATGCCCTTCATCAAAAAACGATCTTTACACCCAATTGAATCGATCGCGGATTGTTGGTTTGCGGATTTGTGATCATTCCGAAAGTGCCGCTATCGAGACTCGTCGTAAAAGAGCTCGAATTCGTGGTAGTCACGCCAAGCGAGTGCCGGTTAGCGATATTGAACGCCGAACCGCGCAGCTCGATGTACTTGTTTTCCGCGAAATAGAAATTCTTCAGCAGCGAAACATCTTCGCTTCGATCCCACGGCGTGCGGAGCTGGGAGATGATACGGGGCGTATTGCCATAAACCCCGTTGGGAGGACGCACGAATGCCGCTGGATTGATGTACGGTGCGGCCGCCGGATTGTCCCAATTGAAATTCGGGTTGACCAGTGGAATGGTCGTGCCTGCGCCCGGGGCGAAACTCGCGCGCGTCGTGCCCGCGGCCCCGAACATATTCTGTGCCGAAGTTACGGATATCGGAAAGCCCGATGTATAACGCTGCACTGCCGAAATACGCCAATTCCCGAGAATCGCGTTCGCAACAGCCGGCATGTTACTCAAGAATTTCTTGCCGCGGCCCACTGGCAATTCGTACACATAGCTCAGATTGATCACATGCGTCTGATCCCAAAGGCCAACAGATTTGTCTAGTGCGCGATTGTATTGGTTCTGTCCGGAATTATCGCCGCGATTCGCATCTTCGCCGTCGACATTTGTGATGAGCTTCGAGAACGTATACGAGCCCAAGAGGTAGAGTCCGGATTGGAAGCGATGTTCGAAACTGGCTTCTAGCGCGTGCCACGTCATATGCCCATCGTTTTGTCCGCCGGCATTAGAATCGATACCGTTGTACTGCGGATACGGTCGCAGCATTTGTTGAAGCTGCCGCGTAACCGGATAGCCGGCATAAGGCAACGGTAGCCGAAGCGCCTGCGCGCGCGGGTCGCTGATCGGCAAGCTCAACAGCGTCCCTCCATACAACGACAGATATTTTGGATCGAGCTGATTCTGCGTTTGCTTCTTCGATAGCAATTTGTTGCCTATCGTCGCGTGATAGCTCGCCCGAAAGATGGAATTCTTCGCTACGGACTGTTCCACCGTAAAGTCCCAATCCGCGAAATAAGGCGCGCGCCCGGCCAGCGGGTTGTAATAGAACGGCGTTCCGTACAACTGAATGGTCGGATCGATCACCGGCGGTTTGTTCGCCTGCACGGCGCTCGCAAAAGTATTGAAGCCATTACTTAAGGGAAAAGCAATTCCGTTTCCTAAGTAATTCGAAGGCGCGCCGTAACTCCCGCCAAATCCCTGTACCCCGTTATCGGCGTTGCCGTCTTCGCGCGTAGGCGAATAGAAAATCGCGCTTCCAGCCCGAATCACGGTGCTGTTTGTCGCTTGGTAAGCAAAGCCCAGCCTGGGGCCAAATGCGTTGAGCCGCGTTTGTCCGAAGCGATCGATGCCGCTGCGTCCCGGTCCGCTTCCTGCAAAGATCATCGCGCCCGGCAAGCCTCCTGCCGCCGGATTCGGACAGCTCGGACAGAAATTGCTGTTCTTATAATGCTCTTCTTCTTTCGGTACCGGCACTTCGTAGCGCAGGCCGACATTCAACGTCAGCTTGCTGTTTACTTTGATGTCATCTTGCAGGAACCAGGCATAGTACGGGAAGAAAAAGTCGATGTCAGCGCTGTAGTTGAAACTCCCGCCGTTCGCGAGTCCTAGCAAAAACGCCGCGTAGTTCGACCCAGTCTGGCCACTTACTGCCGGATTCCCAGTAGCGTTCGGGGAAAAATTCACGGTTCCTGCGCAATTGTTGCAATCGAGCCGCCGGTATCTTCCTTTGTAATACTGAAATCCAAACTTCAAGGTTTGCTTGCCATGCGACCACGTCATCTGTTCGTAGACGCTTTCCGACCGCTGGCGAGAATCCGTATTGACATGTGTTCCATAGCTGAGGAACTCGGTATCGTAGCGGGTCATGTGTCCGGGCGAGGTTCCCACCGTGGTGCCGGGAATCTGTGTCGCGAGGCGATACGCATCCGGCACTCCATTCGTGTTGTCCGGATTTTCCAAAATATGCCGCTGATCGAATCCTACTGTGATGTGATTCACCAGAGTCGGAGTGATCACGAAATCCTCGTTCACACGGTAGTAGCGGATGAGCGAGGACGATCCCCAGCCAGGTGCGGGAATGTTCGGCACGGGACCAACGTTCGGGATCGCCGGATTGAAGAATCGGCTCATGAAAACGCTCAGCCGGTTCTTGTCGTTGATGATGTAATCGCCCTTGACTGAAAACACATTGGACCGGTTGACTGGATTGCCAACAGCAAGGGTATTGTTAAAAGTCTGATTCGGATTGCCCGGCTGCGGCAGCAGCGATTGGAGTTGCCGTGCCAACGGATCGATCCGGCTCGGACAAATCACATTCAGCATGGCGCCGCAAGCGAGCCTTGGCCGCGCCGTCGGATCCGCAATGATATTGCCGTTGCCGTCCAACGGATCGTAAAGCGGGATCATCTTACCTGTCGGGTCCGTATAACTACGAAAGTCTCCGTTCCGCATCGCGTCGGTCGGCACCGTTACAACATTGGTCGGATTCGGCCCGCGAAAAGTCGCATACTCGTAGGCGGCGAAAAAGAACAGCTTGTTCCGGCCATCGTAAATTTTCGGGAGTACCACCGGGCCGCCCACGCTAAAGCCGGGATTGTTTTGGCGCCTCGTACCGCGCACTCCCGGCCCAAGCGTAAATCCGCGCGCATCCAGCTTTTCGTTGCGGAAGAATTCAAAAGCGCTTCCATGCAGGCTATTCGTCCCCGACTTGGTCGCCCAGTTGATGATTCCGTTCGACATGCGGCCATATTCAGCCGAATAGGACGAACTCTGCACCTTGAATTCGTCGATCGCTTCCACGCTGATCCCATTCATTCCTGGATCGTTCCGCCGCTGGCTCTGCGACTCGGCTCCGTCCAGATATTCACTCTGCCCGTCCAGCAGCCCGCCACCAATACGAGGGTTACTCTGCGAGCCGATCACGCCGGGCGTGAGAATCACGAAGGCCATGGTGCTCCGCAAACCGCCGTTGATAAATAGCGGAAGATCGAGAATCGCTTTCGTCGGCATAACTTTGCCGAGATTCGATCCTTCTGAACTCAGTAGCGGCGCCGCCGCGGTCACTTCCACCGTTTGGTCTACCGAGCCCAGCGTGAGCGTAACGTTCAGCCGGACGGTCGTATTGACCTGCACTCGCACATCGCTGGCACTCGCCTTGCGGAAGCCGGTCTTATCCACGACCACCGAATAACTACCAACGGGCAGATACGGAATTGTATAGATGCCGTCGGCGCCGGTCTTGACGGTTTGCGTCAAACCAGTCGCAACATTCTTCGCTACCACTTGTGCATCCGGCACTGTGGCGTTACCCGGATCCGTGACCGTACCGGTAATAGTTCCGCGATCCTGCCCCAAGAGAATGGCGGTGAGTCCGACGGACAATAAAACAAATCGCACGTGGATTGACATGAGTACTTCAAATTGTCCAAGGATGCGCGCCTACAATGAAGTGAGTTAACCGTAAATCGAGTGTTAAGATTCTCCGAGGTTGACGGTTAAGGGGTCCATGAAGACAGAGGTTCCGCCGGATTCGCCTGCGGCGCGCCTAGAACTTTTTCCAGGTCAGACCGCAGACGAGAAACGCGCGTTAGTCAAACGAATCGTCGAGAGCCGCAGCTTCGCCGGGTCACAGGCCCTGCGCGCGTTCTTGCTCTACGTAACCGAGCACTCGCTTTCTTCCACTCAGGAAAAAATAAAAGAGCAACGAATCGGCTGTGAAGTCTTAGGCCGCAAGCCCGACTACGATCCGGCCACCGACAACATCGTTCGCGTGCGGGCGCACGAACTTCGCCAGCGCCTCGATCGGTACTTTGCGAACGAAGGCCTTAACGAGCCTATGGTGGTTTCGCTGCCCAAAGGAAGCTATGTTCCCGCGTTTACCGAGCGCCCGCGCCCGCCAGCGGCCGTGTCGCCGAATAAGCAACGGTTTGCAAGATGGCTTCCTTGGACGGTCGCCGCGATTTTGACCGTAGCGTTACTCTTACTTCTCGGCTCAAGAGAACGCGCCCGCCCAACGCGGCCTTCCGGGCCCATTCGTGATTTTTGGGCGCAATTTCTTGTGGACTCGAGTCCTGAACTCATGGCCGTCGCCGCCGATTCCAGCTTCGCGCTCTGGCAGGATCTTGCCGGCGAAGACATGAATTTGGCAGACTATCTCAGCCGGAAATATTTGCAGATACCAGCCGCGAATCCCGCGCTTCGCGAAATCGCCGCCCGACGTTCTACGAGTCCCGCCGACCTGAGCCTGATAATCCGACTCGCAGAGCTAAGCCGCGAATTTGGCGCCAAGTTCAATTCTCAATACGCACGGAATGTGGATATTCGCGAACTAAGAAAAACCAATGTCGTCCTGATCGGAAGCCGCCGCTCGAATCCATGGGTGGAATTATTCGAGCGCCATATGAATTTCGTCTTAACTCGCGATCCGCACTCCGGAGGGCCCGTATTTCAGAACAAGAACCCACAGCCAGGCGAACTCGCGACATATGGCATTCCTGGTATTTTCGACGCCGACGGCACGGAGAAAAATGAATTTCAAACTTACGCCGTGATTGCGATCGTGCCCAATTTGGCCGGCACGGAGCGCGCCATAGTCGTCGAAGGTTTGAATATGCAGGCGACCGAGGCGGGCGGCGAAATCGTTACGAATCCTGAGCGTCTGAAAGGCTTGCTCGATCACATCGGGCACAAGGCAGGACAGCCCGTGCCGCCGT
>Ga0081455_10005121_pt1 | contig 14453 bp, 12 predicted proteins | sample TabmetS3T2R1_FD_70207 | JGI IMG/M metagenome (GOLD analysis project Ga0081455, IMG submission 70207) | Tabebuia heterophylla rhizosphere microbial communities from the University of Puerto Rico - S3T2R1 | ecosystem: Host-associated > Plants > Roots > Rhizosphere ... | reverse complement strand
CCTCGCCAAGGCCGCGACCCTGATCGAGGAGCACGCCGCCGATCTCGCGGCCACGCTGACCGCCGAGCAGGGCAAGCCGATCGCCGAGGCACGCGGCGAGGTCACGCACCTCGCCCACGGCGTGCGCTACTACGCCGAGGCGGCCACGAAGGTGCGCGGGGCCCACCAGGAACTGCCGTCGGCGCTCGGCCCCGCCTACGGGATGGTCATCCGCCGCCCGATGGGCGTCTGCGCCGCGATCACGCCCTACAACTTCCCGCTGACGCTGCTCGGCACGAAGGTGGCGCCGGCGCTGGCGAGCGGCAACACCGTGGTGGCCAAGCCGGCGTCGACGACGCCGCTCGCGACGCTCGAGGTCGCCCGCCTCTTCGCCGAGGCCGGCGTGCCCGACGGCGTGCTGAACGTCGTCACCGGGCGCGGCGCGGAGATCGGCGACGTCCTCGTCGGCCACCCCGACGTGCGGCGCGTCGCGTTCACCGGCGAGACCGCCACGGGCCGCCACATCGTCTTGATCGCGGGCCCGGCGCTGAAGCGCGTCACGCTCGAGCTCGGCGGCTCGGACCCCGTGATCGTGTGCGCCGACGCCGACGTCGACGCCGCCGTCAAGGCCGTGATCATCGGCCGCTACTGGAACGCCGGCCAGGCCTGCCTGGGCTGCAAGCGGGTGTTCATCGAGGACGCGGTCTACGACGACTTCGTTTCGCAGCTCGTCGACCGCGTCGGCCGCTACGAGCCCGGCGACGGCACGGTGAAGGCCGAGAAGCCGCGCCTGCGCATGGGTCCGATCCACAAGCGCAGCGCCCGCGACGAGCTGGTCGAACAGCTCGAGGACGGCGTCGCGCACGGCGGCGAGGTGCTCATCGGCGGCGGCACCGGCGGCCACGATAAGGGCTGGTTCCTCGAGCCGGCGGTGGTCGCCGAGCCCGGCGACGGGTCGCGGCTGGTCACCGAGGAGGTCTTCGGCCCGGTCCTGCCGGTCTTCCGCTTCACCGACTTCGACGATGCGCTGCGCCGCGCGAACGACACGCCCTACGGTCTGGGCTCGTCGATCTGGACGCACGACGTGCGGCGCATCCACCGCGCCGCGCAGGACATCGACGCCGGGATGACCTGGGTCAACCAGATCCATTACGGCTACGACGAGCTGCCGTTCGGCGGCGTGAAGGACTCGGGCTTCGGCAAGGAGCACGGTCTCGAGGCGCTCGACAGCTACGTCGAGCTCAAGTCGGTCGTCATCGGAGGCCTGCAGTGAGCACTGCCACCGCGCTGCGGCGCGGCGCGTTCGTCGATGGCGTCGTCGAGCCGATCGAGGACGACGTCCTCACCATCACCGACCCGGCGACCGGCGCGCACGTCGGCGACGCGACGAGCGCCTCGCCCGCCACGGTGGATCGCGCGGTGCGCTCCGCGCACGCCGCCTACGACGCGTGGTCGCGGCGCGCGATCACCGACCGCGGGGCGATCCTGCACGCCGGCGCGGAGGCGCTGCTCGAGCACGTCGCCGACCTTGCTCCGGGCCTCACCGCCGAGCAGGGCAAGACCGTGCGCGAGTCGACGATCGAGCTGCGTAAGGCGGCCGACACGCTCGAGCACTACGCGGGCCTGGCCAAGCAGGTGCGCGGCATCGCCGTGCATGGGCTCGACCCCGGTGTCGAGGGCCGCGTGCTGCGCCGGCCGCTCGGCGTCGTCGGCGCGATCGTGCCGTGGAACTTCCCCACAACGCTGCTGTGCAACAAGCTCGGGCCCGCGCTGCTGTGCGGCAACACCGTCGTCGCCAAGCCGGCCGACACGACGCCGTTCACCACGCTGCGCCTCGCCGAGATCCTCACCGAGGCGGGCCTCCCGCCCGGGGTCCTCAACATCGTGCCCGGGACCGGCCCCGACGCCGGCGAGGCGTTGGTCACGCACCCGCTCGTGCGCAAGGTCGCCTTCACCGGGTCGACGCCGACCGGCGAGCGGATCGCCGCGCTCGCGGCGAGCGGCGCCAAGCGCCTCACGCTCGAGCTCGGCGGCTCGGACCCCATGATCATCTGCGACGACGCCGACCTCGCGAAGGCCGCCAGCGCGGCGAGCATGGGGCGCTTCTACAACTGCGGCCAGGCGTGCCTGGCGATCAAGCGTCTCTACGTCTTCGACTCCGTAGCCGACGAGGTCATCGATGCGGTCGCGGCCAAGGCGCGGCGCCTGCGGGTCGGCATCGGGACCGGCGAGGGCGTCCAGATGGGCCCGATGCACACCGAGCGCCAGCGCGCGCGGCTCGAAGACCAGCTCGCCCGCAGCGGCGGCGAGGTGATCGCTGGCGGCGGGCGCCCGAGCGACCCGGACCTGCAGCACGGCTGGTTCCACGAGCCCACCGTCGTCGTCGAGCCGCCGCGCGACTCGCCGATGGCGACCGAGGAGGTCTTCGGCCCCGCGCTGCCGATCTGGCGCGTGCGCGACCTCGACGAGGCGCTCGCGCTCGCCAACGCGTCGCCGTACGGGCTCGGCTCGTCGGTGTGGACGCGGGACCTCGACCGCGCCGAGCGCGCCGCGGGCGAGCTCGAGTGCGGCTACACGTGGATCAACTCGCCGACGAAGGTCTACGACGAGCTCCCGTTCGGCGGCGTGAAGGCCAGTGGCTACGGCAAGGAGCACGGCTCCGAGGCGCTCGACCACTACACCGATCAGAAGGCGGTGGTCGTGCGGCGCGCGGCGGGTTAGGGTGAGCCGTGCCCGAGCACTACAACGCGGGGTTCCTGGTCGATCGCAACGTCGAGGCCGGTGGTGGCGACAAGGTCGCCTACCTCGCTCCCGACGCGACGCTGACCTACGACGGGCTTCGCCGCCAGGTCAACCGCACCGGCCGCCTGCTGCGCGCGCTCGACGTGCACCCCGAGGAGCGCGTCCTCATGGTGCTCGACGACACGACGGTCTTCCCGTCGGTGTTCCTCGGCGCGATGAAGATCGGGGCGGTGCCGGTGCCGGTCAGCCCGCTCGACCGGCTCGACAACTACCGCCATTACGCCGAGGACTCCTACGCGCGCGTCGTCGTCACCGACGCGGCGCTGCTCCCACGGATGCGCGAGGCGCTCGACGGCCTGCCGGTGCGCTACCTCGTCCGCGGCGTCGAGGAGCCCGACGTCATCGAGTTCGACACCGGCCTCGCCGCGCAGGAGGACGAGCTCGACGCCTGGCCCACCCACCGCGACGACATGGCCTTCTGGCTCTACAGCTCGGGCTCGACCGGCAAGCCCAAGGGCGTCGTGCACCTGCACCACGACATCGAGGTCACCTGCGAGACGTTCGCGCGCCAGGTGCTCGGCCTGCGCGAGGACGACGTCGTCTTCTCGAGCACGAAGCTCTTCCACGCCTACGGCCTGGGCAACAGCCTGTCGTTCCCGCTGTGGTTCGGCGCGAGCGCCGTGCTGATGACGGGCCCGACCCGCCCCGCCCCGATCCTCGCCAAGCTGCGCGAGCACCGGCCGACCGTGTTCTGCTCGGTGCCGGCGCTGTACAGCGCCCTGGTCCGCGACGAGAGCGCCGACGGTGCCTTCGACTCGGTGCGGATGTGCGTCTCCGCCGCCGAGGCGCTGCCCCCGCAGACCTTCGATCGCTGGGACGAGCGTTTCGGCCTGCAGATCGTCGACGGCATCGGCTCGACCGAGATGCTGCACATCTTCTGCTCGAACCGGCCCGGCGCGGTCATGCGCGGCACGACGGGCGAGGCGGTGCCCGGCTACGAGCTGCGCATCACCGACGAGGCCGGCGCCGTGCTCGAGGGCCCCGCGGTCGGCAACCTCGAGGTCCGCGGCGACTCCTGCGCGGCCTTCTACTGGCACCAGCACGAGAAGACGAAGGCGTGCATGCGCGGCGACTGGTTCACCACCGGCGACCGCTACGAGCGCCGCGACGACGGCGCCTACGTCTACGTCGGGCGCACGGACGAGATGCTCAAGGTCGGCGGGCTGTGGGTCTCCCCCATCGACATCGAGCACGTCCTCGTCGGCCACCCGGAGATCCAGGCGGCGGGCGTCGTCGGGGTGACGCTCGACGACGCGAGCCGCATCGCCGCGTTCGTCGAGCGCAGCGGCGGCGCCACGCCCGACGACGTCCTCGCCGACGAGCTGCGCACGATGTGCAAGGAGCGCCTGCGCCGCTACGAGTACCCGCACGTCGTGCACGTCGTCGACGAGCTGCCGCGCACGCCGAGCGGCAAGGTGCAGCGCTTCAAGCTGCGCGAGCTGGCGGCTCAGCGGTAGAGGGCGAGGAAGCGCGCCGCGCGCTCGCGGTCGCCCTCGAGCCTGATCGCGCCCGAGTCCAGCGCGCCGTCGAGCTGCCGGCCATCGAGGAGCACGGCCCCGAGCGTGCCGGCGTCCGTCTCGATGACGGCGTCGGGGGCCTCGACCTCCCCGCGCCGCGCCGTCAGCTGCCCGTCGGAGATCTCGATCCGGTAGCGGTCCGTCGCGAGCCGGAGCTCGTAGCTGCCGTCGAGGCCCCGTGCAGCATCCGGATTGAAGCGCGACTTGAGCGCCAGGACGATCGAGTCGGACCCGTGCACCGCGCCCGGTCTCGTCGGCACGCGACCGCCCCAGTGGCCGAGCGCGATGACGGTCGGCTCGAGGTCCTTGCCGTCGTCGGTCAGCTCGTAGACCCGGGCGCCCGAGGGCGGCGCCAGCGTGCGGCGCCGGACGACGCCGGCGGCCTCGAGCTCACGCAGCCGCTGGGAGAGGACGCTCGGCTTCGCGTTGGGCAGCCCAGCTCGGAGGTCCGTGAAGCGCTTGGGCCCGAGCAGGAGCTCACGAACGACGAGGAGCGCCCAGCGCTCGCCGACGACGTCCAGTGCGCGGGCGACCGCGCAGTGCTCTCCGTAGGTGCGAACCGTTGCCATGGTGCAAGCGTAGCATCTGACTATCCATTAGTAGTTTTTAGCTATCTTATGCTAGCTTGCGACTACGTACCTCGAACCGGAAGGAGCATCACATGCCCCAGCGAGACGGATTCATCGCCGGAGTCCCGGCCTTCGCCGACACGATCCAGCCCGACCCCGACGCCGCCGCAGCGTTCTACGCAGGCCTCTTCGGCTGGGAGTTCGAGAACGCCATGCCGCCGGACTCACCCAGCACGTACCTGGTCGGCCGGATCCGCGGCGGCGACGTCGGCGCGGTCGGCTCGATTCCCGAGGGAGCGCCGCCGAGCGCGACGTGGAGGACCTACATCTGGGTCGAGAGCGCCGACGAGACGGCAGCCAAGGTCGTGCAAGCGGGCGGGAGCGTGATCGCCCCGCCGGTCGACGTGGCCGACGCCGGCCGCACGGCGGCCTTCCGCGACCCGGAGGGCGCGACCTTCAGCGTGTGGCAGGCCTACAACAACAAGGGCTGGCAGATCGTCAACGAGCACGGCGCGCCGGTTCTGAACACCCTCAACACGCGCGATCCCCGAGCGGCCAAGCGCTTCTACGGCGCCGTCTTCGGGTGGGACACGTTCCTGCTGGAGGGCGACCGCGAGATGTGGATGATGGCCGGCTACGGCGACCACCTCGAGCGCGAGCACCCTTACGAGCGCGAGCGCCTGGTCACGATGAGCGCTCCGGAGGGATTCGAGGACGTCGTCGCGGCGATCAATCCGATCCCGGACGATCAGCCGGCGCACTGGGACGTCACCTTCGCCGTCGACGACGCCGACGCCATCGCGGAGAAGGCAGCCGCGCTCGGCGGCACGGTGATCGCTGCCCCGTTCGACGTGCCGTGGGTGCGCCTCACGGTGATCGCGGATCCGCAGGGAGCGACCTTCACCGCGAGCCAGCTCGTGCCGATGGCCTCCTAGGGCAACGCGTTGGCGAACGCGGCGATCGCCTCGACCACCGCGTCCGGCTGCTCGAGATGCGGGCTGTGGCCCCCGGCAAGCACGAGCCGCCGGACCGGGCCGCGCACGCGGGTCTCGATGCGGTCCAGCTGATCCAGGGTGCCGTACGGATCGTCGGCGCCCTGGACGAGCAGGGTCGGCGCCGATACCGCGCCGGCCTCCTCCTCGAGGCTCCACGCGCGGAAGGCGGGATCGAGCCACACGTCGCACCAGCCGTAGAAGGCTGCGTCGGGATCGTCGTGGTGACGCGCCATCCGCCCGCGCAGGTCGCCGGCCGCGAACTGGCGGCGGGTGTCGCGGATCGCGTCGACCGTGATGTCCTCGACGACCACGTGCGGCGCGAGGAGCGCCAGCCCGCTCACGGCGTGGTGCGCGGCATGGATGAGGGCGATCGAGGCGCCGTCGCTGTGGCCGACAAGGATCGGCTCGGGCGCGTCGAGCTGAGCGAGCAGTGCGGGCAACACCGCGAGCGCCTCCTCATGGAAGAAGGCGGGCGTGCGCGGCGTGCCCGGCGGGTCCGAGCGGCCGTGCCCAAAGCGCGAGAACGCGACGACCCGGCGCCCGGTCGCGTCGTGCAGCTGCGCCGGGAACTCCCGCCACAGGCCCACCGACCCAAGACCCTCGTGCAGGAGCACGAGGGCCCGGCGTGCGGGGTCGCCGGGGCGATCGGCGACCTCGACTCTGCGCCCGTCGACGGTGGTCACTGCCACACGGCATGCGCCGTGTCGGCGACCAGCCGCAGCTTCTGCTCCTCGTCGGCCTCGCTGATCGGATTGCCGATCGCGACCGACGCGAAGCCGCACTGCGTCGACAGGCCGAGTTGCTCGCGCGGGAAGTAGCGCGCCGCCTCGTCGATACGCGCCTCGAGTTCCGTCGGTGTCTCGAGCCGCTGCGCCTTCGTCGACACGAGCCCGAGCACGACCTGCTTGTCGTCGGGAGCGCCGGCCAGGGGCTCGAACGAGCCCGAGCGCGGGTCGTCGTACTCGAGGAAGATCGCGTCGAACGCCGACACGCGCTTGAACAGGGCGTCGGCGATGGAGTCATAGCCGCCGCTGGCCATCCACATGCCGGCGTTGTTGCCGCGGCAGAGGTGGATGCCGAGGCGCACACCGGAGACGCCCTCGACCATCGCGTTGATGAGGTCGAGCCCCTCGGTGAGCATGCGCTCCGCGCCGAAGCCGAGCGTCTCGGCCCAGTCGCGGACGCGGGGATCGACGAGCGTGGCGAGCTCCGGCGCGTCGACCTGGATGTACTCGCAGCCGAGCGACACCAGCTCGAGGATCTCCGAGCGGCCGATCTCCGCCGCGTCGGCGAACATCTCGAACGGATCCTTGTACGCGGCGGTCGAGTGGCGTGGGCTCCACAGCCCGTACAGCACGAGTGGGCTCGGCACGGTGACCTTCAAGGGCAGCCTCGCGCGCGCCCGCGCGTACGCGTACTCCTCGGTCACCAGCGACCGCCGCTTGCGCAGCTTCGAGGTGACCGCCGCGGGCGGGATCCATTCGACGTCGCCCTCCGGCGAGCTCCACGGCATCGCGCTGTCGTGCGCGACCGGCTCGATGCCCTCGACGGTCTCGGTGATGGGACCCATGAACAGAAAGCGGCGCATCTCGCCGTCGCTGACCACGTCGACGCCGGTGCCCTCCTGCATGGCGATGACCTGATCGACGGCTCGGTCCTCGAGGCGCTTGAGGTCGTGGGCAGAGAGGTTGCCCTGTTCGAAGGCCGCACGAGCGTCCTTCAGGTAGGACGGGCGAAGCAGCGATCCGATCACCTCGGCGCGGTACATGACGTCTCCTCCTCGGGGGGTGGCGCAAACGTATCCCGCGCGGGAGGCGTGCGCTATGCGACGAAGTGTGCGACCTGCGAACATGCCGCGCGTGATCGGCGACGTGCTGTGGACGCCGCCCTCCGACGTCCGCGAGACGACGGAGATCGGGCGTTTCCTGACCTGGCTGCGCGACGAGCGCGGGCGCGACCTCAACGACTACGACGAGCTGTGGCGCTGGTCGGTCACCGACCTCGAGGGGTTCTGGGGCGCGATCTGGGACTTCTTCGGGCTGCGCGCCCACACGCCGTTCGAGCGCGTCCTCGGCTCGGCCGAGATGCCCGGGGCGCAGTGGTTCCCGGGCGCGCGGCTGAACTACGCCGAGCACCTTCTCGGCACGGACGAGGACAAGGATCGCGTGGCGGTGGTCGCGCGGTCGCAGACGCGCCCGCCGATCGAGCTGACCTTCGGTGAGCTGCGCGAGCAGGTCGCGCGCGCCCGCGTGGGCCTGCAGCGCCTCGGCGTCGGGCCGGGCGATCGCGTCGTCGCCTACCTGCCGAACATCCCGGAGACGCTCGTCGCCTTCGCGGCCACGGTCAGCCTCGGCGCGATCTGGGCGACCTGCGCGCCCGAGTTCGGCGCGCGCAGCGTGCTCGGCCGCTTCGGGCAGATCGAGCCCAAGGTGCTGCTCACGGTCGCCGGCTACACGTATCGCGACCGCCCGCTCGACCGGCGCGAGCAGGTCGCGGAGATCCGCGCCGGGCTGCCGAGCCTCGAGCACGTCGTGCACGTGCCGTACGGCGATCTCGACGTCCCGGACGCGATCGGCTGGGACGAGCTCCTCGCCGAGGCCGCCCCCCTCGCCTTCGACCCGCTGCCGTTCGACCACCCGATCTACGTGCTGTTCTCGTCGGGCACGACCGGCCTGCCGAAGGCGATCGTCCACGGTCACGGCAACCAGCTCGTCGAGCACGTCAAGGCGCTCGCGCTCGGCTGGGACCTCAAGCCCGGCGGCCGCCTGCTGTGGTTCTCGACCACCGCGTGGATGATGTGGAACGCGCTGGTCTCGGCGCTCCTGGTGCGCGCGTCGATCGTGATGATCGACGGCGACCCGGCGTGGCCGGACCTGTCGTTCCAGTGGCGGCTGGCCGAGGAGACGCGGCCGACCTTCATGGGCGTCAGCCCGACCTTTCTCATGACCTGCCGCAAGGCGGGCCTGCAATTCGGGCGCGACCTCGACCTGTCGAGCATCCGCGCGCTCGGCTTCGCGGGCTCGCCGCTGCCGAGCGAGGGCTACCACTACGTCTACGAGCAGCTCGGTCCGGAGGTGCTGTGCCTCAACGGCAGCGGCGGCACCGACATCTGTGGCGCCTTCGTGTCGGGCAGCTTGCTGCAGCCCGTGTACGACGGCGAGATCTCCGGCTGCTGCCTGGGCGCCGACGTCAAGGCGTTCGACGAGCAGGGCAACCAGGTCGTCGGCGAGCTCGGCGAGATGGTCGTCGGCGCACCGATGCCGTCGATGCCTGTGCGCTTCTGGAACGACCCCGAGGGCGAGCGCTACCGCTCCTCGTACTTCGACGTCTACCCCGGCGTGTGGCGCCAGGGCGACTGGATCATGTTCAGCGAGCGCGGCAGCTGCGTGATCACCGGCCGCTCGGACGCGACGCTCAACCGCGGGGGCGTGCGGATGGGGACCAGCGAGCTCTACGCGGTCGTCGAGGAGATCGACGAGGTCAGCGACAGCCTGATCGTCCATCTCGAGGACGACGAGGGCGGCGCTGGGGAGCTGATCCTGTTCGTCGCTCTGGCCGACGGCGGCGAGCTCAGCGAGGACCTCCGCGCGCGCATCGCGGGCGCGCTGCGGCGCGAGCTCTCGCCGCGCCACGTACCCGACCAGATCGTCGCGGTGCCGTCGATCCCGCGCACGTTCACGGGCAAGAAGCTCGAGGCGCCGGTCAAGCGGATCCTGCGCGGCGCCCGGCCGGAGGAGGTCGCCAGCCGCGACGCGCTTCCGGACCCGGACGCGATCGACGCGTTCGTCGCCTACGCGGCGACGGCCGACGCCGTGCGGCGCTGAACCTCGGCACGCACGAGCGGCGCGACCTCGGTGCCGAAAAGCTCCATCGAGCGCAGGACGTCGCGGTGCTCGACGGCGCCGACGCTCATCTGCCCGACGTAGCGCTGGTGGCCGAACAGCTCGTGCTCGAAGAGGATCTTCTCGGCGACCTGCTCGGGCGAGCCGGCGGCGACCGCGCCGCGCGGCGAGCGCAGCGCGTCGTACTCGCGCTTGCCCGACGGCGGCCATCCGCGCTCGCGGCCGATGCGGTTCATCATCGCCAGGTAGGGCGCGGCGAAGGCGGCGTCGGCCTGCTCGGAGGTGGGCGCGACGAAGGCGTGGGTGTTGATCGCGACCTTGGTCTGCGCGGGGTCGTGACCGGCGGCGCGCGCGGCCTCGCGATAGAGGTCGACCAGAGGGACGAAGCGCTCCGGCTGGCCGCCGATGATCGCGAGCGTCAGGGGCAGCCCGAGCGTCCCCGCGCGGACGACCGACTCGGGCGAGCCGCCGACCGCCACCCAGACCGGGAGCGGGTCCTGGATCGGGCGCGGCCAGACGCCTGCGTCGTCGAGCGGCGCGCGGTGACGGCCCTGCCACGTGACGTGCGTGCTCTCGCGCAGCTTGAGCAGCAGGTCGAGCTTCTCGGCGAACAGGTCGTCGTAGTCGTGCAGGTCGTAGCCGAAGAGCGCGAAGGACTCGATGAACGAGCCGCGGCCGGCCATGATCTCAGCGCGGCCACCGGAGATGAGGTCGACCTCGGCGAACTGCTGGAAGACGCGGACGGGATCCTCGGAGCTGAGGACGGTCACGGCGCTCGAAAGGCGGATGCGCTCGGTGATCGCCGCCGCCGCGGCCAGCGCGACCGTCGGCGACGAGATGAGGAAGTCCTCGCGGTGGTGCTCGCCGATGGCAAACACGTCGAGGCCGAGCTCGTCCGCGAGCCGGGCCTCCTCCAGGAGGTTGCGCATGCGCTGCTCCGGGCTGATGCCCGAGCTGAGGTCGGCGAACGTTGCCACTCCGAGTTCCATGCGAAGCAGCATAGCAGGTAGTTGCACGTACAACTACTGTGCGCTTCCACGATACTCCCGGCCGTGATCGATCTCGATGCCATCGTCGCCATCGACGTGCACACACACGTCCAGGCGTCGAAGAACGGGCGCGGCTTCCCCGAGGACTCTCCGGAGGCCGCGGTCGCCGACGTCTTCGGGTCCGACGCCCTGCTCACCGTGCCCGAGCTGGCCGCGTACTACCGCGAGCGCAACATGGCGTGCGTGGCGTTCATGGTCGACTCCGTGCGCTGGGACGGCCCCGTGACCAACGAGGAGCTGCTCGAGCTCGCGGCCGCGGAGACCGATGCGCTGATCCCGTTCGCGAGCGTCGATCCCAATCGCGGCGCCGAGGGCGTGGCGTGGGCCAAGCGGCTGATCGCGGACTTCGACGTGCGCGGCTTCAAGTTCCACCCCAGCCTGCAGCACTTCTTCCCCGACGACCGGATCGCGTACCCGCTCTACGAGGTCATCGCCGAGCACGGGCTGCCGGCGGTCTTCCACACCGGCCAGACCGCGGTCGGCCAGGGTCAGCCGGGCGGCGGCGGCATCCTCCTGAAGTACTCCAACCCGCTGCATCTCGACGAGGTCGCCGCCGACTTCCCCGACATGCCGATCATCATGGCGCACCCGTCGGTGCCCTGGCAGGACGAGGCCTTGTCCGTCGCCGTGCACAAGCCGCAGGTGTACATCGACCTCTCCGGCTGGTCGCCGAAGTACTTCCCGCCCCAGCTCGTGCGCTACGCCAACACGCTGCTGAAGGAGAAGGTCCTCTTCGGCACCGACTACCCCGCGCTCACGCCCGAGCGCTGGCTGCGCGACTTCGAGACGCTCGACATCAAGCCCGAGGTCCGGCCGCTCATCCTCAAGGACAACGCCGCACGGCTGCTCGGCCTCTGAGCGCGGTCACCTCCCACGACGGCACCACCATCGCGTTCGCCCGCGAGGGCAGCGGGCCGCCGGTGATCCTGGTCGGCGGTGGGCTCACCGACCGCTCCGAGAACGCGCCGCTCGCGATCGAGCTGTCGCGCCGCTTCACGGCCTACAACTACGACCGGCGCGGGCGCGGCGAGAGCGGCGACACGCTGCCCTACGCGCTCGAGCGCGAGATCGAGGACATCGAGGCGCTCATCGCGCAGGCCGGCGGCTCGGCCTTCCTGTACGGCGTCTCGTCGGGCGGCGCGCTCGCCCTCGAAGCCGCGGCGGCCGGTCTCGCCGTCGAGAGGCTCGGCGTCTACGAGGTGCCCTACCCCATCGCGGGCGCCATGCCCGAGCGCTGGCGCGAGTACCGCGCGCGGCTCGCGACCGCCCTCGCCGACGGTCGGCGCGGCGATGCCGTGGCGCTGTTCATGTGGCTCGTGGGCACGCCCGACGCTGTCGTCGACCAGATGCGCGACGGGCCCTACTGGCCCGGGCTGGAGGCGATCGCGCACACGCTTGCCTACGACGCCGCGTGCCTCGGCGACGGGCCGCCGCCGACGGAGCGGCTCGCGCGGATCCGCGCGCCGACGCTCGTGATCACCGGCGGCCCGTCCGCCGAGACCGGCCTCCCATCGGACTTCTACGGCCGCCCGGCCGAAGTGATCGCCGCCGCCATCCCCGGCGCCGAGCGGCTCGCGATGGAAGGCGAGGGGCACGTCGCCGACCCCAAGGCCGTCGCGCGCGTGCTCGAGCGCTTCTTCTGAGGCCGCGCGGCCGGCCCGGACATCGCGCGGGTTAGGCTGTCGATCGGTGGCGTCGACAACCCGCTCGTCAAGCCTCGCCAACGGCGCATCGGGCGACCGGCTCGAGCGGCTCAACGCACTGCTGTCGCACGTCGCGAGCACGAACGCGTTCCAGCGCGAGCGCATCGGCGAGACGCGGTTGGCGAGCCTCGACGACCTCGGGCGTCTGCCGCTGACGCACAAGGACGACCTGCTCGCCGACCAGGCCGCCCACCCGCCGTTCGGCACCAACCTCACCTACGACCTCGACCGCTACACGCACGTCCACCAGACGAGCGGTACGACCGGCGCGACGCTGCGCGTCCTCGACACGCGCGACGACTGGGAGTGGTGGAGGCGCGGCATCGCCCAGGTGCTCCGCGCCGCCGGCATCCGCGAGGCCGATCGGATGCTGCTCGCCTTCTCGTTCGGGCCGTACATCCCGTTCTGGGCGACGTACGCCGGGGCCGGGGCGATCGGCGCGCTCGTCGTACCGACCGGCGGCATGGACTCCGTCCAGCGCCTCCACGCCGCGAGCGAGTACCAGGCGACCGCGCTGGCATGCACGCCGAGCTATGCGCTGCACCTCGCCAACGTCGCCAGCCGCCACGGCCTGACCGACGCGCTGTCCTCGGTCGAGCGCGTCGTGTGCACGGGCGAGCCCGGCGCGTCGCTGCCCGCGGTGCGCGATCGCATCGCGCATCCGGATCACGAGCGCGCGATCGCGATCGGCGACACCGCGATCGGCGGGCCCCCCGAAATTAAACTGACCGACGATCCCGCACATCGACGCTGTGCAGCACGGTATCATACCGGTTCGGCGACAGCACGCGTGCGTACAATTCGAGGTAGTCGCGCTGCATCCTTTCGCCCGAGTATCGCGAGACGGCTACGGATCGGGCCTTGGCGCCGGCGGTCCGGGTCCCCTCCGGATCGCCGTGGAGCGCCGCGATGCGCGCGCGGAGCGCCGCCTCGTCCTCGGACGGCACCAGGAACCCGGTCTGCCCCTCGTCGAGCACGTCGGGGATGCCGCCGACGCGCGTGCCCACGACCGGCAGCCCCATCGCCATCGCCTCGAGCACCGCCAGGGGGCAGGGGTCCATGCGCGAGGGCAGCACGAAGATGTCCCATTCGGCGAGCTCCACGAACGGGTCGACGCCCGCGCGCCGCACGATCTCGCTGCGCGCCGCCTCGTCGCGGGTCAGCACGGCAACCGACGCCCATCCACGCGGCCGGCGGGCCGTCAGCCGGCGCCAGCGGCGAGCTGGCGGTCCATCTCGGCGGCCGGGACGGTGCGGCCGCGCAGCGCCGCCGGCGCGGCGATCGCGAGGCGCGCCGCCCACCGCTCGGCGGATCAGCGTCGTCTTGCCGGGAGTACCGTTGTTCGCATGGCGACCTCCAAGTGGACCGCTGCGGACCTCCCCCGCCAGGACGGGCGCACGTTCGTCATAACCGGCGCCAACAGCGGCATCGGGCTCGTCGCCGCGCGCGAGCTCGCCCGAGCCGGCGGCCGAGTGGTGCTCGCGGTGCGCGACCCGGCCCGTGGCGAGCAGGCCGCGGCGACGATCGACGGCGAGACCGAGGTGCGTGCGCTCGACCTCGCCGACCTGGCGTCCGTGCGCGCGTTCGCGGACGCGTGGGAGGGGCCGCTCGACGTGCTGGTCAACAACGCCGGCGTGATGGCGACGCCGCAGCGCCGCACCAAGGACGGCTTCGAGCTCCAGATCGGCACCAACCACCTCGGCCACTTCGCGCTCACCAACCTGCTCCTGTGGGACGTCATCGACCGCGTCGTCACCGTCTCGTCGGGAGCGCACCGGGGAGGCTCGATCCGTCTCGACGACCTCAACTGGGAGCACGGGCGCTACTTCCGCTGGCGCGCCTATGGGCAGTCCAAGCTCGCGAACCTGCTGTTCACGCTCGAGCTGCAGCGGCGGCTCGCGGAGGCCGGCTCGGACCTGCGCGCCGTCGCCGCACACCCCGGCTACGCGCGGACGAACCTCCAGCACCACACGGAGAGCATCCTGCACCGCGGGGTG
>Ga0081455_10005120_pt1 | contig 14454 bp, 16 predicted proteins | sample TabmetS3T2R1_FD_70207 | JGI IMG/M metagenome (GOLD analysis project Ga0081455, IMG submission 70207) | Tabebuia heterophylla rhizosphere microbial communities from the University of Puerto Rico - S3T2R1 | ecosystem: Host-associated > Plants > Roots > Rhizosphere ... | reverse complement strand
CCACTCCGGGTCCTCTCCGTGCCCGAGTGCCGTGACAAGAAATTCCTTTGTCTCGACGTCATGTTCGGTGCGTGCCGCGGTCGCGAGCGCCGGCATCACCTGTGCACCGAACGGACGGCCCTGCTCGAAGCCATGCTGGCCCAATACCCAGCGGCAGCCTGCCGATGCCACGGATCTGGATCGCGCAGCAGTGGCAGGGCCCACTCGACGACGTCCGGTTCGCCGCGCCGATTGAGGATGTGAAACAGATCGTCGGCTCGCGGAGTTGGAATCATCGTCGGCTACGACCCCGAGGGCCAAGAACTCTGCCCAGGCCGACGCTGAGTCCACGCTGTGGTCCATATTGGAACGATAGGACCGCAGGCGCATTAGCAAGTCGATGATCGACGACTTCGATTTACGCAACTCGCAAGACCCACGTGGCGTCGCGGTCATCGTCCGCGAACTCTGACGGCTAACCTCGAAGAACGCGTCCGCGGGTTTGAAGATGTCAGCCGTGCCAGGATGCAGCAATGAAGCGCTTGGTTGTGTGCTGTGACGGCACGTGGAACAAGCCGGACAACGAGAACGTCACGAACGTCGAGAAGATCGCGCGTACGGTGCGCAGTGATCCGTCGCTGACCGGGGGCGTCTACCAGCTGGTGTACTACATCAGTGGGGTGGGCACCGGCAGCTACGAAGCGGATCGGTTGCTGGGTGGGGCTTTTGGTTTCGGTCTGTTCCACAACGTGATCGCGTGCTACCGGTTTCTCGCGCAGAACTACGAGCCCGGTGACGAGATCTTCATCGTCGGTTTCAGCCGCGGCGCTTACACCGCCCGGTCGGTGGCCGGGATGCTCGCGACCGTGGGGCTGCTCACGAAGGTCGCGCTCGTCGAGGAGAGACTTCCCTGGGCCGTCCACCTTTATCAGGGGACGAAGATGCCCGAGGGCGCCTTCGGGGAAAGCGTGGACGAGTTCAAGCATGACCACTGCCACAACGCGAAGATCACGTTCCTCGGCGTCTTCGACACCGTGGGAGCCTTGGGCGTGCCGGGCTTCCGCAGAAGCACTCCACGCTTTCACAGCGTCCAGCTGAGCGATCAGGTGCTGTGCGCGCGGCAGGCGTTGGCGATCGACGAGACCAGGTTGAAGTTCTCGCCGACACTCTGGGAGGCCCCCGGTAAGACTGCAGACGCAGCGACCGAGGACGCGCGGGTCAAGCAGGTCTGGTTCGAAGGCGCACATTCCGACATCGGAGGGGGCTATGCCCAGACCGGCCTGTCGGACACGTCGCTGTTATGGATAGCGCGGGAGGCTCACGCCGCCGGCCTGGTATTCGATTCCGAATTGCTGGGCAAGTACGTCAACAGTGGGTCCGATCCCATCCGTCATAACCCCCTCAACTTGATGTACAAGCTCGATAACGCCGCGCTGCGGATCCGTCAGCACCTCCCGGGCCACGATCCTGCGAGCGAATTCAGTCACGGTCTTCGCCTGCTCACCAATCAGCGGGCGTTGTCGGTGCGGGTGGCGAGTTCCGCGGTCAGTCACTTTCAGGAAGGCGGCTACGGACCAGCCAACCTGGCGGCGTTCGCGAGCAGGACGAACGGGTTCGAGGGAATCATCGAACCCGTCGATCGCCTTCCCGAGGCCGGACTGGACCTCACAGACTTAGGAAACCCTCTCGTTCCAGCGACCGTTCCGGACGTCAGCGGGAGCCCTGGACCTGGCGGGCAGCCACATCCACCGGCCCTGCTCTGAGCCCCAGCGGCCGAACGCTCGGCGAGGAACTTCGGTTCTCCCGGCTCAAGAAGTGACGTCGCCGGGGTCTGGATGCCTACATGGCGGTTCGTTCTTGCGTTGCGGTGGATGAGCTTGCCGCGATCGCGATCAGGAAGTCGTTCCCCGTCGAGTCGTCCATCCTGCAGTGGAGCCCGAGTTCGGTGATACGACCGTCGAGCGGATGCCAGTCGCGACCGGGGCGCGTGCGACCGAGAAGTCGATCGAGCGCGTCGATCGTCGGCTTCCATAGGTTGAGCCAGTTCCGCCGTCTCCCGACGACGTAGGCGAGCTGGAGAGTAAGTGGTCCCTCCGGAAGTTGCACTGCGTCGGCGAGCTGATCGTGGATCTGCTTCTTATACACCGTGGATGATCCTGAGGCAGTTGTCCGTACAGTCGCGGTGTGGTCCGTCGGCAAACTCCCTGTGGGGATGGCAAGTTCGGCACGGATGAAGGATGTGTCCGCGTGTTGCTTCGTGCACCAAACCGAGACGAATGGGGTTCCGGCACGACCGAGATGGGCGGCAAGCGGATACACGTAGTTGTCCAGGTCATGCTCGGTCAGTAGTCCAACCGTTGCTGGCAGACCGACATCGAGACGAAGTGCAAGCGGTCCAGTCGTACCCGTCAAAGTCGGAGCGAGTGTGTCTGCGGCGTGCCCGAGAGCCTTAGCAAGCTCGATCTGGTCCGGATGATCAGCGGCATTCCAACTCGCCAGTCGCGGCGGCACGCACAGGTCCGTCGGCTCGTTCTCTGGCCGTCGAAAGAAGACCGGCGGGGACGAACTCGTCCAACCGGCGGTCATGAGTCCGCCGTCCAGCCCCATTGGGGTGGCACCAGCCACCGGTACTCGGGGAGGTGGTTGCACCCGCCGATGCGGTGCGCGATTCCATTGGGGGAAATGAGAATCGCGCTAACTGGAGGACGGGGACCGTCATACTCCGGCGGCGGATGCTCCGACCAGGACCGCGTCGCTCGCCCGCCGTGGCACTCTGGTGGACATTGGTAACGCGGTCATTCGTGAATTGGACAGTACCGTCGTCAGACATCGCGTTCCCCTTTCCGGTGCCCGGAAGGCCCCGAGTCGGCATGCGCACCCGCGATGGCAGCGGCGATGCCCGTCCAGGGAACCGGACCGATCGACGTCCGTAGCAGCGTTGCATGGCTGATCGACCGAGTCCCCAGCTCCGCAATGACATTGCCTGGCAGTACGTGGAATTCCCATTGATCGACATCGGTCGCGTCATAGCGGTCATGGTCCGTGCATGTCTGGATCGCGAACACGTAGACATCGGCGTTGGCCGTTCGCACATCCGCGAAGCCGCTCTCGGTCGTCCACTTGCGCGCGGACAAGCCGCTGAACACGAGCTTGCTCGGGCCGCGTTGAGCCCAGCTCTGAAGGTATGCGGCGCACTTCACCTCGATGCGAAGTCCCTTGGGTCCCGAGACGTCGTAGGCGTCCCATTCGACCCGTGTTCCTTCCGCTGCGTCGAGGGCGAGTGCGACGAGATACTCGGCGAACACTCCGCGGAGGGCATTCGATCGAAAGTCACTGAATGCCCACGACCAGAAGTCCACAACTCGAGCCCCCGTCGTTGACAGGGGCTCGTCGGGACTGAGCCGACGGACAGGCGGTGGTTGCAGCGGAAAGGACAGGCTCACCTGAAGAACGGTAGCGGCCGCCTCGAACGGGACCTGGAGGCTCGTACCCGTTGCTGCGCTGTTCGAAAGCTGACGAAAAGCGATTGCGGAGGTTGAGCGGGACTGTTCGCTCCTCGTCGAAGTGACCGCGAAGTTGCTCGAACCTCCGCCCGAGCACCCGGTTGGCGCCGATGAACTACGCCGAAACGGTTTCGACCCACCTTCGGCCCGTCCGGACGAGCTTGACTATCTGTGACAAGGGGTCCTTCGCCTTCCTGCATCCCGCGGCGGCCTACCAACGTCGATCGTCGGCGGTGATCCAGTCCGTCTGCGCTCACGCCGAGGTAACGCAGTGGGCGGCGCCACACGTCGTTGGACAGAACGGGGTATCGGGGGGCAGGGTTGAGGCATGGAATTCACGACCCTCGGCCGCTCAGGCCTGTCGGTGTCCAGGCTTTGTTTGGGAACGATGAACTTCGGCCCGCTGACCAGCGAGGCCGATTCCCACGCGATCATGGATTCGGCGCACGACTACGGCATCAACTTCTTCGACACCGCCAACGCGTACGGCCTGCGCTCGGCCGGAGTCTCCGGCAAGGGAGAAGGCAAGGGCTACACCGAGCAGATCATCGGCCGTTGGTTCGCTCAGGGAGGCGGCCGCCGTGAGCGGACGGTCTTGGCGACCAAGCTCTACGGAGACATGGGTGATTGGCCGAACGAAAGCAAGCTCTCGGCGCTCAACATCCGCCGCGCCCTGGACGCCAGCCTGGCCCGGCTGCAAACCGACTACATCGATCTCTACCAGTTCCACCACATCGACCGGACGACCCCGTGGGAAGAGATATGGCAGGCGATCGACGTCGCCATCACCGCGGGCAAGATCCTCTACGTCGGTAGCAGCAACTTCGCCGGCTGGCACCTCGCTCAGGCCCAGGCCGCGGCGTACGAGCACAACCTGATCGGTCTGTCCAGCGAGCAGTCGCTCTACAACCTCATCGTCCGTGACATCGAGCTGGAGGTCATTCCAGCGGCTCAGCACTACGGGATCGGGATCATTCCGTGGTCCCCGCTCCAAGGTGGGTTGCTCGGTGGTGTGCTCCGTAAGGAACGGGAGGGCAAGCGGCGGCTGGAAGGCCGTGCGGCGGAATCGGTGCAGGCCAAGCGCGAGCAGATCGAGCGATTCGAAGACTTCGCGGCGGAACTCGGTCACGAACCGGGCGACGTCGCGCTCGCGTGGTTGCTTCACCAGCCGGCGGTGACCGCGCCGATCATCGGGCCGCGCGTCCAGCAGCAACTCGACGACGCTGTTCGCTCGCTCGACGTCCACCTGGACGAGAAGGTCCTCGCGCGCCTGGACGAGATCTTCCCCGGATACCGCACGGCTCCCGAACACTACGCCTGGTAGCACCGGGCTCGTCCGAAGCCTGGGTTGACGAGAGCCTAGGCTGAGTCGGCATGAGGACACTCAAGATCATCGAACACGTCTCGCTCGACGGCGTGGTCCAGCACACCGCTGACGAGAACGCCTTTCCTCATGGCGATTGGACGACGCCTTACCGGACACCCGACGGAGGTGCGGCCGTCCTGGCCGCCCAGGGGGACAGCTTCGACCTGCTGCTCGGCCGTCGCACCTACGACCTCTGGTCGGATTATTGGCCGGCAGCGCCGAGCAGCCCGATCGGGGACGGCATCAACGCCGCGACGAAATACGTCGTGACCCACCGCCCGGAGAGTCTCGAGTGGGGACCTGCCGAAGGTGTCGGGCCGGATCTCGTCGAGGGCGTTCACCGGGTGAAGTCCTACGACGGACCGGGTCTCGTCCTGTGGGGCAGCTCGACGTTGACCTCGACGCTGATCGAGAACGGGCTCGCGGATGAGGTGCTGCTGATCGTCTACCCGGTGTTGTTGGGCGCGGGCAAACGCCTCTTCGCGGAAGGGACTCCACCGCGATCACTGGAACTCCTCGACACGACGACGACGTCGTCCGGCGTCATCCTCGCGTCCTACCGCGGAGTCGGGCCATTGAAGAGCGCCATCTGACATGGAGGCATTCGAGGCGTTCGTCGCGCTGACACTGGAAGCCGAAGGCCTCGTCGTCTCCGAAGCGATCAAGTTCCCGGTGACCCGCCAGACCGCCAAGGCGGCCTATGCCGAAACTCAGACGCACGGATTCGAGGTCGATCTCGTGGCCGCCCGGGCCGACAAGCTCGTCTTGGCGACCGTCAAGTCGTTCTTCGGGTCACGTGGAGTCGCGGCGGAGCATGTGATGGGCGAGTCGCCCACCAAACGGTTCAACGGTCTGTATTCGATGCTCAACGACGTAGTCGTCCGCGACGCCGTCGTCGCCGGAGCCTGTGAGCGATTCGGCTACGCCGTGAACCAGGTCGAGTTGCGTCTGTACGTCGGCAAGTTCGCCGGCGAGAAGTCGGGCGTTCACGAGCGCCGCATCAAGGCCTGGGCAGGCAGTCAACTCGTCGGCGCCGGCCCCATCCGGGTGTTCGGCCTTCACGAGGTTGCTGCGACGGCCCGGAAAGTCGCCGAAAGCAAGAGCTACCGTGACAACCCGGCGCTGGTGGCGATCAAGGTGCTCGAATCGGCAGGGATGCTCGGCGCCGAGAACACGACCCGAGCGCCGGAGGCGGCGGCCCGGTAAGGCCGATCCGTCTCCGCGACGACTGCCGTCCATCTGCGCGTAACAATTGCGGCCTACCGTGCGGCGGTCGACCGACTTCGTGCGAAGGAGCCGCTGTGGAACTCGCCGCGGACACGCTTCAGAAGGCGCTGCGCGTCAACCTCGACCCGCGTTGGTACGGAACCATCGCCGAGATCGGTGCCGGCCAGGAGGTCGCCCGGTGGTTCTTCCGGGCCGGGGGAGCGGCCGGAACGGTCGCCAAGTCCATGTCCGCCTACGACATGGAGGTCAGCGACGCGGTCTACGGCAAGTCGAGCAGGTACGTGTCGAAGGACCGCCTGCAGCGGATGCTCGACCACGAGTTCGACCTCAACGTCGAGCGGCTCGGGGACGGGCGCGGCGACACGAACGCGTTCTTCGCGTTCGCGGACACCGTCGTCGCACGCAGCTTCCGGGGCGGCAACGAATGCCACGGCTGGATGGGCGTCAAGTTCCAAGCCCACGTGCGGGACGAACCCAGCCAGATCGTGCTGCACGTGCGGATGCTCGACGTCGAGGCATCGCTCCAACAGGAAGCGCTCGGCATCGTCGGGGTCAACCTTCTGCATGGTGCCTTCTTCCAACACCACGAGCCCGACGAGCTGTTGCAAAGCCTGCTCGACCGGCTCACCACGGGCCGCATCGAAATCGATATGATCGAGATGTCGGGCATCGAATTCCGCGCCGTCGACAACCGGCTGATGGCACTCAAACTCGTCGAGCTGGGGCTGTCCGGTGCGGCCATGTTCAGCCCCGACCGGGAGGTCTTGCAGCCGAGCGAGGTGCTGCGAAAGAAGGCGATCCTGGTCGAGCGGGGAAGCTTCCGTCCGCCGACCGTCGTCAACATGGACATGCTCGACTCCGCGATGGCCAAGTTCGAGGCCGACCGGGAGGTCGCCGATCGGGAGATCCTCGTGCTGACCGAGTTGACGATGGCCAACCTCAAGGCGTCCGGCGATCTGGACCGCCGCGATTTCCTCGCCCGGGCAGATCTGCTCGGAGCCTGCGGCATGACGGTTCTGATCTCGGATTACGTCGAGTACCACCGCCTGGCCGCGTATCTCGCGTGGCGGACCGACGGCCGCATCGGCATCGTGATGGGCGTCCCGTCGCTGATCGACCTGTTCGACGAGGACAGTTACAACGACCTGCCCGGCGGCATCCTCGAAAGTTTCGGGCGGCTGTTCAAAAACGATCTGAAGCTGTTCGTCTATCCGATGTTCCGCGACGACGAAATCGTGACGGTCGACTCGCTCGAAGTTTCCGAACAGCTTCAGCCGCTCTACGACTACCTGGCCCGCCGAGGCAGCTTCGTCGACCTCGACAACTACAAGCCGGACTACCTGCGCATCTTGAGCCGCGACGTACTCCGGCGCATCGCCTCGGGCGACGCCGAATGGGAATCGATGGTGCCGCCCGAGGTCTGCTCGATGATCAAGAAACGCTGCTTCTTCGGCTACCACCCACCCGAGCCCGACTAGCGACGGCCGCCCGCTTCGGCAGGTCTACGGGACGACCTCGTAGTCGACCATCTCGACGAAGATGGGCTCGGGCATCGTGACACCGGCGTTCCGCACGGCGGGCATGAGCTTTGCGCCGAACGCTTCGAAATCTTCCTTGCTCTCCCACACGTCGAAGACGGCCAATGCTTCGCCCTCACGGAAGCACGTATGGAGCTTGAGCCCGGCGGGCAACCCGTCCGCGGTCACCTCGTCGTCGATCGCCTGGTACTGCTCCGTCGTCATCGGCACGGCCGAGATGTAGACACCGATCACAGTGCACCCCTTTCGCTGGGCTGATGAGGCGCAGCTTGCCACCGGAAGGCACGTCCGTGCTACGGCCTTCGGCCCGTCGTCTTCCCCACCAGGGCCGGGAGGCGACCAGGTTCGGCCGCCGGAAGGATCAGACGTTGATCGGGGTTCCGGTGCGGACGCCGGTGTCCGTCACGTGTTCGAGTTCCTGCCGAGCGAGGCTGATCACGTCCGCCGCGAACTGTTCCGGCTCGGGGTCGGTCAGCGCGAGGAAGTGGTAGCCGGTGTTGATTTCGATCCGGGCTCGGGCCACCGCCTGGGCGACGCGGACGGTGGGCACTTCGGGGAAGTCCGCGGCGAGATCGGCGGCCGCGGAGCGTACGAGCGCGTCGGCCTGCACGGCGAGTGCTCCCATGGTCATGGTGTCCTCGATGTCCTGACGGATGTCGGTGTTCTGGGGCCCGGCTGCACGGACGGCTGCGAAGTTCCCGAGTCGACGGCAGCGGAAACCGATCCGTTCGGACATGCTTGGCTACCACCTTCGTGAAAACTTTCTCAAGTCATGGCGTTCGGGCCGAGACAGGTGGCTCCGCTGGCGACGGAGGGCCATCGGGCTCACTAGGCTGGCGTCGCCGGCTCCGCGTGTCCCCGCTGGGCGGCTCCCAGAGCCCGGACGTGGGCCGAACCCATCGGAGGTTGCCGTCGTGTCGGTTCGTCGCTGGGCGGCGTTGCTGAGTGGCGTCTCCCTTCTCGCGGTCACCGCGTGCTCTTCGTCGGGCAGCGCGAAAGCACCGTCGGCGACGAGCCCGGCCCCCACCAGCGCCACGCCGTCGGCCTCGGCAACCGGATCCGGTGTCGTCGACATCTACTCGCGGGACCGGACGATGTCGCCGAAGGTCGCCGGGCAACGCCCGCTGATCTACGTGCCGAACCACTCGAGCGGCACCGTGTCAGTCATCGACCCGACGACGTACAAGGTCATCGACACCTATGTCACCGGGCCCGGTCCACAGCATGTGGTGCCGTCGTGGGACCTGCAGACGCTCTACGCGACGAACGACGAGGGCGGCGATTCGCTCACCCCGATCGATCCGAAGACCGGCAAGCGGGCCGGCCCCAACATCGCGGTGCCCGACCCGTACAACATGTACTTCACACCGGACGGCACGAGTGCGATCGTCGTCGCCGAAGAGCTTCAGCGCCTCGACTTCCGCGATCCGCACACGTTCGCGCTGCAGAGCTCGATCAAAGTCGACTGTGCCGGAATCGATCACATCGACTTCTCCGCGGACCTGACCAAGCTCGTCGCCACGTGCGAGTTCTCCGGCAAGTTGGTCGAGATCGACGTGAAGTCGCACGCGATCCTCGGTTATCTCAACGTCGGGGTGAAGCCCCAGGACATCAAGCTCGATCCCGCCGGCAAGATCTACTACGTCGCCGACATGGTGAAGAACGGTGTCTATCTCATCGACGCCGACCAGTTCAAGGTGATCGACTTCATCCCGACCGGACCCGAGGCGCACGGACTCTACGTGAGCCGGGACAGTACCAAGATGTACGTCGCGAATCGTGGCGGATCCGCGAACAACGGGTCGGTCTCCGTCATCGACGTCGACACGCACAAGATCGTCGCGACCTGGCCGGTCCCGCATGGAACCCCGGACATGGGCAACGTGAGCGCGGACGGCAAGGTGCTCTGGCTTTCCGGCCGGCGTAGCGACGAGGTGTACGCGATCGACACGACGACCGGCCAGCTGCTGGCCCGGATCCCGGTCGGCAAGGAACCCCACGGCCTGGCGGTGTGGCCGCAACCCGGCGACTACTCGCTGGGCCACACCGGGATCATGCGGTGATCGAAGGCGTCAACGCAGCGGCAGCATCGTCACCAAGCGGGTCCCGGCCGGGACGGTGGGGCCGCCCAGGATCAGGTCGACCTCGACCGGGTCGCCGGGTGCGAGCGTGGGCGCGAGGCCGTCGAGAATCAACTCGTCCGTGCCCGATCGCAGATGGAGCGTCGAGCGGGCCGGGACGATCAGGTCACGCAGCCCCGCGGCCTGCTCCGCCGCCGCCTGCTCCACCGACGAGTTCGGCGCACACACCGATCCGGCCGAGAAGAGCGTCTCCAGCGTCACCACCTGACGCGCGGTCGTCCACCGCACCGACGTCGCGACCGGACTCGTGGCGGCGACGATCTGCACGTAACCCGCAGACGTGTTCCGGATGCTCAGATGACCGGCGCCCCGGTCCCGGTTCGCCGAGACGCTGCCGTCTATGACGGCCACCGAGCCGCCCGACCAGGAAACCTCGGCGACGGGTTTCGTCCCCGGATGTGCGACCGCGGTGGAAAGCGCACCGACCAGAGCGAGGCCCGCGACCGCGACGCTGCTGCGCCGGAACGTGGCCTCGAAGGCGGCGTCCGGAACGGAATCCTCCACCCAGGCAGGGTACAAAGCCGCGGGCCGCGGAGCTATGCGGCGACCTGGACGGCGGGCGACGGCGGGGGGAGCGATCGTTCTCAGCATCCTGTTGGCCGCCGGGTGCGCCGGAGCCGGGAACACCACCTCCGGGTCGTCCATGCCGAACATCGCGCCGCCGACCACGTCCACGGTGTCGCCGACGGCGAGCGCGTCGTTCGCGCCGCGCTGGTCGTCGGGACCCGCGATGCCGTTCGCCGTCGACGAGATCGGCGTCGCCACGTTGGGGGACTCCGTGCATGTCATCGGCGGCTACGTGGGCGGGCGGGCGCATTCGACGACCCACCTCGTGTTCGACACCAAGGCCGGGACCTGGTCCGTCGGTCCTGCCCTCCCGGTCCCGCTCGACCACGTCGGTGTCGCCGCGGTCGGCGACACGTTGTACGTCGTCGGCGGTTACGGCAGTGCGGGACAGCCGACGGACGGCGTCTACGCGCTCGGTCCTGGATCCGCGACCTGGGTTGCGCTCCCGCCGATGCCGGAGGCGCGCGCGGCCGCCGTCACGGTGGCCTACGACGGCCAGATCCATGTCATAGGGGGCCGAAACCTCGGTGGTGACACCGGGAGTCACCTCGTCTACGACGTCGCCCGGCGAACCTGGTCGACCGCGGCTCCCATGCCCACATCGCGGGATCACACGGCGTTCGCGGTCGTCGGCGATCAGCTGCACGTCGTCGGCGGTCGGCCGGGCGCCCTGGCGGTGCACGAGGTCTACGGCTTCGCCAGCGGGAGCTGGACGGCGGCCGCGCCGCTCCCCCAGGCCAGGAGCTCATTCGCGGGCGCCGCCCTGAACGGCCGCTTCGTCGTCTTCGGTGGCGAGGATTCGGCCGAGACGAAGGTCTTCGGGGACGCGTGGTCGTTCGATCCCGCCGACGGAATCTGGACTGCGTTGCCGTCGATGCCCCTCGCCGTTCAAGGCATCCAGTCGGCGTCGGTTGGCGGCCGGGTCTACCTCCCCGGAGGTGGGCCGTCGCCCGGTGGCGCGCAACAAACAGCGGCGCTGCAGGAACTTTCGTCCCCGTAGCGCCGCTGTTCGTTTCAGCTGGACGACCAGCTACCGCTCAAGCGGGACCGCTCACCAGCGGTACCAATGTCCTTCGCCCGACCGGAACGCGAATCCGGCCAGCCAGAACACGGCGAAGATGATCGCGATGATCCACAACACGTGGGCGGCGAAGCCGAGACCGAAGAACAGTGCGACGAGCAGCAAAGCGAGCAAGAGTGCCAACATGTTGTCTCCTAGAGGGTTTCGCGGTCGTAGGTCGTGGTGCTCCGCCCGACCGGGTCGTACGTGGTCGTCCGGGATACGCCGCGCCGCCGCGGCATGAAGATCAGTAGGTCGATCAGCACGCCGACGATTCCGACGATCATGAGAATCCACCCGACGGTATTGACGTTGAATCCGTGGCTATGACTCACGTCCACGGCGAAGGCGAGAACCGCGCCGACCGCCGTCAAAACGAGTCCGACACCGATACCCATCTTTGGCGCCCTCCTTGGCAAGGTCGCGATAGCGACAGCCTGGTGATCACCGCAACGCGACATGGTGAAACCCGTTGCTGGTCAGCGCGTTACCCAGGTGACGCGGACGTCACTCCTGGAATGGCCTCGGTTCAGAGCAGCCCGCGAGCGCGGGCCGACTCGCACAGCGCCCGGCGTTTCCGATTTGTCGGGATGTCGCCCAGGCCGAGCTTCGAATAAATCCGCCGCAAACCCGCTTTCACCGCATCTTCGGCATTCGGTGTGCCTACCCGAGCCGCAATCTCGACATTGGTCGCAGGTTCACCACCGACGAGCCACGGCTCGGCGAGCGCCCTTACGATCGCAAGCTGGTATTCGGTCAAAGTCACTGCGCCGGAGTGGTTTACGAGCTCGAGAGTGAGCGTCCGGTCCGGATCGTGGCGATTCTCGTCGTCGCGGAACACGAGCGTGACATCCCCGAGCGTGACCCGGTCGCCGTCGCGCAGGACGCGTGACCGGCCGAACGGAAGCCGTTCCCCGTTCACGCTGGTCCCGTTCCTGCTGCCCTGGTCCTCGAGGTGCCACTGACCCGCCCGCCAGCTGATGATCGCGTGCTGGCGGCTGATCGACGGTTCGAGCAGCGGGACGTCGTTGTCCGGGCTCCGTCCGAGCGTGGTCGTTGACCCGATCGGGTGGTGGGAGCCCTGGGGGGTTCGAAGAACAGCCATGGTGGACGTTCGTTTCCCGTACCGGGTGGTACCTGACCCGCCCGTTTGTCGTCGTCGATGGTTGGTAATGAGAAGGGTCGTGCTCGCCGAAGGGACTTCGCTCGCCGGTCGCTACACGCTACGCGCTCGAGTCGGGGCCGGCGGGATGTCTACCGTCTGGAGGGCCCGCGACGAGGTGCTCGAACGAGACGTCGCGGTCAAAGTCCTCAAGGGCGTCTTCCTCGCCGACCCGGTGATGCGGGCGAGGCTCTTTCACGAGGCGAGGGCGATCGCGTCGATCGACTCGCCCCACGTGGTCCGGGTCCACGACTACGGTGTCCACCCCGGCCCCGACGATTCGCGTGGCAGGGAGGGAGGCCGAACCGACGGCGGCCGGGGTCCGGGCATCCCGTTCGTCGTGATGGAGTTCGCCCCGGGACCGACGTTGCGGGATCGCCTGTCGGGCGGCCGGGGCGTTCCGGCCTCCGACGCGGTTCGCATGCTCGCCGAAATCGCGACCGGCCTTGCCGCGGTGCACGCCGTCGGTGTCGTGCATCGGGACGTCAAGCCCTCGAACGTCATATTCGACGGGCACGGCGTGGCGAAGGTCGCCGACTTCGGAATCGCGCGCAACCACGCCTCCGCCGACCTCACCGACACCGGAACCCTCGTCGGCACAGCGAAATACCTCGCCCCCGAACAGGTCGAAGGCAAAGCCGCTTCGTTCGCCAGTGACGTCTACGCCCTCGGGCTCGTCACGCACGAATGCCTCACCGGCGTCGCCCCTTTCGTCGGTGAATCGGATGCCGCGACCGCGCTCGCCCGCTTGTCGTCGGACCCCGCCCCGCTCCCGGTGTCGCTCCCGGCGGAACTGCGGACCCTCGTGGAGGAGATGACCGCGCGCGACCCGGTCGCCCGTCCGACGGTGGAGACGGTCGCCGGCATCGCCGCGGCGTTGTTCAGCACCGTCGTCGCCGAGACCGCACTCATGTCCGCGGCGCCGACCGCCGGCGCGGCGGTGGAGCGCGCTCAGACCGGCCAGCGAACCCGGTCGTTCGCGCCGGGGGCGACGCGGCTGCTCGCGCACTCAGGGCGGCTGCGCAGAAGGCTCGTCGCCGCGTTGTCGTTGGCGCTCGTCGCAACCGCCGTCGGTGCCGGCGTCGCCGCGAGCGACGGGAGTGGTCAGCCGAGCGTCGACCCCCCGTCGTCGACCGGTCCCATCCCGGTGGCGCAGGTCGAACCTTCGGCGCCCCCGTCACCCGCGGTCTCCATCGCCGAGTCTCCGGCGGCGGCTACCGGGGTGGCCGCGGCTACCGGCCTCACACCGCCTCCGGTGACCTCGGACACCCCTGCCAGCGTCACGGCCACGCATCCGGGCAAGGCGAAGGGACACGACAAGAAAGACCAGAACCAGCCGGGCTAGCGGCAGCAACCTGAAAGTGGGTTGGCACCGGAGTGTCGCTGACCGCCTCGCTGTGTCCGCTCCGCGACACTGGACAATGAAACGGGCCCCTCCATGTATGAGATGGAGGGGCCCGCTCAGTTCGGCCGCGAGTGCCTCTCGATCGCTCGAGAAGGCCTCGTCGACGAACCACCGCCGTCGCGTCACCGAAGCCGGCAATCGATTGCTCGACCGCCCCTCCTCCGATCCGAAGATCCGAGGAACTTCCGGTGCCGTTGTCGGCGACGACGCCATTTCTACGCGTCGGAAACGAGCTCGCGCAAGGGGCAACATCGCCCGTTCGGCGTGTCGCGCCGGCGTGTCTTCGTCGTCCACAGAGATCAACCAGATATCCCCCGTGCACATCCAGTTCGTCCACCGGTTATGCACAAGCAACGGGGGGTGGCGTCGCAGAGAGCCCAGCGTCGCTCTCGGGGAGCGGGGTCGGTCCGGGTCTGTTTCCCAGGCCGCGAATCGGCGATCATGGGCCGAACGGTGACCGAACGTGTCACCGGGCGACCCCGCGGAGCGGGGCCGAGAAGGGTGGT
>Ga0081455_10005119_pt1 | contig 14456 bp, 8 predicted proteins | sample TabmetS3T2R1_FD_70207 | JGI IMG/M metagenome (GOLD analysis project Ga0081455, IMG submission 70207) | Tabebuia heterophylla rhizosphere microbial communities from the University of Puerto Rico - S3T2R1 | ecosystem: Host-associated > Plants > Roots > Rhizosphere ... | reverse complement strand
CCGCCGACGCCAGCCCGGACAACAAGTACACGTTCTTCCTGATCGACCCCAGCGGTGCCGTGGCCGCGACGGACACCACGCCGAAGACCGTAGACGGCCAATCCGTGGCGACCGCGCAGCTGAGCGCCGTCGACCCAGTTCCCGGCACCTGGGAGATCGACGTAATGCTGAACCTGACGGTCAGTGGAAACGAGTTCACCCAGACCGTGGACGGGTTCGCGCACGTGACGCACTGACGCCGGGCGGAAGATCAGGAACGCAGCTCTTACTGCGCTGACGGTCAGTCGATTGCCGCGAGCGCGGCGCGCAGCCCCGACTCGGTGAAGCGCGGACCGTACGCGGGCGTACCGGGCTCGAAGCGCCGGCCCTCGGCGAGTGGGCCGGCATCGACGACGTCGTAGCCGAACGAGTCGATGAGCACGCCGACAACCTTGTTCGCGTCGGGGTCGTCACCGGCGATCGGCAGTGCGCGCCGGTCGGCCGACCCGGGCCGAAGGCCTTGGGAGGCCAGTTCGCTCGCCTCGATCGAGTTCAACGCCTTGACGATGCGAGAGGCGGGCAGATGAGCGGCGAGCAATTCGCTGCTGGTGATCTCGCCCAAGTCCAGCGGGGCGATCTGGCCGTCGCGTTGCGGGTAGTAGTTGTTGGTGTCGATGACGATCTTGCCGGCCAGCGGCGCCGGCGGCACGTCGAGGTAGGCGTGCAGCGGGATCGTCACCACGACGAGCTCGCCGGCGGTCGCGGCGTCGTTCGCCGTCCCCGCGGAGGCGCGTGGCCCGAGCTCGGCGACGAGATCCGCCAGCGTCTCCGGGCCGCGTGAGTTGCTGAGCACGACGTCATGGCCCTGCGCGATCGCCAACCGGGCGACCGTGCTGCCAATGCGTCCGCTGCCAATGAGTCCAATTTGCATGTGAGTTCAACTATCGCGGCGGGGGCGCCTGTTCCAGACCGGGGGCGGAGTGTCTATCAGGTCTCGTTGCCGAGCGACCGGTCGATGCGGACGGTCGTCCGCGCCGCTCCGCGGCGGTCGCCGCAACGGGGCGAGCGCCGGAATGCGCTTCTGCCTCGGACGCATCAACCCGCGTCGCTCTCGCGCTCGAGCATCACTACTGCGGCGTCTCCGGCAGCCGCGCAGCGCTACGGGCGGTCGACCCGGCCGTCGAGTGGCGTGGTCGCGTTCGCGGATCGGATCCGTGCCGCGCCGCGGGCTGTTCGCCGGGCCCACCGGGCGGGAGTGCCAACCACACATCAGAGGTCTCGATCCAATCAGGAACGATGCGAAGTCCAGAATGATCCACATAAGCAAGCCAATGCGCCATTGACGCCAGCTCACGCTGAGGGCTAGGTTCCGACCAAACATTGGATGTTTCTTCGCGACTGCCCTCCCCAGCCACGGAGGTGGCGACACATGCCCCGATCCCGGAGTCTCGTTCTCGCAGCGCTCGCGGCGATGGTCAGCACGGCGGGGCTCGTCCAGGCGAAGGCGGCGGCGCCGCCGTCCGACGACTCCCCGGCAATGGCGTCGTCCACCACGCTGCTGAACGTTCGCTTCGGCGGTTCGTTCGACGGGAACACCTACCGCGCGGCTCCCGGCGAGGTCGTCGCCGGAGCGCTCACCCGCAACTCCGGATCCGAGGCGATCGCGGACGGTGCCGTGAGCCTCGGGGGCGACATCGCCGGCCTGACGTTCGCCCCCTCCGCCAACCTGACGACCGGCGACGCCGTAACGCAGAGCGTCGCCGTCGAAGCGCTCATCGAGGCCGCGCCGACCGGCAACAACGGCTTCAACACGCTGCTCAGCCTGGGCGGCGGTGCGTACTACCGGTTCCGCAACGGCGCCCCCGCGGTGAACGAGTACGGCATGAACGGGCCGGAGGCGCCCTTCCCCACGGTGAGCGGGGTCGCCCGGGCGGCCAGTGACACGAGCTTCGACCACATCACGCTCGTCTACACCTACGTGAGCGCGCAGCAGTCGAAGCTCGCGACCTACGTCGACGGCTGCCAGGTCGGCGAGACTCTCGTCAACGGCGTGCCCGCCCAAGCCGCCGTCAATGCCGTCGGATTCGGCAACGAGGTGAACCCGGGCGGTCGGCACCGCGGCTTCGTCGGCGCGTTGAAATCGGTCGCGGTCTCGACGTTCACCGGCTCGTACGGTGGAAGCCTCCTGCCGAACCCGGCCCCGTCGAACAGCCCGGTCAAGGCCGGCTTCACGATCCCGGTCGATCCCTGCGACAGCCCCGAAACCGTGCTGGACAAGGCGGCGAACGTCGTGCCGACCGCCGACCAGCAGGCCTGGCAAAGCCAGGAGCTGACCGGGTTCATCCACTTCGGGCCGGACACGTTCACCGGCCGCGAGATCGGCACCGGCACCGAGCCGCCGACCACGTTCGCGCCGACCAACCTCGACACCGACCAGTGGGCGCGCAACTTCAAGGACGCCGGGTTCAAGAAGGTAATCCTCGTGGTCAAGCACCACGACGGGTTCGTGCTCTTCCCGACCCGGTACGGCACCTACTCGGTCAAGTTCGACACCGCGTGGCAGGACGGCAAGGGCGACCTCGTGCGCGACTTCGTCACGTCAATGCACAAGTACGGCCTGCAGGTCGGCTTCTACCTGTCACCGGCCGACCTGCACGAGGCCCAGCCGGGCGGCACATACGCCAACGGCAGCGTCCCGCATCCGGTCACGATCCCCACGCTGGTGCCGGGCGACAGCCGCGCCGCCGACGTGCAAAGCGGCAAGCTGCCGTCGTTCCACTTCAACCTCGACGACTACAACGCCTACTACCTCAACCAGCTGTATGAGCTGCTGACCCAATACGGGCCGGTCGAGGAGGTCTGGCTCGACGGCGCCAACCCGACCAACCGGCCGGAGAGCTACGACTGGCCGGCCTGGTTCAAGCTGATCAACACCCTGCAGCCGCACGCCGTGGTCTTCAACGGCCAGACCGTGCGGTGGATCGGCGACGAGGACGGCGCGGCCCGCACCACCGAGTGGAGCCCGATGCCGTTCGCGGGCGACCCCGCGACGACGCACTACAACCACGAGCTTGGCGACGAGACCGGCAACGACCTCGGCGGACGCGACCTGCTCACCAACGCGGCGAGCTACCTGTCCTGGTTCCCCGGCGAGTGCGACGCCAAGATCCAGGACGGCTGGTTCTGGCACCCGAACAATCCGCCGAAGTCCCTCGACGATCTCGTCACCATGTACCACACGTCGGTCGGGCGAAACTGCCAGCTGCTGCTGGACGTTCCGCCGGACCAGACCGGCCAGATCGACGACGCGGACGTCGCGCGGCTGCACGAGCTCGGCGATCGGCTGCACCTGACCTTCGGCCGCGATGCCGCGGTGGGGGCGGACGTGTCGGCGTCGAGCCGGCAGGGCTCGGCGGGCAATGTCGCGGACGGCGATCCGTCGACGTACTGGCAGCCGGCCGGCCCGACCGGCACGATCACGCTGGACCTGCACCGGCCGATCCCGATTTCGGAGGTGGTGCTGCAGGAGGGCACCACGGTCGGCCAGCGGGTCGAGTCGTTCGCGGTCGACGCGTCGGTCGACGGCTCGTGGCAGCAGGTCGCGACCGGGACGACGATCGGCTACAAGCGGATCCTGCAACTCGACGCGCCGGTCACGGCCGACGCCCTGCGGCTGCGGATCACCGGCGCCCGGGCGGCTCCGGCCATCGCCACGGTGGGCGTATCGTCCTACGCCCCGCCGAAGGTCACCGTGACCCCGCAGTCCCCGGTGGTGCAGCCGGGCGGGACGACCGGCGTCGACGTGACGGTCACCAACACGTCGTCCGGCCCACTCGACGGCGTCGACCTCGGCCTGCAGGTGGGCACCGGATGGCAGATCACGCCGACGAGCGGCCAGCTCGGGACGATCGCGCCGGGCGCGTCGGCCACGGCGCACGCCACGGTGACCGCTCCGGGCAGCAGCGGCAGCAGCCGGATCACCGCCGCGGTCTCGTTCACCACCGACGGCACGGCCGACAGCTCCGACGGCACCGCGTCGGTGTCGGTGCCCTTCGCGGATCTGGCGGCGTCGTTCGACAACGCCGGAATCACCGACGACACCAACACGAACGCCGGCGACGTCGACGGCTCCCAGTCGAGCTACTCCGCCCAGGCTCTCGCCTCGGTCGGGGTCACGCCGGGCGGCACCGTCACCCACGGCGGCAGCACGTTCACCTGGCCGGCCGCGGCGACCGGGCAGCCCGACAACGCCGTCGCGTCGGGTCAGGCGATCACGATCAACCGGTCCGGCAGCACGCTCGGCTTCCTGGTCACCAGCACCTATGGGGCGAGCTCGGGCCAGGCGACCGTGCTCTACACCGACGGCAGCACGAAGACGTTCACCCTGTCCGCGCCCGACTGGTACGGGACGCCGCAGCCGGGTACCGACCCGGCGATCACCGCGCCGTACCGCAACCGTCCGAACAACACCCAGGACCACACTCCGGTGAACATCTACTACCGCAGCGTGGCCCTGGACCCGGCGAAGACGGTGGCCGACCTGACCCTCCCGGACGTCAGCGTCGGTGCGGTCGCGGGCATACCTGCCCTCCACGTGTTCGCGGTCAGCCTGGGCTGAGCACCACAGCAGCGACCCGCCACTGGCTGCGCAGCGCTCCTGACGATCATTGCGCGGCGGCTGTCAGGGCATGGTCAGAGTCGAGCGATGCCTGCGGTGCGATACCGGTGTTCGGGCCGGCCGGCTGATCCGTAGCGTAGGTAGAGCTCGATCATGCCTTGCTTGGCCAGCTGCACCAGGTAACGGTGAGCGGTCGCTCGGCTGATGCCGAGCCGTTCGGCGATCTCGGACGCCGACCAGTCGGCACCCGGTGCGTCGAAGACAGCTCGCACGAGGCCCATCGTCTGTTCGGAGTGTCCCTTGCCGAGTGCCGGGGACCCGCTGGCGCGGGTGAGGCCGAACAGCCGGTCGACCTCGGCCTGGCCCAGCTCGCCGCCGCTGCGCGTCTGTGACCACAGGGTCCGGTAGGCCGTCAGACGTTCAGCCAGGCTGTGGAACGGGAACGGTTTGACGAGGTAGTGCACGACGCCGAGCTGCATGGCCGATCGGATGGTCGGCACATCGCGGGCAGCGGTGATCGCGATTATGTCCGGATGCGGACCGGCGCCGTCGCGCAGTCGGCGCAGCAGCGACAGGCCGCTCTCGTCGGGCAGATAGATGTCGAGCAGCACGAGGTCGGGCGTATGGGCGCGCACGGCGTCGGCCGCCGCCGAGGCGGTGTGCGCCAGGCCGACGACTGCGAAGCCGGGCACGTTCGTCACGACGTCGGCGTGCAGGCCGGCCACCCGGTAGTCGTCGTCGACGACGAGCACCTTGATCGTGGGAGCTGTCACGCCGGTACCCCACGCCGCGCGTGTGGCACGGCGACTCGGAACCGAGCGCCCGGCCCCTCGTCGACCGACACCGTGCCGCCGAGGCGTTCGGCCAGCTGGCGGACCAGGGCGAGGCCGAGGCCACGCGAGCGGTCGCCGGGTGTCGCCTTCGTCGACCAGCCCCTGGCGAAGACGGACTCGCGTGCGTCGGCGGGGATGCCCGGGCCGGTGTCCGCGACCTCGATCACGAGCTGGTCGTCGTGCGTGGTCAGCGAGACCGTGACGAGGGCCGGACCGCTCGCCGCGGCCGCGCCGGCCACCGCGTCGACGGCGTTGTCGACCAGGTTGCCGACGATGGTGACGAGCGCCTCCGACTGGTCGTCGGAGATGTGCATCGGGTTCGGGCAGTCGACGATGAGAGTGGCCCCGCGCTCGGCCGCCACTGTGTGCTTGGCGAGCAGGAGGGCCACCAGGTGCGCGTCGTCGAGGTTGCGCTGAAGGTCGGCGTCGACATTGGCGGTTGCGCCGTTGATCTGGTGGACGTAGCGCATCGCCTCGGTGCTGCGGCCCAGTTCGAGCAGCCCGGCCAGCACGTGCATGCGGTTGGAGAACTCGTGCTGCTGCGCGCGCAGGGCATCGGTAAGGCTGCGCACGTCGTCGAGTTCGCGCAGCGCCGCCTCCAGTTCGGTGCGGTCACGCAAGGTGATTACCGAGCCCAGGTCCACCCCGTCGTGGACGACCTTGCGCCGGCTGACCACCAGCAACCGACCGCCGATCAGCACGATCTCGTCGGTCAGTGTCTCGTCGTTGCTGCGCGGGCTGAGCAGGTCGCGCAGGGTGCCGTCCAGGCGCAGCTTGTCGACGGTCATGCCCTCCAGCGGGAACGCGATACCGAGCAACTGCCGGGCCTGGTCGTTCATCAGGGTGACCCGGCCCGACCGGTCGAGAGCAACCACGCCTTCGCGGATGCCGTGCAGCGTCGCCTCCCGTTCCTGCACGAGCGCGGCGAGGTCGTGCAGTTCCAGGCCGAACGTCTGGCGCTTGAGCCGCCGGGCCACCAGGTCGGCAGCGATCACCCCGATCGCCACCGCGATGGCCAGATACCCGACCATGCCCGGCAGCATCGACCACATCGCGCTGCTCACCTCGCGGTCGCGCACGCCGACCGAGACCATGCCGATCACCGTGTGGTCCGCCCCGAAGATCGGCGCCTTGCCGTTCGCCGACCGGCCGAGCGAGCCGTGGTCGATGCCGACGTGCCCGTTGCCGTCGAGCACGATCAGCGGCACCTCGACGCGCTGGCCGATCAGGGCCGGATTCGGGTGCGAGTACCGGACACCGCCGCGGTCGACGACCACGATGTAGGTGGCCCCGCTGGCCGCGCGCATCTGCTCGGCGATGCCGACGATGCGGCGCTGCGGATCGCGTTGGGCCAGCGCCGCCTGGACGTCCGGCGACGACGCGACCGTCTGCGCGATGGCCAGCGCGCGCTGCTCGTACTGCTGGTCGAGCACGTGCCGCAATTGCAGGGCCCACAGCGTCAGGCCGATCGCGCTCGTCACCGCCAGCACGGCGATCTGCGCGCCCAGGATGCGTACGGAAAGGCTGCTGTGTCTGCGCATGACGCCCAATAGTGTGCGCGCCGATCGGCGGTTGGCTAAATGAGAAGAACAGAATCTATGAGCAGATGAGGCGGAGAACGGCCTAAACGGTTCCGGCCCGCCCGTCCGTCCCGTAGGAATCCCGGCACCCCCAAGAAACAGCCTGGATACGGACGGGACACCAATGAGCAATCATCCCGCGATCGAACTGCGTGACATCAGCAAGTCGTTCACCACTCCCCGCGGCGGGCGCTACCAGGCCCTGCGCGATCTGAGCCTCACGGTCGAGCAGGGCGAGTTCTGCGCGGTCGTCGGCCCGACCGGCTGCGGCAAGTCGACCACGCTCACCCTGGTCTCCGGACTGGAACGGCCAACGACCGGCGAGGTCTTCGTCGACGGGCAACCGGTGCGGGGCATCGGCCGCGACATCGCGTTCATGTTCCAGACCGACGCGATCTTCCCGTGGAAGACGGTCATCGACAACGTCCTGGCCGGGCCGAAGTTCCGCGGCGCCCCGATGGCCCAGGCGCGCGCCGATGCCCACGGCTGGCTGCGGCGCGTCGGGCTGGCCGGTTTCGAGGACCGCTACCCGCATCAGCTGTCCGGCGGCATGCGCAAGCGGGTGGCGCTGGCCCAAAGCCTGATCAACTCGCCGCGCATCCTGCTGATGGACGAGCCGTTCAGCGCGCTCGACGTGCAGACCCGCGCGATCATGTCCAACGAGCTGCTCGGCCTGTGGGACCTCACCAAGCCCGCCGTCATCTTCGTGACACACGACCTCGAAGAGGCGATCGCCTTGGCCGACAAGGTCGTCGTGCTGACCGCCGGCCCGGCGGCCACCGTCAAGGCGACGTTCCCCATCGACCTGCCCCGCCCGCGCGTCGTGCAGGAGATCCGCTTCGACACCCACTTCGTCGACCTGTACCGCAACATCTGGGAAGCGCTGCGCTCCGAAGTCGACGCCGCCTACGCCCAGACCGCCTCGAACAACGAGGCGGCCTGATGATGACCAACGCACTGACCGACCCCGTCGCCGTCACTCGCCCCACCGACAACGACGCCGCGGCCCGCCGCACCTACCGCTGGCGCAAGATCCGGCGTCGGCTGCTCGTGCATGCCGCGCAGGCACTGGTGCTCGTCGTGGTCATCGGCGGCTGGCAGTTGCTCGCCAGCACCAAGCACCTCGACCCGACCCTGTTCGGCAAGCCCAGCGGCGTGGTGAGCCGGCTGAACACCTGGATCCGTGACGGCACGTCGATCGGCTCGCTCGGCGATCAGATCAAGGTGACCCTCGAAGAGGCGCTCATCGGCTTCCTGATCGGCACCGCGCTCGGCATCGTCTGCGGTGTCGCGCTCGGCCGGGTCAACTTCCTGGCCGACGTGTTCGGGCCGTTCATCAAGGTGCTCAACTCGGTACCCCGCATCGTCCTCGGCTCGGTGTTCGTGCTCATGTTCGGGCTCGGCCTCGAGTCGAAGGTGATCCTCGTCGTGGTCCTGGTGTTCTTCGGCGTGTTCTTCAACGCCTTCCAGGGCACCCGCGAGGTCGACCGCAACTTCATCGCCAACGCTGCGATCCTCGGCGCGTCCAAGTGGCAGATCACCCGGCAGGTCGTGCTGCCGTCCGCGTTCACCTGGATCGTCGCCAGCCTGCACGTCGCCTTCGGCTTCGCACTCATCGGCGCGATCGTCGGTGAGTTCATCGGCGCTCAACAGGGGCTCGGCCAGCTCATCCGCGCCGCGCAGGGCACCTTCGACGCCAACGGCGTGTGGGCGGCCATGGTGATCATGGCGCTCGTCGCCCTCATCGCCGAATGGCTGATCACTCGTCTCGAGAAGCGGCTGCTGCGCTGGCGGCCGGCCCAGCTCAACCACCCGGATCTGTAAACCCCGATCGGTAAACCAAGGAGGACGCGTGTCCAAGTCAACGTGGTTCGCGGCGGCCGGCGTCGTCGCGGTGATCGCAATCGCCGGATGCAGCTCGAAGGCCAGCCAGACAGGTGGGGCGGCCCAGCACGTCGGCAAGTCCGGCGGAGCCAAGGTCAGCATCATGGTCGGCGGGCTGAACAAGCAGATCTACCTGCCGTTCATGCTCGCCCAGCGGCTGGGCTACTACCAGAGCGAGGGCCTCGACGTGTCGCTCAGCGACGAGCCGGCCGGCGTCGACGCCACCACCAACATGCTGGCCGGCAAGGTCGACGGCGTCGGCGGGTTCTACGACCACACCATCGCCTTGCAAGGCATCGGCAAGTCGGCCGAGTCGGTGGTGTCGATGCTGCAGGTGCCGGGCGAGGTCGAGCTGTGCCGCTCCGACCTGAAGGACACCATCAAGTCCGCGGCCGACTGGAAGGGCCGCAGCCTCGGCATCACCGACGTCGGCTCGTCGACCGACTTCCTGACCCAGTTCCTGGCCGAGAAGAACGGCGTGGACCCGGCCAGCACACATCGGGTCGGCGTCCAAGCCGGTGCGACGTTCATCGCCGCGATGCAGCACAAGAACATCGACTGCGGCATGACGACCGAACCCACTGTCTCGAAGCTGCTCGAGACCGGCGCGGCGTACATCATCTACGACACCCGAACGGCCGCCGGTTCGCAGGCGGCGTTCGGCGGTGCCTACCCGGCAACCTCGCTGTACATGTCGACCGCTTACGTCAACTCCCACCACGACACCGTGCAGAAGCTCGTCAACGTCTACGTCAAGACGCTCAAGTGGATCCAGTCGCACACGCCGGAGCAGATCACCGACCAGATGCCGGCCGACTACTACGCCGGCGTGGGCAAAGCGGCCTACATCAAGGCGCTCGCCGGCGAGAAGGGCATCTACAACCCGACCGGGCTGATGCCGTCCACCGGGCCGCAGACCTGCCTCAGCGTTCTGTCGTCATTCAACCCGTCGGTGAAGGGCAAGCACGTCGACCTGTCCGCCACGTACACCGACCAGTTCGTGCGGGCCGCCCAGGCCTGAGACCACGCCGCCCCTCGCCTCGGCCTCGCGACCGCGGAACGCGAGGCCGAGCCGGCTTTCTCGAACGTCAGCTAGCAACCGGCGGCTCTACGCCTCGAGCGTCCACCGTCGGAACTGCGGTAGCGGCCCTTTGCGTTCCTGATCGATTTTGTTCGAAACCGTTGCACCTTGGGGATCCCGGGTGGTAGAAACGCTGCCATCCTGTCGGCTCTTGTCCAGGTTGGTGTGGTCATGGTTCGGATGTCTCGCCGCACGGTCGCCGCGCTTTCGCTAATCACCGCGATCGCCGCACTCCTGGCCGTCCCGGGCCGGGCCTCGGCGGCGGCAACGATCACCGTCGACGACGCGATCCAGGGCACCGGCCCCGACCAGTTCGCGTACACCGGCAGCAGTTGGGGCCACGCGAGCGGCGAAGGGGCGCCGGCCAACCCGTACGACGGCACGAACAGCTGGACGGGCACCACTGGCGACACGGTCTCGCTCACGTTCACCGGTACGCAGTTGACGTTCTACGGGGTGACCGATCCAGGCCACGGCATCGGTGCGGTGTCGCTGGACGGCGGGGCGCCGACCGACGTCGACTTCTACAGCACCGCCCGCACCGGCGATGTGGCGTTGTGGACCAGCCCAACGCTCAGCGACGGCCCGCACACGTTCACCCTGACCGCGACGGGACGGAAGAACCCGGCGTCCGGCGGAGCGTTCATCACCGTCGACCGGGTGACGTTCGTCGGCGAGGCACCACCACCCGGCCACACGAGCCTCACCATCGACCCGTCGGGCACCGGCCGCACGTTCGACGGCATCGGGGCGATCAGCGGTGGCGGCGGCAACTCCCGGCTGCTGATCAACTATCCCGAGCCGCAGCGGAGCCAGATCCTCGACTACCTGTTCACGCCGAACTATGGAGCCTCGCTGCAGATCCTCAAGGTCGAGATCGGCGGCGACACCAACTCCACCGACGGCGCCGAACCGAGCCACGAGCACACCCGCGGGGTCATCGACTGCACGGCCGGCTACGAGTGGTGGCTGATGGAGCAGGCCAAGAAACGCAACCCGCACCTCAAGCTGTACGGGCTGGCATGGGGTGCGCCAGGCTGGCCCGGCAACGGCAACTTCTGGTCCGACGACACCATCAACTACCTGCTCGACTGGCTCGGCTGCGCCCGCCAGCACGGCCTGTCCATCGATTACCTCGGCGGCTGGAACGAGCGGGGCTACGACAAGACCTGGTACGAGAAGCTGCACGCCACGCTGGCCGCCGATCACCTGCCCATCAAGGTCGTGGGCGCCGACTCGGGCACCGACGTGGCCGACGCGATCGCCGCCGACCCGCAGTTCGCCGACGCCGTCGACGTCGAGGGCTTCCACTACCCGTGCAGCGGCGGCGACGGTGGCGATGCCGTCACCTGCTCCACATCCGATACTGCGCTGAACTCGGGCAAGCCGTTGTGGGCGAGTGAGAACGGTTCGCAGGACGAGAACAGTGGCGCGCCGGCGCTCATCCGCTCCATTACCCGCGGCTATCTCGACGGCGGCATGACCGCGTACCTCAACTGGCCGCTGATCGCCGCGATCTACCCGAACCTGCCCTACGACACGGTGGGCCTCATGGTGGCCAATCAGCCCTGGTCCGGCGCGTACAGCATCGGCAAGAGCCTGTGGACCACCGCCCAGATCACCCAAGTAGCCCAGCCCGGCTGGCACTTCGTCGACGCCTCCAGCGGATACCTGCAGGGCAACCGCAGCAACGGCAGCTACGTCACGCTAGCCGCACCGGACGGCTCGAAGTACAGCACGGTTGTAGAAACGACCACCGCGTCGTTCGACCAGGTGGCCGACGTGACGGTCATCGGCGCGCACGCCGGCGACACCGTGCATGTGTTCGCCACCGACCTGAGCTCGAACAGCACGTCCGACTACTTCGTACATACCGGCGACATCACCCCGGACGGCGGCAAGTTCTCGCTGACGCTGCACCCCAACTTCGTCTACTCGATCACCACCACGACCGGCCAGGGCAGGGGCAGCGCCGTCAGCCCACCCCAGCGACACCTACCTCTGCCCTACAGCGACAACTACGAGGGCGCCCACCCTGGCCAGGAGGCGCAGTACCTGTCCGACATGCAGGGCGCGTTCGAAACCGTGCCCTGCGATCACCGGCCCGGCACCTGCGTGCAGCAGATGGCACCGACCAAGCCGATCGAGTGGCAAGACGACAGCGAACCGTTCGCACTGCTCGGCGACCCGACCTGGCAGAACTACACCGTCAGCTCCGATGTGCTGTTGAAACAAGCTGGGGCTGTCGAGCTGATCGGCCGGGCGGGTCAACAGTCGCGGCCACAGTCGCACCAGTCGGGCTACTACCTAAGGGTCAGCGACGCCGGTGCGTGGTCGATCTTGAAGAACGATACGAACGGTGTGTTGACCCCGCTCGTCAACGGGACGACGCAGCCGCTCGGCATCGGCCGCTGGCACACGCTGGCATTGACGTTCAACGGCACGACGATCACCGCGACAATCGATGATCGACCGGTCGGCGCGCTAGATGATTCCTCCTACGCCGCCGGGCAGATCGGCGTTGGCGTCGTCGACTATCAGACCGATCAGTTCGACAACCTGCGTATTACCCCGGAGCGGCACCCGGCTCCGCCGCCGGCCACCATGTCCGCCGACCTGTCGCCGACGATCCAGCGCGGCGAGTCGGGAACTTTGCACGTCACGTTCACCAACCCGAGTGGCGCACCGTCCGCGTCCAACGTGACCCTGCAGCCCGGCGCGCCCGCCGGCTGGGCGGTCACGCCCGGCCCGGCGACGATGGGCACCGTGCGTCCAGGCCAGTCGGTGAGCGCCGCCTGGACGGTCACCGCGCCGACCGCCCCGGACACGCCGCTGCATCCGCAGTTCACACCTGTCGCCACCTACACGCGGGGCGGAGTCCCGCACTGGACCCGCGGCTCGGCCACGACCACCGTGCCGATCCCGCCGCCGACCGGTACCGCCTACGTCAGCGACCTCACGTTCGTGTCAGCCACCAACGGCTGGGGACCGGTCGAGCGCGACACGTCCAACGGCGAGCAAGCCGCCGGCGACGGCCACCCGATCTCGCTCCGCGGCGCCACCTACGCCAAGGGACTAGGCGTGCACGCCAACGGCGACGTAGCGGTCTTCCTCGGCGGCAACTGCACGTCCTTCACCGCCACGGTCGGCATCGACGACGAGGTCGCACCGGACGGTTCGGTGATATTCAGCGTGGTCGGCGACGGCAAGACCCTCCTCACCACGCCCGAGCTCACCGGCGCATCCACCGCTCTGCCCGTCAACGTCGACATCACCGGTGTCCAGCAACTCGACCTCGTCATTGGCGACGCCGGCGACGGCAACGCCCACGACCACAGCGACTGGGCCGACGCCAAAGTCAACTGCGCCGGCTAGCACGAGACGAGCTGTCCACAGTGGACAGTTCGACCCGTCAGCGAGCTAGGCGAGCGTGGTCTCGACGTGCTCGCAAGCCCGCGTGGCGCCGTCTTCCTCAGCGATCCGCTCCGACAGCTCGGCGGTGCGAGCCTGCACGGCGGGGTCATCGACGGCTGCGCGGATCGCCGACGCAAGACGTGAGGCGGCGAGCTTCTTCGCTGGCAGCGGCGGTGGACCCACCCCGGCGCGGTGCACAGCCGCACCCCAGAAGTACTGGTCACCCTGGAAGGGGCAGACCACGGTCGGACGCGCAGCATACAGACCAGCCGCGGTTGTCCCCGCTCCCCCGTGATGGACGACGGCGGCAACACGAGGGAACAACCACTGATGCGGCGCACGCTCGACGACCAGCACGTCGGAGTTGTCGTGCACGCCCATGAGTCCGCCCCATCCAGTGGCAATCACGGCGCGGCGGCCGGCCTGTCGCACTGCGTCGCTGACCACCGTGCCGACCCGGGCGGGATCCGGTCCGACGGTGCTGCCGAAGCCGACGTAGACGGGTGGCGCTCCAGCGGCCAAAAAGCTCACGAGGGTGCGGTCCACCGGCTCCGCGTGGTCGCCTGGTTGACGTCGCCAGTATCCGGTGGCGATCGTGTCGGGCGGCCAGTCCGCCGGGGTGGGCACGAGACTCGGGCTGTAGCAGTAAAGAGTCTTTCCCGGTGGCGGCGGCGTGCCCCGCGGCGCGAGGCCCAGGACGTTGCTGCGCCAGCTGCGAATCAAGCCGGCGTAGGGGCCGCTCAACAAAGGGACAAGCCGGTAGCTGGCCCGGTTGAGCAGGCCGCCGAGGTCATGGCGAATCATGCCCGGCACCGGGAACTCGCGGGTCGGCGTCAACATCGGGACGGTGAGCGCCCGCACGTGCGGGATGCCCAGTTTCTCGGCCAGATGAGGAGCCGCGAGCGACTTCTGATGGGCGACGATCACCTCGGGTTGTTTGGACTGCGCCACTGTCCAGCTGTCGTCGAGCATGCCCTGAATCACCGGAAAGACCTCGTGGCGGATCGAGGGTCGCTTGTGCTCGGGCGTAGGCAGAAGCGAGTGAAAGTCGGCGCGGATCGGTGCGA
>Ga0081455_10005118_pt1 | contig 14456 bp, 12 predicted proteins | sample TabmetS3T2R1_FD_70207 | JGI IMG/M metagenome (GOLD analysis project Ga0081455, IMG submission 70207) | Tabebuia heterophylla rhizosphere microbial communities from the University of Puerto Rico - S3T2R1 | ecosystem: Host-associated > Plants > Roots > Rhizosphere ... | reverse complement strand
CCTCCAAGCGCCTGCAGCAGTTCCACATTGAAGGGGCGATCTACGGACCTCTGCACCAGGGGCCTATCTCCCGGCCGCATCCGTATCGGGAACCTGTGCTTATCGGCGTGCCGCTCGAGCTGCCCGCCGACCCGACCCGATGGACCAGCCATCGCTGCAGACATCGCAAGCTAAGCTGCCGCGGGATGCGTCCGCAATGTCTGCACCTCTCCAACAGGCGGGCTATACCCGCTATTCAAGTTGTCCACAGTCAGGCTGCGAGCTCCCACAGTTTGAAGTCGGCCGCCGACAGCTGCTGAGCGTCGACGCCCACCACGATGATCTGGTCGCTGGGCGAGAGCTCGATGACTGCCGCCGTGACCGACGCGCCGCTGTTGAACCAAGAGTGCGAGACGGTATCGTCGTGGATCGTGAGATCACTGAAGCTGGAGATCCCGTAGGCGGACACGTCGATCTTGTCCCGCTCTCCACCGCTGTTCGTGAAATCGAAGATCCAATCCACACCGCTCAAGTGGCCGAATCGGAACGTATCGTTGCCGCCACCGCCCCAAAGCAGGTCGTTCCCGATTCCGCCGTCCAGCAGATCCTTGCCGTCGGGTCCTGGGTGGCGAATGAAGCCCAAGTCGGGCATGAAGTCGCCGTACAGGACGTCATTGCCCTCCTCCCCATAGAGCTCGTCGTCGCCGCCCGACGCCGTCGCATCGCCGAAAGTCGCGTCGCCGAATATCATGTCCGCGTCGATGCCGCCCCAGAGCCAATCGTTCCCGCCCCGGCTGTTGTCGTACAGGGCGGTGGCATCGCCCCAGAGGGTATCCTGTCCGTCTCCACCATAAATGTGATCGGAGCCACCAGCGGCGTCGTCGTACATCTGAAAGCCGTCGCCGATCACGCGATCGTTGTCACCGCCGCCGTACGTCGCCGTAGAGGCGGTCGGCTCCGTCCTGTCCATCGAGGGTATCCGCACCGCCGATCGACGTGCCGGACATCTGATAGGCATCCCCGTAGGCGGTATCGGCATCGTCCCCGCCGAGCAGCACGTCATTGCCCCCGCGGGTCCAGTCGCGCATCTCGAAGGCGTCGCCATACATCGTGTCGTTGCCCCATTCCCCGCTGAGCAGATCATTGCCGCCGTGGGCGTGGTCCGACATCGTAGTCGCATCGCCGTACAGCCAGTCGTTGCCGCCACCTCCATACAACTCGTCATTGCCACCCCACGCACCGCCGATGATGGAGGAGGCGTCACCATAAAGGGTGTCGTCGTTGATCCAGCCGTAGAGCTTTTGATTTCCGCCGATGCTGTCCGGCGCGAGGTTTTGGACCTGGGAATCGTCGTGGATCGAGAGGGTTGTGCCTGCGCCGACGCTGACCAAGGGCTCCTGATCTCCGCCGGCGCTGGGCACGCCCAGGACGCCGCTCGTGTCCCCGTAGAGCGTGTAGGTCTTGGTGAGATCTATCCGGATCGATTCCCAGGTCTTCTTGTCCGCGACCGAGCTCTTGTCGTATTTGTTATTGACGTACATCGTGTCCTCCCTTTGAGAGCGCGTGAGTGGCGGCCCTCGCCGATGCCGCCTGAATTGCCGGGCTGCTCATTAGTCGGAACGCACTGCCAGGACTGTGCCCTACGTCACACAAAATACGTTTCGGCTCTTGCTGCGGAGCATGAGTCGATGTCGGCGCTTATGGAGGTGTCACGACGTCGGACTTCGGTCCGCAACGCGCCCTAGAAGTCCGTCGATGGAAAATGGTCCGGCTCCCCAACGCAGTGCGATAAGTCCGGCGAGAGAGAGGAGGTCGGCCTCGTACCCTGGCTGCCCGCAACGGGCGCCCGCAGCATCGAAGGATTGGAGCTTGATCTAGCTAAAGCCGTTCGAAAGATGAACCGTGATTTTGCGGGATCATGCGCTACCTGCACAGCGCTCGATCTAGCCGTGTCCAATGTAATCCATGCGCCCACCGTCGACGGTGAGCACCTGTGCCGTGATCCAATCCGACTCCGGTGAGGCCAGGAACATCACCGCGTTGGCGATGTCCTCAGGCTCGCCGATGCGGCCCATCATCGCCAAGGCGGCGAAGCGTTCCTCCGTCGCCTGCCAGTCCGCCGCGCCGCGGCCGCCTTGCGTCATGTCGGTGCGCACGAAGCCCGGCGCCACGGCGTTCACAGTGATGCCGTGCTGGCCCAGCTCCAGGGCAAAGCGCCGCGTGAGAGTCACCACCTCGGCCTTCGTCGCCGCGTAGAAGGCATTGCCGGCCAGCGCGGTGCCAATCGCCGCGATCGAGGCCACATTGACGATCCGCCCGTAGCGCCGCGCCCGCATGGTTCCCATCACCGCGCGCGTCGCATGGATCACGCCGTCCACGTTGACCAGGCGCATGCGCGCGACCTGCTCCCGGTCGTAGGTGTCCAGCGTGCCCTGCCAGGCCAGGCCGGCGTTGTTCACCAGGATGGTCACCGGACCCAGTTCGGCTTCGGCGCGGGCGACCATCGCCTCGACCGCGGCTAAGTCGGCGACGTCTGCCGCCACCGCGATGGCCCGTCCGCCCGCGGTCGCAATCTCGGCGACCAGCGCCTCGGCCGCATCGGCATGCGCGGCATAGTTTACGCACAGCGCGGCGCCACGTTGCGCCAGCAGCCGTGCCGTGGCCCGGCCGAGGCCGCGGGCTCCGCCCGTCACCACCGCCACCTGGTTGCGCCAGTCCATCATCTTGCCTTTCATAGGGCTGGATAGCATGCCGGCCAGTCATTCTATCGCGGTACGGCTCACGCAGGCGGAGGAACGGCGATGGAAACGCGAGTATTCGGACGCACGGGAATGCGGCTCTCGGTGCTGGGCTTCGGCTGCGGCGCGGTCGGCGGGCTCATGGTGCGCGGCGATGCGGCCGACCAGGAGCGCACGATCGCGCGGGCGATCGCCGCCGGTGTCAACTACTTCGACACCGCGGTGCAGTACGGCAACGGCGAATCGGAAAAGAATCTCGGCCGCGTCCTGCAAAGGCTCAAGCCGGAGAACGTCGTCGTCGGCACCAAGGTGCGGCTGCCGAGCGCCGACTTCGGCCGCATCGCCGACGCGGTGGCGAAGTCGCTCGACGGCAGTCTCGCGCGATTGCGCCTCGATCGGGTCGACATCTTCCACCTGCACAATGCGATCACCGAAGCGGGCGGCGAGGAAGCGCTCGGAGTCCGACAGGTGCTCGAAGGTGTGGTGCCGGCGTTCGAGCGGCTGCGTCAGCAAGGCAAGACGCGTTTTCTAGGGCTCACCGCGGTCGGCGACACGGCGGCGCTGCATCGCCTCATCGATGCGCGCGTCTTCGACAGCGCGCAGGTGGTCTACAACATGCTGAACCCGTCCGCGGCCGTCGCCTTGCCGGCGAATTACCCGGCACAAGATTATGGACGGCTGTTCGATCATACGAAGGCAGCCGGCGTCGGTGTCGTCGGCATCCGCGTGCTCGCCGGCGGCGCGCTGTCCGGATCGGCCGAGCGTCATCCAATTGCGAGTCCTCCGCCCGAGCCGATCGGCTCGGCTATGAGCTACGACGCCGATGTCGGGCGCGCCCGCCGTCTTATGCCGCTGGTCCAGGAGGGGTTTGCCGCGAGTCTGACCGAAGCGGCCACGCGGTTTGCGCTCTCGCATCCGGCGACCGGCACCATCCTGGTCGGTATGGCAACGCCGCAACAGTTCGAAGATGCACTCGACGTGGTCCAAAAAGGCCCGCTACCGCCCGCCGCGCTCGACCGGCTGTCGGCACTGCAAAGAGCGTTCGCCGGCGAAGCACGTTGATCGTCGGGTTGACGGATATCCGGGTCGGGATCATGACCGGTGATGCTGTGATCGAGCAGAAGATTTCCGTTTTGCCCCCAAAGTCCGACATGCGCGTTAATGACTGCACGCGCTAGCCCGAAGGGAGCGAGTGGCAGTCTCAAGCGCACGCGGAATGAATATTCCCCGATCGATCCCTGTTGATTTATCCCCGCACCGGTGGTCTTAGATGCATAAGACGTTCCGTCGTCTCCGCGAAAGCGGGGACCCATATTCCAGAGACGGTGGTCATGGGTCCCCGCTTTCGCGGGGACGACAAATCCATCTCAACCCGCTGATCGTTCGTGCAAAGCCTTGTCGATACAGTTGGCAACATGGAGGCTCCCATATGAAGGCCCTGAAAGCCCTGATCTGTTCATTGATCTTCGCCACGCTGGTCTCGGAGCAGGTGCTGAGCGCTGACGACCCGGCGCTCGTGGGGACATGGGTTGGACAGCGGGATCGGATTGCCAAGGTCGAAGGGCGGCGCGGTGGGCTTGCCACGCTTGTCATCACGGAGCAGCAGGGCAACACCTTTACCGGGCGTTTGAAACGCGCAAACGCGACCGGCGATGAGGAGGAGCCGCTCTGGGGCGCTTTCACGCCGGGCGGTCAGCTCATGATGGGCGCGGACGATGAAGGGACTTACATCTTCCGTCTCGTCGACCAGAACACCCTCGACTATTGCTATAGCGAGGCCGGCCGTTCTCCGCGCGCGGTGTGCGCGAGGCTTGCCCGGCAGCGCTGAGTCCGTTTCGACGCTGGAGTAAGGTGTCAGGTTCTGCCGAGCGCCGAGCGACACCGCTCTCACAGAGCCATTTCAGGGTTGCCGCGAGGGCGTGTCCCACAAATATTGAAACTGTTCGGCCACGACCGCCTCGTAGGGCGGATCGCAGTCGAGCAGCCCTACGTCGCGGGCGAATCGGTTGAGCGACGCGATCGAATGCCTGGACAAAGACGCGTCGTAGAACGGAAGATCGCGCGCGACCAACTCAGTGATCAGTTCGGCCTCCATCGGCGGGAAGAGCTGACGTCCCACATCGGCCGCCAATGACGGATCGCTCCTGAGCGCCGCGTGGCTTGCAACGACGGCGCGGATGACGGCTGCGGCCGTCGCTGGCGAGCTCTCGATCAGCCGCTCCGTGGTTGCCACGACCGGCAGGGTATAGTCGAAGGCTCCCTTTGGTCCGTCGCCCCGACGCACGTCGAGAACGATCGATCCGGCCCCGCGGCGCACCGCGATTTCCGCGCCCATGCCATTTGCCCAAAAGCCGTCGATGACGCCGCTCTGCAACGCTTTGGCCGCAGCCACGCCGGTGTTGATGGTCAGCTCGAGGCCGCCGGGTATGGGAGAAATGGCGATGCCCTCGCGGTCGGGATCCAGTCCTGCCTCGATCAGCAGCCGCTTGAGTCCCAGCTCGACCCAAGGTGACGCCCCGATCCGGCGTCCGCGCAAGCATTGCAGATCGCCGCGTTTGGCATCGAGGTCGCAGCGCATCACCAGAAACCAGTACATGCCCTGCGCCTGTGCGCAGATGAGTTTGACGCCGCGCCAGCGCGGGAAGATGGCGAGCGCGGCATGGGCCTCTGCTGCGACGAAGTCGACCTCGCCGGCGTTGAGCGCCTGGTACGCCTTCTCGGCGGGCGACATCAGGACCAGCGAGGGATCAAGTGCCTGCGCGCGAAAAAGCCCAAGCTCGCGGGCCGCCAGCACCGGAAAATACGAATTGGAGATCATATCCGGCACGGCGATCTTGATCGGCATGATACGCACACGCGCGCGAGCGTCGATGGATCAGCGTCCTGTGCGGCGCTGCGCCTTACAGGCCCGGCGATAAGGCAGAATCGATGACAGGTCAGCCGCGCATCGACGGCAGCTCTTTTCTGACCCGTTGTTCCACCTCGCTCCATTCTGCCGGGGTGAGTTTCACCGACCCGACAAACTGGTTGGTGTAGAGGTCCTTCGTCGGCGGGACGGTCTTGATGCCCATATAGGTTTCGACCGACTGCCGCGTGACTTCGGCAAGTTGCGGATCGATCGTGCCAATCCCGTGCTCCTTGAAGGAAGGGACAAAACCCAACGAGGTGCCGACCTCCTGTCCGTAGAACAGGACTTCACGCGTGGCGGGTGCGCCGCCCTGAAATTCCTTGAGGCTCTCCACGTGCAGGTCGATGGCCTTTTCCGGATTGAGGTAAACGAATTTGAGTCCCTCCAGAAGGCCCTCGATGAACGCCTTGCAGATCTCCGGCTTCTTCTCGATGGTCGCGCGTTTGCAGGCGGCGACGATGCTGCACATCTTGACGCCGTAGTCCTCGTAGAACATGGCGTTGATCTCGATGCGGTTTGCCCAGAACGTGGGCGCGATGCTGCCGAAAAAGTTGCCGACCACCTTGATGCTCCTGTCGGCGGCGGCACGCATCAAACCGGGTGCATCCATGCTGACGATGTTCACCTTGCTGGCGTCGATGCCGGCTGCCTTGACGAAGGCCGGCCAGAGCTGAAACTCGCCGCCGCCAACGTCGAAGCCGATCGACTGACCCTCGAGCTGCTTCGGCTGGGTGATGTTCAATTCCTTGAGCGAGAAGATGCCGATGGGCGAGCGCGGCCAGATGCCGGCGATCGCGACCAGGTCAAGACCGCGGCCGGCGCAGCCGGCGAGTACGGCCATGTCGAGGAGGCCGAAGTCGTACTGACCCTGGTCGACCGGCACGCAGACCTTGGTCGAGCCGAAACCGCGGTCGATGCTGACATCGAGACCACGTTTCTCCCAGTAGCCGAGCTTCTTGGCGACGAAGGTGAAGCTGTAGGTGCCGAGAGGCAACCATGGCAAGGTGAGTTTGATGGGAGTCGCGGCGCGAACGATCGCCGGCGCGGAAATGCCGAACGTAGCGCCGGTGCCGGCGAGGCCGGCGAACTTGAGGAAAGATCGTCGATGGAGCGCCATATCGCAGTCTCCTCCTGGATGTTAGGTGAACGGCCCTGCAAATCGCGTGCCGGGGGCCACGGTCAGTAGGGACGGTACTCGTAGACGACGGCCTTCAACGGCGTGAGGCGGAAGCCATTGCAGGCATTGTGCACCTGCGGGCAGTTCGAGAAGGCGGCGATCACGTCCATTTCCGCGCGGAAATCGATGTAGTCGCCGGCTTTGCTCTTCGGCACCTGGATCGACCAGTTGCCGTCGCTGCCGATTGGACAGTTCATGAATACGTTCATGTTGAACGGGACATCCTTCCAGGCAAGCCCCCAGGGCTTTAGCGCAGCCGCGAGATTGTCGCGGCAGTTCTTGCTGTTCTTCACGCCGTAGCGCTTCTCGTTGGTGAAGCTGCTGCAGGCGCCGGCCAGCATATCGTGCACGCCGCAGGTGTCGCCGATGATGGTCATCATGCCGCGGGCTTCGTCGGAGTAGAGGACGTAGCCCACTCGCGGAAAGACCTGCTTGTTGAGATTGATCGTATTCATCACCGATAATTTTTCGGCAATGTTGCCGGCATTGATCGTGACCAAATCGGCCACCTGCTGACCCTCGACGTCGACGATGCGCAAGACCTGGCCCTTGCGGATTTCGGCGGCAAAATAGCCCGCCGGCGCGACCGTCTCCTCGCGCAGCACTTTCATTGTCGTCTGGCTTGTCATTTTACACCATCTCCCCACGCCGGCCGTGCTGGCGCCGATAATGCCAGCCCGATCAGGTCGGCGGCAAGCGTTGCGCCGACACGCATGCGCCACGAAGCTGGCAACATCGGAGAATTGCGCCGATCCGATCTCGGCTTTGACGACGAGATCAACAGCCGATGTTGAAGGGGTCCGACGGCTTCACAACCGCGAGCATCCCCGGATTTCGACGGCTCGAGCTATTGCCTAGTTCATTTCAGTCTGAGCCTCGCAGTGGCAACGAGGTCCATACATTCCTTGGTCTTGCCGTCGGCATCGAGGGCTCGGGCGTCCATTCGGTGGATCGCACCATCGGGACCCGCAGCTAAAGATCGGCGCAAGATCCGCACAGTCCCGGCAAATTCGCTCAGCGCGTTTTCGCTTGCAGCAGATGGCGCCCCACGAGGGATGGCCGTCTTTGCGAGACATCAACCTGTGAGATTTTTGCAACGCTCGGAAAATCTTTTCACCCAGTCACATTGCAGATCGGATTTTCTGCTCCGCTGTCACGAACTTACAACAGACGGAGGCGGGGAAATGATTAGCCACTTCATTAATGAGCGCGACCACTGGCGCGCCCGCGCAAAAGAAGCGCGCACTCTCGCGAATCAAATGGATGATTCGGAGTCCAAAGACGCGATGCTGCGCATTGCTGAGGACTATGAGCGCCTTGCTAAGAGGGCCGACGACCGAACCATGGGGCCTCTATCAAGTTGGATGAAACATTAGAGCAGGCCTGCGCCAACATGACCCCGCAAACGATCTCGGTGATGAAAACAAGGCACGAGCGGCGGGGTGCGATGCTTACGTGACCACGCGCGTTGCTGGCCAAGATTCGGGAGTATGTGCCATAGTGGCTGTTTTCGGTGGGTTATTATGAATGATCCCCCTCGCATCCTCGTCGTCGATGACAACGAGACGAATCGCGATATCATCGTGACGCGGCTGGAAAGGCACGGCTACGAGACCTTCCAGGCTGCTGACGGCGAAGAGGCGCTGGCTGCGGTCAAGCAGCATTGTCCCGACCTCGTTCTCCTCGACGTGATGATGCCGCACCTCGACGGTATCGAGACCTGCCGCCGTCTCAAGGGCGACGCCACTTTTCCGTTCCTGCCCATCATTCTGGTGACGGCGAAGTCGGACAGCAAGGATATCGTCGCCGGACTCGATGCCGTTGCCGACGAGTATCTCACCAAACCGGTTGATCAAGCTGCGCTCGTGGCCCGCGTGAAATCGGTCCTGCGCGTCAAAGCGCTCCACGACCAGGTGCAGACGCAGGCAGCTGAACTCGCGACCTGGAACCGAACGCTCGAGCATCGGGTAGCAGAGCAGATTGCTGAGATCGAGCGTATCGGGCGCCTGAAGCGCTTTCTGTCACCGCAAATAGCTAAGCTTGTGTCTGCAGGGGATGAGCGGGTGCTGCAGAGTCATCGCGGTGAGGTCACTGTCGTTTTCTGTGATTTGCGCAACTTCACCGCGTTCGCCGAAGGGGCCGAGCCTGAGGAGGTGATGACGGTCTTACGGGAGTATCACAATACGCTCGGCCTGATGATCGACAAGTATGAAGGCTCCGTCGAACGATTTGCCGGCGACGGTGTCTTGGTCCTGTTCAACGATCCGTTGCCATGTCCCGCTCCATCGGCAAGGGCTGTGAAAATGGCTCTTGAGATGCGCGACGGAGTCGCAAAGATAGCCGGCAAGTGGGAGGGTTACGGCCATTATCTCGGCTTCGGTATCGGTATCGCCCACGGCTATGCGACCCTTGGATGCATTGGCTACCAGGGACGTTTCCAGTATTCCGTGACCGGAACGGTCGCAAATCTCGCCTCCCGCCTCTGCGATCAGGCGCTCAATGGCCAGATTCTGGTCGATGCAAAAGTGCACGCCGAGGTCGAAGCGCTGGCGGAGGTGGAAGCAGTAGGCGAACTCGTCCTCAAGGGCTTCAACAGATCGGTCAAAGCATTCAACGTGCGTAAGCTGCAAAATGCTGGAGCACGGTGAAGCCATAGAAGTGGCTCGGCTCTCGCTTGTCCTCTTTGCAGCACCCGGGAGCTCAGCGCAAGCCGTGTGTGAAACGGGCAGTCAGAGTCTCGCCTCGCCCGACGGCAAAGTGAACTGAAACGTTGCGCCCGGCCCCGGATTGTTGGCGGCCGATATCTGTCCGCCGTGCGCCTCGATGATCGAGCGGCAGATCGACAGGCCCATGCCCATACCGGAAGGCTTGGTGGTGAAAAAGGCGTTGAAGAGCTTGTCCATGCTCTTCGCCTCGATGCCCACACCGGTGTCGGCGACCGCGACAACCACGCGACCGTCGTCGCGCCGCTGCGATCGGATCAGCACGACACGGCGCCGGTCGGTGACGGACGCCATCGCCTGCAACGCGTTGAGTACCAGATTGATGATCACCTGCTGCAATTGCACCCGATCGCCGAGCACCGGAGGTAACGTCGGCGCAAGCTCCAACCGCAGCGACGCTCCGTGGCGAAGGACTTCCCGATGCACCAACCGGACGACGTCACCAATCACGTCGTTGATCCTCAGTGGCGCCTTCTCCGGCTCGCTCTTCTTGGCAAGCGCGCGAATGCTGCGGATGATCTCGCTGGCGCGCTGGGCGTCGCGGATCATGCTCCCGACGGAGCTGCGCGCCTCGTCCAAAGTCCCTTGGGCGAGCCATCGCAGGCACGCCCCGCCGTTGGTGACAATGGCGGCCAGCGGCTGATTGACTTCGTGCCCGATCCACGCCGTCAGCTCTCCGACCGTCGCCATGCGGGCGACGTGCGCAAGCTCCGCCTGCGCCTCTTGCACGGCCTCGTCCGCGCGCTTGGCCGCGGTGACGTCCATCACGGCTCCGACGAACGCGAGGTCTCCCGCTTCGTCTCGCACAGGGTGCGCCACGACATGAAGATGTTTCACGGATCCGTCGGGCATCACGATTCTGTGCTCGAGATCGGCATCTGCTCCGGCATGAAATGCATGATCGATGAACTCTTGAACGCGGGCCACGTCCTCAGGATGGGTCTGTTGCATGACCGCGTCGAGCGTGGGCTTGGTTGCTTGATCGAGCCCGAAGATGCGAAAGGTCTCGTCCGACCAAACGAATCCGCCGGAAGTGCTCCAGCCAAAGCTTCCCGTGTGGCTGAGCCGTTGGGCTTCCGCCAGATACGCCTCCTTGGCCGCGATCTGCGTGGCGGCGTCCCTTCGCTGGCGCCGCACCATTAGAAGGATCAGCAGAACAACGAGCAGAATTCCGCCCGCCATGGCCGTGGTCGCGAGCGCGAATTGCCGGGCGGAATACGCGTTGATGGACGCGCGAAGCTTCGCAAGCTCGGCGTAGTTCGAATTCGCAAGCGCGTCGATCGCGCGGTTGAGCGCCTCCCGGTTCGCCCGGTTGATCTCGTTGTCGCCCCAGTCTCGCGCCGCGGCCTGGCCAACCTCGTTGCCCAGCCGGACGAGCTCGGTGCGGAAACGGATGAACTCTTCCGTTCGCGCTTGCGCACGCGCAAACTCCTCACCATCTTCCGGCACGATATGCTCGTTCCAGGCCGCCATGTTGGCGTCGAGCTCGGCCAGAAATTTCATGATGCCAGCGCCAAATCTCGCCCGGTCGGCGGCCTCCGCCGACATGTAGACGCCGCGCGAGTCCATTACCACGGCATAGATGAGGCTGTTCGCGTGCTCCGCGAAGAAAGCCCGTCTTCCGACGTCTTCGAGGCCCTGCACCTGTCGCTTCGTCGTGTACAACCCGTGCAGCCCGATTGCGCCGACGACGAGCACGACCAAGCCCAATGACGCCACCACGGCATACAAGCCGGCGAAGCTCGAAATGCGGCGCAGCCATCGCCGCAATGCTCTACGTATCTTGGCAGCGCTGGCAGCGGCGGCAGGCACGATGAAACCTCGAACGAAGCTGAATTCGACAGAGCGGCGATCATACACCTTGTTTTGCTTCGCAGGATGGATTGAGCGCGGCAACGCGTCGCTGCAAGGCGACGGCAGTTTGCGCAAGATTGAAATAATTACGGCAAGATCGCGTAAGCGACGTAATGAGCTTTGCACCAGCAGGCGCTGGCGCGGAGCGGCGCGCGTCTATTCAGTTTCTCTGCACGTTGCGCGGCCTGTAGGTGGCGTCGCGAACGGCCGGCAGCGGCTTGCGCGTCGCGATCTCGCCGGCGGTGGCGGAGCTTGCCCTGTCTTTGCCGTCCGGTTTCTTCACGCCAGATCCAGCGATCTTCGGTTTTGGCACCGGCGACGGCGTGCCCTTTCTGGATTGAATTTCGCTGGCGGACTTTGCGCTGTCCTTGCCGTCCGGTTTCTTCACGCCGGATCCGGCGATCGTCGGTTTTGGCGCCGGCGACGGCGTACCTTTTCTGGCTTGGATCTCGCTGGCGGACTTTGCGCTGTCTTTGCCATTCTGCTTCTTGACGTCCAGGGCGGCGATCTTCGGTTTAGGCACCGGCGACGGCGTACCTTTTCTGGCTTGAATCTCGCTGGCGGACTTTGCGCTGTCTTTGCCATCCTGCTTCTTGACGTCCAGGGCGGCGATCTTCGATTTTGGCGCCGGCGACAGCGTACCCGTTCTGGGCCCAATCTCGCTGGCGGACTTTGCGCTGCCTTTGCCATCCTGTTTCTTGACTTCCACGGCGGCGACCTTCGATTTTGGCGCCGGCGTACTCTTTCTGGACTCGATCTCGCTGGCGGACTTTGCGCCGCCTTTGCCATCCGTGACTTCCAGGCCGGCGATCTTCGGTTTCGCTACCGGCAGCGGCATGTCCCTGCCGGCCGCGATCAAGTCGAGTTCGCGCGGAAGCAGTATTACGAAGCGACCTGGATGGCGAATGCGGCCGGCGATGCGACCGGCCTCCTCGCCGGCACCCCAGTAGACGTCGGCGCGTGCTGGTCCGACAATGGCCGACCCCGTGTCCTGCGCGATCATCAGGCGGCCGAAGGGCGAAGCCGACTTCGCGCTCTCGATCGGCAGATTGGCTTCGATGAAAATTGGCGTTCCGTATTCGTGCAGCCTGTCCACGGCAACGGACCGGCCCGGCGTCAACGGCACGCCCTGTGCGCCGACCGGTTCGCCCTCGTTCGACAGTCCGGTGATGCGGAAGAACACATAAGCGCGGTTGGTGGCGCGCACTTTCGCAGCTTCCTCCGGATACGCGGCCATCCAGCGGCCAATGCGCTGCGCCGACATCTCCTGTCGCGAAATCAGATTGCGTTCGACAAGCACGCGCTCGATCGAGCTGTAGCTGTAGCCGTTGTGCGAATCGTAGCTGATGCGCAGCGGCGTGCCGTCCTCGAGGATCACGCGGCCCGAGCCTTCAATCTGGATCGCGAGCAGATCGAGCGGATCTTTGAGCCAGCAGATTTCGAGGTTCTGCCCATCGAGGGCGCCCGCCTCGATGGCGCCGCGGTCGTGGTAAGGCACGAGTTCGCCGTTCTCGTTGCGGCGACCAATGCGCCCGCCTTTGTTTGGAAACGCAACGGAGCCGGGCTTGTATCCGGCAGCGACGAGATCGCGCGGCCGGCGGTAGACGGGGACGTGGAATGCCGGACTCGGAAAGCGCGAGCCCGCGACAATCGGCTCGAAATAGCCGGTCAGAAGTCCCTCACGCTCGCCCAGGCGCGCGATGCGAACGGGTTGAAAATTCTGTTCGAAGAAGCTGCGCGCGGTATGCGCATCCCGTGGCCGCAGTCCCATGGCGTTGCGGCAGGCGTTTCCCAGGGCTGCATGGATCTCTCCGCGGTCGTCGGCGCGACGCGCTTTGCGCAAGGCTTGACAGCTTGTTTGATAGGCCGCGAATGCGGCGAGGTGATCGTCGGTGGTCCAGCCCGCGAGTTCGGTCCATTGGATCGGCTCGAGCTGGCTGCCCGCCAGTTTCAGCGGCCCGTCGGCCGATGCGCCACCCGTGAAACAGATGATCGCGCCGACGAGGCCTGCGACCACGCCGCGCTCCAAGGCTTGCGCAAACCCCCGACCTGTCCGCCGCATGCAAATAAATGCACTTCAGACGGCAATGGTTCCGGTGCGCGCGCGAACGTCGCTCGGAAATGGTAAATGGTTGCCGCAGCGGCTCGCCGATGATCGCGAGTAAGGCAAGGATGCGGTGACGTCGTACCTCAACCCTGCGGCGAGCGAAGGCGACGTACCTGACTCTAAAGCGTGACGCCCGTCATGCCCCGCGTCGGTCGTTAGCAGACACCGACCAAACCTCCGTCACGGATTCTGCTTCGCACATCCCGGCGATATCTAGGCTCGCTCGCGCGCCGTGTTCATTTTCGATGCGCGGGCCCAGGCCTCCTGCCATATTGCGCTCGTTGAGGGAACGCTGGCGCCGACGAAATCACGCGCATCCAAAGGGAGCTGGGATCATGGCCGTCGAATTTGTACCGTTGACCGTTCCGGGAATGGACGCGCACCCGCGAGCAGATTCGGCAGGAAGGTGCAGTCGCGAGCTTATGCCGAGGCATTGAAATTGAGACGCACGGAGTGCGGCACGGCATAGCGATTGCCGACCGGCCGGGACAGCCGGACAGCTGGCCCTGCGGCTTCGCGAGTCCCCCACAGGTCGATCATTACATGAAGACCGAACTACTGGGACCGGCGAGGGATATCGTCGTCCCGACTTCGTTCCATACCAGGCGTGAGCGCGTAGCCCGGAGAGTACAAGCGACATCCGGGCTGCTTGTTCGTTGCGCGCCAGCCCCACAACACCGCTTTCGCAAGCGCGCAAGCCATTCCACTGGCCCTCAGCCATCAATGCGCAGCGCGCCGCTGACGTGCGGCGGCGCGAGTGTTATGTCTTGGCAAAATTCATTGCTGGAGGATCATGCCGAAGCGGGAAAGCTCACGGATCAGTCAGCGCGGCTGCTCAATCTTACCGACTATGGCTTTGCCGTCGGCCGCCCGGCTGACATTGTCATCGTCAATGCTGAAAGCCCTGAACAGGCGATTGCCGAAATCGCCCAGCCGCTCGCGGTATTCAAGCATGGACGGCAGAGGGTAA
>Ga0081455_10005117_pt1 | contig 14458 bp, 13 predicted proteins | sample TabmetS3T2R1_FD_70207 | JGI IMG/M metagenome (GOLD analysis project Ga0081455, IMG submission 70207) | Tabebuia heterophylla rhizosphere microbial communities from the University of Puerto Rico - S3T2R1 | ecosystem: Host-associated > Plants > Roots > Rhizosphere ... | reverse complement strand
GTCATTCCATTCGACCTCGATTAAATCTCCCGCCAGTCAGGAGGAAACGGAGGACAATTACACGCGCACTTAATGTTCGCAAAGAATTGTGGCATGGCCTTGGTCAACATGTGTTGTTCCGAGCGTATACCAAAAGCATCCAAATAAGCCAACCACCAGGAAACGCGGCTCCGCGGAACCAGGTTACGAGTCTTCAGTAAAGGGCACACAATCTTGGAATTACGTCACCAGGTTTTTACATCTACAGGTAATCGCACAAGCGATTAACTGTTAGGAACTTACAAAATGTTTTCGCAAAAATTCGCGCTTCACTTGTCTCCAGATTTGAAGCCCATTAAATTGGCATCGGACGCTCTCTGGTGTTGCTGGGAGGAGGATGAAAATGGCTAAGCGCAAAAAGACAAAAAAGGAGACCAAACGGAAACTTGCGCACCCTATACTGCCTATGCAGCGCCAGTTAAATCTGCTGCACGAAGGGACTTATTTTAACCTGCGTCACATGTTTGATGACTTGAACAAGCGTTATTTTCGTGGACGTCTGCGTGATTACAAAGTGATGTGGGGACGGCGGCGAAAGCATAGACCCAAGGAATATTTCATTTTTGGCACGATTCAGGAACAGGACCGGGTTATTCGAATCAATCGTGCACTCGACCAGCCATTTGTGCCCTCCTGGTTTCTGCGGTACGTGCTTTATCACGAGATGCTGCACTCAGTGGTGCCCGACAAGGCGCTCTCCCGTGGTCGCCGTCGGGTTCACACCGAGGAATTCAACCGTCGCGAGCGCGCATTCCCGGGATTTCGACGCGCCCGTCGCTGGGAAGAAGAAAATCTGTCGCGTTTTTTGCGCTGAAGAACCGATATCGGGCTGCTGGGCTGACATCCCAAAATCAGCGCGTTTCCGTGATCGGCGGCGGAGACGGCCTGTCAGACGGCGAGGGCGTCGTCGCTACGTTCTTTTTGATCAGGTACCAAAGCGTTGTCGCGAGCAGGAGAGAGATCAACTTCGCGCGCCAGTTTTTCAGAATCAGTGTCTTCATATTTGCTGTGCAATAAAATCTCCGCGATCCGTTGGCGGAACGTCTCCGGTGTGAAATTCCGCTCAATTCGCCGCCGATGACAAATGGAAATACTTCCCGTTTCTTCGGAAACAACGATCGCTACGGCGTCGGATTCCTCAGTAATCCCGAGTCCGGCGCGATGACGTAATCCCAGGCTGCGGTCAAGTGTCTCACGCTGGCTCACTGGAAAGATACATGCCGCGGCCGCGATTTGTCCGTTGCGAATAATCACTCCGCCGTCGTGCAGCGCGGCCTTTGGATGAAAGATGGTCAGGATGAGCTCGACAGAAAAGTCTCCGTCGATCATCACCCCTGTTTCCTCCTAAACACGAATCGACGTGTCGCGCTCGATCGCGATGAGTGCGCCGAATTGCTTATTTGCCAGTTGCATGACTGCCTCTGCCAAATCATGGACCGTCTCGCGCTTTTCGCTCGTCAGCGAGAAAATGGGGTGACCGCCAAGCGCGGCCAGCCCGCGCCTTAGCTCCGGCTGAAAAATCACTACCAGCGCGACTGCGAGGAAAACGGAAAAGCTTCGAACGATCCAACCGATCACAACCAAATTGAGCAGCGTGGAGATCAGGGTGAGCGTAAGAAAGACGATCGCCAGTCCGGTCAGCACTTTCGCGCCGCGTGTTCCCCGGAAATAGAGATAACCGTAATAGACTGCTGCGCTCAGCAGAAGGATTTCAACCAGGCTGCGCCATCCTCGGAACCAGAGATCTATGACCTCATGAATCATTTTGTCCTCTGAAGAATTGCTTCCGTTACCTTTAAAGCATTTACGTTTTCTCTGACATCATGAACACGCAGCACATCTGCTCCGCGCGTGCGCAGGAGCGACGTCAACGCCACCGCAGGCGCCAACCGATCGCCGACCTGTGCCGAATTGATCACTTTGCCCAGGAAAGATTTTCGGGAAACGCCAATCACGATCGGTCGGTCATGCGCACCGAGCTCCTCAAGCTGCCCCAGCAACTCGAGGTTGTGCTCAAGCGTTTTCCCGAAACCGATCCCCGGATCAAACGCAATCGCCATGGGGTCAATAGTATAAACTAGGGCGCGCGCATATTGTTGTCGAAAAAAATCAGAAATTTCTGAGACCACGTTCGTGTATTTGGGCGCAATCTGCATGGTCTGCGGGGTTCCCTGCATATGCATGATGATGAAAGCTGAGTTGGTTTCCGAAATCAGCGGCATCATTTCCTCGTCGCCTCGTCCTCCGGTAACGTCGTTTACGATGGAAGCGCCTGCTTTAATGGCTGCGCGGGCAACGCTGGCCTTTGACGTATCAATCGAAATAATGACTTCGCTTTTGCAGCGTAACTGTTCGATCACAGGAAGCACACGGCGCAGTTCTTCTTCTGCGGCGAGCGGTTCTGCCCCTGGTCGCGTGGATTCGCCGCCAACATCGACGATATGGGCGCCGTCCTCTGCCATTCTCAGACCGTGCTCGATCGCCTTGTCCACCGCGAAGAATTCGCCGCCATCGGAAAATGAATCCGGCGTGACGTTCAGTACACCCATGATCATCCCTTGCCGGGAGAGATCGAAGATGCGGTCGCCGATTTTCCAGAGTCTCCGACGCATCATGGATGAGACTACCATCGGAAGCAGATTATTCGAAAGAAGAGCTGTAGTCGCCTCGCTGCGTCGAGGCGTCTTTCCAATTTTCGACGAGCACAGCGACCTAGCGCCGTTGCTGCAACTTTATTTCTTTCGCGAGTAGCGTCCTATCAATTCGCCCTGACCAACAATGTGCCCTTTCATTGCCGCATCCAATTGACTTCGCTTCGATCCAGACGGCAAATCCAACTCGCGATCCAGCGCGAAAATCTTGAAGGAATACCGATGCGTGCCAGAGGGTGGACAGGGTCCTCCGTAACCAGATTTGCCAAAGTCGTTCGTTCCCTGCACACCGCTCGGCGCGCTGGCCTCCGTGATCGCGTTGGTCTGGGCAGAGATGTTCCAGACAACCCAATGCGTAAAGAGCCCGCTCGGCGCATCCGGGTCGTCTACAACCAGTGCGAGGCTTTTTGCGCCTGAGGGAATCTCCGCAATCTGTAAAGGTGGGTTTTTGTTATCACCATCACATGTAAAGTTTGACGGAATGTTCCCAGCTTGTTGGAAAGCAGAACTTGTGATCTTTATCTTGGATCCTCCTGCGGCAAATGAGACCAGCGCCGCCAGGGCAATCGCCACTGCGCCGACAATGATTGCTTTTCGCATAATTCGACCTCGGATTGAAATCGCGGTAAATCGATAAACGTGGCGGTAATGTTTCGCTTAGATGGCTTCGAACGGACGTAACATGCGAGAACAAATTCTGGGTTTGCTGGCGCGGAAAGATTACCGGCCCCTCAACAAGATCGACATCGCCCGCAAGCTAGGCCTGACGGGACCCGAGAGGGTGGCGTTCCGTAAACGCTTGCGCGAGCTTGAACGCGCCGGCGAGATCGCACGCATCCGGAAGAACCGGTATGTTTTGCCCGCCGAGGCCGACCTGGTGACTGGCAAAGTGTCGATTCACCAGGCAGGGTACGGTTTTCTCGCGCCCGAACCGCCGGGCGGCCCGGACGTTTTCATTGCGGCGGAAAACACTGGAACGGCGATGCATGGCGACCGTGTAGTAGCGCGCATATCGCGCGATGAATCTGATCGCCGCATCAAAGGACGGCGGGAAGGGCGCGTGATTCGAATCCTGGAACGCGCTCACGACACGATTGTTGGCACCCTCCAACGCTCGCGAAACTTTTATTACGTGGTTCCGGACGACCCGCGCATCGTTCATGACGTTTATGTAGGCTCTGCCGCGGCGGTTTCGGACCGCCGGGAAGGAATGGATTTGAGAGAAATCCGGCGGCCAGAGATCGCCGCTACAGCCGCAGTTGGTGATAAAGTTGTGGCTCGCCTCGAAGCGTGGGAATCGCGCCACGTTAACCCTGAAGGTGAAATCATCGAGGTACTGGGACCGGCTTCCGCCCCCGGCATCGACATGCTGTCGATTATCCGGAAATATCATCTGCCAACAGAATTTCCGAGGGACGTTCTGGATCAGGCGAATAGGATTCCCGAGACAGTTGATTCCCGGCAAATCGAGGGACGCGAAGATTTGCGCGGAGAATTCATTGTCACCATTGATCCGGATGACGCGCGCGATTTCGATGATGCGATTCAAGTTGAGAAAACCGGAAGCGGTTGGCGCCTCGGCGTACACATCGCCGATGTGGGCGCGTACGTAGAGCCCGGCAGCCCCTTGGATCGAGAAGCGCGCCGGCGCGGGAATAGTGTTTACCTGCCCGATCGGGTCATTCCGATGTTGCCGGAGCGACTGAGCAACGGTGTCTGCAGTCTGAAACCCGGTGTCGATCGCCTCGCGCATTCAGTCTTTATTAGTTTCGACAAGCGCGGATCCGCAAAGAGTGTGCGGTTTACGCGCAGTGTAATTCGAAGCGCGCACCGGCTTACCTATAAGCAGGCCTACGCGATTTTGACTGCACCACCTGCCGATCAGCTGGGCGAACAACTACATCTTGCCTGGGAACTCGCCGCGGTGCTTCGAAAGAAGCGATTCGAGCAAGGGGCACTGGATCTCGATTTCCCGGAGGTAAAAGTCTGTGTCAATAAGGATGGGCGTCCCGTAAAATTGGAGCGGATAGAAAACGATGAGTCACACCAGTTGATTGAAGAATTCATGCTGGCCGCAAACGAAGCAGTTGCGCGCGAATTGAAAAAGCGTGCGATTCCAACGGTCTATCGGATTCACGAAAATCCAGACCCGGAAAAATTGGCAGAGTATCGGGAATTTGTGCTCGGCTTTGATTATCGTGTAGGCGATCTGACTAATCGCGCTGAGCTCCAGCGATTGGTGCAATCATTCCGTGGAAAACCGGAAGAGCAGGCTCTCAAGGTCGCTTTGCTCAAGAGCTTAAAGCGCGCCCGCTACTCTCCGCAACCGCTCGGGCATTACGGGTTGGCCAAGGCAAACTATTTGCATTTTACCAGTCCCATTCGGCGTTATGCTGATTTGGTTGTGCATCGGGCACTGAGCCAGGATGGGCCGCCGCGGCGTCCGGGCGCCCAAGCGCGCCGACTCTCTCAACCCGACATGGCCGAGATCGCGTCGATCGCGGAGCACATTTCAACCACAGAACGAACGGCCGCCGATGCGGAAGCTGACGCGGTCCAGATGAAGAAACTTGAATTTTTTCAACGGCAGCTCGATGAGCGCAAACCACAGATCTTTCGCGCAAGCGTTGTCGATGTCCGTAACTACGGATTGCTGGTGGAACTACCGGACGCTCTCGTGACCGGTTTGATCCATATCTCCTCGTTGATGGACGACTTTTATCTGTTCGAGCCGGCTCGACGGCAGCTTATCGGTAGACGGTCGCGCAAACGCTTTAAGGTCGGCGACGAGTTATCAGTGTTTGTTGTCCGTGTTGACGCTTTCAAACGACAAGTGGATTTCGCAATTGCCCTTGCATCCGATGCATCGGGAAAAACCCGCCGTGGCAGGGGAGGCTCCAGAATTGCTGCCCGGCCACGTCCGTCCTGATTCTCTTGGCAATGATGGATGAATATTTGCGACCATCAGAGATCGCCGCTACAAAATTATTATGCATGCTGAAGCTTCTGTTGCCGCTCCGACATATTCGCGGACAAACCCGTTTCCGGCCAAACTTCTGGTCAATCGCCGCCTGAGCGGGGCCGAGTCGGAAAAGGACACGCGCCATTTTGAACTCGATCTGACGGGGTGGGGATTGAGCTTTGAGGTCGGCGATTCGCTTGGGGTGTACGCGACAAACGATCCACAGCTCGTGGACGAAATTCTTCATGCACTTGGTGCTACCGGCGATGAAGTGGTTCCCCGATTGAAAGGATCCTCGACCACATTCCGCGAAGCCCTGTTGCGCGATTACGGCATCACGCAGCCGACGCCAAAGTTTTTAAAGGCTATCGCCCACCGGGCCAGTGCCGCGCCAACGCTTCACTATCTCCTTGCTCCAGACCGCAAACAGGATCTCCAGACGTATCTCTGGGGAATGGAAGTAATCGATTTTCTCATTGAACATCCCTCCGCTCATTTCGCGCCGGAGGAATTTGTGGGTTTGCTGACGAAACTACAGCCGCGCCTCTATTCCGTTGCCTCGAGCCTGAAGGCGCATCCAGATCAGGTCCATTTTATTGTGGACGTGGTCCGCTACGAAAGCCATGGCCGGCTTCGCAAAGGAGTTTGCTCATCCTTTCTAGCAGAACGCGCTGATGGGGTGCCAGTGCCGGTTTTTCCCAGCATAGCCAAACATTTCCATCTGCCGGAGGATCCGAATGCTCCAATTATCATGATCGGTCCCGGAACGGGAGTGGCGCCGTTCCGCGCATTCTTGCAGGAACGCAAGGCCACTGGGGCAACCGGGAAGAACTGGCTCTTTTTCGGGGCGCAGCATCAAAGCTGCGATTTTGCTTACGGCGATGAGTTCGATGTATTTAAGAAGGAGGGGCTTCTCACGCGGCTCGATTGCGCATGGTCGCGGGATCAAGCGGAGAAAGATTACGTCCAACACAGGCTGCGCGACCGCGCCGCCGAGGTTTGGAAATGGCTTGACGGCGAGCGCGCCTATTTTTTCGTGTGTGGCGACGCGAAGCGAATGGCCAAAGACGTCGATGCGATGCTGCGCAAAATCGTACAGGAACAGGGTGGTAAGACACTCGACCAAGCCAACGAATACGTTGAGAAACTCAAGAGCGACAAGCGTTACAAGCGCGATGTGTACTAACTTCAAGTGATTCGTTATTCTGCTGATTTGTGATATAATGCCTTCGAAACGGTTCCGGGTGGCGAGAGAAGTTATCGCTTCTAATCAGTCCAGAGATTCCTCGACTTCGCTCGGAATGACATAAGGCTAAAACCATGTACGAGAACACTGAATTCACATTGAGCCGCGATTGCGAGGCGATCCAGATTCCGAGCGGGCAAACGACAACGATCCCGGCTGGAACCCAGGGAGTGATCACGCAAAGCTTGGGTGGCAGTTACACAATCGCGACATACCAGGGTTTGGCGCGAATCTCCGAGAAAGATCTCGATGCAATGGGTCTTGAAAAACCCCAGGCGCAACCAATTGAAAAACCTGTGCGCGCTGCGAATGGCGAAGTTTCAGATGAAGACGTCTGGAACCAGCTTCGGCAGTGCTACGATCCGGAAATCCCTGTCAATATTGTTGATCTTGGTTTGGTTTACGATTGCCGGTTGATCAAGAAGGATGATGGCGGCGCGCGCGTCGAAGTGAAAATGACGCTCACTGCGCCTGGCTGCGGGATGGGACCGGCGATCGCACACGATGCTCAAAGCAAGATTTTGTCGATCGATGGCGTGGATGAAGCTGATGTCCAGCTCGTCTGGGATCCGCCGTGGAACCAAAACATGATCAGCGAAGCCGGACGAATGAAGCTCGGAATGGTCTGAAGCCAACTGTTGTAGAGCGAGCGCATCGGTTGCCCGATTTCCGACACGAAAGGTGCCGAATTTTCAATTGTTACAAAGTTTTTTCGATATTTTTTCAATCTCCCGTTGACAGCAGTGCACTCGATTCTAAAATCGACACTCGCCAAACCCCTCAGAGTTGAAAAATTTCTGAGCCCATTTACTGAATCGATATGCCTTTGACTGAAATTATTTTGACGGAAAACATTCCCGGCCTGGGTGCCGAGGCGGACGTAGTCAAAGTGCGCCGTGGCTACGCGCGCAATTATCTTTTGCCGCGCGGAAAAGCATATGAAGTCACGCGGGGCGCGCTGCGGCAGCTCGATGCGCTGAAGCAGAAGCGCGCCGAGCGCGAAGCGCGTGAGTTGAATGAGGCAGAAGAAATGGCGCGTCGAATTGGCAAGTCCCGGTTCGTGTTCACCCTGGAGACGGGCGAGACTGGCAAGGCCTTCGGATCGGTTACGGCGCAGGACATCATGAACCGCATCAAAAACGAACTCGGCGCCGAGATTGATCGGCATAAAATCGTCCTGGAGCGCCCAATCAAAGACACCGGCGAACACGAGGTCCCGATCAAATTGCATCATGACGTGACCGCACAGCTTGTTTTTCAGGTGAAATCTGCCGAAGAACCGCGCGACCGCGGAGCCGAAGGCACCAGCGCAGCGGCCGAAGAGCCTGAAAAGAAAAAGAAGCGATTTTTCCAAAGGAAAAAGGAAGAGAAAAAAGAAACCGAATAAATGGCGACTCAATCGTCCGCATGGACAGGAGAGAAGCCTCGTAAAGCGGGAAATGGCGCTGGCCGAGGTTCGGCGGCGCGAAGCGGCGAAAAGGTTGTTCCCATTTCGCACACAGGTTCTGCGCAGGATATTCACCGTACGCCGCCGCATAGCGTTGAGGCGGAGCAAGGCGTCCTTGGGTCGATGCTGCTTTCACCGCGGCAAGCCATCGCCGAATGTGTCGAGAAAATTAATGAGCAATACTTTTACGTCCCGGCCCACCAGACGATCTACAATGTCCTCGTTGAACTTTGGAATGCTGGCGGGGCAATTGACCTGATCACGTTCACACAGGTCTTGCGCGATCGAAACCTGCTCGAAAGCGTGGGGGGCGCGGCATTTGTCACCAGCTTGTTCACCTTCGTACCGACGGCGGCAAATCTTGAGTACTACCTGGAGATCGTTCGCGACAAATACATTCTGCGCCAAATCATTTCGGCCGCCACCGAGAGTGTCCGGCGTGCTTATGAAGAGCAGGACGAAGTAAACAATCTTCTCGACGAAGTGGAGCAGCGCATTTTCGCCGTGGGCGAAGACCGTTTCAAAGGTCAGATGCTCTCGATGAAAGAGCAAGTGATGAGCACGCTCGAGTCAATCGAGAAACTCTTCGAGAACAAAGGCGCAATTACGGGAATCTCTACGGGCTTTCGCGACTTTGATAAGCTGACAAGTGGTTTACATGGTTCGGAGATGATCGTGATCGCGGCGCGCCCGAGTATGGGGAAGACGGCGCTCGCCATGAATATTGCCGAACACGCTGCCATTGAAACGAAACTTCCCGTTTCGATTTTCAGCTTGGAGATGAGTGCGCAACAGCTTGTTCAACGCATGCTTTGCTCGAGAGCTCACGTCAACTTAACCAAAACGAGAGATGGGTTTCTTGCTGAGGCCGATTTTTCAAAGCTGACACATGCAGCTTCCAAGCTTGCAGAAGCCAAGATCTTCATCGACGACACTGCCGGTCTAAGCATCCTCGAATTGCGGGCGAAAGCACGCCGGCTCAAAGCTCAGCAGGACGTCCGACTCATTATTGTCGATTACTTGCAATTGCTGAGATCGACGTCGCGCCGGGCGCAGGATAATCGCCAATTGGAAATCTCCGAAATTTCAGCGGGTCTAAAAGGGTTGGCGAAGGAGTTGAAGATCCCAATCATCGTCGTCGCGCAGTTGAATCGAAATCCAGAGATTCGAACCGGTAGTGGCAAGGGAGTTCCCAGGTTAGCGGACCTGCGAGAATCAGGCTCAATCGAGCAGGACGCCGACTTGGTGGGATTACTTGTGCGTGAGGAATACTACGCGGACACTGACGAAGAGCGCGAAGAGCTGAAAGGCAAAGCTCAATTAATCATTGCGAAGCAACGCAACGGCCCAATCGGGGATGTTAAACTGACATTCCTCAACGAGTTCACGCGTTTTGTAGACCGCTCGGACGAAGACGTGGAACCGGGAGAAGCGTTTTGAGGTAGGGGCGGTTCACCTGAACCGCCCGTCTCGCGCGTGATTACATCCAACGCGGGCGATTGAGGTCAATCGCCCCTATCTGAGTGATTTCGCGGCCTCGATCACATGCTGCGCGTCGATACCGCGCTCCTTCATTACCTCGGGGCCAGGTGCGCTTAAGCCGAACTGGTGCAGTCCAATCACCTTTCCATCGAGGCCGACGTATTGATACCAAATCTGTGTGACGCCGGCTTCAATTGCCACGCGTTTACGACATTCGTTAGGCAAAATCTCGTCGCGGTATTTTTGCGGCTGGCGATTAAAACGTTCGAAGCAGGGCAGGGAGACAACGCGTACGCCGTCGCCGAGCTGTTGCGCCGCCGCAAGAGCGAGCTGCAGCTCGCTGCCGCAGGACATGAGAATCAGGTCGAGTTTACCTTTTTCCTTTCTCGCAATGTAACCGCCGCGCAAAACGCCTTCGCGACGCAATTTCACCTCGATATCGTTTAACATCGGAACGGCCTGGCGCGTCAGCGCAAGGAATGTGGGCCCGTCGATTCGGTCCATGGCAGCCACAAACGCGCCGGCAGTTTCTTCAGGATCGGCGGGTCGAATTACGTCAATGTCCGGAATCAGCCGGACCGAGCTCACCGTCTCCACAGGTTGATGGGTTGGACCATCTTCACCAACCCCAATCGAATCGTGAGTGAAAATGTATGTATTGGGGAGCTTCGCCAAAGCCGCCAGCCGAATGGAAGCGCGGCAATAATCGGTAAAAACCGCGAAGGTTGCCCCCGATGCGCGAAAGAGTCCGTGATACGAGATGCCGTTTAGAATCGCGCACATCCCATGTTCGCGAATACCGAACCGTACGTTGCGCCCGGCAAAGTTGTCTCGATTGAAATCGCCGCCGCCGTCGATGTAGTTCATTGTCGATCCGTACAGATCGGCGCTCCCACTCATGAGCAACGGCATCGCTTGCGCAATAGGCTGCAATACTTCTCCACCTGCTTTTCGCGTCGCCAGCTTCGCATCCTTGGGAAAGTCAGGAATCTTTGAGAAAAGATCGTTGGGAACCTTTCGCTCCAGTCCGTCCGCGAGAAGTTTCGCCTTGTCAGGATTTTTACCACGCCACGCGTTGTAGGTTTGTTCCCACTTCTCGTATTCGTCGAGGAGCTTCTTCTTGTGTTCGGCAAAATAGTCGTAGACCTCCTTCGAGACGAAATAATGTTCTTCGGGTAATCCCAGCGCCTTGCGGTCGGCATCCACATATTTTGCGCCCGCTTCACCGTGCGCTTTGTACGTTCCTGCTACTTCGGGAATCCCTTTTCCGATCAGTGTCTGTGCGATGATGAATTGCGGTTTCCCGTTCTTGCGCCTTTTCGCCACGTTCAACGCATCGAGAAACTGTTGCATATCGTGGCCGTCGATCTCCTGGACATCGAAGCCGTATGCTTCCATGCGTTTGCGGGTATCTTCGCTCTGCGTTTCCTTCGCCGGAGCGTCCAGCGTCACGGCATTTGAATCGTAGATGAAGATCAAATTATCGAGACCCCAATGACCGGCCAGCGCGCACGCTTCAGACGCGACGCCCTCCTGCATATCGCCGTCGCTGCACAAACAGATTACGTTTTGATCGAAAATCTTGTGCTCGTCAGTGTTGAAACGCGCCGCAGCCATTTTTGTCGCGACAGAGATGCCCACTGAATTGCCAACTCCCTGGCCCAGCGGTCCCGTTGTGCATTCCACGCCGGGGGTATGGCCGAACTCAGGATGACCGGGCGTTTTGGAGTGTAATTGCCGGAATCGTTTGATCTCCGACATCGGCAAGTCGTAGCCGCTCATGTGCAGCCACGCGTACAAAAACATGCTGCCATGTCCGCCCGAGAGAACGAAGATATCGCGGTTGATCCAGCGCGGTTTGTCCGGATTGTACCTTAGCGCATACCCATAAAGCACGGCGCCGATTTCGGCGCAGCCGAGTGGCAGTCCAAGGTGGCCGGATTTCGAAGCTTCTACGGCGTCCATGCATAAGCCACGTGCCTGATCCGCCGCCTCGGAGAGAGTTTTGATATTTAGACTCATGGAAAAGGAAGGAAGATTTTTAATTTCCGTTTAATGATTAAAGACGTGAATCTCTATATGGCCGAACATTTGCGTTCGACAATGTATTTTCCACCGCGGACCGATTGGACGTTGGTAAATGTGAAATTGGAAGGGGGACTTCAGCCGTGAAAACGCCATCATTGCTCCAGATTGTCGAGAGGCTCGAACGTCTCGCGGGCAGGTTGCCTTCCAAAATCCGGAACGCTGTTCTAAGCGAGCTCACGCCGCTGAAGCAGTTGTTTCTCCAGCAACGTGCGCCGCGTTTTCTTTTGGCCGGGTCGGCGAAGGTGCCAGCCAGGAAAATTATCTCGGCCCTTTTTGGTTCTGTTGAATTCGCCGCGCCAAATGCGGTTGTCCCGCTTTGCCGCTGGTTCGAGGTCGACTTTCCGGAGAGAGGAAAAATATCGATCATCGATGTTCGCGGTGTTTTCGATTCCGCGGCCATTCACGTCCGGGACGAACTTAAATATCGCGCTGCGGATGTCATTTTTTTCATTCGCGACGAGCCAATCACGCACGAGCTGGAGACTCAGGAATTTGCGGACTTGAACAGTTATCTTAACTGGAATGAGACGTTGGAGTCGGATCGCAAGATCATCGAGATCATCGTCCCGCCGCTGGAGACGATGGCTTCGCGTGAACACAACAACTTCGGTGGAACACACGACGAGGGCGTGGCTCGATCAAGTCTCGTGAAACGCGGCGTGTTTTTGGAAACCTTACGGCTGGATCCTGTGGATAACGGTCGAGAATTTGAATTGTTCCCAGCGGAAGCGCGGCGTCTCATGTCGCTCCTTGCACGTGAGTTGCCGAATGAAGCCCGAATGGAGATGATCCGGATATCGCGCGATCGCGAAGCGCAACGGGAAGTGGCGCAGCTTTTGGTAAAGTCCACCACTGCCGTCTGTACCGCCATCGGCGCGCAACCGATTCCGCTCGCTGATCTGCCGATTCTGACCAGCCTTCAACTGATGATGGTTTCCGGAATCATGTATGTAAGCGGGCGGGAACGGAGTTTGCGTGCTTCCGCAGAATTCGCCGGCGCCCTCGGGGCAAATGTCGGCGCAGCCATGCTTTTGCGCGAAGGCGCTCGCGCAGTCCTGAAATTTTTTCCGGGTTGGGGAAACGTTGTGTGTGGCCTTGTCGCCGGCTCGGGCACGTACGCGATTGGTCGCGCAGCAACCGCGTACTTTATTGAGGGTGTCTCACTAAAGGACGCGCGGCGCACGTATTTGGCGAGCCGAAAAAAACGCCGGCGCCGGGAATTGGAAGAAGCTCAATGAGCGCACGCGAAGGCGTCTCTCGACGCTTCGATTGGATCAGGCATAGGCCTAGGAAAACTCGGTGAATAACTTGTGAACAAAATTCTGCATTCCTGTATATTTTGTTAACACAATTTTGTGAACGCAAAGACTGATTTCGCTTCCCAGGGCGCGGTTTCGCCAATCTCGGAATGAAGCTCTCCGACATCCGGACGACGCTTCAGGAAATACATGTCTCACCGGTCAAAACGCTTGGTCAAAATTTCCTGCACGACCAAAACCTTGCGCGCTGGATTGTGGAACAAGCGCAGGTTACGCCGGACGATTACGTGCTCGAAATCGGCCCCGGTTTGGGAGCGTTAACCAAAATTCTTCTTGAGAAAGGCGCGCGCGTTCTCGCGATCGAAAAGGATACACGCCTCGCCAATTTTTTGCGCGAGCGTTTCGGTTGCGAGCAACTGGAAGTGTTGAACATCGACGCGCTCAAATTCGATGCGCATCTCTTGTTATCGCGTCGACGCGTGAAATTAATTGGGAATCTTCCCTATAACATTTCGAGTGCATTGATCTTGAAATTCCTTTCGTATCCTAGCGCTATCTCGCTATGGCTGTTCACATTACAAAAGGAGATGGCAGCCCGTCTTTCCGCCAAACCATCGACTCATGATTACGGTGCTCTTACTTTGCGCATTCAGTTGCGGCATGACGTAAAATATCTGCGCACGGTCGCAGCGACGGTGTTCTTCCCACGACCGGACGTTGATTCTGCAATAGTGCAAATCTTGCCTCGAGAGCCGCAGGAATTGCCGCCTCACGATGAGAAGTTGCTCCTAAAATTGATTCGCCTTGGTTTTTCTCAGAGGAGGAAGCAACTGAGAAAACTGCTTCCAGAGAACGTCGACGACTGGGACGCTATTTCAGAACATCTCCACCTCGATCCTAGGGTTCGAGCCGAAGAGCTCTCGTTACTTCAATGGATCGCTCTGGCGAATTTCATCTCGCCGCCACCATCCCCGGATACGAGCCAGGCGGGCGAAGAGCGTTTTCCAGTCGTCGATAAAAACGACAATTTTCTGAGGGATGCCAGCCGCTCCCATGTGCATGGGAATAACTTGCGCCATCGCGCCGTTCATATCCTGATTTTCAACCCGGCGGGCGAAGTCTATTTGCAACAACGTTCACGCTGGAAAGATCGGCATCCTCTGAAGTGGGACTCAAGCGCTGCTGGTCACGTTGGCGCTACTGAAAGCTATGATGAAACCGCCAGCCGCGAACTGAAGGAAGAACTAGGCGTTAGTGTTCGTCTCGAGAAAATTTCAAAGCTCC
>Ga0081455_10005116_pt1 | contig 14458 bp, 9 predicted proteins | sample TabmetS3T2R1_FD_70207 | JGI IMG/M metagenome (GOLD analysis project Ga0081455, IMG submission 70207) | Tabebuia heterophylla rhizosphere microbial communities from the University of Puerto Rico - S3T2R1 | ecosystem: Host-associated > Plants > Roots > Rhizosphere ... | reverse complement strand
TCGAACCAGCCGATCGCGCGGGCGGATGTGCGTACGGCTACTCGTGTATCTACACCGATACGATCAGCTGGGCGTCGGCGACCGAACCGTTGCCGATGATTCGCGATCCGCGCGTGGCGTTCGATCAACTGTTCGGCGCTGGTGGAACGGCCGCAGAGCGCGCGTCGCGCATGCGGACGACGGGCAGCATTCTCGACTGGATCACCGGACGCGTCGCGGAATTGAAGAAGGAGCTCGGCGCCGCAGATCGTGAGCGGATGGATCAGTATCTCGAGAACGTGCGCGAGATCGAACGTCGCATTCAGCGGATCGAAGCACACAACTCGACCGGCGAGCAGCGCGAATTGGCGGGCGCACCCGCCGGCGTGCCCGACTCATATGAAGACCACGTCAAACTCATGTTCGACTTGCAGGTGCTGGCGTTCGAGGCGGACATGACGCGCGTCTTCTCGTTCAAGACTGGCCGCGACGCGTCCGGCCGCGTCTATCCGGAGAGCGGTGTGTCGACGGGATTCCACCCCGCGTCGCACCACGGCAACGCCCCGAAGCGAGTCGCCGAGTTTTATCAGATCAACAAGTATCATGTGAGCATGCTGCCGTATCTGCTCGATCGTCTCAAGGCGACGAAGGAAGGCGACCGCGCACTGCTCGACAAAACGATGATCGTCTACGGGTCGCCGATGGCCGACGGCAACATCCACAACCATCGCCGCTGTCCGCTCATCGTCCTCGGCGGCGCGAATGGACAGCTCGGCGGCAGCATGCACTTGAAGGCGCCAGAAGGAACGCCGATGGCGAACGCGATGCTGGGCTTGATGCATCGGTTAGGTCTGGACGACCTGAAGAGCTTCGGCGACAGCACCGACGAGTTCTCGCTGTCATAGAGTCGTGATGACAACCGGGGAGTGACGATGAAGACGATGATCGCGTTGTGTCTCTCGCTGCTCGTGGGCTCGGCGACGGCGCCACCGCCGTCGCCGCTCGCTGACGCTGCCATGCGTCGCGACCTTGCGACCGTGCGAGCGCTGTTGGCGAAAGGCGCGAAAGTCGACGCCGCGCAAGGCGACGGCATGACGGCGCTGCACTGGGCGGCACGCCACGGCGAAGTCGAGATGGCAGCGTTGCTGCTGCGCGCGCACGCGAACCCGAAAGCAGTCACGCGCATCGGCGGATACACGCCGCTGCACGTGGCCAGCGAGGTTGGCAACGGTCCGATCGTCGTCGCGCTGCTCAAAGCAGGCGCCGATCCCGCTGCGCTCACGGCGACTGGAGTGACTCCTCTTCATCTCGCGGCGTTGTCGGGAAGCGTACCGGTGATCACCGCGCTGCTCGACCGCGGCGCGAACGCGAACGTGAAAGAACCCGAATGGGGACAGACGCCGCTCATGTTCGCGGCAGTGCAGGGCCGCGCGGATGCCGTCCGCTTGCTCCTGAAGCGAGGTGCAGATCCGTCGATCACGGCGAAGGTAGTCGATCTCATGGCGCGCGCGGCGGAGGATCGCGTTGCGCGACGCGAGCGAAACCAAACGCTCGCCGATCTCCGCAAGCAACAAGGCGCGGACTCACAGCCGGGCTGGCATCCGAATTCGCGTCAGGTTCAGCAGGCGGTTCGCGCGTCGCTCGCCGTGGAAAAACAAGATCCAAATCTCGTCGCCCAAGCGGCGAAGAACACGCCGGACGACACGCCGGCTCCCACGGCCGCCAACAACGGCGGCGACGAAGATGCGCCGGGGTACACGGAGCTCGTCGGCGTGCAGGGCGGTCTCACCGCGCTTCTTCTGGCCGTCCGCGAAGGAAATTCTGAAACTGTGAAAGCCCTCATCGACGGCGGCGCGAAGATCGATCAGCCGAGCGCGGCCGATCACACGACGCCGTTGCTATTGGCGGCGATCAATGGCCACTACGATTTGGCGAAAGCGCTGGTCGACCGCGGCGCCGATCCGAATCTGGCGAGCGACGCCGGCGCGACGCCGCTGTACGCGGTGATCAACAAAGAGTGGGCTCCGTCGTCGCGGACGCCGCAGCCCGCGTATCAGCTGAATCAGAAAATGACCTACCTCGAGCTGATGAAAACACTGCTCGAGGCGAAAGCCGATCCGAACGTCCGCCTCAAAAAGAGTCTCTGGTACACGACCTACAATCGCGACAACCTGCGCGTCGATTTCCGCGGCGCGACGCCGTTCTGGCGCGCGGCGTACGGGACGGATTTGCCGGCGATGAAGTTGTTGTTGGCGTACGGCGCGAAGCCGGACATTCCGACGCTCAAGCCGCCCGCGCGCGCCGGGCGCGGTGGGCGCGGCGGTGGCGGGGGACGCGAAGACCTTTCTGGGCTTCCGCCCGTTCCCGATGACGGCCCAGGCGTCTGGCCGATTCACGCCGCGTCAGGCGTGGGGTATGGGCAAGGCTATGCAGCGAACGACCATCGCCACGCGCCGGACAGTTGGCTTTCTGTCGTGAAGTTTCTCGTCGAAGAGCTGCATGCCGACGTGAACGCGCGCGACTACAACGGCTACACACCTCTGCACAATGCGGCCGCTCGGGGCGACAACGAGATGATCCGGTATCTCGTGTCGAAGGGCGCGGACGTGAAGGCCGTCGCGCGCAGTGGTCAGACGACGGCCGACATGGCGAACGGCCCGGTGCAGCGCATTTCACCGTTCCTCGAGACGGTCGCCTTGCTCGAGAGTTTGGGATCGAAGAACAGCCATAAGTGCGTGTCTTGTTAGAATTGTCGTTCTTGTCTGAGATAAGCGGAGAGGACGACGGGAACTACCGAACCCCAGACTGAAGTGTCCGCGTCGGTCCGCGTTCCCTTTCAGTCTGGGTTCCGCTGTCTCCGCCGTTCCGTCGTTGGCCAAGACGCAATGAAAAGTCTGTCCACCACGTTTCCCGGACCCATTTTCTTGAATCACAGAAAATGGCGTGCAACGCGCCGCGTCCCTCCGGTGACACACGTATGTCCCGTGCCCGGGACAGAAATGCCCCGGGTCTCATGCCCGCCGATCGTCTCAAGCCGCGGCGCGGCAACGCGTTAACAACGATCACACGTTCTGGCCGGAACCCTGCGATAGCCGGCTGCGAAACCCATCGGGAGAACCCAGTGTACCGGTCCAACCCCGCCATCTCATCCGCTGCGATCGTGCTAGCGGCCGCGGTCGCGCCGCTTTCTCTGGCGGCCGCCCAGCAATCCGATCTCACGGTCAGCCCGTTCGTGTCGTACCTCCCGGCAATGGGGGGTAACCCGCTTGCTGGCCTTGCCTTGACGCTCGCGGGCGACGCCGGCCTAGGAGTCCGCGCCAGCGGCAACATCTCCCTTCAAAACCAAAACGCCGGAACACTCGGCTTTTCCAACTCGGTACGCCCATGGGGAGTCGATGCTGACGCTATCCTGTCTGTAGGCGGGCGCAGATCTCGTGGTTCCAGTCGCTCCGTGGCGCCATTTGTGTTCGTCGGAGTTGGAGCCGGGTCGAACGACACCGCCGGCTACCGGATGACCACCAGCAACTGGAGCTACGGTGCCGGTGCGACCCTCCCCATCGCTAACTCAGTCGGTCTCTTCGGCGAGGCGCGGTGGCGGATGTCCCGCTACGTCCTCCCGACAGCTGCTATGGCGCCGAGCCCGACGCAGGAGTTCCGGGTTGGTGTGTCGTTTCATGTCGGTACAGGACGAAATCGCCGCTCGAGCTCCACGGTCAGCCGCGCTGATGCGTTGCCGCCCCTGATCGTGACAGCTGGAAGAGCGGGATCGGAAACCCGCACGGCTGCGGCCGCGCGCATCCTGAACACGGCTGACGACTACGTCGGCGTTCCTTATCGCTACGGCGGAAGCTCACCGAACGGGTTCGACTGTTCCGGGTTCGTGCAGTACGTCTTCGCGCGGAACGGCGTGAATCTGCCGCGGACGTCCCGTCAGCAGGCGCAGGTTGGCCAGTCGCTGACGCCGGATTGGCGCGCGGTCGCCGCCGGCGACCTCGTGATGTTCGCGGACAATGGTCCGATCAGCCACGTGGCCATCTACGCCGGCAACGGTCAGATGATCCACAACGACGGCGGCGTGTCGCAGACCGACCTGTGGGGCGGCGGCGAGTTCCGCCGTCTGATCGGGGTCAAGGCGGAAGACCTGTCACGTGTGGGACCCAAGGGGCCGACGATCCAGCCGCAGGCGGTCAATCCCATCGTCAAGTACCGCGACAACGAGGACGGCACGTACACCGCGTTCCACCAGGATGGCAGCACGACCATCGAGCAGCGCATCACGGCGCGCGTGCCGGTCGAGGGCGGACGCCACCCCTCGACGTTCAAGACCTCGACGTATAAGACTCCGACCGGGAAACCCCCCGGCGCGGGCCAGGAGGATGATACCGATTACAGCTTCCTGGACACGCCGCTGTCGCCGCAGGGCGAAGCTGCATTCCAGATCTGGAAGGCACAGAACGCGCCCAAGGACTCGGGCTGGGACTACGACCTGCGCGGCGCGTACTCGGCGGGGCTCTTGCCCGATCCCGAGACGGGCCACTGGTCCGACGTGTACAAGAAACCCAACCACCCGACGTTCTCGGACCAGTCCAAGTTCGCCAAGGATTACCCCGACCGTGCGGGCCGCTGGGAGGGCGAGCAGTACATTCCGCCCACACCGATGGGGGGTGGCCAGGAGATGGGCGCGGGGGACGACTGGTACAGGGACGAGAACCTCCCACCCGACTATTCGCTGGTCGGCACCATCAATCAAGTTCAGCAGGGTCGAGGGCTGGGCGACGTGCTGGGCGAGCAGCTTGCACCGATCACGGGACCGGTCGGTGGCTTCTTCAGCAGCGTGGGTACGACGCTGAGCGAGACGCAGCGCGCGGCGCAGGAGCGCCGTGAGCGCGAGGAGCGGGAAGCCGAGGCGGCGCGCAAGAGGCAGCAGGAGCAGTTCGAGCGCGAGCGCCAGGCGAGCGCGGCGCGCGGCGGGCTGCCCGAGATCAAGCCCATCGAGCAGACCGTGCAGGAGTACGGCCAGGCGTTCAGCGATCTGGGCACGCTGGGGCGTGAGATCCTGCCCGAGCCCGAGGTCAAGGAGGCGCGCCTCAAGCAGGCAGCGGAAGAGGAAGAGCAACGCCGACAGGCGGCGCGGCTCAAGCCGATCCGAGCGGTGCCCGAGGACGTGACGCGTCCCACACCCCCCCAGGAAGTCGCCCCACCAGGCTTCGTCGATCTGACCAACCTGGGCGGTGTAGGGGCGTTCAAGCCGCCCGAACCGCCGCCCGCGCCCGAGCCGCAGGGCGTCGGCTTCGGGGCCAAGCTCAAGCCTGACAGTGCGATTCTCAAGGCGGCGCGCGGCGAGACGGTCAATCCGTTCGAGTGGTCGGAGGAGATGGGGCGGCTGACCACCCAGGCGGTGCTGCCCGAAGACATCCGCAAGCAGAAGCTGCTGGGCGAGGGGCGCGAGCTTCCGCTGGTCGGCCAGCCGACCGTCGAGGATGTCGGCACCCAGTTGCTGCGGCCCGACGTGGTGGCCAACCTGTTCCTGGGCGGCGGGCCGGTCGCCGCGCGGATCGGCAGCAGCGCGCTCGACCAGGCCATCGGCATCGCCACCGGCAAGGTGCTGGGCGAGACGGGCAGGCGGGTAGCGGGTGTGGCGGCGGCAGGAGCCGAGCGCTTCGCGTCGCCTGTCGTCAAGCAGGTTGCCGACTACGCCGCGCCGCTGCTGCGCGACCTGAGCAACTCCCCCGTGGGCAAGTTCCTGGTCGAGGAAGAGGGTTCGGCCAACCCGATGTTCATTCTCAAGAACGCGCGCAACGCCGTCGTCGCCAGTCAGATCGGCGGCGCGGCGGGCGCGTTGCCGGCCATCCTGGAGCAGGACCCGCACAAGGGTGATCCCAACTGGTGGGCCGAGGTGTTCGACGACTGGGCGTCGGGCAGCAAGGCGGGTCTGGCGCTGTACAGCGGCTTCAAGAGCAGTCAGGCTATCGACCGCGCCATCGGTAATGTGTTCGGCTTCGGCGTGGAGAAGACCGTTCTGCCGCATCTGATGACCGCCTATCGGGCCATCCTCGATCCGATCCGCAATATCCCCGACGCGATGGTGCGTGTGGCGGCGGCAGATCGCTCCAACGGTATCAACGGCGCGGCGGGCGCGATGGAGGTCGTCGAGCAGACCGGCTACAAGCTGTTTGGTGAGAGCGGCCAGGGGCTGAACACGGCACACGCGCTGGCCTACATCGAGAAGAACCGTACGTTGGCAGGCTACGTCAGCCCGGATAATCTGACGCCGACCCAGGCGCAGATCGACTGGGTTGATGCACGCGTCGCGTACGAGGACCTGGCCAACGTGCGGCTCAAGGCAGCCAAGGTGCTGGGCAGGACGCAGGACGTGTCCCCCCCCGTCGGCGACCCCGGCCCGAGCGTGCACGTGCAGCACATGTTCGAGCGCGACATCGCGGCTATGAAGAAGGGCCAGCAGCAGGCGGGCGCGGGGCTGGGCTGGCGCGACAACATCACCCACAATCGCGGCAAAACCACCATCCCCGGCGTGGACCCCAACGTGCCGATCACGCTGGAGGAGCGGCTGGCCGCGCACGCCGCCAACCCGAGTGAGCCCAAGGTGCTCGACTCGCTCGTGGAGCCGTTCTCCACGAGCGTCTACCAGACCGAAAAAGCCATCGTCAACCGCGAGTTCTGGAACAAGATCCGCGCCAACCAGACGGGACTTGTCCAGCGTGCGATGCGCAAGCCGCCTGATGACTACGTGCCGCCCCAGAAAGCCTGGGCGTTCGGTATGGGAGCCGAGAAGTACCGTTTCCACCCCGCGCTGGCCGAATATTTCAACAACGTGACCGGCGTCAACAAGTCGCCCGAAGCGCTGCACAAATACTTCGGCAAATACGCGATGGCGATGAAGAACAACCTGTTCGTCAGCGCGCCGATCCACCTGTTCAACATGATGTGGCGGTCGGGTACGGTGCTGCCGCTGCACCAGGAAGTGCAGTTGTTCACCAAGTACCTGCTGCCGTCCATCACGCCCGGCAAGGGGGTGGGCAACATCATCCGCGCCAATCCCGAGCGCTGGATCGAGGCGCGCAGCGCGGGGCTGACGATGGGCCGCATGGCAGCCGAGGGACTGGAGCCCGAGACGGGCATCGGGACGCACCTCTTCCAGATGGGCGCGGCGTCGGCCACCGGCGCGGCGTTCGGCTACGGCCAGGCCAAGGCGCGCGGCCAGAGCGACGAGGAAGCGCTCAGTTCGGCCAAGTTCATGGCCGCGCTGGGCGTCCCGCTGTCGATGCCCGGCGCGGGCCGAGTCATCAAGACCATGTGGAAGGACGTGCCGATGTCCAACGCGGCCAGCCTGGGCGACATGATCCACCACACGCTGTTCTACGAGGCGCTGCCCGCGCTCAAGTACGGCATGTGGGACATGCTGGAGAAGCAGGGCGCGGATCCCAAGCTGGCGGCGGAACTGGTCAACAACACCATCGGCGGCGTGGACATAGCCAAGACAGGCCGCTCGCCGTTCGTGCAGGACCTGCTGCGCTTCGGGCTGATCGCGGGCGACTGGACCGAGGGCCAGGTGCGCACGCTGGGCAGCATGGCGCTGCCGACCAGCCAGGGCTCGCTCACCCGGCGGCAGTTGATCAAGGGCCTGGCCACGTACATGTTCCTGATCGACGGACTGAACTGGCGCATGAACGGCCACCACGTGTGGGAGAACGAACCCGGTCGGGAGTATCAGCTTGAGGTGACCGGCTTCCTGGACGGCATGGCCGAGATCAAGGGCGACCCCAACCTGCGCAGTGAGGACCCGCAGACGCAGGCCCCGATGCGCACCTACGTCGATCCTATGCCGCCCATGCGCTGGGCGATGGAGTACGTCGGCCAGTGGGCGCGGCTGAGTTCGCTGGGGCTGGCCAAGGCCGAGGAGTTGATGGGCAACCCGGCGGCGGCGGAGCGGCTTGCGCGGCGTGCCACGGGCGACCTGAGCGCGGGGGAGACGGGACCCAATATCGGGCGTGAGACGGTGCAGATCGGGCTGCACCGCGTGGGGCCTGGTCTGGCGCAGATCGGCGCGGCCATCGAGGGGCTCGCGGGCGAGCAGTTCGACTGGACACACAAACCGCTGGAGAAGCCGCCCGAGGACGACCCGAGCGCGTGGTGGGTGTGGGTGTCTCGCATCTTCGCCCCGTCGGCTCCGGCAATGAGCACGTCGATTGCCCAGAACTTCGACTGGAATCGTCCCGGACAGACGCGCTGGGGCGACCTGGCAACCGAGACGCTGGGCGTGACGCGCATCACCCCGGCCAAGGAGACGGGCACCAAGCTGCAGCGCAAAGAGCAGATCATGCGCGACATCCTGGGCTTCTCGGCGGTCAAGGCGCACGAGTGGGAAGCCAGCCACATGGCCGACGTGGAGAAGATCGACGACGAGCGCAAGCGGCTGTACGAGCGGCTGCAGGACCCCGCCGAGATGATGACCCACGCGCAGTTCGACGAACTGGACCGCACCCTGAGCAAGCAGCGCCAGTTGATCTCGCGGCGCAACCAGATCAGCAAGATCCTGGACGAGGGCAACCCGCCTGACTGGGCGCGCGCGGGACTGCAGACGGTGCTGGAGCGGGTGTGGACGGGCGTCGGCAGCAACGCGCCCGCCGACATTCCCAACGACATCGATCTGGACAAGCTGGCGGCGTCCTACTTCAATCCGCCGGGTATCAACCCCAAGGACGAGAAGAACTTTCGCCGGGCACAGCGGCGCATCCTGCTCGACATGGGCTTCGACAACGACCAGGACCCGGAAGCCATCGAGGACATGATGAAGTGGCGGCTGCGCTACGCCGACAGGTCGTCGGACCAGGTGCCCGCGATGCGTACGCTGACCGACACGACGACCGGCAAGTCGATCACCAGCGGCCAACTCAGCGACGCGGCCACCAAATTCCTGGAGTCGCAGGAGATCAAGGATCCGAAGACGGGCAACCTGACTGGCAGGCGGATCGAAGATCCCGATCAGCGCGCCGAGGCCCAGCGCGTGGAACTCAAGCGCCTGGCGAATGAGCTACACGTCGATCCTGGCGTGCTGCTGGAGCGCATCAACCTGCGCCTGGCGCGGCCCGAGATGGAGACGCCGCTGGAGCGCAGCCGCAGCCGCGCGACCGAAGTGTTCTTCGCCAGCAAGGACGAGGAGAACTTCCCGCGCTACCGCAACCCGGACGGCAGCGCCATCCCTAACTTCATGCTGCCGGAGGGCATCAGCCAGTGGGATAAGTGGGATCTGCAACTCAACGACATGGGCATGGCCCGAGCCAAGCAGAACCCGCTCTGGCGGGAGCGGGCGCTGCAGCGCGAGCGTGGCTCGAACGCGCGCGAGATGTTCCTGATCGGTGGGCCGGGCACGGAGAACCCGTACAACACCGACTACGAGCGCTGGTACGGCTTCGGGCGGGGCATGTCCGAGCGCGCCTGGCAGGACTACGCCGCGAAGAAGACGCAGGGCTATGAGGACCTGAGCCTGCCGTTCAACGCTCGTGCGCCTGACACCGAGACGATCAACCGCGACAAGATCCAGGAGCTATACCGGGCCAGCAACGACCTGGAGCGCAGGCAGCGCATGGTGTACATGTGGATCGGCAATGCGGAGCGCTACGTGCCGCTGATCGTTGCCAATCGCATCGCGCGCCACTTCATGATCAACACCTCCGGCAGAACGCTGGCCGACCTGGCCGCGCACGACAATCCGACCCCCAACGCTCGCCCCTCGCTTGAGGAAGAGCAGGAGAGTACAGTAGGAGCCACCAATGGCCCATAAGACCAGTACCGACCGGTTCCGTTCCGAAGCCCAGAAGTACCAGGGCAAGATTGGCGTCCTGGAGGGCAAGGTGCAACTGCAGCAGTGGCACCGGCCATACCTGAAGAACCAGCACGAGGCCAATCAGCAGCAGGGTGTGGACCTCCGCCCGGAGCGTGAAGTCAAGAAGCCCAGCACGCCAACCGAGGTCAAGAAGCACGACAGGGATCGCAACAAGGGAGGTGGCTAGCATGCGCAATCGACGCGGCGGCAAGCGGCGTGGCGGTCGGAAGTACTGAGGAGGACGCATGGCGAACATCCAGAGCAAGCACCAGAAGGTGTCCGGCAAGAGCACCGGGACCAACGCTGAGTTCAAGAAGGACGGTTATGCCAGCGGCCCGGTGCCGAAGAGCATGATCGGCACCAAGCCCGGCCTGACCAACCACGTCGGCTATTCCGGCCCAGATGCGGCCAAGGGCACCCACAACGGGTAAGCAATGACCACCACCGATCTCGACACGGCTGCATACGCCCAAGAAGAAGCCCCGCCGTCGCTACCATCCGACGCCGGGGAGGCGGACCAGGCGCAGGACGAGAACGAGCGCGAACGAGAACTGCAGCGACGGCTCACCCAGCAGGGACGCGAGACTGCCGATGCCCGCCGCGCGGCGGCGTACGCCCAGCAGCACGCGCAAACCCTGCAGGGGACCGTCACCGAGTTGCAGGCACAGGTCCGCCTTCTGACTGAGTCCATGTCCGAGCAGCGCCGCGCCGACGCGCAGCGCCAGCAGCGCGAGATGGACGCCTACCTGAATACCCTGCCTCCCGAACAGCGCCTGGACCGCAAGATCGAGATCCTGGGCGAGCAGATCAAGCAGATGCAGCGGCCTGCCGTGACGCCGTCACGACCAGCGCAGCAACCGCAGCCCCAGCAGCAGCGCCAGGCCCCCCAACCGCAGTACACCGAGCAGGACTCGGTCGAGTACATGCGCCAGCGCGCCGTCCAGATCGTCGGCGAAGCTGAGCGCGAGTTTGGCGTCAAGGTGGACGTGTCCGCCCTGGACGACGCCGCCTGGGAGACAGAGGACAGCTTCTATCGCGCGGTGATGCGCACCGCCGCGCGGGACAGTCAGAATGGAGAGACGACCGTGCCACGCAAACCCCCCGCTAACGAAACCCCGCAGCAGATGCAGCAGCGTATTCGGCGCGAGATCCAGGAGGAGTTGGGCGTGTCATCCCCCAACGCTCCCAAGGGCTCCTCGCGGGCGACCAGGAAGCCGACCGAGGACGACGTGAAGAGCCTCGTCAACGGCTATCAGTCCGCCAAGGGACCCAAGGCTGCCGCAGCCAAGCTCCGGGAGATGCGCGAGCGCATGGGGTGACGCAAGGCAGCACGGGAACGCAGGCACAAAGCGCTCAGGTGAAGCCTCTGTACGGCGTTCGCCGAAAGCCCTCCAAGCCCAAGGCGAAAAAGACTTCATCCAGGAGACGCTAATCCATGCCACAGGGCACCACCGGCACTGTCGCACTGGCCCCTGAAGTCAAGGCGATGTACGACGCCGACTTCTACCTGCAGGGCCAGAGCATGGTCTATTGGGACCAATTCGCGGACCTCAAGGGTCCGGTGATGAATGGGCAGCGCGGCATCAGCCAGAACTTCCCGATCATCGAGAACATGCCGCCCAACTTCACCGTCCTTGACGAGTTGATCGACGTGGCCCCCAACCAGATGCGCGGGTCAGAAGTCGTGGTCACCCTGTCGGAGTTCGGTGGGGCCATCGAGGTCACCAAGTTCCTCGTCGCTACCGCCTACGCGGATGTGTACAAGCAGGCCGCGTACGTCAACGGCTACAACCTGGCGGAAAGCATCGACTACATCGCTCGCGCGGTGTTCGGGCAGGGCTCCAGGGTGTGGCTGCAGAACAACCGCACCGCCCGCAACCAGTTCGCCGGGCTGAGCACCAGCGCCGACGTGATGACCATCCGCTTCCTTGAGATGATGGCCATGATCGCGCGCTCGATCAAGATGCCGCTGTACGAGGACGGGGCCATCGCCAGCGAGGTCCACCCGTTCGTGCTGTACGACCTGATGCAGGACCAGACCAACGGTGGCCTGCGCACGATGTCGCAGTACAGCCACCCGGAAATCCTGTTCAACGGCGAGATCGCGTACTGGGGCGGCAACCGCCTGATCGTCAGCGCGAACGCCAAGGGCTTCTGGGGCGCGGGCGCACCGCCCACGTCCGCCGTGGCTACCACACTCGCCTCGCCTGTCAACCCGGGCGACACCAGCATCGTCGTCGCGGCGGCGACCAACATCGCCGTCGGCCAGTGGCTGTCGATCCAGGATGCCACCGAGCCAGGCAACGTGTGGACCGACACCAATGAGTTGTTCCGCGTCACGGGCATCGCCGGCACGACCATCACCGGCTTCGTGCTCGATCCAGGCCCGGGTGACGCGGGCGGGCTGCGCTGGCCGCACGCGGCAGGCGCGGCAGTCGTCAACAACAACTCGGTCTACCCGTGCCCGATGTTCGGCCCCAACTCGGTCACCAAGGCCGCGTCAAGCTGGACAGGTCCGTACGGCGAGACGGTGGTGACAGGTCCGTTCGACCGCCTGGGCCGCTTCCTCACCTTCGGCTGGTATTTGATAAGTGGCTACGCCCGTACCCGGAATGCCTGGCTGTTCAGGGGAGAGGTAGGTTCTAGCCAAAGTTGATCACTTGGACGTTATTGAGGGACTGTGCTAAAGTGGGCAACTATGCCCACTGGCCGTCCCAAGAGCGTCAGCAACTCCGCCTGCGAGATATGCAGCAAACCGATCATTCGCCACCCATCGCGTATGCGCCGCTTCTGCTCCAGCAAGTGCTACGGGCAGTCGCTGAAGCGCACCGAAAAGGACTTCTGGCCACGCGTCCAGAAGGGCGACCCGCGAACGTGCTGGCTCTGGACAGGATCGGTGGGCAAGAACGGGTACGGCACGATTCTGTTCGAGCGCGAGCACGACTACGCGCATCGCATCGCCTACCGCCTGGTCAAGGGGGACATTCCCGAGGGTCAGGTGATTCGTCACCTGTGCAACGTTCGCCTGTGCTGCAACCCACAGCACCTGACACCAGGCTCCTACGAGGAAAACAACGGGGACCAGCGCGACGCTCGACTCCTGCTCAAGTTCGCTACATTCGAGGAGCGCGAGGCCGAGTTGCTGCGCCAGTTCAACTACCACAAGGCGCGGTGCGAGAGCCTGATTCGCGCCGTGAAGAGGCTTCGTGACAGCAATTCACATCAAGGATGACGACCGCCCCCTGGACTACAACCCCAGCAAGACGGGCGAGTATTACGACACCTGTCCGCACGACGGGTGCCTGGAGGTCGAGGCGAGCTACCGCAACGAGGGTGACGGCGGTTACGGTAAAGAAACCCGGGGTGGGCGGGAAACCGCCCACGAGTGGTCGATCTTCTCCGCCGACCGCCGCCAGGGCGGCTGTGGGGGCGTGTGGACGCGGACTGCCCCGACGGGCGCGAGGCGTGACCGTGCGCGGGGGGTGGAGCCCAAGGGACTGACCTCCGACGCGGTCACAGGCCGCAGCTACTCGTTCCCCAGCCAGGCGTACAGCGAGCAATACGAGCGTATATTTGGGCATGCATAAGAACACCGCCGAGGGAGGTGTGGTGACGCTCGACGAGCACGTCAACCACACGCGCTGGCCGTGTGTACCGCATCGGGCGGACGTGTCCTGTTCGGACGCGGTGCGCTCCTGGCGCGACCCGCGTGACTGGCGCACCTTGCGGCCCCAGGAGTGGCGACGTGACGGTAACCCAAAAGCCGCTCGCTAGTGCGATGATGGTGCCCACCCGTCAGGTGACGATCCCGACGGGCGCGGGCCGCTCTGTGCGCTTTGCACAGGGCGTGGCAACCATCAACGACACTAACGACCTGCCCTACCTGCTGGCGCGCGACGACGTGAAGATCATGTTCACCGACTACGCGCGCTCGTGGCTGCCCGACGTGCTGGCCAGGACGCCCAAGGTCAACGCGGACGTGCGCTGGCCGGAGGGCTGGGGTGAGGCGGACCAGTCGGAAGAATCACCCCCACCGGGTGATGACAGCGCGCTGGACGTTGCGCTCAAGGGCAAGAAGCCGTGGCGAAAACCGCCCTCCAGCTAATCCGCGAACTGGGCTCCCGACTGGGGGAATACGTCCTGGCGCATCCCGACGCGGGCGGCACGGCGACGCTGCACAGCCCCGACCTGATCATGTTCTTCCCGCAGTCGATCACCCAGTTCAACGGCTGGGTGTACGCGGTGGGCAACGTGGACGCGGGCAACAAAGGGCTGGAGCGGCGCGGCCAGTCGTGGAACCCGGACGGCACGCTCAACATCTACCCGCCTGGCTTTCCCGCGCCGATCTCGGGCGGCGAGTACGAAATCCACATGCGCTACCCGCGCGCCAGGCTGACCGAGGCGCTCAACACGGCCATCGGCCAACTTGGGCTGAACTGGTTCCGCGAGTGGCAGGACGACTCGCTGGTCACCCAGGCCAACACCTGGATTTATTACCCGCCACCGGGGCAGTACTGGTCCCAAATATACCGGCTGGAAATCCAGATCAATCTGTCCGAGACACAGGTCGGTTACCCGTACGCCGACGCCGAGTACCTCAACTGGCGTCCGCGCAAGTGGACCGACGAGAACGGC
>Ga0081455_10002198_pt1 | contig 14458 bp, 12 predicted proteins | sample TabmetS3T2R1_FD_70207 | JGI IMG/M metagenome (GOLD analysis project Ga0081455, IMG submission 70207) | Tabebuia heterophylla rhizosphere microbial communities from the University of Puerto Rico - S3T2R1 | ecosystem: Host-associated > Plants > Roots > Rhizosphere ... | reverse complement strand
GTCGGCCTCGGCGCGTGGCCATTGCTTGGAGCGCTCGTGGCAGATGCCGCGGAAATAGTAGATCGTCCAATTCGACCGCTCGGGCTTGCCGATGGCATTGATGCCCTTGGTATACACGTCGGCGCATTCGGCAAACTGCTTGCGGCCCCGCAACACATTGCCCTGCGCGGTGATCGCCTCGAGCTCGGTCGGATTCTCGGCAATCAATCGATCCAGCAGCGACTTCGCTTCATCGCTACGCTCGAGCGCATCGAGGCCCATCGCGCGCTGGATCTGCGCGCTGCGATAGAGCGGAGAGCTGACCGGCACCCGCTCGTAGACCTTCACCGCAAGCTCGTGCTTTTTCACGCCCTCGTAGAAATCGGCGAGCGACAGCAGCGCCATCGGGTGCCCAGGCGCGAGGTAGAGCGCAAGCTGCAGATAGATCAGACCGAGATCCTCGCCGCCCCGGCGCCCCAGCACCGAGCCAAGACCGTAGAGCACTTCAGCAGCGCCCAGCTGCGGACCATCAGCCAGAAGCGGCAGGCGCTTGCCCGTATTGAGGTCATTAATGGCCTCGGTGATCAAGGGATGGTTTGGCAGGACTTCGTCGAAGGCGCGATAGACCTTGAGCGCTTCGTCCCTGCCTTCTTTGTTGCCCTGGCGTGCCAGGTAGTTGCCGTAAGCCTGCACGATCCGCAGCTGACCTTTATCGAATTGGTAGGCGCGCTCCAGCCGCTTGCCGGCTTCCCGCTTCTGGCCGGCCGCGTCGAGGATCATCCCGGCATGGAGGCTCTTGAAGATGTTGTACCAGTCCGGTCCGACAAGCTTGTCGATCGAATCGATGGCGGTCTTGAACTCGGTCGCGCTTGCTTGCGTCCAAGCCGAGAGAAGCGTGCCGGCGAGATCGGCGACCGGGGCTCGCAGCGTCTGCGCGAGCTGCTGGCGCGCCACCGGATACTGCTTCTGCTTGATTGCGCGCACGCCCAGCACCAGGCGAGCGATGCGATCATTCTTGTCCGCTTGTAAGACTCGCTCGGCAAGCTTGACAGCTTCCTCGACCTCACCGTTGGCGAGCACCGCCAAGAAGGCGCGGCTCAGCAGCTCGGTGTTGCGCGGATCACCGCGAAGCGCTGAGCGGTAGTGGGTAGCGGCCGCGGCCGCATCGCGCTCCACGCTGGCATGGCGGGCGGCTAGGAAACTGCCGGACACCGACGTGCGTGAATAGGTTGTCGGAAGCTGCGACTGCGCCGTAACCGGCGCCGACCACGTCAGGGCCACAACGGCGATGGCGGGTACCGCCGCACGCCGGAACGAGAGCGGAAAGATCACGGTTGATCGACTCCGTTTGGCGGCCGAGCGCCCTCGGCGTGACCGCAGGTCTAGGGCAGAATGGCCTGTTTACGCCCGGTCCGCAAGAACGGCCCCTCGTCGGGCCTCAGAAATCCTATTGAATTCTCTGATATGGCAGCATCGTGGCCACACTGATCACTTATTTCGTTGATTTCGGGCTCTTTTCATTGGTTCGGTCGGCGGGCAGGCCATTCATTGCCGATTTCAGGCAGCCTGGAGCGTAGCCTGATTCGGCCCTTGTTTTCGGCGGGTTTTTTATTGGAACCGCGGAAGCCTTTTGAGCTTCGCCGCGCACGTTGTGCACAGCGTGCGTTGATGTTGGGGCAGCCCCTACATGTTCGGATAGCTCGGCCCGCCGCCACCTTCAGGTGGAACCCAGGTGATGTTCTGGTTCGGATCCTTGATATCGCAGGTCTTGCAGTGGACGCAGTTCTGCGCGTTGATCACATAGCGCGGCGCGCCGCCCTCCTCGACCCATTCGTACACACCGGCCGGACAGTAGCGCGCGGACGGCCCTGCATAGACGTCGTGCTCCGACCTCCTCTGCAGCGCCGGATCGGCCACCTTGAGATGCGGCGGCTGGTCCTCCTCGTGATTGGTGTTGGACAGGAACACCGAGGAGAGCCGGTCGAAAGTGATCTTGCCGTCGGGCTTGGGGTAGGCGATCGGCGCGCACTGCGCCGCTGGCCGCAGCGAGGCGCAATCCGCCTTGCCGTGCTTGAGGGTACCGAAGATCGAGGCGCGCAACAGCGAGTTCGTCCACATGTCGAGACCCGCAAGCGTTATCCCAAGATAAGTGCCGAAGCGCGACCACAGGGGCTTGGCGTTGCGCACCCCGAAGAGATCGCGGCCGATGTCGGATGAGCGCCAGGCTGCCTCGTAGGCGGCAAGCTCATCGTTGGCACGGCCGGCCTTAAGTGCCTCCGCCACGCTCTCAGCCGCGAACATGCCGGACAGGATCGCGTTGTGGCTGCCCTTGATGCGCGGCACATTCATAAAGCCGGCCGCGCAGCCGATGAGCGCACCGCCCGGAAAGGCGAGCTTGGGCACCGACTGATAGCCGCCCTCGGTGAGCGCACGCGCCCCATAGGCGAGGCGCTTGCCGCCTTCGAACGTGTCACGCACCAGTGGATGGGTCTTGAAGCGCTGGAACTCCTCGAACGGGTTCAAATACGGGTTCGTATAGTTGAGGTGGACGACAAAACCGACCGACACCAGATTGTCGCCGAGATGATAGAGGAACGATCCACCGCCGGTGCGGCGATCGAGCGGCCAGCCGAATGTGTGCTGCACCAATCCCGGCCGATGCTTGCCGGGCGCGACCTGCCAGAGCTCCTTGAGCCCGATGCCGTACTTCTGCGGCTCGCGGCCCTCATCGAGGCCAAAGCGCTTGAGCAGCGTCTTGGTCAGGCTGCCGCGCGCGCCTTCGGCGAAGAGCGTGTACTTCGCCTTGAGCTCGACGCCGCGCGTGAACGAGGCTTTCGGGTGGCCGTCCTTGCCGATGCCCATGTCGCCGGTGGCGACGCCAACGACCGCGCCCTTCTCCGAATAGAGCACCTCGGTCGCCGCGAAGCCTGGAAAGATCTCGACGCCGAGCGCTTCCGCCTTGGTGGCGAGCCAGCGGCAGACGTCACCGAGCGACACGACGAAGTTGCCGTGATTGCTCATGAGCGGCGGCATCAGGATGTTTGGCAGCCGGATCGCTCCGGAGGAGCCCAGCATGTAGAAGTGATCCGCGCTGACGGCAGTCTTGATCGGCGTGTCCTCGTTGCGCCACTCCGGAACGAGCCGGTCGAGGCCGATCGGATCGATGACTGCGCCCGAGAGGATATGGGCGCCGACCTCGGAACCCTTTTCGACCAGCACGACCGAAGCATCGGGGGCGAGTTGTTTGAGGTGGATGGCAGCGGCAAGCCCCGCCGGCCCAGCGCCGACGATCGCCACGTCGAATTCCATCGCCTCGCGGGCGGGCAGTGCCTCGGCGCTCACCTCGGCGTTCATGGGCGCTCCCGACTCAGGTGCAGCTATCGTGCCCCGCTGGTTTTCCACGAAATGAGCGTCATGACAATTGCGACAAGCCAGTGGCGCTCCCGCTTTCACGAGAGTACGCCAGCGCTCCCGCTTTCACGAGAGTACGCCAATGCTTTGATGTGTCGACGGCTTGGCTTAAACTTGCAGCCGACCGCCAGGATCACATCATGATCGCCAACCGCGACAAGGCTGCCCAAGAGCTGATCGCCTTCTATCACGAGGCGGGCGTCGACGCGGCCATTGGCGAGGAGCCGGTCGACCGGCTGGCCGAGGACATGACGCCCGCGTTGGGAGCGCCGGAAGACAACGCGGGGGGCGCCAGCACGACCACAGCCACGCGCGAGCGGGCCCGCCCCTTTCCATCTGCCCCGCCGGCGAGCCGCGCACGCGCCGAGCCGTCGCAGGCGCCGGCTGCACCGGAGGCCGCCATCATGGCGGCACGCGAGGCGGCACGCAGCGCCGCAAGCCTCGAGGAGCTGCGCGCCATTCTCGACGCTTTCGAAGGCTGCGCGCTGCGCGCAACCGCGACGCAGCTCGTCTTTGCCGATGGCAATCCGCAGGCGCGCCTCATGTTCGTGGGCGAGGCGCCCGGCCGCGACGAGGACATTGAAGGGCTTCCGTTCGTCGGCCGCTCCGGCAAGCTGCTTGACCGCATGCTGACCGCGATCGGGCTCGATCGCAAAGGCGCCTATATCGCCAACATCGTGCCGTGGCGGCCGCCCGGCAATCGCACGCCGACGCCGCAAGAAACTGCAATTTGCCTCCCCTTCACGCGGCGTCAGATCGAGCTGGTCGATCCCGACGTGCTGGTCTGCCTCGGCAATCCCTCGACCCAGACGCTGCTGTCGACCAACGAAGGCATCACCAAGACACGTGGCCGCTGGTTTCGCTTCCATACCGGCACACGCGAAATCCGCGCCATGCCGACGTTTCATCCGGCCTTCCTGTTGCGCAATCCGATCAGCAAGCGGCTTGCCTGGCGCGACTTCCTGGCGATCAAAAAGCAGCTAGCGGCCGGATGAAGCGGATCGTCACCACGATCGCGCTGCTCATCGCCGTCGCGGGATCCGCTTCGGCCGAGGATCGCTGCTCTGCGCCCGCCATCAGCCTCAAGACCGAGGCGCCGATTTCTCCTCCCGAGCGGACATGGCTCGAAGCGCAATTGCGGCAAGCCACGAACAAGGTTTGCGCCTGGTGGGGCCCTTCGTTTGCGGGCACGTTTACGATCGATGTCGTGGAAGCGAATGGCCCCTCGATGGCGCTGATCCCCGCCTGGCGTGGCGAACGCGGCCGCGTGATGTTCCCGGCTTCCGTTGTGCGTCGTGGCCGAGCCGCAACCGTCCACGAGATCGCACACGTCTATGCGCCGAACGCGAACCGGTTTCTCGCCGAGGGGCTTGCCGTCTATGGGCACGAAAAGCTCGGCGGACCGATTGCCTATCCGAACTTCGGCGCGAGCCTGCACACGGCCGCTGCACCCTACGCACAGGCCGACATTGCGGCGCTCGAGCGCCTCGCGACGCCGACCAGGCTTGAGCTCGATCGCCTGGCCGGCAGGGAGGCGTATCTCGTTGCCGGCTCGTTTGTGCGTTTTCTGATCGAGCGGCGCGGGTTGGACACGTTTCGGCGCCTCTACGCCGCGACACCGCTTGTGCCGGGCCAGCGCAACGCCGGCGCTCCCGCCCGCTGGCAGGAAATCTACGGCGCAGACTTCGGTCAGCTCGTCAAGACGTGGCGAAATTCGGTGGCGCAGCCGATCTAGGCCGTTTAGCCCGTCACCGCGAACTTGATCCCAAATAGCAGCGCCAGCGCCACCACTGCGGGCTTGGCCTCGGAAACCTTGCCGGCGATGATCTTGGCCAGCGCATAAGTGATAAAGCCAAGCCCGATGCCGGTCGCGATCGAATAGGTGAGCGGCATGGTGACGGCGGCAACCACAGCCGGCGCATATTCGGTGATGTCGTCCCAGGTGATCTCGGCAAGCCCTTGCGTCATCACGCAGGCGACATAGAGCAGCGCCGCGGCCGACGCATAGGCCGGCACCATGCCGGCAAGCGGCGAGAAGAACAGCGCGAGCAGGAAGAACATCGCCACGAATACCGCAGTGAGGCCGGTGCGGCCGCCGGCCGAGACGCCGGCCGCGCTCTCGATATAGCTGGTGGTGGTCGAGGTGCCGATGAGCGAGCCGAACATCGCGGCGAAGCTGTCGGCGATGAGCGCTTGCTTCATGCGCGGCAGGTTCCCGTTCGCATCGAGGAGGCCGGCGCGATGGGCAACGCCGATCAGGGTGCCGGCGTTGTCGAACACGTCGATGATCAGGAAGCTGAAGATCACGATCAGGAAGGTGAGCTCGAAGGTCCGCGAGAAGTCGAGCTGGAAGAGCGTCGGCGACAGCGAGGGCGGCATCGATACGATGCCGGAATAGGTCGCGAGCCCAAGTGGGATGCCGATGATGGAGACTGCGAGCACGCCGATGACAATACCGCCCACGACGCGGCGAGCGGTCAGCGCCACGATCAGCACGAAGCCGACTAGGCAGAGAATTGCCGACCATTGCGTCAGGTCGCCGAGTGTCACCAGCGTGGCCGGGCTCGCGACCACGATCTTGGCCTGCTCGAGCGCAATGATGCCGAGGAAGAGCCCGACGCCGGCGGAGATCGCAAGCTTCAAATTCTTCGGGATCGCGTTAACGATGTATTCGCGGACCCGGAACACCGACAGCACGAAGAACAACACGCCGGAGCAGAACACGGCGGCCAGCGCCTGCTGCCATGAATATTTATAGGTTAGTACGACTGTAAATGCGAAAAACGCGTTAAGCCCCATGCCGGGCGCGAGCGCGATCGGATAGTTGGCGTAGAACGCCATGACCAACGTGGACACCGCCGCTGCAAGGCAGGTCGCGACGAACACCGCGCCCTTGTCCATGCCCGCATTTCCGAGAATAGTTGGGTTGACGAAAACGATGTAAACCATCGTCAAGAACGTGGTCAGGCCGGCAATGAACTCGGTTCGCGCATTGGTATTGTGCTCGGAAAGCCCAAATGTGCGTTCAAGAAGCGATCGGCTCTCAGGCATGGCGTTCCTCATCCGGTCGATCGCATCCAGGATAGCGGGCCGCGTCGAATCAATCCTGCACGAGCTGGCCTTGTCCACCGCACCGTCAAGCCCAACGCACCCACACGTCGAGCCCGCACGACGCGCAATGAAGCATTGCGAATCCGCTTGCGGCGGTCTGTCGCGGAGCCTTTGGCCGCACCCGCGGCATGTCGGTCATGCCTTGGCAAACGATAGGCAGACGCTACTCTGAACAATTGACGGCGGAGCGTCTGATGGAATTCGACCCGGTACTCATCGCCCGACTTCAATTCGCTTTCACGATCGCGTTTCATATCATCTTCCCGACCTTTACGATCGGACTGTCTGCCTACATCGCTACGCTCATGGTGATGGCGATGGTGACTGGGCGTGAGCGCCTCCAGCGCCTGGCCCAATTCTGGACTCGTATTTTCGCAATCTCGTTCGCGATGGGCGTCGTTTCGGGCGTCGTGCTCGCCTATCAGTTCGGCACTAACTGGAGCCGGTTCTCGGCATTCGCTGGCAACGTGATCGGGCCTTTGATCGGCTACGAGGTCCTCACCGCATTCTTTCTGGAGGCGACCTTTCTCGGCATCATGCTATTCGGTTGGGGTCGGGTTCCCATGCGGTTGCAGGTGTTCTCGTCCATCATGGTTGCTCTTGGCACGGTGATCTCCACTTTCTGGATCATTGCCGCCAACAGCTGGATGCAGACGCCTGCCGGACACCAGATCGTCGACGGGATTGCGGTTCCGCTTGACTGGTGGGACATCATCTTCAACCCGAGTTTCCCTTATCGCTTCGCCCACATGTTGAACGCGGCCTATTTGACTTCCGCCTTCGTCGTGCTTGCGGTCGGGGCGCGCTATCTCTTGGCCGATCGGCATCCCGAGCAGGCGCGCACCATGATGCGAATGGCGATCGGGCTGCTCGCCGTCCTGGCGCCGTTGCAGGTTCTGCTTGGCGACCTGCACGGGCTCAACACCCTCAAGCATCAGCCGATCAAGATCGCCGCCATGGAGGCGCATTGGGATACGTTCGGCCCGGGCAATTTCCACGTTTTCGCCTGGCCTGATGAAGAAGCCGAAGAGAACCACTTCGCGATCTCGATCCCGCAGGGCGCATCGCTGATCCTCACCCATCGCCTGAACGGACAGTTTCTCGGCCTCAAGGAGGTGCCACCACAGGAACGCCCGCCGGTGAAGACCGCGTTCTTTGCCTTCCGCGTCATGCTGGCGGCCGGCTTCTTCATGGTAGCGGCAGCGCTGGTCGGGGCCTGGCTGATGTGGCGCGGCGTCCTGTTTGAGACACGCTGGTATCTGCGGATCGTGGCGAACACCTGGTGGATCGGTTTTGTGGCGGTCATTGCCGGCTGGATCGTGACCGAAACCGGACGCCAGCCATGGATCGTTCATCGCATCATGCGGACTGCGGATGCCATATCGCCTGTTACGGCCTCGACCGTGGCGACATCGCTCGCGCTGTTCGTCGTAATCTACGGAATTGTATTCGCTGCCGGCATCTACTACATCAATCGTCTGATCAATAAGGGCCCGCAGAGTCGCGCGCTCGAGTCGCCCGCCGGCTTGCCGACTCGGCCGTTATCGGCCGCGCACGATGCCGGCCGCGAGGCGCTCGCAAGCCGCGGTTAGGTTTCACACAAGAGCGGCACGGAGCCGCCAATGCAGATCGATCTTCCGCTGGTCTGGGCCGCCATTGTGGGGTTGGCGGTCGCCATGTACGTCATCCTCGATGGGTTTGATCTCGGCATCGGCGTGCTGCTTGGCCTGACCGACAAGGCCAACGAGCGCGATCAGATGGTCAACGCGATCGCTCCGTTCTGGGATGGCAACGAAACGTGGCTGGTGCTCGGTGGGGGCGCGCTCTGGATAGCCTTTCCAGGCGCCTATGCGGTGATCATGCCCGCGCTCTACGTTCCGGTGATTGCGATGCTGCTCGCGCTGGTGTTCCGCGGCGTCGCTTTCGAATTCCGCGCCCTGGCGGAGTCGAGCAAACCCTTCTGGGATTCTGCGATGATCGGCGGCTCCGCACTCGCCGCATTGTGTCAGGGCGCGATCCTCGGCGGGCTTATTCAAGGCATCAGAATCGAGAATGGCGCCTATGCGGGAGGCGCTTTCGACTGGGCCACACCGTTCACGGCACTGTGCGCGCTTGGCGTGCTCGCCGGCTATGCGCTGCTGGGAGCGACCTGGCTGGTGCTGAAAACGGAGGGTGCCATCGCGACGCGCGCCCGTGAGCAAGCCAAGATCCTGCTGCTCGTCGTCCTGGGGTTCATGGTCATAGTCAGCGCGTGGACACCGTTCGCATTCGAACGCATTTTTGAGCGTTGGTTCTCCCTACCGAACTTCTTCTATCTCTGGCCGGTACCGCTGGTGACCGCGCTTGTCGCCTTCATTGGCTGGCGCGCGCTCGAACGGGGGCGCGAGGTGATGCCGTTCCTCTCCGCGATCGCGCTCTTTCTGCTCGGCTATCTCGGACTCGTGATCTCGGTATTCCCCTATCTCGTGCCGCCCGACCTGACTATCTGGCAAGCGTCTGCTACGCCATCGACCCAGATGTTCATGCTGGTCGGCACACTTATGCTTCTGCCGATCATTCTCGGCTACGTCGTCTTCGTCTACTGGATCTTCCGCGGCAAGGTCCGCGAGGGCGACAGCTATCACTGAGGCGCACGCACCTAGAGCGGCCCTGCCCTAAGGCACCGATGCGGCGGGGCTGCCTACCGCCGGCTGCCCCTGTGGCCTGATCACTGCCCAGCCGATGCGCAAGAGCGGCAGCCTTCCCGGCACCGGCCGTTCGAACGCGCGTGGCGGCACTTCGGGCACGATATCGGGGAAGCGCGCCTTGAGCGCGGCCGGCGGTGCGCCGGACGTGTCCGTCGTCGGCCACACCAGGATCGCACCCTTCTTCTTGAGATCATCCATGCTCACCCATGATGAGCGCTCTGGCGTGGCGTCGAAGAAGAGCGAGGGCCGGCTCGGCGCACCAATGGCAACCAGGGCTGCGGTGCGCGGGTCGCCAGCGACGATCGGCAGCGGCGCGCCAAGGCGGCGCTGATAGCTTTCGTCAAAGAACTGCGCCATCGCGCGTGCGGGCTGGTTGATATTCAGCGCGATGCCCACCCACGGCAGCGCAAAAATGGCAAGCACGGTCATGGCTGGCGGAACCAGCACCAGGCCGAACCAGGCCGGAATGACCAGGCGCTGATGCGTCAGCTCGATGCCGTCACCCGCCGCCACCACGATCGCGAGCGCCGATAGGATCACAAGCGGCGCAATGCCGCCGATCGGCATGGACATACCAACCAGCACAGCCAGGCAACTCGACACCAGCATGGGCAGAATTGCGAAGAAATAAACGAACTGGCGCACGAACGTGTCGATCGGCCTGCGCACGATGACCGGCGACGGCTCACGCTCGCCCCAGGGCCAGCCGACCACCAGCGCCACCAGAACGGCGAGCCCGGCGTGGCTCCCCAGGATGAACACGCCCTGCTTGAGCCATGCGCTGAAGTTGGCAACCACCGATTCCGGCGCCCGCAGGCGGCCCCACACGTTGAGAACGCCGTCACCCGATTCCGCGAGCCACAACAGATGCGGAAACATGATCATCACGGCGACGATGCCGGCGAGCCACGGATCGGTCGAGCCCAGGCTCGCCCGCGCGCGCCGATTCACGAGCGTAAACAGCGATAGCAGGGTGACCAGAAGCAGGCCCGCATAGGTCGTGAGCAGCAGGAGGCCGATCTCGACCGCAAGCGCCACCCAGTAGCGACGCCGCCCCTCTCCAACTGCCCGCCAGTAGTGGAGCAGGATGACCGCCCACAGCGGCATGGTGAGAATGACCGGGCCGAACTCCGGCGTCGGCACCGTGAACGCCGACATGCCCGCCATCAGCAATACGGCGAGCGCAGCTTGTTGGGCGCCCACCATCGAGCGCCCGAGCTCGAACACCGCCCAATAGGTGATAACCACGCAGATCTGCGACAGCAGATAGACGCCGAACAGATGATGACCGCTCAGGATGTAGACAACATCCGCAAGCCAGAACGCCAGCGGCGGCCCAAGATAGGTGCCAAGCGGAAACTCATGCCCGATCGCGATCGTGGTCGCGAGGTCTCCGGGCGGCGCCCCATAGAACAGTGCAGGCACCAACGTCCACAGGAACGCCTGCAGGAGCACGGCCAGCCAAACCGCCAGCGCCGGGCGCGAGCGCAACAACTCGACCAGAATAGAGACGTAAAGCATCAGCCCCGCGCGGTTTCCAAGTACGCCCGGCCAAGATCCGGCTTCCCGCCAGGGCATCTTCAGGAAAATGTTGCACTGGTTTTCGGTCAGAACGTGTGATCATGCAAGGGGGAGAAGACCTTCCCGTGCAACTTGAGTGTGATCAGAACGGCAACGGGCTCGGCGGAACTTCTTCGTCGTCGGCGCTCGCCAATCGAATTGGCGCAAAACTGCGCCGGTGATGAATCGTCGGCCCGAGCCGCGTCAATGCATCGATATGTTCCGGCACGGCGTAACCCATGTGGCGCTCGAAGCCATAGCCCGGATGATCGAGCGCGAGCCGTGCCATCAGCCGATCACGGGTCACCTTGGCGACGATCGAAGCCGCCGCAATCGAGGCGACGATCGCGTCACCGCGGATCACGGCCTCACAGTCGCAGCCCGCATCGATGCGGTCACGTCCATCGACGAAGACCAGCTTCGGTCGCACCGGGAGCGCCATGACGGCGCGCGCAAGCGCCCACAGCGAGGCACGCAGTATGTTGTCGCGATCGATTCGCGCCGGTGGCGCCATTGCAACCGCGACCTCCGCACAGGCGCAGATCTTGGCATAGAGCTTCTCGCGCGTTTCGCGATCAAGCTTCTTGGAGTCGTCAAGCCCGCGCGGCACGCGCTGCGGGTCGAGGATGACGGCGGCGGCGACGACCGGGCCCGCTAGCGGGCCGCGACCGGCCTCGTCGCAGCCCGCGACCGGCCAGATACCGCGCTTGAGCGCCGAGCGCTCGCGGCGGAACGTCGGCCGGGGCTCCTCCTCCCCGAGCGGCAGGCGGACTGGGCGGGCGCTGGCGTTGCGACTCATGCCGCGATGGTGCGGAGTGCGCGGCGCAAGTCAATGCGGATGATATCTCGGGTCGAATCTCGCGTGAAAAGCGGGGAAAGCCCTCAATCGGGCAGCAGCAACCGGCCATCCGCGGAGAACGGGAAGTGCGGATTGTGCGCGACTTCCCAGAGATGGCCATCGGGATCCGCGAAATAGGCGGTATAGCCGCCCCAGAACACCATCCGTGCCGACCTGACCAGGGTCCCGCCCGCGGCCACGGCCTTAGCCAGTGCCACATCGACCTCCTTGGCCGAGGTGCAGTTCCAGGCAAGCGACGTTCCGCGGAAGTGGCCCGGCTCCGACGGCGCGATCTCGGCGTCCTTCACCAATTCTTCAACGTGCCACAGCGAGAGGATCACGCCGCCAGCCTCGAAGAACGCAACGCCGTCAGCGCTCCGCGACTTGCGGCGGAAGCCGAGCGCCTCGTAGAACGCCGTGCTGCGTGCAAGATCGCTAACGCCCAGCGTGACCAGGGACAGGCGCGCAACCGGCTCCGTCATCTTAGAACAGGCTCAGCTGCGCGCTGGCGCTGCGCGGCGGCGAAAAATGCTCGGTCGTCAGCTTCACGCGCGTCTTGTTGAGGCCAAGCTTCTCGCAAGCGGTTTCGAAGCGCCGCCCGATCATCCAGGCGATCGGCCCGGTCCCTGTCATGCGCTTGCCGAATTCGGAATCGTAATCCTTGCCGCCGCGCAGGTCGCGGATCAGGCTGAAGACATGACGGTAGCGGTCCGGAAAATTTGCCATCAACCACTCGCGGAACAGATCGCGCACCTCGATTGGCAGCCGGAGCAGTACATAACCAGCGCTCTGCACGCCCACCTCTGCCCCCGCTTCAAGGATGCGCTCGATCTCCGCATCATTGATGGCGGGAATAATGGGCGCCACCATGACCGATGTCGGCACGCCCGCCTGAGCAAGCTCACGCAGGGTATCGAGTCGCCGCGGTGGCGTGGCTGCGCGCGGTTCCATCACCCGCGCGAGCTTGGGATCGAGCGTCGTCACCGAAAGCGCGACCTTGACCAGATTGCGCTTCGCCATGCGCGCCAGAATGTCGAGGTCGCGCAGCACCAGGGCCGACTTGGTGACGATCCCGACCGGATGCCCAAAGCGATCGAGCACCTCGAGAAGGCGCCGCATGATCTGATGCTGCCGCTCGATCGGCTGATACGGATCGGTATTGGTGCCGATCGCGATCATGCGCGGCGAATAGCTCGGGTCGGACAATTCGCGCTCGAGCAGGCGCGGCGCGTCCGGCTTGGCATAAAGCTTCGATTCGAAGTCAAGGCCGGGCGACAGGCCGAGATAAGCGTGGGTGGGACGGGCATAGCAATAGACGCAGCCGTGCTCGCAGCCGCGATAGGGATTGATCGAGCGGTCGAACGAGATATCCGGCGAGTCGTTGCGGGTAATGATGCGCCGCGCGGCCTCGATCGCGACCGTGGTCTTGAACGGCGGCAGGTCCTCGAGATTGCGCCAGCCGTCGTCGAAGACAACCCGCTCGAGCTTCTCATAACGCCCGGAGGCATTTGATTGCGCGCCGCGACCGCGCCTGCGGTCGGCATCAACGGCGACCTCGGAGTCGGGGGGCGGGCCGAGGTCGACCGCGGCTGGCGGGACTTGTGCCGATCCCGGCGGGCCGCGGCGCGCAAAGCCGCCTGCCGGTTGAGGGGGGGCTGCCGGCGGGCGTCTGAGTACTGAAGACGAACGAGCCATGGCCATTTCCGTAGCTGAAAACTAAGAACAAAACAAGAACAATCCGCCCGCTCCGTTGCTCCGCCGCATGTCGTAGGGCGAGGCGCAGCCGCCCCATGATATGGTGGCCGCGCCCATGGATCCGGGAGGGGCGCTGCGTGATCAGCGTGGTGATCGGCACGCATGATTCGGAGGTAATGCTGGTGCCGACGCTGGCGGCACTGGTTCCTGGCGCTGTGGCCGGCATCGTGCGCGAGGTCATTGTGGCCGACGGCGGCTCAATGGACGAGACCGAGAAGGTCGCAGATGTGGCCGGCTGCCGCTTCATGGCGTCAGCAGAGCCGCTGGGAGCAAGGCTTTCCGCGGCCGCCGCTACGGCGCGCGCTGATTGGCTCCTGTTCCTCCAACCCGGCAGCGTGCTTGGGTCCAGCTGGATCGACGAGGTCCAACGCTTCATGCACAAGACCGCGCGCGATGGATCGCCTGCGCGCGCAGCGGTATTCCGGCCGCGGCATAGCGGGTCGCGGATGAGCGCGGCGCTGAACCAGCTGGCCTCAGCCCTTGGCGCGCGGCCACGTCCCGACCAGGGCTTGCTGATCGCGAAGCCGCATTATGACGCCATCGGCCGCCACCATGCCGACCGGACTGACCCCGAAGTCGATCTCCTGCGCCGCGTCGGCCGGCGACGGATCGAGATCCTGCGCAGCCGCGCCGGAATGCTGGGCGACTGAGCCGCAAGCATGCTATGAGGCGGGAACACGATCAAAGTGATGAAAGCGAAGGGCCTCGATCCCGCGAGTTGACGAGAGCGCCCACAAACTAGCCAATGTGTCACATCAGGAGGAAACCCATGACGAGAGCCGTAATGGCTGCGACGACTGCCATATTGCTGGCCCTCGGCGTGTCTGCCGAAGCTGCCGAGATTAGAGTCTTGAGCTCGAACGCGCTGAAATCAGCGCTCGAAGAGCTTGTTCCGCAATTCGAGAAGGCGAGCGGACACAAAGTCATGATCGTCTGGGGTGCGGCGGTCCCGCTGCGGGGGCAGATCGAGAAGGGTGAGGTCTTCGACGCAACCATCCTCAACACGCCCGGCATCGATGCGCTGATCACGCAAGGCAAGCTCGACAGCGCCACACGGACTCCGCTCGCACGCTCAAGCGTCGGCGTCGCGGTCCGTAAAGGCGCTCCCAAGCCGGAC
>Ga0081455_10005115_pt1 | contig 14462 bp, 10 predicted proteins | sample TabmetS3T2R1_FD_70207 | JGI IMG/M metagenome (GOLD analysis project Ga0081455, IMG submission 70207) | Tabebuia heterophylla rhizosphere microbial communities from the University of Puerto Rico - S3T2R1 | ecosystem: Host-associated > Plants > Roots > Rhizosphere ... | reverse complement strand
CGTGTTCACTTCAAAGGTCCAGTCTTCGGGTTGAGAATCCACAAACAGATTGACCCGCCAGGCCCCCGCACAATTGATCAGGATATCCACCCGGCCAAAGCGCTGCACAGCCTGCTGCACCACTGCCTGCGCCTGCCCATAGTTGGTCACGTCGAGTGGCACGCCCAGAGCCTCAACCCCGCATGCCGTCGCCGCGGCCGCGGTGGCGGCCGCGGTTTCCTGGCGCACGTCTGTTGCGACCAGGCGCGCACCCTCGCCAGCCAGGCTGAGGGCAATAGCTTGTCCAATCCCTGAACCAGCTCCGGTCACCAGCGCAATTTTGTCTCGCAGTCCAAGCTCCACAGAGGTTCCCCGTCAATATAGGGTAACGTTTGCTGGGCAACTCTAACACAAAGCCTTCGCAGCCGCAGCCAAAAATGGAGAGGGTTGCATCATATATGATATTGTAGGATTATGGCCGGTAGATATGCGCACCACAGAACCATGACAAGAACAGGTGGGGAGGTACACCCTCGATGCCTCGAAGCTGGGTTCTCGGTTTTACGCTGTACGTGGCGTTCTTCGCCCTCACCATCGGCCTGAGGGGGAGAGAGCTGGCCCAACCATACACGGATTTTACATGGAACACCGCGCACTCACAGCTCATTGTCGACAACTGGCTGGAGAACGGCTTCTGGAACGAACGCGGCATCAGTTTCTTAAATCCTCCTTCCATCGAGTTTCCATCGCTACTTTCCAGGCAACCTTACGTCTCCTTTCCCTGTGGAGCGCAATTGCCCCCCTTTGTACTGGTGAAAGCCCTGGGAGGAGACGTCACCCCCAGTTTCTTTCATAGCTGGGGGCTGGTATGGCATGGCGTCATCGGATGGCTTTTGATCTGTGGCCTTTTACTCTTTAGCGCCAAGGAGAAAGAACCCGAGTGCACTCTTGGCGCTTTTCTCCCGGGGTATTTCTGGTTAGGAACACGTGGTCCCCTGATATTTTTCCCGACCTTGTGGTTTGCGGACCACGCAGTGCTTCTGCCTTTTGTGCTGGTGGGACTTGCCGAGGTGATTGTGGCGCATGCTCTCCTGCAAGAGCGTCACAGGCAATGGATCACCTGGAGCCTGCCTGTGCTGATTTTCTGGGGCACGTATACCGATTGGTTATTTGTGCCCCTCTGTGCGGTGATCCTCGTGTATAGACTGCTCCGCCACCGCGATGCTAGGGCTGTCTTCCCCGCCTTTGTGTGGCAAATCGCCCTGCCGGCCGCTCTTGCGATCACACTCTTCTTGCTCCAGTTGTTTTGGGTACTGGGCCCACACTTTGTCTCGGCGTTGCTGGAGAGGTTCCTCGCCCGATCCATGGATACAGCCGGAGCCTTTGAGAGGCATGCGCCCCTGCTCTGGTACGTTTACGGCCATTTCGTGGAGGCTATGGGAGGGCTGACCATCGCTTTGACGGTGCTGGCGCTGCTGCTGCTCTGCGCCAGACCCAGAACGATTCCCAGCCCGTTAAAAGATTTCCTTATGCTCTTGTCTGTGCCGTCTATCCTACTTCTCCTGATTCTTCGACAGCATTCGGCAGTACACCAGTTCACCATCGTCAAATTCATGATCCCAGTATGTATTTTGCTGGGAGGCATCCTGCCTCGGGCGCTTGTCTTTCCACATAAGCAAAGGGTTTTTGCTATGCTATGTATCGTCTTTCTGCTGTATGAGGGGCGGCAGTACTGGCTCTCGGTAGACCCTCCCGTGGATCGGCAGGCGCTGGAGTGGGAAGAAGCTGTGCGGAGACGTTTTGGGTACGATGATGTGCTTTTCACACCAGAGCCCAGCTTTGAAATTCCCGAACAACCTCCTGGGCAACTCGCCCGCAGTCGCAAGAGGATATACGGATTTGAGGCTGAACGCGTGGCCCAACTACGGATGACCATACCCGAGGCCCGTATGTTCTTGATTGGCACGGCAGGCGCCATCGACGCGTACTGCCCTGAGAAACACACCTTGAGTTCCTCGCTCTATTATTGCCGTCTCTGAAGGGCGCGCTAGAGGTCTGCGAGGAGCAGAGGAGACACGTATGCCGGCACAGAGCCGTTATCCGCGGCCATGGGCGTGGCCGGGCAACGCCAACATTGCTATGTCGATTGGGCTCGCCTTCGAGGCATTTCAGTATCACAGCCAGTACAGCCATGCTGCGGAGAAGGGAAAAGTCGATCTGTTCTCGCTTTCCTATGCGGACTATGGCTGGAAATCGGGCGTGTGGCGCCTGCTCGACCTGCTCGATGAGGTTGGCCTCAAGGCCAGTATGTCGACCAATGGCCTGGCCGCTGAGCGCCATCCTGACGCCGTGCGCACAGCCGCCGCCGCCGGCCACGAAATTGTCGGCCATGGCTGGGTCAACGATATTCTCATGCAGGACGATGATCCTGAGGGAGAAGTGGCCGAGATTCGCCGCTGCACCCACGCCTTGACCGAGGCCGCGGGCGTGCGCCCGGTCGGCTGGACTAGTCCCGGCAGTAGAGGATCGAAGAATACGCTGGCCTTCCTACGCGCCGCCGGCTATCTCTGGAACGGCGACGATGCCAGCGACGATCTGCCGTTTATGCGCGACACTGAGCACGGCCCGATGGTCGTGATGCCACGCGTCAACATCCCGCAAAATGATCTCATCATGTGGATGCGGCCTCACAATCCGCCGAGCATCATGCTCGACGGGTTCAAGGAAACATTCGATCAGTTGTATGCCGAGGGCCAGGCCGGCAGTCCGAAGTGGATCGAGATGACGCTCCACTGTCACATGGCGGGACGGCCAACGCTCGTCCCCACGATCCGCCAATGCATCGCATACGCGCAGCGGCATGAGGGCGTCTGGTATGCCCGCAAGCGCGACATTGCGGAATGGGCGCTGGAGCGCGAAGGGAAATAGCAGAGGACTGGGGAAAGGACCTTATGCGTCACCGATCATTCTTGACCAATTTTGCCCGTGAGAACCTGCAGACGCTCAATTTACGTCGCTTCTTCGGGGATTATCGGACATTTGCTTTCGACCCCGAGTATTTTCACTTAGGCATTGGAGAAATTGCCAACATTACGGACGACGCCACATGGCAGCGCATCCTGCAAGACTTCGATAGTGATCCACGCGTGGTCTCACGTGCCACCATGTATTCGGGGACGCGTGGTGAGCACGAGGCCAATCAGGCCATGGCCGTACATGTCGGCAGTCTGCTTGGGCGTCCAGAGCTGGACGAGCAGCACGTGGTGCCATTTGACGGCGGACATAATGCTGTCAACGGTGTCATCCGCGCTTGTGTAGCCCCGCTCGGTTCCCCACAGGACGAGCGCCAGTACGTCCTTCTCCCCACCCCGTGCTATCCCTATTTTTCGACGATCATTAACGCCCATTGCGGCGTCATTGCCTATACAGCCTATTCCGCTGAGGAGATGGTGCGCGGTATTGAAACCCTGATCAATCCCCGGGTTGGCGTGGTGCTACTCAATACCCCGCACAATCCTACTGGCTATGCCCTGACGCCTGAGCAAGTGGTGCGCATCAATCGGGCTGTCGAGCCTTACGACTGTGTGCTGGCCATGGATATAGTGTACGCTCTCAACGCCCTCGACTCGCAGGCTATGCGCACGCTGGGCGATCTTGATCCGGAGCGCACAATCTACATCGACAGCTTTTCGAAAAAATTTGGTCTACCGGGCTTCCGCCTGGGTTTCGCCATCTGTACGAATGCAGAGCTGATCGAGGCTCTGCGCATGATCAAGGCGGCCGAATCAGTCTCCACCAGCAACGTCAAATTGCTGCTTGCCGCCCATCTGTTGCAGCACCACACAGCCCTGGCTGAGACCACGGCGGCTACGATTCGTCAGCGCTATACAACGTTCCGCGCAGTGCTCAGTGGCATTGAAGAGTATGGTGTCGAGATCCCACCGCCGACCAGCAATGCCAACACGTTTTACTTGCCCCTGTTCCTCGACCGTTTACTCGAACGCACTGGTCTGCAGGCTGATGAGTTTGGCGCGCTGTGCCACGAGCGCTACCAGCTGGAAGTGGTCCCAGGCACCCGTATGTATCCCCCGGCGGGCTTGTCGCAAGGCGCGATCACGCTGGCCGATGGAACAGCCCGCATCAGCACGCCAGGGCCAGTGGTCTACGCCCCCGACTTTGCCGCAACGCAGCGGCCATTCGTGCGCGTGTCGTTCGGCATCGAACATCGCGTCACTGAGGCTGCAGCGCGCTTACGTCAGGCCTGCGCCGAAACCTTCGCCATGTGAAAGGCGTGCACATGACGTTTAACCTATCTTACGGGTCAATTCTGGCCGATGCGTAGCCGCTGAGCACCTCTTCACCGTTTTGATTCACCATGGAGAGTTGCAGGTCGACAAAATGCTTGCCGCCGTCCTCGCGAATGGCTTCCACTGTGGCTTTGGCCGTGAGCGAATCCCCTGGCCATACCTGCTTGGTGAAACGCACACCGAATTTGGTGAGGCGCCCATCCCCCACATAGTTCGTCAGCATCGTCCCGGTCAGCCCCATGGTGAGCATGCCATGGGCGAACACGGAGGGATAGCCGGCAACCTTGGTCGTGTAGACCTCGTCCGTATGGATGGGATTATAGTCCCCAGAAGCGCCAGCATATTGCACGATCTGCGTCCTGGTCAGGTTGTCCACGACTTGTTCCGAGTGGGTATCGCCCACCTTGAGCTGCTTCGCCGATAATGCCATGCGTGCCTCCTAACTCTGCTCGACGGGCCGTTCCGTACGGACGCCGACACCACGCGCCGTGACCACCAGCTCACCGTGTTGATCTCGGTACTCGGTGATGGACTCCGTGAAGATCAATTTGCCTGAACGCCGTCCCTGTCTTTCCCAGGTCTTCCCCGGTCGTGAGGTCGCCGTCAAGACATCGCCAGGCTTGGGATGGCGATGATATTCGTAGTGTTGCTCCGCATGCAGGCCCGTCCCGCCGCCCCCACTGCTCTGTTGTACCCCAGTTGGTTCTTTGCCTGAGCCAAACCAGGGCTCCCCAATTGCGGGCCGCAGACGATAGTCAGGATCGAATTGTGCGCTCGCCTGCACAAACGTTGGCGGGGCGATGATCGACCCAACTTCCGTGGTCTTGGCGTAAGCCTCGTCATAGTAAATCTTGTTGGCATCGCCAACCGCACGGGCAAACATCATAATGTGGCCGGCCTCGACGGGAAATGTCTCGATAGCCATGATAATCTCTTCCCCTCAGACATGGGTAATCTCATCTCAAACGCCTACAGTTTCTCCGAAGAGCGGCCCGGAATCAACTCTAGACTCCTGCCAGGAGGGTCTCCCAGGCCGCCTTTACTACCCCTCCACCTTCGCCAGGGCCGCCTCCGTCTGGGGTAGCCAGAATGTCATGTCCATGGCCCGGTACAGGGTGGTGGCAGTAGACAACGTGCGGTGCGCCTGCTCCCGCTGACCCGCCGCGGTATACAGCGTGCCGAGTCCGCGATGGCAGTGGGCCACGAGCGGGCGCATGCCGAGTTTGTCGGCCAGGACCAGGGCCTCCTGGTAGGAGGCTGCGGCCCGATCGACCGCCGGAGGATCGCGCCGGGCAGCGATTTCACCGAGGAGCCGCAGCGCATACGCCTGGTTGCCCAGCTCCTGGTGCGTACGGGTGAGAGCCAGCATCCGCTCGGCTAGGGCGTGCGCCTCCTCCAGGTGACCGGCCAGCAGATGCGCTTCTGTCAGTGGGAGGAGACAGAGCGCCTGAAAGCCTACCATTGCCACAGCAGTGGTCTGTTCCATGGCCTGCGTGAGCAACGCCACGGCGTCGGCAAGGCGCCCAGCCAGGGTATATGCCGCCCCCAGCGCTGCAGCCATTCTGGGGAAAAAGATTGACAGGTTCGCTTCCTGGCAGATGTCCATGGCCCGTTCGAGCCGGGTGAGGGCCCGGCGCAAGTCCCCCTGGTAGAAGGAGAGCAGCCCGGCCCCGTAATAGGCCCACATGAGGCTGCTGGGATGCGCCACCGTCTCAGCAATCTGCAGCCCTTCTTCCCCAAGCACATTGCCCTCAGCGAACCGGCCCAGTTCGGCATGGCAGGCGGCGAGAAAGGCCCGGGATTGCACCGAGGGCAGAATGGCTTGCCCGAAACGTTCATGGCGTTGTGCACCAGAGAGGGACATAGCGGTCTGCCCGAGGCAGTCGATGGCCCGCAGATAGTCCCCCTGGGCCCAGTAGGTAGCGCCAAGGAATTGGTTCGCCAGCGCCTGCAGGACGACGTCCTCGTCAGCCGTAGCAAGTGTAAGGGCACGCTGGGCGGCGGCAATGGACTGGTCATACACCCCCTGGTTGCGAAAATGGGCTGACAGAAAGCCAGCGATCTGTCCCAGCCGATGATGGTCATCTAGAGCCACTGCCAGGGTTTCGGCCTGGCGCAGGTATGCCACAATATGTTCGGAGTCACCAGATGGAAAGAGCGCCGAGCGCAGGGCGAGCCGAAGATCGATAGCCTGCTCGCGCGTGTCGCGCGTCTCCGGCAGATGCGCCAGGGCACTGAGCGCCTGCTCGAAGTACCCCGCGGCATCGCTGTGGGCCGACCGTGCCAGAGCCTTCTCCCCCGCCTGCCGGCAGTATGCCAGGGCCTTGGCCCAGACCTCCCCACGCAGGGCATGATGGGCCAGGCGCTCGGACTGCTCAGCCAGCCGGTTACCCACGAGCGCCTCGAGGGCCTCGACGATCCGGGCATGGAGCCCGCGTCGGCGCTCCTGGAGGACACTCCCATAGGCCACCTCGTGGGTGAGGGCATGCTTGAACGTGTACTCACTCTCGGGGAACAGGCGTGTCTCGTAGAGGAACTCCGCAGTCTGGACCTGGGCGAGGCTGCGGTGCAGGCTCTCCGAGGGCATCTCGACAATGGCTTGCAACAGGGGCAAGGGCACTTCATGACCAATTACGGCTGCGGTCTGGAGGAGGCGCTTGGCCTCGGGTGGCAGCCGGTCAATGCGTGCGGCAAGCACAGCCTGCACCGTCGCTGGGACCTGAATGGTTGGAAGCGCCTGCACCAGGCGATAGGAGCCCGGCTCGCCTACCAACACCCCGGTCTCTACCAGCGTGCGCACACTCTCCTCCAGGAAGAAGGGATTGCCCTGCGTGCGCGCCAGCAGGAGCGGCGTGAGCGGTCTCAGGCTGGGGTCGTCGCCGAGCAGCGCTTGCAAGACTTCCTCGGCGCTTGCTGGCTCCAACGGGTCGAGGCGCAGTTGCGTGTAATATGTCTTACTGCCCCAACTGTGCTGGTACTCCGGACGATAGTTGACCAGGAGCAGGAGCCGGGTGGTCGGCAGGCCCTCGACCAGGCTATTGAGTAGGGCCTGGGTCTCGGAGTCGATCCAGTGCAGATCCTCGAAGACTAGGAGCAGCGGTTGCTCCTGGCTCTCACGCAGGAGTACGCGCTTGAGGGCATCGAGCGTGCGCTGGCGCCGCTGCGGCGGATCGAGCGTGAGAAACGGGCTGTCCTCCGGCAGGGCATCGAGGAGGGCAAGCAATGCCGGGATCACCTCCTGGAGGGCAGCGTCCAGGGTCAACACCTGCCCGGTCAGCTTGGCCCGGATGGTGCGTGTGTCATCGCGGTCTTCGATATGACTGTAGCGCCGCAGCAGGTCAATGACGGGGAAGTAGGGTGTTGCCTTGCCGTAAGACACCGAGGCACTCTCGAGCACTAACCACCCCTGCGTGTGGTATGCGTGCAGGAACTCGTAGACCAGGCGTGATTTTCCCACGCCGGCCTCCCCGACCACCGCCACGACCTGGCCGTGCCCGGTCCCGGCGCGCTCCAGCGCCTGCTGCAGGGCGGCCAGTTCCGTCTGCCGCCCAACGAAGCGCGTGAGCCCCAGTGCCGCTATGGCCTGTAAGCGCCGGCGGACCGTACTGGCTCCGACTAGCTCAAAGACCTCCACCGGGTCGACCAGCCCTTTGACGGGAAACTGCCCCAGGGCGTTGACGTGCACAAGTCCCTCAACCATGCGGAGAGTCGCTGCGGTCAGCCGGATACTCCCCGGGGTAGCGAGCTGCTCCATGCGCGCGGCCAGGTGCGTGGTCTGGCCCACCGCTGAGTAGTCCATGTGCAGATCGTTGCCGATGGTGCGCACCACCACGTCGCCGGAATTGAGGCCGACGCGCAGCTGTACCTCCAGGCCCTGGGTGTGGCGCACTGCCTCCGCATAGCGCCGCAGTTCGGCCTGCATCGCCAGGGCCGCGTAGCCGGCCCGCAGCGCGTGGTCCTCGTGGGCAATGGGGGCGCCAAACAGAGCCATGATGCCATCGCCCAGCACCTGGTTCACCGTGCCTTCAAAGCGGTGCACGGCGTCCATCATGTGCTGCAGGGCTGGATCGAGGAGGTGTTGGGCGGCTTCCGGATCAAGGTCGCGGATCAGCTCCGTAGAACCTTTGAGGTCGGCAAACAGCACCGTCACCTGTTTGCGCTCGCCTTCCAGGGCACTGCGGGAGGTCAGGATTTTCTCGGCGAGATAGGGGGGCGTATAGGCCAGAGGCGCACGGTCTGGCGGACTGGCCGGTGACACGTCCACCAGGGGCGTGGTACCCATGTCGTCGACCCAGACGAGGCCGCGTCCTGCCTCGTCGTGCACTTGCGGGTGAGCAAAGAAGAGCTCGTCCTTGAGATCGCTGAGGGCGTCCTCATCCAGCTGAAACTGCCGCTGGAGGGTCCGGTAGGTCACGCGCCCACGCCGCTGGAGCATGTCGAGGGCCTGGTCCAGGATCTCTTCAAAAGTCATCCCCACCCCTCCATGGGTCCATGGTATTGGGTTTCAATCTCTTCTTCAGCAGGGCCACACTGCTAACTCTTCCATGCCTTGGAGGAATTGCCATGAGGAGTATAGCAGTTTCACTCCCTGCTTCAGCATTGAGCGGTGCACTTTATGCGGAGCCCTGGACTGATACCTCCATCTCGCAGTCATTCATGCCTGCTCATCGTGTTCTAACACCTGCTGCACCACTATACGTAACTCCTCGACCATATCCCACACACGCTCGCTACCCGCAGCTCTCCGTATACGCCCAAACAGGTGCTCCAAGGTACGCTCCTCACGCTCTTCCAGTGGCGGCATCCCTCCCGCCTGTGGCTGCCCCGGGTCGAGGCGGATCACATGGCGCTGGGCATGCGTGCGCCGTGCAATCAATCGATGATGCCAGCGGGCGCGGCCGAGCGCGACATAGGGGAGATTGCGATTCGTTGTGGGGCCGCACTGCACACACTTCCCACTCAGTCCCAGGACATCCATGCCCGGAAGCGTCAGGAGGCGAAAATTGCTCGACCACTCTGCCGCATACCAGCCCATCGCCCCGCCTACAGTCGCGCCAAGAACGGTACCGAGCAGCACGGATGCTCCCCCTACTGATGCATCGACGATACCACCGACCGTGGCGCCACTCGCCGCGCCGAGCATCGCGAGCCGCCACTTCGTCTGCCCGAAGAGCCGCCACGTTTCCTGGGCAAACAGATCGCCTTCCACCACACTATTGACAAGCGCTGCCGCCGCATCCTCACGCTGGATCTGATAATGTTGATAAATCCCCTGCACCTGATCCCGACTTGTACGCTCAAGGTCCCGCAGCTTCTGTTTGTACTCCTCCTCAAGCACGTCATAATAGGCCTTCGCATCAGCCTGAGGCGGGATCGTCTTCGCCACCGTGAGCGTCATCATCTCGATTAACATACGTGCAATGGCGTCTGCAGCGCGGTGGCGTTGCCGTGTGCGTTCGTTGACTAAGTCCGCTACCGCCACCTCCATCGGCTGTCGCCAGTCTTCACGCAATTGGCCGAAGGCTCGGAGCAGCTCGAGGCGTTTCTCAAACTCCGCCGTCATCGCGTTGAAGACCCGCACGATCTTGAAATATTGCCCGAGCGCCGCTTCCCATTGCTCAATGTAGCGTTCCTGGCCAATCGGGTTGATCAAAGCCATACTGGAGCGACCGGTCCAGCGCAGAATCTCCATCTCTGGCTCGTACTCGCTCCCAAACGGCACCGAGCCATCGACCACATACAGGATCCCGCCGCCAGCTATAATCGGTTGCAGCAGCCTGCACTCCGCGTCATATAGGCTGCTGCCAGCATGCTGCTCGACAAAGCGTTGCACGAGGGTTGGATGATCGACGACCGAGGTCTCATGCTGCTGTAACCAACGTAACACGTCGCGCGGTCGCTGAAACCCTGGCGTATCGACGAGGGTGTACAACACGCGGCCATCAACCCGCATCGGAAAGCCACGGCTGTGCATCGTTGTCCCCGGGTCTGGCGCAATCTCGACGCGGTCGTCCTGAGCCAGCGTGGAAACGATGCTGCTTTTGCCCTTGTTCGGATGTCCGACCACGACAAACACGGGCGCACTCATCGTGCCTCTCCTCCTGGATGTGGATGCGCGACCAGCGGTGGTAACGACTGCACACGCAGCCAAGGGTCACCCACGGTGGCGAGCTTGCGCTGCCAGATATCGCACTGCTGCTCATAGACATGTGAAGCGAGCGTCTGGGAGGACATGGCTATGGGCAGCACGACGATGCGCTCGCCTTCCCCGATGGCGCGTCGCAGCGCGCCCAGGAAATCGACAACTTCTAACATGGGTGGCTCCCAGGCTTTGACGAGCATCAGGAGCACACGCGGCGTGCTGGATCGAGCGCGGAGCGCCTCGGCAGCAGCATGCAGGACCCGTTGGTCATCCTCGGGTGTCGTGGCCCCCCCCGCAGTCCATATCGACGTCACCTGGACGTCCAGGTGCTGCAGGATATGCTGCCGGACGTCGCTGTCACGCACAGGCACATTCGCCCATGTGATCACCACGGCCTGCGAGGAGCCGATGCTGTTGTCCAGGAGCACGGGTGCGCCAGGCATGGCTCTATCATCGGGGACTGGTGTGAGGCGCTCATATGTGGAGGGGGGCATGGCGTCTGCTGCTGCGGTTTCGACGATGGGGCTATTCAGGCGATCAAGCACCTCGGCAGCCCCAGGCGTATGCACCAGACACCAGCGCAGGGCCACGTGCTGCCGCCACAGGCATATCGTCAGTACAAGCAGACGTGGCACCACGCCGTATGTGATCATGGCGGCGAGTACAAACGGCCACCAGCGCCCGAGTGCCTCTGCCTGCACATCTGGGGGTACCACACGATGATACGCGCGGAAATACCGTGTGTTCCTGATGGTGTCGAGATCGATCGTCGCTTGGGGGGCCAGGTGTGTCCACGGCAGTGCCAGGCTATTGGTGATCGCCGCCATCGTCTGCGGCTCGATATCCAGCGTCGTGCTCCATACAAACGCCATATCCGTGGTCGACAGGCGGAACACAAACCAGGCAATCGCACTGAGCATAAAGGCGAGGGCGAACAACTGCGACCACGTGAGCAGGCTCCAGCGATGCACCCGACCATATAGGCGGTAATGGGCCCTACTCCACCCCAGCATTAGTTGCATCGCCTCACGATACTGCTGCGGGAGGAGACGCTGGATCAGCGCCATCAGCGCCGCGAACCACAGCGACAGTGACGGCTGCAGTCCTGGCCGGCCGAGAAGCAGCGGGATGAGCTTGCCCAACACGGCCCGCATGCCAAGGAACACCAGGGACACGAGCGGCAGCAGCACAAAGACTGAGAGCACCGGCAGGACATTAATCGGTTGTGTGCCATCGTAATAGAACACGAGCGCAGCGGTGCCGTTGCCGGCCAGCAGCCCAGCCAGCAGCACGAGGAGTGACAGCACACGCCGGGCGTGGGCCACCTGTTGCGCGAGCGTGCGCGTATCATGGCGAGCCACGTGCTGCAACCAGGCGTTGAGCTGTGCGATCGGCTTGCCGCGCAGCGCGACCAGTGATTGGCCAATGGCGCGATCACGCTGCCGCAACACCGTGCTATCACACGCGGCATCGGCCCTGAGTTGTAAGACAAAGGTGATCAGTTGTTGAAACACAGTCCAACCTACGCTGAGGTGCAGACCCCATCGCCACGCACCAGGGCTGAGCCTCGGGGGCGCTGGCGTGTGCACCCAGAGCCTGTGCGAGAGGTTCTGCTGTCAGGCACGTGACGCCGCAGCACATCTTGAATCATACCAGGAGCTTGAAGATTGTCCAGGCAGAGCCTGGCGTGGAACTGGTTGCGAGTTTGTCGTAGGGCAGACACTGCTCGCATAGGCCAGGGTCTATGGCAACAGCAGCATACGAAGGCAGTGCGGTCAGAAAAATGCGAGGTATCACGTCGCAGAACATGAGATGGGAAGGCGTCTGCTCGCGCGGCGCTCAACAGCCGCCGTAGCGCACGAGGTGGACACGTGGTAGGAGCACGATCACGGCCAACTTTTCTAAAAGCTCCAACGGTGACAGCTTGATACCGGTGGTGCCGTCGGAGCATGGTCGGGGGACCATATACACGAGGTCTCCATGGTCGTCCGCCGTCCGCCGCTCAAGCGCTCCGGCCCCTCTCCCTGGGTACCGCATCACACGCTCTAACTGAGCACGCCGATGCGCTGGAATATCGATGTTGACATGCAAGGACAAGCCGTTGACACTAGGGCGTGTTTGCAAACTATAACCACAACAAGGTCGCAGCGATAAGCCACAGAGCATGATAGTTCACAGCGCACTTCTCATAACGGGTTGCAAGACGCTGGTGGTGTTTCAGCCGATTGATCAGCCGCTCTACCCGCTCACGCAGGCGGTAGATGGTCCGCTCAAAGGGGCCGGTCCGATGTGCATTCTGCTTGCGCGGGATAGTGATACGGAGACCGTGGCGTCATAGGCCCGCCCATAGATGGGCACGGCACGCCGCCCCACAATCAGCGAGACGACCAGCAGGGGCTGCGGCCCTGCGATGGTCCAGTCGAGGGCCAGCCGGACGGGACCATGCGCCGGGAGTTGGACAAGTGCTTGCAGGAGGACGGCCTCCGCCAAGTGCCGGGGCTCCAGCCGTTCGTTGTGGAGCAGCCGCGACCAGCGCTTGGTCGCCGCCTCCTGCTTCCCAAAGCTGCGGGCCAGTTGGGCTTGACAGCCGGTTTGCTGGTCAAGAATGGCTGGCACAAAATCCCGGATGGCTTGGCGTTGATGGCCATGGGCCCAGGGCAACATATCCACAATATAATCATCGAGACGAGTAGTCGCAGAGTCGAGAGATCGCATACCTCAAGACTCGCATAGAGGCGGATGCCTTGGCTACTCGTCGCTTTATAAAATGTGTCCAGACTTCAGATTTTAGGGAGAATTTGCTTGAGAAATCCTTTTCTAAAAGTGAGTTTTCTTTTTTGGTCAGCCTTCTCACTACTTTTAATCATTTCTGTGCTCTGGATTTTCCCAAGGACATTCCTTTCAAATGATGACCCGGAGATGTATAGGTTACTGGCCTTCAATACCTATACAATTTTCATGTCATCTGTTTTGGGAAAAGTCATTTTGGGAATTGGGGCCATACTTCCGAACAGTCTTAATTCTTACGGTATAGTACTTTATGCTCTTCAGTGGTTATCGACCTGTTGTGTTTTATGGGTATTGCACCAACTCCTTCGTAGTCATAGATGGGCATTTTGTGTTGCCCTTGTTGTCGTCATATTGTTCACAACAATGTTTTCTGTAAGGCTTACATTTACGCAAACAGCTTTTTATTTAGGTTTTGCCTGGGGGATGATGGGGTTTTACGTTCTCAGCAGAGAAACCTCTTCATTCGGGAAGGATGTAAGTCTTCTCTTCATAGCAGGACTTATGGGGGCCATAGGATTTCTGGTCCGCTCTTATTCGTTCTATTTCGCGGCTCTTCTTGCCATACCACCTATGCTTCTTCTCCCAGTTTCACTAAAAAGAAAACTGAGCGGATTTTGTATTCTTGTGAGCATGCCTATACTTTTTTATCTACTCAATCTCTATGTGGATAAAACTTTACCCAAAGAAATGTTAGCCTTTAATGAATACAATCATGTTCGAGGGCAGTTTCACGGATTCTTATTTGATTATTCTCCCGAGTTTTACAAGATGTTGGCTAAGTCAGGTCTCTCTTTCTTCGAGTGGGAGATTTATCTTAAAGATTGGATATTCTTTGACGAAAAAATTTTCTCCCAAGAAGTGATGTGGCCTTTGATTAAGTTCCGTAAGCAGATTGCCCTTCCTGGTTTAGCCGAGACGATACAAGGAATTAAAACTGTCTTTTTAAAACTGCTTCCTTTGTTGTTATTTTGGACAAGTTTATTTATTGCTTTAAAAAAAGATAACTGGAGCCGTTTCTTTCTATTCTTGTATTTTGTGTTTGCGATTTCAATATGTTTAGTCTTGCAACTTTTTTTCAGATTACCTGCGAGAGTTTATATTCCAGCTTCTTTTGGAATTTTCTTATTCTCCATGGTCTTGGCAAGTAATGCCATTAGAAGCAAGTTCTCAAAAATTCAATTTGGAATTTTACTACTTCTTTCCGTGGCTGGATTGTATGCTTTGTCATTTGATACCAAGAAAGT
>Ga0081455_10005114_pt1 | contig 14462 bp, 9 predicted proteins | sample TabmetS3T2R1_FD_70207 | JGI IMG/M metagenome (GOLD analysis project Ga0081455, IMG submission 70207) | Tabebuia heterophylla rhizosphere microbial communities from the University of Puerto Rico - S3T2R1 | ecosystem: Host-associated > Plants > Roots > Rhizosphere ... | reverse complement strand
GGGCGAGGAACGCGAGGACGGCCAGGACGACCAGGATCGGCCGTCCGAGGGCGCGCGTCCCGATCCGGATCAACGCGGCCGAGACGATGCCCACGACCGCCCACGAGAGCCCCTCGAACGTGCCGGCGATCCACGTGACGTGCCCGTGCACGGCGTATATCCACGACAGCGCGACCATCAGGACGAACGCCGGCAGGATGAAGAAGACGCCGGCCGCGATCGCGCCGGGCGACCCGTTCATCAGCCAGCCGACGTAGATCGCCAGCTGGTGCGCCTCGGGCCCGGGCAGGAGCATCGCGAAGTTCAGGGCGTGCAGGAAGCCGGGCTCGTCGATCCACTTCCGGCGGTCCACGAGCTCGGAGTGCATGAGCGCGATCTGGCCGGTCGGCCCGCCGAAGTTGATGAAGCCCAGCCGCACCCAGAAGGCCAGGGCCTCCCGGAACGGGATGCGGTGGACGTCGGGCTCGGCCGGGTCCATGGCCCCGAACCCTATCCGGCCGATGTGGCCGCACGATGGCTCGGACCAGGCACGTCGCCAGCCTTCGGTACGATGCTCCGGATGGGAACCGACACGCTTGTCATTCACGGGGCCCGCGAGCACAACCTCAGGAACATCACCCTCGAGCTTCCCCGCAACGCCCTGGTGGTGTTCACGGGGCTGTCCGGCTCGGGCAAGAGCTCCCTGGCGTTCGACACGATCTACGCCGAGGGGCAGCGTCGCTACGTCGAGTCCCTGTCGGCGTACGCCCGGCAGTTCCTCGGCCAGATGGAGAAGCCCGACGTGGACTTCATCGAGGGCCTGTCGCCGGCGATCTCGATCGACCAGAAGTCGACGTCCCGGAACCCGCGTTCGACGGTCGGGACGATCACCGAGATCTACGACTACCTCCGGGTGCTGTACGCCCGCATCGGGCACCCACACTGCCCGAAGTGCGGCCGGCCGATCGGCCGCCAGACGCCCGAGCAGATCGTCGACCAGGTCATGCAGCTGCCCGAGGGCACCCGGTTCCAGGTCCTGGCCCCGGTGGTGCGCGGCCGCAAGGGCGAGTACGAGAAGCTCCTGAAGGACCTGGCCGGCAAGGGGTTCGTCCGCGCGAGGATCGACGGCGAGGTGCGCGAGCTCGCCGAGCCGATCCGCCTGCCCAAGAACTACAAGCACACGATCGAGGTCGTGGTCGACCGGCTCGTCGCCAAGCCCGACATCCGCCGCCGGGTGGCCGACTCGATCGAGTCCGCGCTCCAGCTCACCGAGGGCCTTGCGGCCATCGCCGTGCAGACCCACGAGGGCGAGGACGTGCAGACCTTCAGCCAGTCGCTGGCGTGTACGTTCGACGGGCTCTCGTTCGACGAGCTGCAGCCGAGGAACTTCTCGTTCAACTCGCCCTACGGAGCGTGTCCCACCTGCGACGGCCTCGGGGTTCGGCTCGAGGTGGACCCGGCGCTCGTCGTGCCCGACCCGGACCTCTCGATCGACGAGGGTGCGCTCGCGCCGTGGTCCAGCGGACGGATCGAGTACTGGGACCGGGTGCTCGACGCGGTGGCCGCGGCCCACGGGTTCTCCACGCGGACGCCGTGGAAGCGGCTCTCGAAGAAGGCCCGGGACGTGATCCTGTACGGGTCGGACGAGGAGATCTACGTCAAGTACAAGAACCGGTACGGGCGGACGCGTTCGTACTGGACGACGTACGAGGGCGTGGTCCCCGTGGTCGAGCGCCGGCACGTCGAGACCGACTCGGAGAGCCAGCGCGAGCGCCTCGAGGACTTCATGCGCGAGGTGCCGTGCCGGTCGTGCGGGGGAGCGCGGCTTCGTCCCGAGACCCTGGCGGTGACGATCGACGGACTCAACATCTCCCAGCTGACCGACCGGTCGATCCGCGACACGCTGGCGTTCACGCGAACGGCCGACCTGTCCGAGCGCGAGCAGATGATCGCCGAACGGCTGCTCAAGGAGATCCGCGAGCGGCTGCAGTTCCTGGTCGACGTCGGCCTGGACTACCTCACGCTCTCGAGGGCCTCGGCCACGCTCGCCGGCGGCGAGGCCCAGCGGATCCGTCTGGCGACGCAGATCGGCAGCGGCCTGGTCGGCGTGCTGTACATCCTCGACGAGCCCTCGATCGGGCTGCACCAGCGCGACAACCGCCGGCTGATCGACACGCTGGTTCGGCTGCGGGACCTGGGCAACACGCTGATCGTCGTCGAGCACGACGAGGCGACGATCGCGGCCGCGGACCACGTCGTCGACATCGGGCCGGGGGCCGGCCTCGCCGGCGGCGAGATCGTGTACACGGGCGACCTCAAGGGCCTGCTCGAGTGCGACGGGTCGCTGACCGGCGCATTCCTCTCGGGGCGACGCATGATCCCGACGCCCGAGGTCCGGCGGGTCCCCGGCGAGCGGCGGCTGAAGGTGCTCGGGGCGAGGGAGCACAACCTGAAGAACGTCGACCTCGAGATCCCGCTGGGGCTCCTCGTCTGCGTGACCGGCGTCAGCGGCTCGGGCAAGTCGACGCTCGTGCAGGAAGTCCTGCTGCGGGCGCTGATGCAGAAGGTGTATCGCTCGCGCGCGTTGCCGGGCAAGCATCGCCGGCTGGTCGGCTGGGAGCAGGTCGACAAGGTGATCGACATCGACCAGTCGCCCATCGGACGGACCCCGCGTTCGAACCCGGCGACGTACACCGGCATGTTCGATCAGATCCGAAAGCTGTTCAGCCAGGTTCCCGAGGCCAGGGTGCGCGGGTACCAGCCGGGACGGTTCTCCTTCAACGTCCGGGGCGGGCGGTGCGAGAACTGCGCCGGCGACGGCCAGATCAAGATCGAGATGCACTTCCTGCCGGACGTGTACGTCACGTGCGAGGTCTGCAAGGGTCACCGGTACAACCGCGAGACGCTCGAGGTGAGGTACAAGAACCGGTCGATCGCCGACGTGCTCGAGATGAGCGTCGACGAGGCGCTCGAGTTCTTCACGAACATCCCGGTGATCCGGCGACACCTGCAGTACAACCGCGAGACGCTCGAGGTGAGGTACAAGAACCGGTCGATCGCCGACGTGCTCGAGATGAGCGTCGACGAGGCGCTCGAGTTCTTCACGAACATCCCGGTGATCCGGCGACACCTGCAGACGCTGTCGGACGTCGGTCTGGGCTACGTCAAGCTGGGACAGCCCGCGCCCACGCTCTCGGGCGGGGAGGCGCAGCGGATCAAGCTCTCGTCCGAGCTCCAGAAGCGCGCCACCGGGAGCACGCTCTACATCCTGGACGAGCCGACGACCGGCCTGCACTTCGAGGACATCCGCAAGCTGCTCTCGGTCCTGCAGCGGCTGGTGGCACAGGGCAACACGGTCGTGGTGATCGAGCACAACCTCGACGTCGTCAAGACGGCGGACTGGATCGTCGACCTGGGTCCCGAGGGCGGAGACGCGGGCGGGGAGATCGTCGCCGTGGGTTCGCCGGAGGAGATCGCCGGGCACCCGACCTCGCACACGGGGCGCTTCCTGGCCGAGGTGCTCGGAACGCTCCCGCTGGAGCCCGAACGGGCCTCGCAGCGAGCGTGACACCCGAACGCGTCCGGCCGGCCGTGTCGCCTTGCTAGGATTGCGCCCGCTCATGCCCCACGCCACGCGTTGGAAGCTGTCGCTGCTCGCCTGCGTGCTCGCCGTGGTGGCCGCGGCGTGCGCCGAACCGCCCTCGCCCCAGGTCAGCCTCGGGTCGGGAGTTCGGTTCCTCCCCTCGGTGGCCGACTCGCTCGACGACGCCGGCCGGTTCGCGTCGGTCGTGACCGACGCGGACGGCCTGCCGGTGATCGCCTACTTCGGGCTCCCCCAGAAGCTGGAGCCCGGCGAGGTGCCGATCACGCGTCCCGTGAGCGCGCCGTCGATCCCCGGGGTCCTGCTCGCGACCGTGAGCCAGCAGGGGTTCTGGACGCGCGGCGCGATCGCGATCGAGGCCGAGATCCCGAACGTGACGATCCCGTTCAGCCCGGCGTTCGAGCCGTCGGTCAAGGACCTCACCGCGGACAACGTCACCGGCCTGGCCATGGTGGCCGACGGCGACACGTACCACGCGGTCTGGTCGTTCGACGGCGGCGTCTTCTACGCGACCGGCTCGCTCGACCCGGCCACCACGACGCAGGCGACGGTGAGCCAGGTGACGAAGACCCCCGGGTTCGGGCCGTCGATCGCCGTCGTGGGCGGCGAGCCGTGGATCGCGTTCACCACGTCGACGTCATCCGCCGCGAGCGTGCAGCTCGCGACCCCGAACGGGAACGCCTGGTCGGTGGACTCGATCGCCGACGCCGCCGGCTGCGACACCTGCCGGACGGCCATCGTGCCGGCCGACGGCGGGGCCGCGGTCGCCTACTCGAACGGCGGCAACGGGGTCTCGGTGGCCACGAACGACGGGGAGAACGGGTGGCAGTCGTTCGACGTCCCGGGCGCCGGCGGGGGACAGGGGATCGCCGGCACGGCCACGCCCGACGGGATCGCGCTCACGTTCTACGACGGCAACGGCGTGACGCTCGCGACCGGCGGGCCGAGCGGGCCGTTCCAGACGGCGTCGATCGGGGACGCGGCCGACGGCTCGGCGGAGGGGGAGGGCGCGAACACCTCGATCGCCACGGGCTCGGACGGGTCGTTCACGGTCGCGTGGGCGGACGCGTCGAAGGGCATCGTGTTCGCGACCGGCAAGCCCGATCAGATCAAGCCGATCGACACCGGGACCTCCGCCGTCGACGGGGCCTACCCCTCGGTCGCGGTCACCGATGACGGCTCGGTCAGCTGGCTCGCCTGGTACGCGACCACCGAGGGCGACCTGCTGGTCGGAGGGTACGGGGCGTTCGAGGACGTCCCGTTCGCCGCGCCGAGCCCGACCCCCACCGGAGCCGTGTCGCCTCCGCCGCCCCCGACGAACCGGTGCACGCCCCTGCAGAACGGCTCGGTGACCGTCGTCGCGAAGGGCATCGCGTTCACCGAGGGCTCGTGCATCCAGGCCGAGCCGAACCAGCCGTTCACGATCGAGTTCGACAACCAGGACGAGGGGACGCAGCACAACGTCGAGATCTTCGCGGGAGAGGAGACGACCGGAGACACGGTGTTCTCCGGGGACCTCGTGACCGGCGTGGACACGGCGACGTACGACGTCCCGGCGCTCGACGAGGGCACCCACGCCTTCAACTGCGTGGTGCACCCCACGACGATGACCGGCACGGTCCAGGTCGGCGGCGGTGGCGGGGGCGGGGGCGGAGGCGCGACCGGCGCGACCGGCGCGACCGGGGCGACCGGCGGCGGTGGCGGTGGCGGTCAAGGCGGCGGCGGGGGAGGCCAAGGTGGCGGCGGCGGCGCCGTGAACGTCACCGCGTCCAACATCGCCTTCGATACCTCCACGATCGACCTGCCGGCGAACCAGGCCTCCACGATCCACTTCGTGAACCAGGACGCAGGGGTCCCGCACAACATCGCGATCTTCCCGAGCGAGCAGGACCTGACGGACGCGCTGTTCCGCGGCGACCAGATCACCGGCCCGGACGAGATCGACTACGCGATCGACCCCCTGGAGGCCGGGCAGTACTACTTCCACTGTGACGTCCACCCGACGATGAGCGGAACGGTCGACGTCTCCTAGCTGAATCCGCGGGTCGTCGCAGATGCCCGCAGTACGATGGGCCGCGTGAGCGTCCCTCGACCCGATGCCTCCTCGATCCCGGACGCCCCGGGCGCCTACCTGTTCCGAGACCCCGACGGGCGCGTCGTCTACGTGGGCAAGGCCCGCTCGCTTCGCAAGCGCCTGTCGAACTACTGGGGCCGCGACCAGCACCCCCGCACCGAGGCCATGCTCTGGTCGGCGAGCACGGTCGAGTGGATCCTGGCCTCCACCGAGGTCGACGCCCTGCTCCTCGAGTACAACCTGATCCAGGAGCACCGGCCCCGGTTCAACGTCCGGTACCGCGACGACAAGTCCTACCCCTACCTCGCGCTGACGATCGGCGAGCGATGGCCGAGGGCCCAGGTCCTGCGGGGCGCGAAGCGGAAGAACGTGCGGTACTTCGGTCCGTTCGGCCACGCGTACGCGATCCGGGAGACGCTGGACGCGCTCACGCGCGTCTTCCCGGTGCGGACCTGCTCGAACAGCTTCTTCGACCAGCGGGCCCGGGCCCGGCGGCCGTGCCTGTACTACGACATCGGCCGCTGCTCGGGGCCGTGCGTGCCCGAGACGACCGGGGTCACCGAGGAGCGCTACCGCGAGGACGTGGAGGCGCTGAGCGAGTTCCTGTCCGGGCACGAGCGGCCGATCTTCGAGCGCCTCGAACGCGAGATGCGCGAGGCCGCCGAACGCCGGGAGTACGAGCTGGCCGCCAAGCACCGCGACCAGCTCACGGCCGCGCGGCGGGCGCTCGAGAGCCAGGAGATGGTGCTGGCGCGCCCCGAGGACCTCGACGTCGTGGGGCTGGCCGAGGACGACCTCGAGGCCGCCTTCCAGGTCTTCTTCGTCCGCCGCGGACGCGTGGTCGGGCGCAAGGGCTGGGTCGTCGATCGGGTCGAGGATCTCGACCGCGCCGGCCTCGTCGGATCGTTCCTGCAGGAGATGTACATGCAGCGGCAGGACGTGCCGCCGCGCGTGCTCGTGCCCGAGATCCCAGACGACGCCGACGTCCTGGGAACCTGGCTGGGGTCGCGGCGCAACGGTCCGGTCCGGATCGCCGTGCCCGAACGCGGGACCAAGCGCAAGCTGATGGAGACCGTCACCCAGAACGCCCGTGAGCAGTTCCAGCGGCACAAGCTGCGCCGGGCCTCGGACTTCGGCGCTCGCTCGCGGGCGCTCTCCGAGCTCGGGGCGCTGCTCGAGCTCGAGCAGGCGCCGCTCCGGATCGAGTGCTACGACATCTCGAACCTCGGGCCGACGGACACGGTGGGCTCGATGGTGGTGTTCGAGGACGGCCTGCCCAAGCGGGGCGACTACCGGCGGTTCGAGATCAAGGGGGTCCCCGGACAGGACGATTTCGCAAGCATGGAGGAGATGCTCCGCCGAAGGTTGGCGCGGCTGGTCAAGGACCGGGACGCCGAGCCGGGCACGCGCCGCCGCTTCGCGTACCCGCCCTCCCTGATCGTGGTCGACGGCGGTCGAGGGCAGCTGTCGGTGGCGACCAAGGCCCTGGCCGACGCCGACGTGCACATCCCGGCGATCGGCCTGGCCAAGCGGCTCGAGGAGGTCTACTTCCCCGACCGGCCCGACCCGCTGATCATCCCGAGGGGCTCGGAGGCGCTGTTCGTCCTGCAGCACATCCGGGACGAGGCCCACCGGTTCGCCATCACGTATCACCGGGAGAAGCGGGGCAAGCGGGCCCTCGCCTCCCCCCTGGACGACGTGCCCGGCGTGGGGCCGTCGCGGAAGAAGGCGCTGATGAAGCGGTTCGGCTCGATGGCGCGGATCGCCAGGGCGACCGAGGACGAGATCGCGGCGACCCCCGGCGTCGGCCCCGAGCTCGCCCGCGCGATCCACGAGCGGCTCACCACCGCCGAGCCCGTCGGGAGGCGAAGCGCGTGACCGCCGAGGCCGAGCGCGCGCGCGGCGAGCCCCCCGAGCCCACGAAGCTCTCCGACCGCAAGCGCCGCGCGGCCGAGCCGGCGCCGCGGCCCGAGTCCGGCCGCGAGGGTTTCACGATCATCACCGGCCTGTCCGGCGCGGGCCGCTCCGAGGCGGCCCGGTGCCTCGAGGACCTCGGCTACTTCGTCGTCGACAACCTTCCGCCGGCCCTGCTGCCGAAGATGGCCGAGCTCGGGTCGCGCCCAGGCGGGCCGGGCCGGGTCGCGATCGTGCTGGACGTGCGCGGCGGCGTCTTCTTCGGCGAGCTGTCGAAGGCGCTGAACGAGCTCGCGGACCTGAGCGTCCCGGCCCGCATCTTGTTCCTGGAGGCGTCCGACGAGGACCTGGTCAACCGCTACGAGTCGACGCGCCGCCGCCATCCGCTCGCGCCCGCGGACCGCGTGGTCGAGGGGATCCGCAAGGAGCGCACGATGATGGAGGGTCTGCGCGGCGAGGCGGACCTGATCATCGATACGTCGGGGCTGACGCCGCACGAGCTGCGCGACCGGATCCGGGACGCGTTCGCCGAGGCGCCGCCCGAGCAGAGCCTGCAGGTCAGCCTGTTGTCCTTCGGCTACAAGTACGGCGCCCCCCGGGACGCCGACCTGGTCATCGACTGCCGCTTCCTGCCGAACCCGCACTGGGTGGAGGAGCTGCGGCCGCTGCCCGGGACCGACGACCGCGTCCGCACCTACGTCCGGGACCAGCAGCAGTACCGGGAGTTCCTGCGGCGACTGCGCTCGCTGCTCGGGTTCATGGTCCCGGGCTTCGTGGCCGAGGGGAAGTCCTACCTGACGGTGGGCGTGGGGTGCACCGGCGGACGGCATCGCTCGGTGGTCGTGGTGGACGACCTGGCGGCCTTCTTCCGCGACAAGGGCATGCCGGCCTCCGTCGACCACCGGGACCTCGATCGCTGAGCCGTTCGGCCCCCGCCGGCCGGGCCTAGGTGCCCGGCGGGGTCCGCAGGGGTATTGGCTAGGATGGGTCGAACCCGACAGGAGGCAGAGCCATGAGCGTCAAGATCGGGATCAACGGCTTCGGCCGGATCGGCAGGAACTTCTTCCGGGCGGCCAAGCAGACGGGCAAGGACTGGGACTTCGTCGCGGTCAACGACATCACCGACGCGCGGACCCTCGCGCATCTCCTGACGTACGACTCGGTGCTGGGGCGGTTCGAGGGACAGGTGGGCACCTACGCCGACGGCATCACGGTCGACGGCGACGAGCTGCGCGTGCTCGCCGTGCGCGATCCGGCCGAGCTGCCGTGGAAGGAGCTCGGCGCCCAGATCGTGATCGAGTCGACCGGCCTGTTCACGGACCGGGAGAAGGCCGACAAGCACATCGAGGCGGGTGCCGAGAAGGTCATCATCAGCGCCCCCGCCAAGGGCGAGGACCTCACGGTCGTCCTGGGCGTGAACGGGGACGCCTACGACCCGTCGCAGCACAACGTGATCTCGAACGCGTCGTGCACGACCAACTGCGTGGTCCCGATGGCCAAGGTGCTGGACGACGCGTTCGGCATCGAGACCGGGTTCATGACGACGATCCACGCGTACACGAACGACCAGAACATCCTCGACCTGCCGCACAAGGACCTCCGGCGGGCGCGCGCGGCCGCCGTCAACATCATCCCGACGTCCACGGGAGCGGCGAAGGCGACCGGGGTCGTGCTGCCTCACCTCAAGGGGAAGATGGACGGCATCTCGATGCGCGTGCCGGTCCCGGACGGATCGGTGACCGACCTGGTCGCGAACCTGAAGCGCGAGGCGTCGATCGACGAGGTGAACGCGGCCTACCGGGCGGCCTCCGAGAGCGGCCCGCTCTCGAACGGCCTGCTCGTGTACACCGAGGATCCGATCGTGTCCTCCGACATCGTCGGCACCCCCGCGTCCTGCACGTTCGACGCGGCGTCCACGATGGCGATGGGCAACATGGTCAAGGTGGTCGGCTGGTACGACAACGAGTGGGGCTACTCCAGCCGCCTCGTCGACCTGGTCGACCTCGTCGCGAGCTCGTTGTGATCGACGGTGCGCCTGCGAACGCTCGACGACCTGGGTGAGCTTGGCGGCGCCCGCGTCTTCGTGCGCCTCGACCTGAACGTCCCGCTCCGGGACGGCGCCGTCGCCGACGACAGCCGCATCCGCGCGAGCATCCCGACGCTGATCGAGCTGCTCGACCGCGGCGCGTCGATCGTCGCCGCGTCACACCTCGGCCGGCCCAGGGGCAAGGTCGTCGAGTCCAAGCGGCTCCGCCCCGTGGCCGGGCTGCTCCGCGAGCACCTCGGCCGCACGGTCGAGTACGTCCCGACCGACGGGGTCCTCAGCCCGGAGGTCGAGCAGTCCTGCGAGGCCCTCGCGTTCGAGCCCGGGCGCGTCGTCCTGCTCGAGAACCTGCGGTTCGATCCGGGCGAGGAGGCCAACGACCGCGCGTTCGCGCAGCGCCTGGCCGGGCTCGCCGACGCCTACGTGGACGACGCGTTCGGCGCGGTGCACCGGGCGCACGCCTCGGTCGCGGCGCTCCCGGAGATCTTCAAGGAGCAGGGCCGGCCGGTCGCGGCGGGACGCCTGCTGCAGAAGGAGGTCGAGTCCCTCTCCCGGCTGCTGGAGGACCCCCCGCGTCCGTACGTGGCGATCCTCGGCGGCGCGAAGGTCTCCGACAAGTGCGACACGATCGACGCGCTGATCGAGAAGGTGGACGCCCTGCTGGTCGGCGGCGCGATGGCGTTCACGTTCATCGCCGAGCGGGGCGGCTCGATCGGGAGGAGCCTCGTCGAGCCCGCGCGCTTCCCGGACGTCCACCGCGCGAGCGCCCGGGCGAACGACCTCGGCGTGATCCTGCAGCTGCCGGACGACGCCGTCGCCGCGCCCGAAGCCAGCCTCGACGCCCCCCGTCACACCGTCCCGAGCGCCGAGGTGCCGGACGACCAGATGGGACTCGACATCGGTCCGAGGTCGGTCGAGGAGTTCGCCCGCACGATCGCCGAGGCCAAGACCGTGATGTGGAACGGGCCGATGGGCGTGTACGAACTGGAGCCGTTCGGCGCCGGGACCCGGGGCGTGGCGACCGCCATCGCCGGCACGAACGCGTTCAAGGTGGTCGGGGGTGGCGACAGCCTGGCCGCGGTGCGGCAACTCGGCCTGGAGGACGCGTTCGACCACCGGTCGACGGGCGGGGGCGCCTCGCTGGAGTTCCTGGAGGGCCACGAGCTCCCCGGCATCGTCGTGCTCCAGGAGGCCGCCTGAGTGGCGGAACGGCGGCCGATCATCGCGGCCAACTGGAAGATGCACAAGACCCACCTGGAGGCGATCCAGGCGGTCCAGAAGCTGTCCTACCTGCTGGACCAGTCCGATACCGATCGCGTCGAGGTCGTCGTGTGCCCGCCGTTCACCGCGCTCCGCAGCGTGCAGACGCTGATCGACAGCGACCGGCTCCCGTACGGCCTGGGCGCGCAGGACGTGCACTGGGAGGACGAGGGAGCGTTCACGGGGGAGATCTCCACGTCGATGCTCGAGGCGCTCAGGGTCTCCTACGTGGTGGTCGGCCACTCCGAGCGCCGGGCGATGTTCGGCGACACGGACGAGACGGTGAACAAGAAGGTGCGCGCGGTGCTCGCGCGAGGCATGGCGCCCATCATGTGCGTGGGCGAGACGCTCCGGGAGCGCGACGTCGGCGCGACGGAGGACCGGGTGACCACGCAGGTCCGGGCGGGGCTGGCCGGGGTCGAGGGTTCGGAGGCGGGCAGGGTCGTGGTCGCGTACGAGCCGATCTGGGCGATCGGGACCGGCCGCAACGCGGAGCCCTCGGACGCCGGCCAGGTGATCGCCCTGATCCGGCAGACGGTGGCCGACGTCCTGGGCGGCGACGTCGCGCGGGCGATGCGGATCCAGTACGGGGGGAGCGTCAAGGCGGGGAACATCCGCGACTTCATGGCCCATCCCGAGATCGACGGCGCGCTCGTGGGCGGCGCGAGCCTGGACCCCGAGGAGCTCGCCCTGATCGTGAAGTACCGGTGAGCTGATGCGCCGGCTCCTGTACGTGTGCCTCGACGGCCTGGCCGACGACCCGGTGCCCGATCTCGGCGACCGCACGCCGCTGGAGGCGGCGAGGACGCCATTCCTGGACTCGCTTGCCGCGCAGGGCCGCACGGGTGTCGTGACGACGGTCGGGCCCGGGATCGCGCCGGAATCCGATATCGCGGTCTTCGCGATCCTCGGCTACGACCCGCGGGAGGAGCACCCGGGCCGGGGCGTCGTCGAGGCGGTCGGCGTCGGGATGGATTTCCGCGATGGCGACCTCGCGTACCGCGTGAACTTCGCGACGGCGGACTGGCCCGAGATCGTGGACCGGCGGGTCGGTCGCGACCTGACATCGGACGAGGCGCACGCGCTCGCCGACGAGGTGAACGAGAGGCTCTCCCTCCCGGGGGCGACGTTCGACCTGCGCGCGACGGTAGAGCATCGCGGCGCGCTCGTGATCCGGTCGACCGAGGGGCCGCTCTCGTCGGAGGTGACGAACACCGACCCCGCGTACCGCAAGGAGGGGCATCTCGGCGTCGCGCTCGAGACGTTCGAACCCGTCGTCGCGCGCAGCGAGCCGCTCGAGGACTCCGATGCGGCCGGTCGCGCCGCCGAGCTCACGAACGCGTTCGTCGAGGGCGCGGCCCGGATCCTGGACGCGTCCGAGGTCAACGCGGAGCGGCGCCGCGCCGGCAAGCTGCCCGGCAACCTGATCCTGACCCGGGACGGGGGCGACCACCGCCCGTCGCTCCAGCCGATCAAGGATCGGTTCGGCCCCTCCTGGGGGTGCTTCGTCGAGATGCCCGTCGAGCGCGGGATCGCGATCCTGCTCGGCATGGAGCCGGTGGATGCCCCGCGGCTCGCCTCCGAGCAGGACCACGCGGCCTGGGCGCAGCTCGCCGCCGAGGCCCTCGAGGGATTCGACGCGCTGTACGTCCACATCAAGGGGCCCGACGTGCCCGCCCACGACGGCCGGGCCGAGGACAAGCGGGACGTGATCGAACTCATCGATCGCGCGTTCTTCGCGGAGGTGCTCCCGCGGATCGATCCCACGCAGACCCTGGTCGCGGTCACGGCCGACCACGCCACCTCGTGCGTGCGCAAGGCCCACACGGCCGAGCCGGTCCCGCTCCTGGTGGCCGGCGGGCCGGTCCAGGCCGACGGGACCGAGACCTTCGGCGAGCGCTCGTGCGCGACGGGTTCGCTCGGCCCGCTGCGGGGCGTCGAGATCGTGCCGCGGCTGGCGGACCTGCTCCGAGCCTGACCGCCCCGGCGAGGGCAGATTTCCGAAACTCCCACCAGAACGGCCGCAGCGTATGATGGGAAATCGGGCGCATTGCCCTCCTGTTGGGCGGGGGCTAAGATGCGCCGTCCCATCCGGGAAGGGGAACGGGCACACAGACATGGCGCGGGCACACACGGAACGTGCGCTCTCGGAGCCGGACGTCGAGGCTCCTCCCGAACCGGAAGAAACCAGCGTCGAGGTACCCCAGCAGGTCGTCGGGCGGTCCCCGTGGGAGTTGTTCTGGCGCCGGTTCCGCCGGGACAAGTTCGCGGTGGGCGGCGCGTTCGTCGTGATCTTCATGATCCTGATCGCGTTCCTGGCCCCGGTCGTCGCCGGATTCACCCACGGGCCGAACGAGGTGCATCTGGACCGGCTGGACTCGTTCGGGATCCCGACCGGACCCCAGAGCGGGTTCTACTTCGGGGTCGACACGGCCGGCCGGGACCTGTTCATCCGGGTGCTCTACGGAGCCCGGACGTCGTTGTTCATCGCGTTCTTCGCCACCGGGATCGCGACCGTGATCGGGGTAACGCTGGGCATGCTGGCCGGGTTCTTCCGCGGCAAGACCGACACCGTGATCTCCCGAACGATCGACGTCGTGCTCTCGCTCCCGGTGCTGCTCATCGCGCTGGGGCTCGTCTCGGCCTGCGGCCTGGAGAAGAGCGGTTGCCTGGGCGGCATCATCAAGCCGGGTCTGCTGCTGATCAGCTACGTGATCGGGCTGTTCAGCTGGCCCTACATCGCCCGTATCGTGCGCGGCCAGGTCCTGTCGCTGCGGGAGAAGGAGTTCATCGAGTCGGCGCGATCGCTCGGCTCGAGCAACCGCCGGATCATGTTCCGCGAGGTGCTGCCCAACGTCGCCGCGCCGATCATCGTCTACACCACGCTGATCATCCCGAACAACATCCTGTTCGAGGCCGCCCTCTCGTTCCTGGGCGTCGGCGTCCCACCGACGACGCCGTCGTGGGGGAAGGAGCTCTCCGACGCCGGCCAGATCTTCACGGTGGCCTGGTGGATGATGCTGTTCCCGGGCCTGTTCCTGTTCTTCACCACGCTGGCCTTCAACCTGGTCGGGGACGGGCTTCGCGACGCCCTCGATCCCAGGACCGGCGGCTGACCGTATTCAGTCTGGAGGCAGCTTTCCTGAAAGGAGGGCAGGGGAAGGGCGTGCCTGGAGACGCCCGGGGTGAGTGCCCCGGGGATGGCAGGAAACCGAAACAGTTGGAGAAAAGGAAGGAGAGGGGGGTTAGTGTGAGGCGATATATCGGCGTACTCGCGCTCGTCGCCGCACTGGGCCTGGTCGCCGCCGCCTGTGGTGGCGACGAGGGCGGAAACACCGGCGCAACCAGTGCGACGGGCACGGGCGCACAAGGAGAGCTCCAGCCGGGAGGCACCGTCGAACTGGCGATGCTCGGCGACGTGAGCGCCGCATTCGATCCGCAGAAGGAGTACTACTCGGTCACGTGGGAGTGGTACCGGTGCTGTCTGCTCCGGACGCTCCTGTCGTACACGGGTCGGACCACGGCGGAGGGCGGGGCGGACCTGAACCCCGACATCGCCACGGATCTGCCCGAGATGTCATCCGACGGCC
>Ga0081455_10005113_pt1 | contig 14462 bp, 10 predicted proteins | sample TabmetS3T2R1_FD_70207 | JGI IMG/M metagenome (GOLD analysis project Ga0081455, IMG submission 70207) | Tabebuia heterophylla rhizosphere microbial communities from the University of Puerto Rico - S3T2R1 | ecosystem: Host-associated > Plants > Roots > Rhizosphere ... | reverse complement strand
TTCGTGGCTCTAGTCAAAGCCGATACCGATTTCACGACGAGTCTCGTCCCCGTAGGTAACGGGGAATTTCTCGCCGTCAAGGCGGTCCGATGAGCCTGCTGCTGAACACGGCAGCTGGGTCGCATACCTGGCCGCGGCGGCTCATGTTGCGAGACCTCGCCCAAACCGTTTGCAAGGGTGCCAGCCGCCGGTCATCACCCCGCGCCACCGGTTTTGTGGACCTCTTGCCCCCTTGGCCACCGCTCGCACATATACCCATCTTGCCTTGCCTCACGATCGTCGCACCTCTCCACTCTGTACACGGCATGAGGGTGGGGCCAGAGGCCGCGGTGCAGGTGGCCCTGGAGGCGGCGCGTGAGGAAGCGCGGCTTCCTGCGCGCCCCGGGCGCCAGGGGGCTTGGGCGTCGGGCCCACAAACGGGGGGTCGTGGGAGCGCTTGCGGCGGGGCATGCGGGGCATGGATGGCTTGGTCGGAGGTGTCGGGCTTGCGCTGGACCAGGCGCAGTGGAGCAGGCCACACAGCCACAGGAGTCCCAAGACGACAAGTTGGGAGTCAAAGTGCGGCGGAATCATGGCCATCCCCCCACCAGAGGCTGATACGGGGGCCTTACCTGGTTTTTGAGCCGACGGAATTATCCGCAGCGGAGAGGGACACGGCCCAGTTGCCGGGGCCCGGCATCACGGAGCCGACCGTGAGCTTGTGGGTGCCGACCGACTCCTGCACTGGTACGAACTGTGAGGCATCCTGAACGAGGAAAGAATATGAAAGACGTGCCGTATCAGGTTTGTGCTTCTAAACGTCGGACGCCGATTGTTACACATCTCATAATTGTTGGCTGTCTCGTGCTGTGCGGCGGGCTGCTATGGCTGAGATGTGAGGCCCATGAGCTCTCAGGGCGGACGCCGCCGAGGACAACACCGGTCCCGACGCTGCCGAGCCCGTTGCCCGGCCCCGAGCCCGCGTGCCCCGACTACGTGCCGGCGGATTGCACAGAACTCCTGCCTGGCATGACGCTGCCCCAACCCGTGGCGGGATGCTTTGTCGTCCGGCAGGCCGGGACCACACCCTACGTCTATGCAAACGTCAATATCCTGGCGCAGGGCGCCCTCTACTTTGTCGAGGACCCGGGGAAGACCATCGACTTTCAGGTGCAGTCGCTGCTCGTCGAGCAGGGGGGGCTCCTGCAGGCCGGGTCGCCCTCATGCCCCATTGGGAGGACGGGCGGCACGCTGACGTTTGGTCTCTACGGCGACGACCCCAGCCGGCAGGCCACGGTGCCGAATCCCCCGCCCGGGATCCAATGTCTGACGAACCCGGGAGCGGAGCAGGCGTGCTTCCCCGCCGAGAGAGACCCTATGCAGGGCACCTTCTATTGCACGGTGAGCGACTCGGACGATCCCTGCTCCGCCACGACGCCGCCCACCGAGAACCCGCACAACTTCCTGCTCGAGCACTACGGCAATCTCAACTTCGACCCCACCCCATTCGGCTACAAGACCCTGTCGGTGAGCTATGGCGGCAGCCTGCGCCTGTTCGGGGCCAAGGGGACTGCCTTGTCATCGACGGCGTTCGACGCGAACGATCACTGCGTCGTCCCCGCCCCCGAGCAGTCGACACTCGACGCTGCGGAGATGCAGGCGTGGGCTGACTTGAGTGGGAGCAGTTGGGCCCGCCTGGATGCCAGCCAGGACGTGCCGGAGGCGGGTCAGACCCTGCTCACGCTCGACCGCCTCGTCGGTGACTGGGCGGTGGGCGATGCGATCGTGATCGGCACCACGGACTGGTACCCGAGTCACTCGGAGCTGCGCACGGTGCGGGCGGTCGACACAGTATCGACACCGCAGGGGGAGCGCACGCAGCTCACCGTTGACGCGCTCACCTATCCCCATGCCGCCGCCATGTTCGACACCGATGTGCTGGCGCAGCAGTATGGTGCCACGTTCACCGGACCGGTGCACCGCAAGGCTGCTGACCTGCGCGCCGCGGTGGGCCTGCTGTCACGCAGCATCCAGATCCGCTCGTTGGGTGTGGCGCCGCAGCGCCAGTCAACAGACCCTGGCTTTCCAGAGGTGACGAACTGCCTCTACGACGGCAGCGGGCAGACCAATCCCGCCTGCTCCTTTGGGGGCCACGTGATGTTTCGCCAGGGGTTCCGAGAAGCGCAGATCCAGGGTGTCGAGTTCAAACAGCTCGGGCAGGGTGGCCGCCAGGGGCACTACCCCGTGCACTTCCATCTGGCGAAATCGACGGCCTACACGCAGGGCAAGGCCTTCCTCAAGGACAGCGCCGTGTGGGACTCGATGACCCGCTTCGTTGTCTTGCACGGTACGCACGACGTCACCGTGGCACGCAATGTCGGGTACCTGTCGGTCGGCCACGGCTACTACCTCGAAGACGCCTCAGAGATCAGCAATCGTCTGTGTCACAACCTCGGTGTCTCCGCCCGGGCGTCGTTGCAGGAGTACTTTGCTGCTCAGGCCGATCCCAAGCATTGGCGTGGGTCGCCACCAGCGCCGTCCCTGGCGGCACGCTACGTGCCGCCGATCCTGGACGGCTCGAACGCGGTCCCCGAGCTGCAGCCGCAGCCGACCCTGCGCACGGGGTCCGATACCTACATGCCGGTCATGTTCTGGCTGATGAACGCCTACAACGAAGTGGTGGGAAACCACGCCGTGGGGGTGCACGGCTTCGGCTCCTGCTACTGGCTGCTCGGGTCTGGGGTGAGTGGCCCCAGTGCCCTGGCGCATCAGTTTGACGGCTTGGCGCACTACAACAGCGTGGCGCAGGGTATCCAGGCGCCCCTGCTGCGCTTCCGAGGCAACGCCTGCACGACCGCGACCTATGCCCTGCCGGCCTCCGCAGAGCTGCCGCCGGCCAACGGGGAACTCGTGGGCTACACGGCGGTCCCCAACCCCTACCTCACCAACGCGGACGGCTCCCCCAAGCCGGTCAGTGCGCTGGGGGCCAACTACGCCCGCCCGGTGGTGCAGGGGAACTTCCAGCCCATCCAGCCGAACGCCGCTGGGGTCACGAACTGTGCCCAGACCGGCCTGACTGACAACGATCTCGCGCCGAATACACAGGCCTGCGTCACGACCGTGATCGATCGCTTCACCACCTCCTTTAACTGGGCCGAGGTGAACTTCGGCTCGATCTGGTTCCGGCCGTGGTTCTATCTCTTCCTGAATAGTGCCGAGACGGACCAGCTCTTCGGCGGTCTGACCTTTGTGACTGCAGGGAGCTGGGTGCAGGTGCCACCGGGCTACTTCTCGCTGGTCAAGAACAGCCTTTTTGTCGGCACCTCGCAGCACGGCGGAAGTCCCTACGCCAAGCGCTCAGGCCCCATCTTCCAGGTGACCCAGGATGACAATCTGGCCGAGTACGCCCCCTGCAACGGTCCGAAAGTGACGTGTAACCTGGAAGTGGAGGGGACGGGCTACTGGCGGGATAACTTCCAGCCTAAGCGTCTCATCAACATTTACGATGGGCCACACTTCGCCGACGGTAATCTGTTCGTCAACGTCGGCGCCTGGGAGTGTGATCCCCAGCCATGCCAGGGCATGGCGTCAGGCGAGTGCGAGCTGGAACTGCCCTGTGGGATCTACAGTTCGACCCGACAGCCCACGCCGGGTGACCCGGAGCAGCCAGTCGACCCGCACAAAATGGTAGTGCTGGACGCTGGCATTGGCTGGAAGCAGCCCAACGGCTTCTACTATCCACCCGCCTTCACCTACCGGGGTGCGACCTTCTTCCAAACGCTCCCGACGGGGCTGCCAGAGCCAGACCCGGCGAACCCGCTCAACCAGTGCTTCAGTTTTGGAGCGGACAACGACTACTTGCGCCCCGTGGAACGCCCGGGGGGCTGCCGGCACAACGTCATTGACCGAACGCGCAACTACATTGCCGGCAATATGATCGGGCTGAATGGAGCCCCCACCATCTTCCGGGCCCAAGACAACACATTGCCGGTGACCCCGATCGACTTTTCCACCATTCTGATCGACCTCGATGGCAGCGTCACCGGCGCGGAGGGCAAGCTCACGGGCGTGAGCAGCGCGGTGCCGACGACCTCGCTGAGCCGCAATGCCTTCTTCGATGCACCCGCCCAGTCGGACGAGTGCCTCTCCTTCGGGCTCCAGACCTCCCCCTACGAGTTTGTCACCACCATCGTGGCACCGCTGGCAGCGTCCCCGGCGACGGCCGATCCTACCTCGGTCGACTCCACCGCCTGGCCGCAAACGCCCATGGTCGCCATCTACCGGCAATGGCAGACCGCTACTGACCCGGCGACCTGCGGCCAGGTGTGCGACGAGTCGGACCCCTCAAAGTATGGCTGCACGCGTGGCACCTTTATGGTCGGCCCGAACGTCGGCCAGGCGCCGTACCTCACCATGGCCGAGCCACCGGGGCTGAATCTGTCGCAGCAGGACGGTGCGCTGTACTATATTGATACGAGCACGGGGTCACAGCAGAAAGTCGACTGTGTCAGAGCCAGGACAGCCACGATGGCGCCGGCCCCATTCGTCGCCAACACGAGCTACGTCGTATACAACCTCTTCGCCAGAAATGACTCCGTAGTCAGCTACGAGCTCTTCGTTGGGGACGGCGTCAACGATCTCACCGCCATCAAGGGGCGCTACGTCCGCGTGCTGCCACACATGCACCCCGCGGGTACCCCCGACTTCAACTCGCTGGTGCACGACGCGTGCGACCCGACGACTGGCAGTGGCTGGTGTGCCACGCTGCTAGTCCCCACGGTGCAGAACGGTATCTTGACGCTAGCGCTCGATCAGCGGGGGATTGCCGACGACTTTAAGGTCAGCGAGCGGGCGGACTATGAACGATGCGTGCCGCGTGACGTCTGCTACTTCGATGGCACGCAATGCCAGCCATGTGCCCAGAATCCCGGCCAGTGCATCCGCCAGGCGGACTTCTTGCCGGTGGACGTGCAGGCCATGAATCAGCCAGACGCCACGGGCCAGGGGCCACTCGATGTCGTCTGTCATGACTGGGCGACCTTTGCGAGCGGCACCACGACCACCACGCCCGGTGAGCTCTCGCTGGTCGATTGCCCGAGCAAGGGGTGTCTTGGCTTCGCCTTCACGCTGCCTGCAGATTTCAACGGCAATAAGACGTATCAGCAGGTTGGCGCGCCGCTGCGTCAGTGCTTCGCCGAGTCGGCCTGGAGCGATAACGCCCTCCTGCCCCGGGAAAGCAGTGGAAGGTTAGCTGACCCGCTGTGTGGCGTGCCGCGGCCGCTTATGTCCTCGGACTTCTGCATGGTGCCTTGAAGTGCGGGGGAGTGCGTGTCAAGAGGATACTTTGACGAGTATAGGAAAAATTCCTGTACTCCTGGCTCATGCTCATCACTTTGCCGACACCCTAGCTCTCTCAGCTTGAGGCCAAGGCCGCGCTCGGCCACCGCGATGTGCTTTTCTGACCATCACTGACACGATCAGGGCGAGCGTCGAGACCCGCTAGGCAAGCCGAGAAAATCGGCCTGGGGCGCGTCAAACGAGGCGAGGCCGATCCAAAAGATGGTCTTTTGCAGGTTTTGCACTATGTCCTCGCGTTCAGAGCCGGTGCAAGCAATCTACACTTGCACTCGTGGCCGCTCTCGTGGCAAAGTCAATTTGCTTCAAAGCGGGTGCTTCCCTAGGCCGTGTACTCATAAATTCGCCATGTCCGCTTAGCCCCTAAAAGCCGACATGGGAGCGGACATCGCAGTACATCCGCTTTGTGCCAACAGCCGACATGAGTCCCGCTGAATCGGCCGTGCACAGTGCAGGTTCAGGATGCTGAATCGCCGTCACAGCGCCCGATTCAGGATACCGAGTTAGCGATGGTCGGTCAGCGCATGCGCCACGAGCGACAACGCTCGGCGCAATATGCTTCGCTGTGCGCACAACGCGCCTGGATCAGGGCATCGCCAAGGGGGAAAATAAGATGGAAGTCGCCGACCTGGTCCTTCCCGTGTTTGCGATCATCGTCACCGGCTGGCTGGCCGGCTGGCTCGACTACATACCGCGGTCGCTGGCCGACGGGCTCGTGCATTTCGCCTATAACATCGCGATGCCGGCGCTGCTGTTCGTCACCATCGCGCAGGAGCCGGCACGTAATCTTCTGGAATGGCGCTTTCTGCTGGCATTCGGCGGTGGCTCCATCCTGTGCTTCGCGCTGGTTTTTGTGGTAGTTCGCGCCGGGTGGAGACGCGACCTCGCCAGCAGCACGATCCATGGAATGACAGCGGCGATGACCAATACCGGATTCGTGGCGCTGCCGATCCTGCACTCCCTCTACGGCCAGCCTGCCGTTCTGCCCGCCGCCATCGCGACCGTGTTCGTGGCGGGGGTGATGTTTCCGGCGACTGTCATCCTCTTGGAAAGCGAGGGACGCGGCGCGCACGGGCGGTCGACGCGCTCGGGCGTCCTAATGAAGCAGGTCGTGCTCAATCCGATGGTGCTATCAACCATGATCGGTCTGGCGTGGGCGATCACAGGCCTGCCGATTCCGGCCCCGATCGCGGCCTATATGAACATCTTCGCGGCCGCGCTCACGCCGTGTGCGCTCTTCGCTATAGGGCTTGGCCTCTCAGCTGAAGGAATGCGCTCGAACCTCGCAGCGTCCGTCGTGCTCGCGGCCGTGAAGCTCGTGATTATGCCGTTGATCGTCTACGGCCTGTGTGTGGCATCGGGCCTCAATCCGCTCTACACAATCGCCGCCGTCGTCTGTGCCGCCGTGCCGACCGCGAAGACGATGTATATCCTGGCAGGCCAGTACAAGGTGGAGGAACCGCTGGTCGCGGCCACGGTCTCGATCACAACGCTGCTGTCAGTCCCGACGCTGCTGGGCTGGCTCTACGCTCTTGGTCCAAACCCAACACTTCAACCATGAGCTGCCAACTGCTTGGAACACTTTATCAAACAATGAGTTGTGATGCGGTGACTTGCTCGGTCATCGTGAACGTCTTCTTGGTGTCAGATAGGCTCTAGCGGTCGTGTACCCGCACCTTGCGGATAATTGTCTCGCCTCGAAATAGGCTATGGCCTTGAGACGCGGGGGGAGACGCAATCTCGCTAGGCGCCAGCGCGTGGCGGCGATTAGCCGCCGGGTCAACCCCCTGTGCCAGGACGAGGAGGACGTGCAGCCTCCCCTGGCGTGATGCCACGTCTACCACAATGGCGGGCTGCCCCGTGCGCGCTGGCGCCAGCCGTTACCGGTTTCCGAGCCCACCCATGGCCCGGGCGCAGCGCAGGGGTGGCGGCCGTGCACACCAGCGATGGCGGCCCGATGGACCGACCATGGGTGGACGCTGAAAGCAGTATGCGCTATCGCGTGCCACCGTGGCCACAGCCCCAGGCGGGGGAGTCATAGGAGGGGAAGCGCTTTGGGATGTTTCCGGCTGGGGTATGAGCGAAGGAGCTTCAGGAGCTGTACTCGTATTTCCGAGCCGCACGAGGCCACTGCCCTCCTCACCCACTGGATGGTGGGCATAGAGGAGTTCGGCAGTGAGATCGGCGAGGGTCTCGTCGTCTAGTTAAAATTGGCGCTTGAGCGCTCGGTACAAGACTCGACCGCGCTGACGGAGGAGTGCCAGGACCTGATCGAGCATGGTATAGAAGTCCATTCTCCCTCCTCTTGCGTTAACTGGTCTGACGTCTCATTTCCGCCTGGCGTTCAAAATGTCGAAGATCATCTCTGCATGGCTACATTCTCTCCCTATTGGCGTGTGCCTTCCCTCACCCATGGGCTTGCTGTATTTTCTCGAATGCCTCGGCCAGGAGCTGCGATCGCTCATGCCTGGCCTCCAGCTCAGAGGCACTATAGATCCCTTCGTGCGCTTCCAGCGTGGCCCAGTCTAAGGCTGACTCATACACTCCCTCTAGGAGGGTGCGTAATTCCTCCTCACTTACATACCATCCTCCTGCCTTACGCCTTGTATTCACAGCGGCAATCTGCCGGAGCGCATGTCGTATCGACACTTCCCATGATTTCGTGGTCCGGTGTTCCACAGCCTGTTTGATCATATGCACCAGTAACACGCGCATAAAACTGGCGATTTTCTGGATTTTGTCGTCTTTCGACATTTCGTCCATCTCGTCGAGTAGAGCCAGGGCGGCAGCGGTGTCACCTATCTCGATGTACCGGCGGAGTTCATACAGTTCTTCCATGCCGCACTTCTCCTTTAACTACAAACCAGATAAATCTGCAAGCGTGCCATCAATGTAGAAGATCTACAGCGTTGTCAGGGCACTCGTGGCTATCTGAGTGCCCTGCGTCTCATCGCTACCCTCGCACAGGAGTATAGGAAAAATAAAGTCCCTTTTCACGCGAGCCCACCAGCCGCTGGCGGGCTCGCGTGAATTTGAGCCGTACATACTGCCGATGCCGTGCCGGGACTTTGAGGCAGTTTACACTGGCCTTGGCATCCTCGGCGAGACAGCGGCACGCTGCGGGATTAGTAATACCTGCCGGCCATCCACGCCGATGCCCTAGACACCCAGGACGCCCGTTTTACTGCCCCACCGCCGTCACTGCACTCGGCGCTATCCTCTTTCGCATACAGGAGGCTCCTTTTCGTAATAGAGTTATCAGACTCGCACTCTTGATGACTCTACCGGAAAAGGGCCTCTTGGCCCAGCCCACTTTTACAGGAATTATAGGACGTCACCCGTCGGCCCCACAAACGGGGTGGCCTCGTGGGAGCGCTTGCGGTGTGGCATGCGGGGCATGGATGACTTGGTCGGAGGTGTCGGGCCTGCGCTGGACCAGACGCCGTGGAGCAGACCACACAGCCACAGGAGTTCCAAGACGACAAGTGGGGAGTCAAAGTGCGGCGGAATCATGGCCATCCTCCCCACCAGAGGCTGAGACGGGGGCCTTGTAGCTGGTTTTGAGCCGACGGCATTATCTGCAGCGGGGAGGGACACCACCGGCAGCTGTGGCAAAGGCACATGTGGAAAAACAATTGGTTATTGGCTCTCTCTCCACGAGGTGTGATGCCGCCACCCGATCGCTTGTTGCAATTTCCGGGTGCTAAAAAAGGATTGATGCCCACGTAACTCCGCGGCGAAGGGCAGCAAGGCGGGCTGAAACTGCGCAATCAACTCTGCCGACGATTCCAGGGCTGTCGTATCATCAGCGGTGAGATAGTATATCTCGTGCGGGGGCAGGGTCTCAGCGCCCTCCATCAGGAGCCGGTGGGCGCTCGCGACATCCTCGCTGCCCACCCAGGCCCAGAGCCAGGGATCCCAGCAGGTGGCCGGCGTGGCAGTGTGGGCTATCTGCTGCCGCCGTGCAAACGAGCAGATCCGCGCGGGCCGGGTCACATAGGTGCGGATCCCATACGCCCGGGTATAGCTGGCCAGAAGCAGTTCACCCGCCAACTTCGAATAACTATAGGAATCTTCCGGAAACGACGGATGGCACTCGTCAATCGGCAGCGCCTGGAGGGGGAACGGCGTCTGACTGATGCGATAGCCATGGCCCAAGGCGCAATTGCTGCCGGCCATCACGACACACCCCACGCCGGCTTCGACAGCGGCGTGTAAGAGATAATACAGCCCGACCAGATTGCTCTGAAAGGTGACATCAAAAGGAATCCCCTGGGCGGCAGCCCGCTCCCGCAGCGCGGGATGGTCCACCGGCCAGGGCTGTGCAGCGAGGTGTTGAATCGCGTCCACTCCCTGGACCGCCCGCTGGCAATTATCATAGACCGTGAGGTCGCCCTGGATCCAGGGGAACCCGGCAAACTCCGCGTCTGGTGGTTGCCGCGACATCAGGACGAGGTCGTGCCGCTCTCGCAACGCGCGGATGACAAAGGGACCCAATTGGCCACTCGCGCCTGTGACTAGCACTTTCATCGCGTCTTCTCCTGTCCTGCGCACTGTCTCATAGAGTGCCGTACGTGCTGCAGGTATGGCCAGCCCCCGAGGCCCCCTGGCAGGCTGCCTTGTCTTCAGATCACCCCTTGCTGGCGCAGTTGGGCCACCTGGGCTGGCGACAGGCCGAGCCATTCTGTGAGCACGGTGTCCGTATGTTCTCCCAGGGTTGGCGGCGCCAGGAACTCGGTGTCGTCCACACCATGCAGCTTGATCGGTGACCCCGGCATTTGCACTGCCCCGTACTGCGGATGGTGCACCTCGACAATCATATGGCGCGCCAGCACTTGCGGATCAGCCACAGCGCGATCGACCGTATTGATGGGCCCGCACGGGACCCCGGCAGCTTCCAGGCGCTGTAACCATTCTGCCCCGGGACGGGTCACAAAGATGGCTTGCAACAGGGCTATGAGCTCGTCGACGTGTTGCAAGCGTCCGGCGCGGGTCACAAAGCGTGCATCATCGGCCAGCTCCGGGCGCTCGATGGCGTGGCACAGGGCGCGCCAGAACTTGTCCCCATTGGCGTCGATGACAATGTGTATATCCTGGGTCTTAAAGGCCCCAATCGGCACGGCTGAGACGTGCCCAGACCCTGCCGGCACAGGAATTTCTCCAGCGATGAAGTAGTAGACTGCTCGGTAGATGAGCAACGCGATCTGCGAGTCCAGGAGCGCCACATCGACACGGCTGCCCTGGCCGGTGTGCTCGCGCTGGTAGAGGGCGGCCAGCACCCCATGTGCGGCGAAGATGCCGCCGGCCATATCGCCGATGGGGGCACCCATGCGCACGGGCTCCCCACCGAGTGGACCGGTGTAGCTCATGATGCCACCCAGGGCCTGCACGACCAGGTCAAAGGCTGGGCGATCCTTGCCTGGCCCCGTGTGGCCGTAGCCTGACACGGAACACGCAATAATCCGCGGGTTGATCTGCTTGAGCGTCTCATAGTCGATGCGCAAGCGCTCCAGGATACCGGGGCGAAAGTTATCGTAGACCACGTCCGACTGCCGCACTAACTCGTAGAAGATCTCCAGGCCAGCAGGGATCTTCAAGTCGAGAGTCATGCTCTTCTTGCTGCGATTCATGCTCAGAAAATAGCCGCTCTGCCCATGCACGAAATGCGGCGGCATTTCCCGGCTGCCATCGCCCTTGCCGGGGATTTCGATCTTCAGCACTTCGGCCCCCAGATCACCTAAAATCATGCTGCCGTAGGGGCCGGCTAAAAACTGCGACAGGTCTAACACCCGGACACCTGTCAGGGGTCGCTGCATGGCTCCTCTCCTCTCTCGCAACGCGGCGGCACGTGCGGCTGGGTGCTGCGCACGGCAACTGACCCCCGCCATAATCAGCCCTACGCAGTAGCCATGCGCAGCCCCTAGAGGGCACGTATAGCTGCAATCACGTCCGCAAACGGTGTCCCCCCTGGGAATACCGCTGCCACGCCTAACTTCTTGAGCACGGGGATATCGCCCTCGGGAATCACCCCACCCACCACGACTTTGACGTCCTCCATACCCTGCTCTCGCAAGCGCTCGAGGAGTTGTTGCGACCACCCGAGGTGCGCCCCCGATAACACGCTCAAGCCGATGATCTGCACGTCTTCCTGCAGGGCGGTGTGCACGATGGCGTCGATGGAGTTCCGGATACCGGTGTAAATCACCTCCATGCCAGCATCGCGCAACAGCAGCGCCATGGTCTTGGCGCCGCGGTCGTGGCCATCGAGACCGGGCTTAGCAACCAGGATACGCTTCGGCGGTCCGGCGCTCTGCGTCTGGACCCTGGTGAGGCCACTGCCCTGCGTGCCCGAGACGACCGACACGGCCGGATCGCTGTAGAGGCCAAAGACGTGCGTTAACGTGTCGCAGATCTCACCGATGGTCGCGTAGGCTTGGACGGCCTCAAGCATGGCCGGCATGATGTTGTCCGTGCTCCGGGCCACCCCCTCCAGACGCTGCAAGGCCTGCTGCACCCGCCTGGCATCGCGCTCCTGCCGTACGCGCCTGGTGCGCTCGATCTGCCGTGTCAGTGTAGCCGGATCGGCGCGGTGCATGGCGATGTCCGCAGCCCCCTGGCTGCTGCGAAAGGTATTGACGCCAACAAGAACCTGCTCGCCTGAGGCGAGGCGCTGCTCCTCGTGCAGCGCCGAGCGCATAATGCGCTCCTGCACCAGGCCCGACGCGATGGCCTTGCTGACTCCCATCTGCAGGACTTCGTCAATAATCGTCCGCATGTGCTGCTCGGCAGCCTGCGTCAGCGTCTCCACGTAGTATGAGCCTGCCAGGGGATCCACGGTCTTGGTGATGCCACTCTCATAGGCGATGATTTGCTGCGTGCGCAGGGCGACGAGTTGGGCCTCTTCCGTGGGAATGGCATAGGCTTCGTCGTACGAACAGGAATGGATGGCCTGCACGCCCCCTAATGCCGATGCCAGCACTTCCAGGGCCACCCGCACGATGTTATTGAGCGGCTCCTCGACCGTCAGCGTATTGCCGCCGCTGCCGGCATAGACGCGCAACATACACGACTCCGGATTGTGGGGCTGATAGCGCTCCTGCACCAGACGAGCCCAGAGGCGCCGCGCGGCTCGAAACCGCGCCGCTTCCTCAAAGATATCCGTGCCGACCACTCCCAGGTTCCAGCTGATGCGCGGCGCAAAGTCATCGATCGATAGCCCGCGCTCCAGAAGCACGTCAATGTAGGCCATGGCATGCGTGAACGCCAGGGCCACCGATTCCAGGCGCGTGGCCCCAGCCTGCTGCATGTGTGCTCCGGACACACTGATGGGATTGAAGCGCTGCACCTCACGGGCGCAGAACTCCATCACGTCGGCAGTCAGCCGCAGCGCCGCGTCCACCGGAAAGAGCCAGGTGCCACGCGCAATGTATTCTTTGAGGGGATCGTTCTGCAGCGTGCCTCGGAGCTGTGCCGGTGATACGCCCTGTTTGGCCCCTACGGCCATGTACATGGCGAGGATAGGAGCCGAGGTGGTATTGATGGTGAAGTTGGTACTGACTTTATCGAGGGGAATGCCGTCAAACAGGAGCTCCATGTCGGCCAGCGAGTCAATGGCCACACCGACCCGCCCCACTTCCTCGCCCACCCTGGGATCATCCGAATCAAAGCCAATCTGCGTCGGCAAATCAAAGGCCACGCTTAGACCGGTCATACCCTGATCGAGCAGGGCCCGGTAGCGTGCGTTGCTATCCTCCGCCGTGCCAAAGCCAGAGTACTCTCGAAACGTCCACAGACGGCCGCGATACATGGAGGGATAGACGCCGCGTGTAAAGGGAAATTCGCCTGGGTAGCCCAGGTCGCACGCGTAATCGATATGCTGGACGTCCTCAGGGGTATAGAGCGGCGCCACCTCCATGCCCCAGGTCGTCTGCACTGGTGCCGGTGGCCGTGCAGCCATGCGGCGCTGCCAGCGGGTGTGCGGCGTCTCCTGGGACTGCGCCTCGGTCTCATGTTCCATGGTTGTCCCCTTCATGTGCACGCTTCATAGCAATGGCCGTGACCTGGTGAGGGCAGCATGCCCTGTTATCCGGTTCTGCTGGGCAACTGGGCCACCGCCGTACTACGGCGGACAATTCGCCCTTCTGATTTTCCGCCATCTGCTCATATTCCACGTAGTGCTTGCCGTGGCTGGCATATTTGTCGGTGACGCGGCCGTGGATAAACAGCGCGTCCCCTCTGGATTGTGCCGCCTGATCTCGCACGTGAGCCTGTGGAGCATGCCATCATCGCCAATCCAGCTCGTCACCGCGTGGCTGAGCCAGGAGCAGCGCTCTGGACCGTACATAGTCATGCTCTCATACCAAGTCATCAACGCTTGATGCATATTGATCCCTACTCACTGGACAGGAGTGGCAGGTTGCGTCGAGAATCGACAGCTATATTGACCCTTTAACCAAAGGAGACATGGCCATAGAATCTCGATCTCGCACTTTCCTTGTGGCATTGTACGTCATTGTGGACGAGCTTTACCAGAGCCACATCCAACTCTGCACGCCTGCCTGTGGGGGTCCAACGGCATAGATGAGCGACTCAGAGGTGCTCTGCTTGGGTCTGGCAGAAGGGTAGGTGGCCTTAGGGCTGGCACGGCGCTGGGAGCTGCTAGCGCAGGCGGAAGCCGCGCACGCGTGGCTGGGGGCCGCGTGGGGACACGGAGTGCACGCAGCCGTTGGAAAAGGCTTTGAATTTCCTGTGCCTGAATTTCCTATACTCCCTCCTACATTACCGGAACAGAACTGGTGGTTGATGAGGGGTTGCTCGCGCAGTAGCTGCCATCAGGCAGGAGAAAACGGTTGCTCATGCCAGCACACATAGCATATACTCGGCACTGGGCTCAGAGCAAAAGACTTTGAACCTGCTTCCTTTCCTTGCCTTGTGCGGAAGAGCCACACTATATGCCAGTCTCTTACAGAAAAATTGCTGCGGAGAAATTTGCCGATACCCAGTACACATTGGCCGAAGACCCTGATACCTACGTAAGACAGGCACAACAAATGTCGTTGTTTGAAAGCTCTGCCAATGGGCAGAACAAAGGACAAGAGACGTTCCGCGATCCAGCTTTTCGCGACAAT
>Ga0081455_10005112_pt1 | contig 14462 bp, 12 predicted proteins | sample TabmetS3T2R1_FD_70207 | JGI IMG/M metagenome (GOLD analysis project Ga0081455, IMG submission 70207) | Tabebuia heterophylla rhizosphere microbial communities from the University of Puerto Rico - S3T2R1 | ecosystem: Host-associated > Plants > Roots > Rhizosphere ... | reverse complement strand
CGGCCGCTTTCGCGAAAAAAAGCCGGATTGGGCGGCGTTCGAGGACGCCAAGATCGAAGGCTACAAGCGCGCGCAGCACCGGTTCATCGGCGCCGGCGGCTCCGGCAAGCACGCCGACCCGACCGTGATCCCGGCGAAGAACTTCACCTTGTCGATCATGTATGTGGAGCCGGGTCAGGGCAACGCCGCGCACACCCACGAGGTCGAGGAGTGCTTCTTCGTGCTGCAAGGCTACCTCGACGTGTTCGTCGAGGACGAGAGCGGCAAGCGCCTGACCACCCGGCTCGGTCCCTGGGAGTGCATCGCCTGTCCCGCCGGCGTCATCCACGGCTATCAGAACGACAGCCTCGAGCCGGTCTACTTCCAGGTCATGATCGGGCGCGCCAAGCCCGAAACCATGGGCTACGCCGACGAGGATCTCTACAAGAAGCGGGATGCGCACCTCAAGGCGGTGTGAGCTGAATTGGCGAATAGCGAGTAGCGAATAGAAAGCGCACCCCGCGCTATTCGCTATTCGCTCTTCCTCACTCCGCCGCCTCGCGCCGCACGCCTTGCGGCAAGCGGGTGCGGAAATGCGGCAGGATTTCCTCGGCGATCGCCGTCATGTTGGCGCGCGCCATATCGTCGGGCAGCGTGCCGAACTGGGTCTTGGTCAGCGACGTGTTGAAGCCGGCGAGGTCCTGATACTCGGCGAGCTTCTCGCGCACGGTGTTGGGACTGCCGACCATCACCACGCCGTGCTTGATCACGTCCTCGATCGATTGCGGCTTGCCGGTGACCTTGGCCGCGCGCACGCGCTTCATCGAGGCGGCGTCGGTATAGCCCGGCGGCAGCAGCATCTCGGTCGGCATCTTCAGGAAATAGTTCATCAGCGCTTCGAGATGCGGGCGCGCCTCGCGCACCGCCTTCTCGTCGGTCTCCGCGATGTAGATCGTGTTCGACCAGGCAAGCTGGTCGGGCGAGGACTGGTAGCCCGCTTTCTCCGCCTCGTCGCGATACATCTGAAAGAAGCGCGCCACCGACGCGATCGGGGTCAGGGTCTGGCAATAGGTGTAGCGCATGCGGGCCGCCCAGCGGATGGTCGAGCCCGAGCCTTGCGAGGGAATCCAGATCGGCGGATGCGGGCTCTGGTACGGCCGCGGCCAGGTATTCACGTATTTGAACTGGTAGTGCTTGCCGGCATAGGCGAACGGTCCCGGCTCGGTCCACGCCCGCACGATGAGGTCGTGCGCCTCGGCGAAGCGCTCCTGCGAATAGGCGGGGTTGATGCCCATGGCGTGATATTCGGCGCCGATGCCGCGCACGAAACCCGCGATCAGCCTGCCACGCGTCAGATTGTCGAGCATGGCGTACTCCTCCGCCACCGTCAGCGGATTGTTGAGCAGTGGCAGCGCGCGGCCGAGAATCGCGAGCTTGGCGCGCTTGACGCTGCGCGCGAGCGCGCCGGCGAGCACGCCGGGAATCGGCATCATGCCGTATGCGGTCTGATGATGCTCGTTGAGGCACACGCCGTCGAAGCCGAGCTTGTCCGCGAGCTCCATCTGGTCGAGATATTCGTGATAGAGCTCGGCGCCCTTCTGCGCATCGTAGTGGCGATTTGAGAAGGTGACCCAGGCGGAGCCGTTCTTGCCGATCGCGTCGAGATCGACGTGGCGGTAGGGCATGAGGTGGAAGTTGAAGACTTTCATGCTGCGATCCTCATTGTCCCGATGAAGGATTCGAGCTCGGCGGCGAAGGCATCCCCCTGCTCCACGTGCGGCAAGTGCCCGCACTGCGGGAGCACCACCGTCTTCGCCCCGGGGATCAGTTGCTGAAAGGCGAAGGCGTAGTCCGGGGGGAACAGTCGATCGTCGGCGCCCCACACCAGCAGGGTGGGCACCTTGATCCGATGCAGCCACTTGCGCAGATGCGGGTCGTGATTGCGTGGCTGCCAGGCAAGCTTGGCGGTCGTCGTCCGGTTCTTGAGCGCGGCGTCTTCCGCCTCCGGCCGCTCCGAGCTCGCGACCACCGCCTCGGCGAGCTCCTGGTCGTAGAACAGGGCGCGGATGCGCTGCTCCTCGCTGATCAGGAACGTGTCCACCTCCGCCACGCCGTCGACATGGATGCCGGCCGACCCGATGAGCGTGAGCGAGGCGAGGCGCGAGGCATTGCGCACGGCGAGGTCCGCGGCGATCCAGCCTCCGAGCGAGCTGCCGACGAGATGCACGCTCCGCAAGTCGAGCGCTTCGAGGAAATCGAGATAGAAATTCGCGAGATCGGCGATGGTGTCGAGCCATGCCGGCGTGTCGGATTGGCCGAAGCCGGGATGCTCGGGCACGATCACGTCGAACTTTTTCGCGAGCCTCGCCATGGCGGGAAGCCAGATCCCCGCGCCCCCGCCGCCGTGCAGGAACAAGAGCGGTGCTCCCGTGCCGCCGCGCATGAGACGGATGCGGCAATCCCCGATCATGATCGGCTGGTCGGTGTGGTCGGCCATGCTCTCCCCGTCCCTCCCTGCGGCGCGGCAATTCTACCCCTCGAATGCGGCCCACATATACACTAATCTGCCAGCGGATCGATCGCGGGCGTGGCCTGGTTCCCACGCGCGATGCCGTTGCGGCGCGACCGCATGCGCCCGGAGGAGATTTCATGTACGCGCCAGCCGGAGTGAAGACCGACCAGGACTATCCCATCCCGGACAGCATGAAGGCGTGGGTGCTGGGCGACCCCGGAGAGCTCTCGTTGAAGGACAAGCCGGTGCCGGTGCCGAAAAAGGCCGAGGTGCTGGTGCGCATCGACGCGGTCGCGATCTGCGCGACCGATCTCGAGATCATCTATCACGGTCCCCCGGCCTCGATCCTGGGCGGCATGCCGCACAACAAGAACTTCACCCCCGGGCACGAATATATGGGCACAGTGGTCGCGCTCGGACCCGGCGTCGACGAATACCGGATCGGCCAGCGCGTCACCGTCGAGATCCACGCCGGCTGCGGCCAGTGCAAACGCTGCCGCGAGGGCATGTACACCTCCTGTCACAATTACGGGCTCAACTACGGCGACGTGGACAAGGGCCACCGCGCCAACGGCTTCACCACCGACGGCGGCTTCTGCGAATACCAGGTCAACAACATCAACACGCTGGTTGCCATCCCCGACACCATGTCCGACGAGGAAGCGACGCTGGTGGTCACCGCCGGCACAGCGATGTACGGGCTCACCGAACTCGGCGGCCTGGTTGCGGGAGAGAGCGTCGTGGTCACAGGCCCCGGACCGATCGGGCTCCTCGGCGTCGCCGTGGCCAAGGCGCTCGGCGCGCATCCCGTCATCCTCACCGGCACGCGCGACAACCGGCTGGCGATCGGGCGCGAGCTCGGCGCCGACCACGTCGTCAACGTGCGGAGCGAGGATGCGGTTGCGGCGGTGCGCCGCCTCAACGGCGGCAAGGGCGTCGACTACGTGCTCGAGTGCTCGGGCGCGCCCAACGCCGTCAACGAGGCGATCCGCATGGTCAACCGCGGCGGCAAAATTTGCCTCGCGGCCTTTGCGCACGAGGAGACGCCGGTCGATATCGCCGAGATCGTGCGCAACAATATCTACGTCTACGGCATCCGCGGCGAAGGCAAGAGCGCGACCCACCGCGCCGAAGCGTTCATGAGCCAGAAGCGGTTCGACGCCACCAAGATCCATACCCACACCTTCCCCCTCGACGACCTGCCGACCGCGATCCGCTACGCCAAGGACCGCGTCGAAGATGCCATCAAGGTGGTGGTGAAGGCGCGCGGCGTATCAGCCGCGCACAAAGTAGCGGCGGAATAGTTCTCCCGCGCCCCGCACTCGGTTCCCTCTCGCTTGCGTGGAGAAGGTGACGGACTCGCAGCGCCGGACGGTGCGCAATAAGGAAACGCTGGATTTCGTTTGAGGCCGTGATGTCGTTAAGCGAGATGAACGCCAAGCCGGAGGCCGCGGAGCGACGCAAGGCCGCCGATTTCCGCCCTGACCTCGCGGCGATTCGGGCGATGAGCAGGGTACTGCCCGGCGCGCTGCCGCTCGCGGTCAACGGCGTGAGAGTCGCCGCGAGCATTCGTCCGCGCAAATTCGTGATCGAAGGCGGCGACGACACGCCGGTCACGATGCCGCGCACGGCTTTCCAGATCGTCTATCCCGATTGCTCGGTGATGATCGATTCCGGCTTGGACAAGGCGACCCACGATTCCTTCAGCCCCGACAAGCCGGAGCCGTATTTCGCCGAACAGTTCGCCAAACTCGAGCGGGCGCTCGGCAACGCGCGGCTCATCGTGCTCACGCATCATCATGCCGACCACGTGGCGGGGGTGCTGTGCGCGCCGAATTTCTCCGAGCTCGCGGGCAAAACGGTCATCACCATGGACGTCGCGGATTGCTTGATGAACACGCCGCATCGGCCGCACCTCAAGCTTGCACCGCCGGCGCTCGAAAGGTTCATCGTTCTCGACTATCCGCAATACTATCCGGTTGCTCCCGGCGTGGTCCTCATTCGGTCACCCGGCCATAGCCCCGATTCGCAAATGGTTTTCATACGCTTGCAGTCCGGCCGCGAGATCCTGCACAGCGTCGACTCCGCCTGGATCATGGACAACATCACCCAGAGCAAGGGCAAGGCGGCGCCCTGGGTGAAAGAAGACGTGCCGGCGGTGATGGCGCAGTTGCGCTGGCTCAACAGCATCGCCGCAACAGAACAAAACATCACCATTCTCGTGACCCATGACGACGAGCTATTCGAGCGCCTGACGCGGAACGGTTCGATCGGAGGAGAACTGGCGATCTAGTCCAGAATGGGTTCCGTACGCGATCGGAACGAAACCAATCCACGCCAAGCGTCGGCGGGGCGCCGTTTTCATCGCCAGGCCGCCATGGTTGGCTGGCACGGGTTTTCCGATATAGTTGCGGGGGGACGGGGAATTCCCTGCCACAACAGAGCCGCGTGGAGCCACTCTAAGCAACGAGCAACCGGGAAACACGACCATGTCAGAGCCCATCTGGAACAAGTTCCTCACCGAGCGCGACAAAGCGGTATTCGAGACGTCCGGCTACGGCGCGCGCGGCGGATTCGGCAAACGCCCCGCGCTTTTGATCATCGACGTGAACTATGCGTTCTGCGACGAGCGCCCCACGCCGATCCTGGAATCGATCAAGCGCTGGCGCAATTCCTGCGGCGAGGACGCCTGGGTTGCCATGCCCTACCTCAAGGCGCTGATCGACAAGGCTCGTGCCAAGGGCATCCCGGTGATCTACACCACCGGCGTGCGGCGCGAGGACAATTGGGACAGCGGGAGCTGGACCTGGAAGAACGACCGCTCGGACGAGGACATGGCCAGCAAGCCTGCGACAAACGTGGACGGCAACGAGATCGTCGCCGAGATCGCGCCGGCGCCGCAGGATATCGTGGTGTTGAAGCAGAAGCCGTCCGGCTTTTTCGGCACCAACATGGCGAGCTATCTCACCCTGCTCGGCTGCGACAGCGTGATCGTCACCGGCACGACCACTTCGGGCTGCGTGCGTGCCACGGTGCTCGATGCGTTCAGCCTCAACTATCGTATCGCGCTGGCGGAAGAGGGCTGCTTCGACCGCTCGCAGGCAAGCCACGCCATCAATCTTTGCGATATGAACGCAAAATATGCCGACGTGGTGAAGACGTCGGAGGTGCTCGCCTTTTTCGACAGCCTTCCGAGCGGCATGTTCGACTTGCCGAAGGGATCCTCCGCGCCGGCGCCGAAGCCACGACTCGCCGCGAACATGTGAATCTCTCAGCGCCCCGCGAGCCCAATGCGGTCCCTCTCCCCGCGTGCGGGGAGAGGTAGAGCTTGTTGCGCCGTCGGCGACCATCGTAACGACTGTCCGTGAATTGTTATAACTGAGTGGCGAACCGGAGGAGCTTGCCATGTCGGGATCAGCGCAAGCCGTCGCCGACCACTACAAGCGACGCGCCCTCGGCGACGTCATCTTGGCGGCGCTGACAGCGGCGGGAAAAGACATCGAGCATCTGACCCCGGACGACCTTGCGCCGGTCGACGAATTCCATTCGGGCGGCCGCAACGCCACCGTGCGGCTGGCGCAGCTCGCGCAGATCAACGGCTCCGAGCGCGTGCTCGACGTCGGCTGCGGCATCGGCGGACCTTCGCGCTACCTCGCGAGCCGATTCGGCTGCGTGGTGACCGGCCTCGATCTCACCGCAGACTTCGTCGCGCTTGCCGGGATGCTCGCGCAGCGCACGCGGCTATCCGACAAGGTCACCTATCGACAGGGCGATGCGCTCAATCTGCCCTTCGCCGATGCGAGCTTCGATCTCGTGTGGTCGCAGAATGCGGCCATGAACATCGCCGATCGCGATCGCCTCTACGCCGAGATGCATCGCGTGCTGAGGCCAGCCGGACGTCTCGCGCTGCAAGAGATGGCCGCCGGCGCGGGCGGTGAGCCGTTTTTTCCGACACCATGGGCCAGCAATAAGAGCATCAGTTTCCTGTTGACGCCGCAGTCGACGCGGGCCGCGCTCGAGCGCATTGGTTTCCGCGTGGTCGCCTGGCAGGACACAACCGAGGAGGCCTTGCAGCAACAGATGGCGCGCGCGAAGGCGATCGAGACGGAATCGCTGCCGCCGCTCGGCCTTCACATCCTCATCGGCGAGGCTTTTCCGACGGTTACCAAAAACATGTTGCGGAATCTGCAGGAGGAAAGGCTAAAGCTCTTTAACGCGGTGCTCGAGCGGGTGTAGCTGACGTTGCAGAACATGCGTAGCCAGCACGCTGCGGCTTTGCGATAACCTGCCAGCGCGCTTGATATCTCCGAGGCAACGAAATGGGTGAATTCGCGATTGGCCAAAGCGTATCCCGGTTCGAGGATCCGCGACTGCTCAGGGGCGGCGGCCGCTATGTCGGCGACATCGTGCTGCCGGGCATGGCATTCGGGTACGTGCTGCGCTCCCCGCATGCTCATGCGCGCATTCGCGCGATCGACACGAGCAAGGCCAAGGCGGCACCCGGTGTACTCGCAGTGCTCACCGGCGCGGACTGGCAGGCCTCGGGATGGGGCGACCTCCCAGTCCCGGGTGGACTAAAGCGCCGCGACGGCACGAGCTTCCGCCCGCCCTATCCCGCCCTGGTCAAAGATCGCGTGCGCTGGGCCGGCGACTATGTCGCCTTCGTGGTGGCTGAGACGTTGCTACAGGGGCAAGATGCCGCCGAACTGATCGCAGTCGACTACGAGCCCCTCCCCGCGGTCGTTTCCACCGCGGAGGCCAGCGCGCCGGGCGCGCCGCGGGTCTGGGACGAATGCCCCGACAATATCGGCTTCGTGCAACTCTTCGGGGACAAGGCCGCAACCGATGCCGCCTTTGCCAAAGCCGATCACGTCGTTAAGCATCGCTTCGTGATCAACCGCGTCACCGCCGCCAGCATGGAGCCGCGCGGGTCGATCGGCGACTACAACGCAGTCGAGGACCGCTATACGGTCTACACGACGCTGCAGCGTGCGCATCCCTTTCGCGCTGAGTTAGCGCCGGTCCTCAAGGTCCCGGAGAGCAAGATCCGGGTGGTCGCCGGCGACATCGGCGGCAGCTTCGGAATGAAATCGGCGGTTTACAACGAAGTGACGCTGGTGCTGCTGGCGTCGAAACTCCTCGGCCGGCCGGTCAAATGGACCTCGACACGCTCCGAATCCTTCCTGTGCGACGCGCAGGCGCGCGACAACGTCACCGAGGCCGAGCTGGCGCTCGACCGCAACGGCATCTTCCAGGGCCTGCGCGTGCATACCGTCGCCAGCATCGGCGCCTATCTGCAAACCGGCATGCCGGCGTTCACCGGCAATATCGGCACTCTGGCCGGAGTCTATCGCACGCCTGCCATTCACGCCGACGTGAGCGCCGTCTTCACGCACACCAATCCGGTGCGGCCCTATCGCGGCAACGGCCGCCCGGAAGCCGCCTATGTGATCGAGCGAATGATCGATCTCGCAGCCGATGAGCTCGGCATCGATCCGTCCGAGCTGCGGCGCAAGAACTACATTCCGTCCGACGCCATGCCGTTCAAGACCGGGCTCACCTTCACCTACGACAGCGGCGAGTTCGAGAAGAGCATGGACATGGCGCTCGCGCTCGCGGACCTCGCCGGATTCGAGCGGCGCCGCGCCGAAGCGCGCAAGCGCGGCAAGCTGCGCGGCATCGGGCTGTCCAACACCATCGAGCGCGCGGCCGCGCAAGGCTTCGAAGGCGCCGAGATCAGGTTCGATAAATCAGGCGCCACGACGCTGCTCGCCGGCAGCGTCACCCATGGCCAGGGCCACGAGACGATCTTCAAGCAGATCATGTGCGACCGCCTCGGGGTCGACCCGGACGAGGTGCATTACATCCAAGGCGACACCGATCAAGTTTTCGTCGGCGAGGGTACCGGCGGCTCGCGCTCGGCGACCATCGGCGGATCGGCGGTCGCCGCGGCTGTCGACAGGGTCATCACCAAGGGCAAGGCGATCGCCGCCCACCTCCTCCAGGTCGACGCCGCCGACATGAACTTTGCCGACGGCGTGTTCTCAAGCCCGAAGACCAACCGCACGCTGACGATCAAGGACGTAGCGAAGGAGGCGATGGAGCCGACCAGTCTGCCCAAGGGTATGGATGTCGGGCTCATTGCGACTGCGACTTACGTTGCGCCGGTGCAGAATTTCCCCAACGGCTGCCATATCTGCGAGCTGGAGATTGACCAAGAGACCGGCGAGGTCGAGATCGTGCGCTACAGCGTCGTGGACGACGTGGGAACCGTCATCAATCCGCTGCTCCTGAAAGGGCAGATCGTGGGCGGAGTCGCGCAAGGCATCGGCCAGATTTTGATGGAGGACATCAAATTCGACGGCGACGGCCAAAACCTGACCGGATCGTTCATGGACTACGCCATGCCGCGGGCGACCGACATCAGCGCGGTCGAGGTCAAGAGCAATCCAGTGCCGACCAGGACCAATCCGCTCGGGGTCAAGGGCGCGGGCGAAGCCGGCTGCGTCGGCGCCATGCCTGCCGTCGCCAACGCGCTGGTGGATGCGCTCTCCCACCTCGGCGTGCGCCACGTCGAGATGCCGGCGACGCCGGAGCGGCTTTGGCGCGCGATGCGCGACGGCCACGCGAGGTGACATAGAATCCGACTGATGAGTCCCGTCGTCGTCCCCGCGCATAGCGCGTCGAAGACGCGCGTAAACGCGCTTATGCTGGGGACCCATATTCCAGAGGCGGTGATCATGGGTCCCCGCTTTCGCGGGGACGACACTGATAACACCGCCGATATTGGGAGGAGTCCATGAAGAAATCGTTCGTTCGCGGCACTTGGCAGGTCAAGCGCGCGTTCTCGCCTTGCGTCATCACTGAAGGCGCGGGTCGGACCATCTACATCGCCGGGCATACCGGCCAAATCGACGATGCCGGCAAATCGCTCGCCGGCGATTTCGACGCCCAGTTCAAGCAGACGTTCCGCAACATCGAGAAGACGCTCGCCGAGGCGGGCGCGAAGCTCGCCGACATGGTGACGATGACGGTATTCCTCATCGATGCGCGCTACACCACGCGCATGACCGAGCTGCGCACGGAGCTGTTCGGGAAGGACTTCCCGGCAAGCGCCGCGATCACCGTTCAGGGCTTCGCGCAACCGGAGATGATGATCGAGGTGCAGGGGATTGCGGTGACGGCATAGAAGCCGAGCGCGGTTGGTCATCGCGCGGACGCGTTTGGTGTTGCCTCGGCTTGGGCCGCTTTACGAGGAAATACTTCAGGACATCTTCGCCCTCGGTGGCGGCGAGCGGCTGTTTGCAAACTTTGCAATGCAGCGGCACATCGCCCGCGCGTGCTTCCGCCTTCGCACGTACAACCTTATAGCGTGCCTGGCAGGCGGGGCAGATGAAATCGGTAGGATCGTGTTTGACCATACGTAGCTCACATAGACTCTTCTAGACTCTTCGGCTGACGTTTCCTCTAAAACAAAAGCAAGATGCAGGGAAGCCGTAAATTTTTATAAGCGAATTTGATGCGTTCTTGAGTGCCTAAAAAATCGCCATTCGGCGTGCCGAGATCTCCGTTGTTGGGATTAAGAGTCGTTTCTTTCGCGTTTCGTTTAGCGCTCCCGCATCTGTTATGCGATGAAAGTGATCTGCCGTGATATTTTTGCAAAGGCTTAAAGTGCCTCCGAAGAGAGCGCCGACAAGTCTTGAGCGCACCAGATTTATCGGTCGCGGCGTCGCCATCCGAGCGTGGCCATCTCGACCGCGCGCGTTTCTACTTAACCTCCGCTGCTGCAATACATAATCGCGGATTCGGCGCGCGCTTAGCCTTGACTGATGTGGCCGAGCCACATTCGTCTGGAATCGCGCGATACGTGACAGCTGGTCATCTTGTTGCTCCTGACCCTCGCAATTGTTGCAGACGAAATGCCGGGACGCGGACGCGCTCGCGATTTTGTCCGGGGAGGCGATCATGGATCTCAAGCAGAAGCTGATGGCGTGCACCGCCCTCCTGGGCGTGTGGCTGCTCGTCCCCACCGCGGCTACGGCGCAGTCCTCTGAGGCCGCAAAGATCGAGCGGCTCGAGCGCCAAACCGAGTTGCTGCAGAGGCAGCTCAAGGAGATTCAAGAAGAGCTCGCGCGAACCCGAAAGAAAACCGAACGGGTTGAAGCGAAAGTCGAAGCCGCACCGGCCCGCTATCCGGCGCCTGCGATGGTCACCAAGGGCCCGCCAATTCCGCCACCGCCTGAACGCGTGAAATTGACGGTGGGGGGCTTTCTCGCCGCGGAGACGGTCTGGCGCCAACGCAACCAGGTTAACGACATGGGAACGGCCTTCGCGGCGATCCCTTATCCGTTTTCACCGCTCTACAACGAGCACGAATTTCATGGAAGCGCGCGGCAGAGCCGAATCTCGCTGCTCGTCGAGGGCAACATCGACCCGTACCAGAAGCTCAGCGGGTATTACGAGAGCGACTTCCTCGGCGTCGGCACCACGTCGAATTACAACCAGAGCAACAGCTGGGCTGCGCGCCTGCGCCATGCGTATTTCACCTACGACAACACCGCCTGGGGATTTCACTTCCTCGGCGGCCAAACCTGGAGCCTCCTGACCCAGAACCAGGTCGGGATCATTCCGCGCAAGGAGAACATTCCGCTCACGATCGACGCCAACTACTTGTCGGGTTCAATTATACGCGCCAATGGCAGCTCCGCTTCGTGGGCGACGTTGCCCCCGGAATTGCAGTCGGCGTGTCAGTGGAAAACCCGGCCACGATCTTTGGCGGCAGCACCGCCACCGCGCCGCTCGGACTGGGAGGCGCATTCCCCAGCGGCGGCATTGTCAACGGCACAGTGGTCAATTTCGTCAATACCGGGGGCGGGGGAGATTTCTTGCAAAACGTGAACGTCACGACAGACCAAGCGCCGGACGTCATCGAGAAAGTGGCCTTCGATCCCGGCTGGGGCCACTACGAAATATTCGGGATCCAGCGGTTCTTCTCCGACGCTACCCTGACATGCATCGCGGGTCCGTGCGTCGCGGGCTCGACCACCATGGTCGGCACCAGCGACAACAAGACCACGTTCGGCGCGGGTGTGGGCGGCTCGGTGTTGCTGCCGCTGATCCCGAAATATCTGGAATTGACGGCCAGCGGTCTGTACGGGCGAGGCGTCGGCCGCTACGCGGCTGGACAGCTGCCGGATGTGACTATCGGTCTGGATGGCTCGCTCACCCCGGTGACTGGATGGAGCGCGATGGTGGGCCTCGTCGCCCATCCGTGGGAAGGGCTCGACGTCTACGCCTACGCCGGTCTTGAGGAGGTCAAGGCGAACTTCTTCGACGTCGGCAATGTGCTGTTCGGCCTTGGCAATCCTGGATTCAGCAACGTCTCTTGCTTGATCACAACGCCGTCCTCATTTGCCGGCGCCACGCCCGCCGACTGCATCGCGAACACCCAGCGCTTGACGGATCTGACGGCGGGCTTCTGGCAGAACGTCTACAAGGGAGACTACGGCCGCGTGGCGTTCGGCGCCCAGTACGCGTACATCACGAAAAAAGCCTTCACAGGAATCGGGGGGGCTCCCTCGACCGACAACAACGTCGTCATGACCTCGGTCCGGTACTATCCGTTCTGAGATCAGAGAAGCGCGATCGAACTTGAGTAGGATGGCGGGCCGTTTTGATTCCGCGGTCAGAACGGCCGGCATGCCTTAGTCCATGCTGTGCAATAGTCGTTAATGTGCGGTGAGCGCAACGCGCGCGCTCCCGCCCTGCCGCTTGCCCTTGTTGTGAACCCACGGCTTGCTGGATTTGTCGCGCACGGACTGCTTCGCTGCTCTGAGCGCAACCGGCCCCACATTCGCGAGGAATACTTTTTCGTGGGCGCGCGAGAGGACCTCGATCGCTTGTTTCAGCGACACCCATTTCACGGCCTTGATATCGTCCATAAGCTCGCGCTTACGCCCGCCGATGGCTCGCATGTGCCAAAACTGTACGATCTTCATGCGGCCATCGACCGCATACAACATCGAACCGAGGAAACCGTGCACCGAAACCTCGTGGCCGGTTTCTTCCAACACCTCTCGTCTGGCTGCGGCAAGCGCGTGCTCGCCCGGATAGAGCTTGCCCTTTGGCAGAACCCAGGACTTGTCCCTTCGCAATCGCACGATTGCGATACGCGGCCTGGAGCCTTTTCGAACGACAATTCCGCCGGCAGCCAGAATCGGCGCGCGGATCTCCAACGAATCAGCCATGTCAATCTTCCCCGACGAACGCGCGGCGAGCGAGCGATCGCTCGCACTCAGTCTCCCGATGCATGGCTTTTCCCTCGATCGTGTGCGCCGCACATACTCGCGTGCTCATGCTTAATGCGCGGTTAACACGAGTTTCTATCGCCCGGTGTGCGCTGCGGGGGTGCGCTCGATACCGGCTTCAACTCATCGCCTGCGCGCTGTAGACTCAGAGACAGATTACGAGGCGGCATGACCGAGACGTTCGAGACTGCGTTGTCCGCACGCGTCGCAGCGATGGCCGATGCTTGCACACGCTGCGGCAAATGCGTCGAGGTCTGCCCGGTGACGGGCCCTGGCGGGGTTGACGCCGAGCCGCGCGCGGTGATCGGCGGGATCATCGATATTCTGCGGACCGGCGACGGCCCGGAGGCGTCGCGCAAATGGGCGAACGCCTGCGTGCTCAGCGGGGAATGCATCAAGGCCTGCGACTACGGCGTCAATCCGCGATTCCTGCTCGGCATGGCGAGGGTGGCCATGGCGCAGCGCAGGGACGAACCGACCGAGCAGCGCCGCCAGGGAGTAGAGGGCTTCCGCAGGGTCGCGCGCGAGGTTACGCACATCTCGCAGATGCAGCTTGGCGACGAGGTCTTGGCGCGACTGGGACAGAAAGGTAGTGCGCAGCCCGACACGCCGCCGGATTTCGTGTTCTACACCGGCTGCAACGTGCTCAAGACCCCGCACATCGCGCTGCTTGCGCTCGATATCATGGACGCGCTCGGCGTCACCTATCAGGTGTTGGGCGGACCGACCCATTGCTGCGGCATCGTGCAGATGCGAACCGGCGACGTCGCCACCTCCGGCCGCTTTGCCGAGAGCACCATGGACAAGCTCGCGCGCAGCAAATCCGGGCAGGTGGTGTCGTGGTGTCCGAGTTGCCACGTGCAATTCACCGAGACCACGTTGCCGACCATCGAGAAGACCCGCGGCGCGCGACCCTTCGAGATGACGCCGTTCATGCTGTTCCTGCGAGGCAATCTCGATCGGCTGCGGCCGCTGCTGCGCCGACGTGTGGACATGCGGATCGCCTTGCACCGCCATCCCGGCATCAGAGGCGTGGTCGAGGCCGCGGAAGACATTCTGCGGGCGGTGCCCGGCGTGGAATTGATCGACCTCAAGCAGCCCGCGGTCGGGCTGATGAGCAATTATTTCCGCGCGCTTCCGGCCTATCGCCGCGAGCTGCAGAGAAACGAGCTCGACGCCGCCGAACGCGCTGGCGTCGATGCGCTGGTCGCGGTCTACCATGCCGATCACCGCGAGCTGTGCGCGCACGAGCGCGACTATCCGTTCCGCATCATGAATGCCCTCGAGATCGTCGGCGCCAGCATGGGAATTGAGCACGAGGATCAGTTCAAGCGGCTCAAGCTGATGCAAGACGCCGACGCGATCGCGGCCGACTGCCAGGATCTGATCGCGCAGCACGGGCTCGACCCCGCGGCGACGCGCGCCGCGATCCAGGCCATGCTCGAGGAGCAGCCGCTGCCGCTGCGCGGGCGGAGCGCAGCACAGGCGAGTTAAGGCACTTTCGGTTGGACTCTCATGAACATGCCGCGCACTCGGTGCGCTCCCCTCCCCCTTGTGGGAAGGGGTTGGGGGTGGGGGTCCTGCGATTGAGGCGTCGGCGTTGCTAAAAGCACCCCCCCCACCCCGCGCGCTTCGCGCGCGACCCTCCCCACAAGGGGGAGGGT
>Ga0081455_10005111_pt1 | contig 14465 bp, 4 predicted proteins | sample TabmetS3T2R1_FD_70207 | JGI IMG/M metagenome (GOLD analysis project Ga0081455, IMG submission 70207) | Tabebuia heterophylla rhizosphere microbial communities from the University of Puerto Rico - S3T2R1 | ecosystem: Host-associated > Plants > Roots > Rhizosphere ... | reverse complement strand
CGAACGTGTCGTCGAGGCCTACCGCATGCGCGCCGAGGCGACCGATAGCGACGAAGCGCTCACGCTCTGGCGCCGGATCGCGGCGATCGGTCAGCAACGCCTGGGCCGCACGGACCTGACCGCCCGCTACTCGGAACGTATTCTCGAAGTGGTCCCCACGGATGCCTCGGCCTTGAGTGCGCTCGATAACATCTATCGCGCCGAGAACCGCCCGAAGGATCTGCGGCGCCTGCTCGCGCATCGGCTCGAGCACGAGACCGTGCCGGCCAACCGCTTGGAGCTGCTGAAAGAGCTGGCCGAGCTCGAAGAAGTGCAACTGGAAGATCCGGAGTCCGCCGCGGCGCGCTATCGCGCCATGGCCGACATCGAATCGGACAACCCCGAGGTCTGGGCCACCCTGGATCGCTTGGCGCTCGCGGCCGGGCGTTACGATGAATTGGTGAACGTGCTCGAGTGGCGGCGTGAGCTCGCCCGCTCGAATCACGCGCTCAGCGTCGAGCTCGGCGCACGCTTGGCAGCGCTGATTCTCGAGCGCCAACAGGATCCGGAACGTGCGCTGGGCGTGTACGGCGAAGTGCTGGAGCTCGATCCCGCGCACGGCGCGAGCGTCGAAGCCTTGGAGCAGATCGCGCAGGCGCGCGCTGCGCTCGGGCCCAAGGTGTTCGCGATTCTGGAGAAGGCTTACGAGCGCGTCGGTCGCTACGACAAGCTGGCCGTGATCCTCAAGCAGCGCCTGCTCGAATCGCGCGACGAAGCGGAGGTTCGGCGGCTGCGTTTGCGCTCAGCCGAGATCAGCGGCAGCCAGCTGGGCGACGCATTGGGCGCTTACGCCGCGCTCGAAGCTGCGTTTCTCGAGGAGCCGCACGACACGTCCTTGTGGGAACGCTTGTCGGATGCGGCCGAACGCGCCGGCCAGCACCGTGCGCTCGCCAGCGCGTTTGCGCGCGTGCTCGATCGTCCGAGCTTGCCGGAAGCAGACCGCGTGGAGCTGTCGGCGAAGATCGCGGGTCTATACGAGGAAGTGTTGTCCGAGCCGCGCGAGGCCGAGCCCTTCCACAAGCGCGTGCTCGCCCACGACCCCGGCAACGATCGCGCGTTCCTGGCGCTCAAGGAGCTGTACACGACCGAAGAGCGCTGGGAAGACTTGCAGGTCCTGTATCGAACCCGCATCGAAGACACCGTCGATGCCCCGACGAAGCTGGACCTGCTGCTGCAAGTCTGTTTCTTGTTCGAAGAGATCCTCGAGCAGCCGGACAAAGCCATCGACGCGTATCGCGCGGTGCTCGAGCTATCGCCGGACCACGCACCGTCGCGGCGCACGCTCGAGCGCTTGTACGAGCGCCGCGAGCGCTATCGCGATTTGGTCGCGCTGCTGAAGTCCAACCTCGATCACGCGTCCGGTTACGATCAGGTCGATACGTTTTATCGGCTGGGCGAGCTGTACGAAACCAAGCTCAGCGAGCCGAGTCTCGCGGTCGATCACTACGAAGGCGTGTTGCAGCGCCAGCCGCATCACTTGCGTGCACAAGCTGCGCTCGGGCGCTTGCTCGCGATCGAGGGCTTGCGCCAGCGCGTGGCTGCGATCCTCGAGCCCATGTACGAGAGCCAGGGAGCGTACGCGGACCTGGCGCGCGTGCTCGAGATTCAACTCGACGATCGCGAAGGTGCCGAGGGCAAAGCCGATCTGCTGCTGCGCATCGGCAACCTGTGCGAGGCGCGCTTGCGCGATCCCGAAGGTGCGTTCTCTGCGTACGCGCGCGCCGTGGAAGCGTTGCCGAGCGACCGCTCCGCGCGCGAGGCGATGGAGCGCTTGGCCGCGAATCGCGAGCTGTTCCGTCAGAAGCGCGCCGAGGTGTTGGGCGCGGCGGTGCAGAAGGTCGAGGACCCCGACACGCTGATCGAGCTGTTGAGCGAGTTGGCCGAGCTGCAGCTCGAGCACCTCGAGGACTACGCCGCCGCCGAACGCTGCTACCAGCGGCTGGTCGAACTCGGCGAGGGGCGCGACGACGTGGTGCTGGCTGCGGCGCGCGCGTTGGAGCGCATTCACACGCACAACGGTGACTCGGCCGCGCTGGCCGTGGACCTGTCGCGGCAGGCGGAACTGGAGCTCGATGTCCCGGCGCGCGAGCAGCTACTGTCGCGGCTCGCGGAGTTGTACGAGCAAAAGCTGCTCAACGTCCCAGCGGCGATCGACGTTCAGAAGAAGCGCCTCGAGCTCGATCCCAACCGCATGGACGTGCTGCGGGCGCTGGAGCGTTTGTACGAAGGCGCGGCGCGCTACGAAGAGCTGGTCGAAGTACTGCAGCGCCGTCGCGAGTTGAGCGAGCAGGAGAGCGAGCAGAAAGCGTTCGGCCGGCGCATCGCTGGGGTGATCGAGGAAAAACTCGGTGATGTCGCGCGCGGCATCGAGGCACACCGCGAGAACCTGTCGTCGTTCGGGCCGGATCGCGACACGCTGGCGGCGTTGTCGCGGCTGTACGAGACCGCGGGCCGGCACGTCGAGCTGTTGGAGTCGCTCGAGTCCGAGATCGAGTTCGCCGACAGCGGGGCGGCGCGCGCAGCGCTGCGGTTCCGCATGGCCGAGCTGCTCGCCGACAAACTGTCGGAGCCGGAGCGCGCGATCGCCGAGTACGAGGCCGCGCTCGAGGATGAACCCTCGCACGCCGGTTGCTTGGCCGCGCTCGACGGCATCGCCCAAGACGCGAAGTCCCCGTTCCGGCGCGACGCCGCGCGCGCAGCAGCGCCGCACTACGAGGCGCTATCGCGCTTCGACAAGTTGCTGGCGATGCTGGAGCTGCTGGCGCAGACCGACGACGAGGTCGAGAAGTTGGCGGCGCTGCGGCGTGCGGCTCACGTCGCGGAGACCGGGCAGCACGATCTGCCGCTGGCGATGAATTACATCGGTCGCGCGCTGCGCTTCGCGACCTCGCACGACAGCCTGCCCGACTTGCTGCACGACTACGCGGGGCTCGCGCAGCAGACCGGTCGCTATGCCGACTACGTGACGACCCTGCAAGAGATCGCACCCAACATCTTCGACGGCGAACAGCGCGTGCACGTGTACCGTGAGATCGCCGCCGCCGCGCAGGAGAAGCTCGCGGACACCCCGCTCGCGCGCGCGTCGTATCGCAAGGCGCTCGACGAGCAGCCGGAAGACGTGAGTGTGCTCGATGCGCTGTTGAAGCTCGACGAAGAAGCGGCCGACTACCCGGCCCTGATCGACATGCTCGGGCGCAAAGTCGCGCTGACGGTCGATCCCAAGCAGCGCGCGCGCCTGCTCGAGAAGCAGGCCGACGTATACGAGCGCGGGCTCGACGACGCGGAGCACGCGATCACGGCGCTCGAAGAAGTGATCTCGGATCAGCCGCTGGAATCGGCGTTCGCCTCGCTGGAGCGCTTGTACCAGCGCACGCATCGCTACGGCGACCTCGCGCAGCTGTACGAGAACCAGCTCGATCGCGGTGTCGGCAAGCGCGTGGAGCTGCGCTACCGCCTGGCGAAGACCTACCGCCAGCACATGAACGACAATCACGCAGCGCTCAACCAGCTGCGCGAAGCCATCGACGAGGACATCAACCACGCGGACTCGATCGCGCTCTTGGAAGCGATCATGAGCGAGCACGGCGAGTGTCGCGCGCTCGCGGCCGAAGTGTTGGAACCCGGCTACATGGCGCGCATGGAGTGGGCCAAGCTCACCTCGGCGTTGCGTGCGCGTGTCGACGTCGAACCGGAGCTGGAAGAGCGCAAGCGCCTATTGGTGCGGCTCGCGCGCATCTACGAAGACCAGCTCGAGGACTTCGACGAGACGTTCGAGATCTTCGCGCGCTTGTTCCGCGAGGATAGTCGCGACGAAGATGTGTGGGAGCGTTTGACGCGCCTGGCCAAAGTCGGAGGGCAGTGGAGTCGTCTGGCCAAGACGTTGGGCGAGCCGCTCGCGGAAAACACCGTCGAAGACGAAGTGATGGCGCGCCTCGCGCGCTACGTGGGCTCGCTCTACGACGAACGTGCGGTGAACTTGGTCAAGGCTGCCGAGTTCTACAGCAAGGCGCTCGCGTTCGAACACGACGACGCGATCGCGTTCAAGGCGCTGGAGTCCGCCTACCGCCGTGGCAGTCATCACACTTCGTTGCTCGAGCTGTACACACGGCAGGCCGAAGTCGCGTCCAACGACGCAGCGCGCGTCGAGCTCTTGCACAAGCGCGCACGCGTCCAGCTCGATGACATCGCCGACAAGCCCGCGGCGATCGCCACCTACCGCGAGATTCTCGAGCTCTCGGCCGGCGATAAGCCTGCCATCGATGCACTCGAACAGCTGTTGACCGAAGCCGCAGATTGGAAAGCGTTGGCGGAACATCTGCGCTGGCGCATCGAGCACGGCGAAGCCGACAAGCAGGGTCTCGATCTCAGGCATCGCCTGGCGCAGCTGCTGTGGACCAACCTGTCCGACGAGTCGGGTGCGATCGATCTCTGGGAAGACATCATCAGCGCCGATCCCGGGCATGCCGCGGCGCTGGATGCGCTCGAGCGCAGCGTTCAGGAGGAGCGCCACCGCCTGCGCGTGACCGAGATTCTGGAGCCGGTCTACCGGCATCGCGATCAGTGGAAGAAGTTGATCGCGATCCACGAAGCGCGCCTGTTGCTCGTCACCGATCCCGACGAGGTCACGCGTTTGCTGTCGGAGGTGGGTGAGCTGCATGAACGGCGCGCCAACGATCCGATGCGCGCCCTGCACGCGTATGCACGCGCGTTCGCCAAGGACCCCGAGAACGACACCTTGCGCGGGCACGTCGATCGTCTGGCGAGCCGCACCAACGCCTGGAGCGACCACGTCGCTGCCTACGAGGCCGCGTTTGCGGTGTGTCAGAACGATGCGACCAAGCTGCAGCTGCTGACCACGATTGCGCGCGTACAGGATGAGAAGCGCGGCGATCCACGCGCCGCGATTTTCGCTTACGAACGCTTCCTGCAGATCGAAGCCGACGACGCCGCCACGTTGGACGCACTCGAAGCGCTGCACACGATGGTGGCCGATTGGCGCGGCCTGATCGCGATTCTGGAACGCAAGGTCGTGACGGCGCTCGGCGGCGAAGAGCGCGCCGAGGTGCTGCGGCGCATCGGTTCGGTGTACGAGGAGCTGGTCGCCGATCGCGATGCGGCGATCGACGCGTATCAGCGCGCAGTCGCCGAATTCGACGCCGACGAGATCTCGCTGGAGGCGCTCGATCGCTTGTACGGCGCAAACGGGCGCGCGGTGCCGCTGTTCGAGACGCTCAAGCGCCGCATCGAGTTGGCGCAGGATCCGCCGCTGCGCGCGGAACTCGGCTTGCGGCTGGGATTCCTGGCCGACGTGCGACTCCATCAAACCGACGAAGCCGTGTCTGCGTACCGGCGCGTGCTCGACGACGACCCGTCGAATGCCACCGCGATCGCGCACCTGTGCTCGCTCTACGAGCGCCTGGGCATGTGGCACGAGTTGCTCGACAACCTGCGCCTGCAGATTTCGCTGGTCGAGACCCCGGCCGAACGCGTGAACCTGCGCTCGCGCGCAGGTCAGGTGTTGCTCGAGAAGCTGATCGACGTGCCGGAGGCGATCGAGAGTTATCGCGATGCCTTGCAAGAAGATCCGCGCGCGCCGGAAGCCGTCGCCGCGCTGATGGAACTCAGCCTGCACGAGGAGCATCGGATGCGTGCGGCCGAGGTTCTCGAGCCGCTGCTGCGCGAAGGTGAGCGTTGGGACGAGCTCGTGACCTTGGTCGAGCGCAAACTCGCGGGTCTTACCGATACTTCCTCGCGCCGTGAGGAGTTGGTCGGCCTGGCCGCGATTCACGAACTCGGGCGTGGCGACAAAGGGTCGGCCTTCGAAGCGCTGTCGCGTGCGCTTGCCGAGGAGCCCGGGGACGTGGAGCTGCAAGACGATCTCGAGCGCTTGGCGGGCACGTTGGGCGCGTTCGATCGCCTGTACAACGTGTTGCTCGAGCGCGCGGCGCAGATGTCGGATCCGGCGCAAGCGGGTGAACTGTTGCGGCGCGCGGGCCGGGTCGCGGAAACCGAGCTGCACGACGACACCCGCGCCATCGACGCTTTCAAGTTGGCGTCCACGCACGACGACGATTCGCCGGAGACGCTCGAGGCCCTGGATCGCCTGTACGTCAAAACCGAGCGCTGGGAGCCGCTGTTGGATGTGCTCGAGCGCCGCATTGCAGCCACGACTTCGCGCGCCGATCGAGCCACACCGCTGTTGCGTTTGGGTGAGCTGCGCGAGCGCCACTTCGACGACGGGCGCGGCGCGTTCGTCGCCTATCAAGAAGTGCTCGAAAACGATCCCGCGGACGAACGCGCGCTGTCGGGTATGGCAGCGCTGGGCGAGCGGGACGAACTCGCGCGCGACGTCCTAGACGTGTTGGAGCGCTGCTATCGCGAGACGCATGCGCTCGACAAGGTGGTCGAGCTGTACGACCTGCGCGTCAAGCTCGCGCCGTCCGACTCCGAGAAAGCGCGCTTGTTGCGGGAAGCGGCGGGCATCTGGGAGCGCGAACTTTCGCAGCCGCGGCGCGCGCTCGAGAGCATGCGTCGTGCGTTCGAGCTGGATCCGGACGACTTCGGCATGCTCGACGACATGGAGCGCTTGGCCGGTGCCTCTGGCGCTTGGCCGGTGCTGGCTGGACTCGCGGAGTCCGTGATCGCCGGCAACCTGCTCGATCACGCGGCCAAACGCGAGCTGGCGCTGCGCGCGGCCGCTTGGTACCGCGAATTCATGGCCGACCCGGCTGGCGAGGAGCGTTGTCTCACCGCCGTGCTGAGCATGGCGCCGACCGAACTCGACGTGCACGCGCGCGTCTTGGAGCTCGTGCGCGGGCGCGACGATCGCGCTGCGCTGCTGGCTCAGCTGCGAGCGTTCGCACAAGTCGATGACGACGACGATCAGCGCCGCGTCAGCCATCTGCACGAAGCCGGCACCTTGGCCTTGGAGCTGGGCGACAAAGTCGCAGCCAACCAATGCTTCGAGCGCATCCTCGACACGCACCCGGAGGACACGGCGGCGCTGTCGGCGCTCTCCGATCTGCGCGCCGCCGAAGGCCGGCACGCGGAAGCAGTGCAGCTGTTGTCGCGCTGGCTCGCCGTCGAGGTGGACGGCAAACGCCGGCTGTCGCTGCGCCATGCCATCAGCGACACCCAGCTCGGGCCGCTGAACGATCCCGACGAAGCGATCGAGTCGTACCGCGACTTGCTGGTCGAGTTCCCTGGGGACCCGCCCGCGCTCGCAGCGCTGGAACAGCTCTACGAACGCAAACAGCGTTGGGGCGATCTCCAGCAGCTGTTGGCGGCAGCGCTGGACGACGCCAAGACGGTTACGGAGTTGGTCGCGCTGCGGCTGCGCCTCGCGCGTTTGTACGAAAACCAGCTCGGGCAACCGTCCGAAGCGCTGGAGCAACTGCGCGCGGTCCTGATGGAGGACCCGGAAAGCACGCAGGCCAGTGCGGAGTTCGAGCGCTTGCTGGCGCTGACGGGCACGCCGGCCGAGCAAGCCGAGTGGCGGGAAGCTTCGGTGGATCGCGCGCTGCAGCAGGGCGACAAACCGCGCGCGGTCGAGCAGCTGTGGAAGCTCACCGAACTCTACGAAGGCGAGCAACGCGAGAACGTGTTGGTGCGCATTCACGAATTGGCCCCGATGGATCGGCGTGCCATCGAGGAGCTCGTGGCCGTGCACAAGGCCGCGGGTGACATGGCCGAGGCAGCGCGCAGCCTGGAGTCGTTGTTGCCGCTGCAGGACCCGGATGCGGCCATCGCCACGGCCTACTCGCTGGCCGAGCTGGCCGAACAGCAGCTGCAGGATTCGGCTTTGGTCGAGCGCGCGCTGTCGCGAGCGCTGGAGCTGGATCCGAACCGCGCCGAGACCCGCACACGCCTGCGCGATCACTTGACGGCGACCGGTGCGTTCGATCGCTTGGCCGAGTTGCTGGAGGCCGAAGTCGCGTTGCTGAGCACGCCGAGCGAACAAGTTGCCGCGTTGCGGCAGGTTGCGAAGCTGCGTGCGAACAACCTCGGCGATCCTGCGAGCGCGGTGGCTCTGCTCGAACGCGCGGTGCAACTCGTGCCGGACGATCGCGATGCCCTGCTCGCGCTGTGCGATCTGTACGTAGCGGCGGGCCGTTCCGCGGATGCGATCCCGGTGCTCGAGCGCATCATCGCCTCGTACGGCGGCCGGCGTGCGAAAGAGGTCGCGGTCTACGAGCACCGCCTCGGTCACGCCTACGAAGGCCTGGGCCGGCTCGACGACGCGCTCAAACACTACGACAACGCGTTCAAGATCGACCTCACCAGCGTGCCGGTGCTGCGGGACTTGGGGCGGTTGTGTCTGGCGCGCGGCGACCTGGATCGCGCCCAGAAGACCTACCGTGCGTTGCTGCTGCAGAAACTCGGCGCGGATCTCGGCATCACCAAGTCCGAGGTCTACTTCCGCCTGGGCGAGATTTCCGCGACGCAAGGCGACAAGGTCAAAGCCAAGGCCATGCTCGAGCGCGCGATCTCCGAGGCTGGGCAGCACCCGGCTGCCAAGGCCCTGCTCGATCAGCTGTGAGGCCGAGCGCTCGCGTGCTGGGACGGCTATAGATCGGTCATGTCCGACAACATACCCGGCCGCCGAGCGCAGCTCGCGTCCGATGGCGTGATTTGCATCGACGGCGACATAGGTCCCGCGCGAGATGCGCGCATCTCAGTCTTCGATCGCGGTTTCCTGTTCGGCGACAGTGCATTCGAGGTCATGCGCACCTACGGCGGCCGGCCGTTTCGAGAGCGCGAGCACGCGCAACGATTGCGCGCTTCGTGCGAGCGCTTGCTGATCCCGCTCGCTACGAGCGACGAAGCCCTGGCACGCGATACGCGCCGCACGATCGAGGCTTCCGGCCTCGCTGAATGTTACGTGCGCGTGATGGTGACGCGCGGCATCGGGCCCATGAGCCTGGACCTGAGCGAAGCGCGCGAACCCAGCATCCTGATCTTCGCGTTGCCGTTGCGACTGCTGCCGCCAGAGACGTACGCGCAGGGCGTAGCGGTGGGCTTGTGTCACGCTGCGCGTGCTACCGATGGCACACGCGCCATCGGTGCCAAGACCAGCAACTATCTGGCATCGGTGTTGGCGTTACACGATGTTCGTCAGCGCGGCTGCCACGAAGCGCTGATCGTCGGTCCCGGCGGCGAAGTCGTCGAGGGCGCGACCAGCAACGTGTTCGTGGTGCACGACGGCGCGCTCGCAACGCCCCCGGCAGAGGCGGGCATCTTGGTCGGCATCACCCGCCGGACGGTGATCGAGCTGGCGCACGCGCTCGGGCTGCCCGTGCGCGAGCTGCAACTCCACCCGGGCGATCTGTATCGCGCGCACGAGGTGTTCATCACCAGTTCGGTGCGCGAGATCGTACCGGTGGTGCGCGTCGACGACGTGACCATCGCCGGCGGCCAGCCGGGCCCGATCACCCAGCGCCTTCACGCGGCGTATCGCGCCCAAACCGCAGTCACGGCGCGCACTGACTGATGCATTTCCCGGTGACGGCGCCGCCGGCCGAGCCCCACGGCACGCCGACGCTACAGCCGATGGCGTGTATCGCTTTGATCAACGGGTGGTTGGGATCGTTCGCGCGGTGGACTGCCGACACGAAATCGTGGCCGCCAGCGGCGGCGGCGATCTCTTCGGAACACGGCCCGTCGCCGGGCAAGCTTGGCATCGCGCAGCGCGACGGAGTGCAATAGCAGTCCCAATCGTGACAGCCATGCGCCAGCGCGCACATCAGCACTGTGCTACACAGTGCGCGTTCTTGGCTGGTCCCGCGCGTCAAGCAACCGAGCACGGAATCCTCGCATTGCGCGCACGCGCAGCTGGCACACGCGCCTGCGGGCTGATGCGACGCGCTCCAGGCATCGGAACACATCGACGCGCTGGACGGCACTTGGGCATCGTCATCGCCCGGTGGCATGGCGTGACCGGCGTCCGGCGGGGCGGGCGGCATCACCGTGGCCGCATCGATCGCAATCGTCGCAGCGTCGTGCGCTGCGGCGTCGGGCGCTGCGCTGTCGGATGCGGCCGCTGCGGCGTCGCTGCTCGTTGCTTGGGTACTGATCGCGGAATCGAACTCCACCAAGCTGGGTTTACTGCTGTCGCCGCTCGCGTCGCGCGCGGGTTCGGCTTCTACGAAACGGAAGCTCGAGAAATCCTGGGTACACGCGCACAGGTTCGCGAATGCTTGCAGCAGTACTCCGTACGCCAGCGCGAGGCGCGCGGCGAATCCGCCCCAGCCTGGACGCCTCATCAAAATGCTCCAGACAGTTGGACACCGCGCGGCGTGAGCGCGACTTGGTTGCGTTCGCCCGGTAGCGCCACCACCCACAGCACCACGCCCGCCGCAAGTGCGCCCAAACCGACGCCGAGCGACACGTTGGCGAGGGTTTGGTACGTCTGCCCGCGCGTCGCGTGGTCGCGCAAGCTGCTGCTGCACGCCGTGCGATCGGGACAGCTGGCTTCGAGGTCTGCGAACTGCGAGTTGCTCATGGCACCCAGCACGCCGAACGCGACGATGCCGCCGGCGCCGATGCCGGCCGCGACGTAGCTGAGCGTCCGCAGCTGCTGGCTGCGATCGGAGCTGGTCACGCTGGCGACGTCGGCCGGCTGCGGAGCTGAAACCGGGGCAGGGGCCTCCGCCAAAACGGGCGCGTTCCGCAGCGGCACGGCCATGCTCAGGGTTGCCGCGCCGCCCGCCGTCATCTCGAGCTGCTTCACGTCGCGCTGCCCATCCGGACCCTGCAACACGATTTCGATGGCGCCTGGCTCCGCGGCGATCGGATCGCCCCAAGCCTCGCGCGGAACTTCCATGTCGCCGACGCGCAAATGAGCGCGTCCCGTGGGGTCGTCGACGCGCACGTTGATCGTGGCCACGCTCGGCGTGAGCTGTGCGAGTTCCTCACTCGCCGCATTCCCAGCTTGCGCGTAGCGTTCATTCGAGCTGATGCGCGCGTCGCGCACCGCGGCTTCGAGGCTCGCGTGGGCTTCGACGCGGCGTTCGAGCCGCAGCAGCGTGCGCCCGAGCATCAACTTCACGTTCGGACTCGGAAACGCTTCGTCCGCCGCGGAGAACTGCACCGCGGCTTGCACGAAGTCGCCCTGCTGAAAGGCCGCAACTCCGGCGGCGTAGGCTTGACGCGCCAACGCTTGAGCATCGGGGGCCTCGTCCTGGGCGCGCGCGGCGTTCAGGCACAGCGAGACACTGACAACTACCAGCGGGAGGTACCAACCGAGCAAACGTCGAGGGTCCATCGTTGGGCTTTCGGTGCCGGTCGCGAGCGCTGCTCGGCGGCCGGGTATGTGGCTAGATGTCGTCGGGAATGAACTGCTTTTGCGTCTGATCCGGGGTGGGCGTGGCAGGGTTCGAAGCGCGCGCGGGATCCGCGTTGAGCGGCCGGCGCGGGCGCGCTTGCGTATGCGCAGGCGCCGTGGCTGTCGCGGCGGGCGCGGCGCTGGCTTGGGCTTGGTTCGCGCCGGCGTCGGCAAGCGCGCTGGCGTTGGTGTTGGCGGGCTTTGCCTCTGCCGTTGCCGGCTGGTTTGCCGCTATCGGCGGCGGGCTCAGCGCTTGCGCTGGCTTGGCCTCGAGCGGATCGGTCGCAGGCTGCAGCTGCTGCGGTGCAGCTGCCGCTCTCGGCTTCGGCGCTTCCCCACTCGTGGTCCAAACCACGAGCCCGAGCCCGAGTGCCGCGGCGCATGCCGCGCCGATGGACCACACGTCGCGACCGCCGGAGTAGGGCCTGCGCAGCAAGTCGCCGAGCGGGAATGCCGTGATCTTCTGAACCGGTTCTGGCTCAGGCTCCGCTGGCGGCGGCACCCAGGCTGCGTTCGCGGGCCAGAACGCATCGCGCGGCAGTTCCGCTGCGATCCGAGTGGTGGGCGGCTCGAAGTCCAGATCGGCGCCGGACGCATCCGATGCTTGATCGTTGGCGGCTTCGCGCAAGCCTGGCCCCGTGTGTTCAGCGCCGTCGAGCGCGTCGGCCCCGGACAGGATGCGAACCCGTGGGTGACTCGCATGTTCGGCGTGGCTGTCCTCGAGTGGCAGCGCCAGCACCGTGCGCCGCACCAACTCGGCTACATGGGCGCGACTGGCGGGCGTACCGGCCGCATTGAGTGCGATCGCAAACTCATCGTAGCTGCCGTAGCGCTGAGCATGCTCGCGCCGTAGCGCGTGGGCGACGACCTGGGCGAGGGCGGCAGCGATCGGCTCACCGCGCACAAACTGCTGGCGCTGCACGCGCGGAATCGGGGCCTGGTGCAGGCGCTGCAAGGTCTCGGCAGCCGTGCTGGCACCGAACAGCGGACGCAGCGTGAGCATCTCCCAGAGCACGACGCCCAACGAAAAAATGTCGCTTACGGCGGCGAGCGTGTACTCCGCGCCCGTCTGTTCTGGGGCCGTGTACGCCAACGCCGCAGCCTCGTGCGACCAACGCGGCTGACGCGCGGCCGCGCTCGCCAGGCCCGGGTCGAGATAGCGCGTGTGACCGTCCAAACCGATGTGGATCGAATCGGGCGTGACGCCGCCGAACACGGCTTCGCGACCCAACAGTTCGTGATTGCGGTGTTGCAGCACCTGCAGGCCGTCCAGCACATCGCTCAGAATGCGCAATGCGAGCGAAGGCGCGATCGATTCTTGGCGCAGACTCGCGTCGTGCAGCAGCTTGGCCAGAGTCACGCCTTCGACGTGCCGCGTGACGATGCCCAGGCGCGTGCTCGCGCGCACGATCTTCAGGGGTTTCACGACACCCACGTGATCCACGTCGCGCAGCGCCTGCACTGCGCGCGCCAGCTTGTCCAGCAAGCTCGGTGCGTCGACCTCGACCAGGCGCAATGCAAACGTGTGATCGAGCTCCGTGGCCGCGCCGCCATCAGCGGCATGCGGTGCGGGAGGTGCATCGGAATGACCGGACGTGCCTTCGTACGCAACACGGAATCGCGGACCAAAAAAACTGGTCGATAGAGTTTCGCGGAACCGGTAGCGGCCTAGTCCTGTCTGCCTGCTCTCAGCGGTCAGTAGAGTCATTGGGCGCAGCCAATGTTACTGCGAACGCGTAGCCGACACAGCGGCTGAAACGGGTGGTCGTGGAAGCGGCCACGTGTCGCATGCTCTACGCGCAATGCACACGCGCGTCGCGGTTTGCGCGGTCGCCACAGGCTCGTGATGTCCGCCGCCAACGGCGGCGAAGGTCCGGCGGCGGCGCACGACGCACGTCTGAAACATCGGCCAGGCCCTTCATCCGCGCACATCGCAGCTAGCGGTCGTCGGCGGCGCACGACGCGGCAGCGGGCAGGTGCAGCGGGGGATTTGTCTGCAGGCGCAGCTTGGCTCATAGTCCGCGCCGCAATGGACGCTCAGTACCTCAGCGAGCTCAATCGCGACGTGCCCCTGGCGCGCCCGGCGGAGTTTGCGCCACTGCCGCTGGCGAAGCTGCGGGTCTGGCCGCCCGTGGTGCTTGCGCCTATGGCCGGAGTCACGAACCCCCCGTTCCGATCGCTGTGCCGCAGCTTCGGGGCCGGTTTGTATGTGAGCGAAATGATTACTGCGCGACCCTTGGTGGAGCGCAACGCCAAGACCGACAAACTGGCCAGTTTCGCGCCGGACGAGACGGTGCGCTCGCTGCAGCTGTACGGCGTCGACCCGCATTACGTAGGCGAAGCCGCCAGGCGTCTGAGCGCTGAGGGCCGGGTCGACCACATCGATCTCAACTTCGGCTGCCCGGTCCGAAAAGTCACCCGCCGCGGCGGCGGCGCAGCCATCCCCTGCAAGCCCAAGTTGCTCGCCAACATCGTGCGTGCCGCTGTCAGCGGCGCGGGCAAGGTCCCCGTAACGATCAAGTTCCGCATGGGCATCCACGACCAGCTGCTGACCTATCTCGAGTCGGGGCGTATCGGTCAGGAGGAAGGTTGCGCGTGGGTCGCGATGCATGCCCGGACAGCGTCCCAGCTCTACGACGGTCAGGCACGCTGGGACGCGATCGGGGAGTTGAAGCAGCACGTGCAGCGCATCCCTGTCCTCGGCAACGGCGATATCTGGGAAGCCCACGATGCGCTGCGGATGATGCGGTTCACGGGGTGCGATGGTGTCGTCGTCGGTCGAGGTTGTTTGGGGCGGCCGTGGTTGTTTCGCGATCTGTGCGACGTCTTCGATGGTCGCGAACCTGCAGATCCGCCCCACCTCGGAGCGATCTGCGCGATCATGCTGCGCCATGCGCATGCGCTCTCGGATTGGCTCGGCGAAAACCAGGCGCTGCGGCAGTTCCGTCGCCACGCTACCTGGTATACGAAGGGGTTTCGAGGAAGCGCGCGCATGCGCGACACGCTGATGCGCGTCGAAACGCTTCAAGGCTTGCGCGAAGCGTTGGATACTCTCGATACGGATGAACGATTCCCGGCCTTGGCAATGCGTGTGCCGCGCGGC
>Ga0081455_10005110_pt1 | contig 14469 bp, 9 predicted proteins | sample TabmetS3T2R1_FD_70207 | JGI IMG/M metagenome (GOLD analysis project Ga0081455, IMG submission 70207) | Tabebuia heterophylla rhizosphere microbial communities from the University of Puerto Rico - S3T2R1 | ecosystem: Host-associated > Plants > Roots > Rhizosphere ... | reverse complement strand
CTGAGTGCTCGGGGCCCAGTGCCTTTTCGCGGATCGCCAGTGCCCGTTCGTAGAGCGGCCGCGCGCCCGCAAAGTCGCCTTGGGCCTTGAGCAGGATGGCGAGGTTGTTGAGGCTGGTCGCCGTGGCCGGATGCTCGGGGCCGAGTGCCTTCTCGCGGATCGCCAGTGCGCGCTCGTGCAGCGGCCGAGCCCCCGAAAAATCGCCTTGGTCGCGGAGCAGATCGGCGAGATCGTTGAGGCTCATCGCCGTATCGGGATGCTCGGGGCCGAGCGCCTTTTCACGTATCGCCAGCGAATCGCGGAAAAGGTCGGCCGCCTGCGAGTGGGCCGCGCGCCCGTGGAAATAGCGGCCTGCCCGATCCAGGAGCTCTGGCCCACCCGCGAGCGCCAAAGCCTCATCGCAGCACGCATCGCGGCGGGCCAGGAGATGCGGAGTGAGCTGGGCGCTCAGCGGCCATGAATGCGGATCGCTGTGCCCCATCTTGGGGTAGATCGCAACCAGCCGCCCAATCAGCCGGGCGATGACGTCGTTCGCCGAACCGTTTGCCTGCGCCCGTGCTCGTGCCATCATCTGCACCAGTCGATGCAAGGTGATCGCGGGCGTGCCGTCCTCGAAGGGATCGTGCTTCACGAGCGACACCTCGGCCAGCGCGGCAAGAGCCTGCAGGCGGTCGGCTTCGTCCTCGAGCGCGCCCTCGACCAGCGTCATTGGCAGCCGCTCGGGCGAGCATTGCGCGAGATAAGCCATGATCGGCTCGGCCGCCGGACACTGAGCGACTGCCTGGGTAATGGCGAGGTCGAATGTCGCGGCCACGCTTCTCGGATAGCCGGCGCCTCGCGGCGCCGCGGCGACAAGGCTCGAAGCCTTGATCGCGTAGTCGGAAAAGCTCATCTGCGTGCGTTTGCAAAAGGCCGCCGCATGGTCGAGAGCTAGCGGCAGATTGCCGACCGCCTCCGCGAGCATTCTTGCGCCGGCAGCATCGCTTCGACCCGTGCGGCTTTCGAGCAACGCGACGGCCTCCTCGAGCGGCAGCACGTCGAGCGCGACCTCCTCCGCTTCGGCGGGATCGCGCAGGATCCTCAGGGCGAGCCCGTAAACGGCCGGGCTCGTGGCGTCGTAGAACCGCGCGAAGGCGTCCTGGTCGCCGGCGGCGGTTCCGGCGAGCAGAGCTTTCAGGTCGGGGGCGACGAGCGGGCCTTCGGCGGTGACCGTCACGGCCCGACGCTCCCTTTGCGCCGGCCTTTCGGCCGGACGAAACGGTCGGACGTTGTCATCCAGCTCCCGGGTCAAGGCTATGGTTCTCCGGCGAATCCTGTCAATTCCGCCCCCGGAGAGATTCCTACGAGGAAAAGCCGCCCCGCGGATCTCTCCGGGATAGGCTCGGTCGCTCGGGCAGGAGGTTCCCATGCGCCGACTCGCCGTTCTCGCCGCCGTCGTGGCGCTCTTCTGCAGCGCCGCCGCCTCGGCTCAGAAGGCCATCCTGGTCGTCCGGCACGGCGAAAAGATTTCCGAAGAGGACGAGCGGCTGACCGAGGCCGGCCGCGCCCGCGCGGGCCGCCTCGCCGAGATGCTCCGGAAGTCGGAGATCGCGGCGATCTACTCCACCGACACCGAGCGCACGATCGGGACGGCGAAGCCGCTCGCCGATGCCCTCGGCCAGAAGATCCGCCTCTACGAGACCGAGCCGAAAAAGGGAGATGTGGACTTCGTGAACCTCGTCGGCCGGCTGCACAGCGAGGTCCCCGATGGCATCGTCCTCGTCGTCGGCCACAGCAATACCGTTCCGCTGATCCTGAAAGCGCTCGGCTGCGCGGAGGCGGTCACGATCGCTTCCGACGAGTTCGACAACATGTTCGTCGTCGTGCCGGAGCCGAACGGAAAGGCGACGCTCGTCCGGCTTCGTTACTGACTCCGGCTCTCTTAGAGTTTTCTTCAGCGGGTCTTAGACTTTCTTCAACTCTCCATCCGGCCCTCCCGTTTCCGCGTACAAGGGCGCGTCTCGCCTGGCTCATCGCCGGGTCCAAAAGGAGGGCTCATGGTTTCGAGGTATTGGAAACGCTCGGTGGGATTCGCCGTGGCCGCGTTCGTGGCGACCGCGGGGGCGGTTTCGGGTGAGCTTCTGACGGTGGTAGGAGACGGCAACGTCCTGTTGACGTTCGACCACGCCACGCCGGGCACGACGCTGTCTTCGCATCCGATCACCGGCCTCGAGACGGGCGACCAGATTCTCGCGATCGACTTCCGGCCGGCCAGCGGCCAGCTCTACGCGCTCGGAAGCTCGAGCCGGATCTACGTCGTCGATCCCTCGACGGGCGCGGCCACCGCCGTCGGCCCCGGCCCTTTCACACCGGCCGTCGCGGGCGAGAGTTTCGGTCTCGATTTCAACCCGACCGTCGACCGCGTCCGGCTGGTCAGCGACACGGAGCAGAACCTCCGGCTCAACCCGGATACCGGCGCCGTCGCCGGCACCGACACGGCGCTGGCCTACGCGGCCGGCGACGTCGGCGCGGGCGCCGACCCCTCGGTCACCGCCGTGGCCTACACGAACAGCGTCGCCGGGGCGACCTCGACGACGCTCTACGCGATCGACGCGGCGCGGGACACGCTCGTCCGCATCGGCTCGATCGGCGGCTCGCCCGTCTCGCCGAATAGCGGGCAGCTCTTCACGGTCGGCGCGCTCAACTCCGATGCGGGCGGCGCGACCGGCTTCGACATCTCGAGCGCCACCGGCGTCGCTTTCGCGGCCTTCTCCCCCGCCGGCGCGCCCGGGACGGGTCTCTACACGGTGGACCTTTCGACGGGGACCTCGACCTTCGTCGGCGTCATCGCCGGAACGGTCGGCATCCGCGGCCTCGCCGTGGCCCAGGCGCCCGTGCTTTTCACCCTTCCGATCATCGGCCGCGTGGCCGGCCTGAACGGAACGCTCTTCCGCACGGACGTCGCGCTCCTCAACGCGGCGTCCTTCCCGGCCACGGCGACGCTCGACTTCTACGCGTCCTCCACGACCGCCAGCGCTTCCCCGACGGCTTCGGTCGACCTGACGTTCGCTGCCGGAGAGCAGAAGTTCTACGGCGACATCGTGGGTGATCTCTTCGCGACGCCGTCGTCGACGGGAGCGCTCCGGATCACGTCATCGCGACCGCTCGGAATCGTCGCGTACGTTTACAACGACCAGCGCGCCACCGACGGGGGCACCAACGGGACGCTCCTGCGCGGGTTCGAGGAAAGCGACCGCCGCCTCTCCGGCGTGCTGCCCAAGATCGAGAACGCCTTCGGCCCCGGCACGAACTTCCGCGCGAATCTGGGCTTCTTCAACCCGGGAACGGCCGACGTGACCGTCGACCTCACCGCGTTCGACGGCTCGGGCGTCTCGCTCGCGACGGCCACGCGCACGGTTCCGGCCCGGAGCCACCAGCAGGTCGCCCTGACCGACGTTTTTCCCGCGCTGACGAGCGTGACGAACGCGTACATCCGGTTCACAGCGACATCCGCCGTCTTCGTCTACTCGGCGGCCGTGGACAACACGACGGGCGACTCGAGCGTCACGGCCGCGATACGCAATTGAGCTTCGATGGGTCTCGACGCAGGACCTCTCCCCCGCCCGGGGGAGAGGTCTCTCGCCTGCCTACCAACCCGTCGGCTTGCCCTTGTTCTGCTCGTCGAGCCACTTCTGCAGCGGCGCGAAGTAGTCGCGGATCGCCGTCGCATCCATCTGGCGCTGGCCCGTGAGCTTCTCGAGCGCGTCCGGCCACGGCCGCGACTGACCCATCGCGAGCGTCTCGCGCAACCTGCGGCCCGCCGCCTCGTTGCCGTAGATCGAGCAGCGGTTGAGCGGCCCGCTGCAGCCGGCATCCTTCGCCAGCGCGCGGTGGAACTGGAACTGGAGGATGTCCGCGAGGAAGTAGCGCGTGTACGGGACGTTGGCCGGAACGTGATACTTCGCGCCCGGATCGAAGTCGTCGTCCTTGCGCGCGACCGGCGGCGCGACGCCCTGGTACTTGAGCCGGAGCGCCCACCACGCCTTGTTGTAGTCCGCGGGCGAGATCTCTCCCGAGAAGACCTTCCAGCGCCACTGATCGATGAGCAGGCCGAACGGCAGGAAGGCCACCTTCTCGAGGGCTTTCTGCAGGAGCAGGCCGATGTCCTTGGACGCGTCCGGCGCCGCAGACAGCAGGCCCAGCTTGACGAGGTACTCCGGAGTGACCGACAGCGCGACCGTGTCGCCGATCGCCTCGTGGAAGCCGTCGTTCGCGCTGTCGCGGAAGAGGGGCGGCTGGTTCTTGTAGGCCCGCTGGTAGAAGTTGTGGCCGAGCTCGTGGTGCACGGTCACGAAGTCCTCGGCCGTGATGTCGATGCACATCTTGATGCGCAGGTCGTCGAGGTAATCGATGTCCCAGGCGCTCGCGTGGCAGACGACCTCGCGGTCCTTGGGCTTGGTGAACATCGACCGCTCCCAGAACGTCTTCGGCAGCGGATCGAAGCCGAGCGAGGTGAAGAAACCCTCGCCATATTTGACCATCTGGCGCGCGTCGGTCTTGCGGCCCTTGAGGATCTGCGTGAGGTCGTAGCCGGGGTCCGCGCCCTGCGGCGCGACGACGGGATAGACGTTGTCCCAGGTCTGCGCCCACATGTTTCCCAGCAGGTGCGCCGGGATCGGGCCGTTCGCCGGCACGACGTCGCCGTATTTCTCGCGCAGCTTCCAGCGGACGTAGGCGTGGAGAGAGACGTAGAGCGGGCGCACCTGCTCGTAAAGTCGGTCGACCTCGGCCGCGAACTGGTCCGGCGTCATGTCGTACTTCGACCGCCACATCGCGCCCGTGTCCTTGTAACCGAGCTCGCGGGCGCCCTTGTTCGCGAGCTCGACGTAGCGGACGTAGCTCGGCTTGATCGGCGGCGCGACGGAATGCCACCCCGCCCACACGTCGAGGAGCTGCTTGGCGTCGCGCGACGTGGCCATGATCTTCGTGATGTCCTCGAGGTCGAGGCACTTGTCCTTCTCGGGGCAGTACTTGCCCTTGCCGTACATGCCTTCCATCGCGGCGCCGAGGCGCGTCAGCTCCGCGGCCTCGGCGGGGTCCGAAGGCGCGGCGGCCGTCAGCGAGAGCTTCAGGAGCTTGAGCTTGCGCGCCGTCTCGGGATCCAGGCTCAGGCTGTCGTAGCGCGTCGCCTCCTTGGCGTACCGGACGCCCGCGGAGATCGACTTCTCGTTCGCCACCGCCGCCAGGACCTCGGTGTCGTCGGTGATGAAGGTCGACTTGACCCAGTCCGCGCGCCCGGCCTCGATCCAGAGCTTGAGCAGACTCTGCTCGGCCCCGTCGACGAACTTTTTGGCGTTTTCCGGCGTCGCGGGCGTGCTGGATGTCGCCGGCGCCGGCGTCTGGGCCGCGACCTCAGTCGACATCAGGGCCCCCGCCAGAAGACAAAACCCGGCCGCGAGGCCGGGAAAGGGTCTCTTCATTCATCCCTCCGAGATATCTCGTTCTTTCGAGCAACGAGGGGGGAATTTATCCCATCCCGGAGAGACCGCGGGTCACTCGCCGGGCGCGACGGCCGTGGCCTTTCGCGCCCGGAGCGCGTTCGCGCGCTCGGCGATCTCGGCGAGCTCCGCGGATCGCGCGTCGCCGGGCATCTCGGCGGCGAGAGCCCGCGCCTCCGCGGCCACGCGGGAAAGTTCGAGGCCTCTGGCCCAATAAGACTCCTTGAGCGATTCGGACAGCTCGCCGACGATGACGGCGAGGCGCAGCGCGCGCGGCGCGCGGTCCCAGCTCTTCGCGAAATCCTCGAGGCGCAGAGGCTGCTCGATCTCGACGAAATCCTTCGCGTCGGCCGGCCGATAGCGCAACCGAAGCGTGGCGACGTGTCCCGAGCGCGCGCCGTCGACGAGCTTGATCTCATAGACAGCCGTCACGGTGTGGCCGGCGCCGATCTCGCCGGCGTCGACCTTGTCGTCGCGGAATTTCTCGTCGGCGATGTCCCGGTTCTCGTAGCCGAGAAGCCGGTAGCGGGACACGACGAGCGGATCGAACTCCACCTGAACCTTCGCATCCACGGCGATCGTCTGGAGCGTCCCGGTCAGGTTCTCGACGAAGACGCGGCGCGCCTCCTGCAGCGTGTCGACGTACGCGTAGTGCCCGTTGCCCCTGTCGGCGAGCTGCTCCATGAGGATGTCGTTGTAGTTGCCCATGCCGAAGCCGACCGTCGTCAGCTCGATCCCGGCCTTCGCCTGCCGCTCGATGACCGCGAGGATCGAGTCGGGTCCGGTGCGCCCGACGTTGGCCACGCCGTCGGAGCAGAGGATCACCCGGTTGATCTCGCCGTCGCGCCGGTGCCGCTCGGCCATGTCGTAGCCGACCTGCAGGCCGGCCTCGGCATTGGTCGAGCCTTCGGCCACGAGATCCTCGATCGCCCTCCGGATCGCATCGTGGTCGCCCGTGGGCTCGAGGATGGCTCGGGCGTCCGTGCCGAACACCACGAGGCCGACGCGATCGAAGGGACGTAGCCGGCCGAGCAGGAGCCCGAGCGCCTGCTTCACCAGGCCGAGGCGGTTCTCCTGGTTCATCGAGCCGGACACGTCGACGACGAAGACCAGCGTCGCCGGCTTGCGGTCGGCCGGGTCGACGTCGCGTGCGCGCAGGCCGAACCGGACCATGCGGTACCGATCGCTGGCGCGCGGATACGGCGACGGCCCTCCGCTGGCGACGATGGCGAAGTCGCCGCGCGCCGGCGCGGGATCGCCGTAGTCGAACGCGTTCACGAACTCCTCGACGCGGATCGCGTCGGCCGGAGGCAGATGGCCGTCGGCGAGGAAGCGCCGCGCGATCGAGTAGGAGCCCGTATCCACGTCCAGCCCGAACGTCGAGAGCCGGTCGTCCTCCGTATCGACGAACGGGTTCGTGCCGTAGGCCTTGAAGAAGACGTCGCCGTAGGGTTGGTCGTTCGGCTCGGCCGTGCCGCCGGTGGAAGGCGCGGCCGCCGTCCCCGAAGCGTCCTTGACCTTGCGAGCGGCGCCGGCGAGGAGATGCGGAGTCTGCGAGCTCTCCGCGTAATTGCTTCCCACAAACGTCGACGTCACGTCGACGATCGGCGCCTCCCCTGTCACGACCACCTGGGCCTGGTTGTGGAGGACGAGCTCGGACGACGGCGCCAACCGGCTCGAGGACGGCTTCGGCGGCGCCGGCGGCTTCGCCGACTGGGGCTGGAGCGGCGGCCCGGCGGCCACCGCGCCCCGTCCGTGCTCCGCGCCCGAGACGGTCGCAGCCCGCGGTCCGACAGACATCACGCCGGCCCCGGGCTGGTCGACGGAAGCGACTCGATACGCGGCGTAGGCCGCTCCGGCCACGAGAACGACCAGCGCGGCCGCCTGCAGCCAGCGTCGCGGATCGCCCGAGCGTTTCGTAGGGGTCGGCACGGACTCCAGACGCGGGATCTCGAGATGGATCCGGTGCGCCAGGTCCTCCGGCGGCGCCGGCGCCGGGTACGAGGACAGCAGCTCTTCGACGTCGATCTTCTTCCTGGGATTCATGACGTGCTCCGTTCCATGGATTTCTGAAGGGCCGCGAGCGCGCGCCGCAGCCTCTTCCGAATCGCGACGCCGGTGACTCCCTGCTCGCGCGCGATCTCGCGCACCGGGAGGCCGGCCCAGTAACGCGCGGTGACGGCAAAGCGTTGCTCGTCGGGCAGCTCGAGCACCGCCTCGCGCAGCCGGCGATGCGCTTCATCGCGTGAGAGGGTTTCTTCGATCCCGGGAGACGGATCGGGCAGATAGGCCGGCGCGCCTTCGCCGATCGGAACCGCGCGCATCGGACGGCGCAGCTGGTTGAGGAACGCGTTGTAGCCGATCCGATAGAGCCAGGTGAGCGCCTGGGACCGGCCGTCGAACCCGGCAAAGCTCTGCCACGCGCGGCGATAGGTCTCCTGCGTCAGGTCCGCCGCGCGGTCTCGGTCGCCTCCGCACAGGCGCACGAGCGAGGCGTAAAGCGGACGGTAGGTGGCTTCGACCAGGGCATCGGCAGCGAGCCGGTCGCCCTCCCGGATCCGGTCCAGCAGCAGGGGCTCCGCGCTCGCCATCGACCTGTGGGACACCGGATGGTCGATTCCGGTTGCCGGCATCGTATCCATGGCAGTTGGACACGCCGGGCGGGCGAAAAGAAACCCCGATTACCCCGTCCGGACGAAGTCGATGAAGCCCCGCTCGACGTCGGTCGAGATGAGCTTGACCCGCAGCCTGTCGCCGACTTCCAGCCCCTCCCAGCCGTGGACGAGCTTGCCCTCGGCGGGAGGCTCGAAGATGCGCACCCAGGTCCCCTTCTCCGACGCGCCCGTGACGACGGCATCGAAGCGCTGGCCGATGCGCTGCTCGAGAAGCAGGGCCGCCGCGGACTTGCGGACGAGACGCTCGACCTTGTCGGCGTCGTCCTCCTGCTCGGTGCAGTGAACGGCGAGCGCGCCGAGCTCGGCGACGTCATAGGCCGGGGGTTCTCCCGCCAGCGCGCGCTTGACGAGCCGCTGGGTGACGAGGTCCGGAAAGCGGCGGTTCGGGGCGGTCGAGTGGGTGTAGTCCTTGACGGCGAGCCCGAAGTGGCCGATGGCGGTCTGGCCGGGGCGCTCCACGACGTACTCTCCCGCGCCCATCAGCTTGACGATCACGAGCGACAGGTCCGGGAAGCGGAGCGGGTCGGCCTTCCGGCGCTTGCGGAGAAATGCCTCGAGGGCGCGGCTGTCCGGCTCGGCTGGGAGGCGCTCGCCATGCTCGGCCGCGACGGCGACGATCTTCTGCCACCGCTCGGGCGAGCGGACGACGCGCCGGAGCGAGGCGATGCCGCGGCTCGCGAGGAAACGCGCGGTCGCGCCGTTCGCGGCGATCATGAAGTCCTCGATGAGCTCGCGCGCCCGGTTCTTGGGCTGCAGCGCGAGGTCCACGATCGCGTCGTTGTCGAAGACGGCGCGGGGCTCGATCGTCTCCAGATCGAGCGCGCCCTCCTCCTCGCGGCGGCCGCGCAGACGCTGGGCGGCCGCGTCCTGGAGGCGGAGCTGCGGGATCACCTCGTCGATGGCCCGGGCCTTGATCGGAAACTCGCCGCCCTCCAGGCCGACCGAGACCGAGTCGTACGCCAGCTTCGCGTGGTTGCGGACCGCGGCCGCGTAGTGCTCGCAATCGCGGACCTTTCCGTCCGCCTCCACCGTCATGGCGGCGACGACCGCCAGGCGGTCCTCGTTCTCGTTGAGCGACGTGAAGCCCGTCGAGAGCTTCTCGGGCAGCATCGGAAATATCTCCGCCGCCGTGTAGACGGAGGTCGTGTTCCGGCGGGCGTGCATGTCGATCGCCGTCCCCTTCTCGACCAGCGCGTCGACGTCCGCGATGGCCACGTAGACACGCGTGGTATCGGCCGACAGGGGCTCGGCATACGTCAGTTGATCGAGATCTTTCGAGTCGTCGTTGTCGATCGAGACCCAGGGACGGTCGCGCAGATCGCGGGCACGCGCGATGCCGGCGACCGGCGAGGGTCCGTGGATGCGGTCGAGCTCATCGAGCGCATCGCGCGAAAAGCCCGGTTCGAGCCCCTTGTCGATCATCGCGCGCCGGGCGATCTCCTTGAGGTCGGCGCGGTCGTGGCGCTCGGGGCGCATGCGTTTGCTCACGGCGCGAGTCTATGCGCTAAACGTAAGATGCCGGCGTGAGCGCCGCCGCTCCGGCGATCCCCCGCTCGCCTCGCTTCTACGCCGGGCTCTCGATCGCCGCGGCGGTGCTGACGATCGGCCTGAAGCTCATGGCCTGGAGGCTGACGGATTCGGTCGGCTTCCTCTCCGACGCCGCGGAGTCCGTGGTGAACCTCGTGGCTGCGCTCGTCGCGCTCTGGGCCCTGACCGTTGCCGACCGGCCACCGGATGCGCGGCACGCGTTCGGCTACTCCAAGGCCGAGTACTTCTCGAGCGGCGTCGAAGGGTTCCTCATCATCGCCGCGGCGGCGGGCATCGTGGTCGCCGCATGGGACCGCTGGCGGACACCGAGGCCGATCGAGACGCCCTGGCTCGGGATCGGGGTCTCCATCGTGGCCTCGGCGATCAACGGCGCGGTGGCCGCCGTGCTGCTGTCGGCGGGAAAGCAGCTGCGCTCCATCACGCTCAAGGCCGACGGGCATCACCTCCTGACCGATGTCTGGACCTCGGCCGGCGTCGTCGTGGGGATCGCGCTCGTCGCGCTGACGGGGTGGCCGCGGCTGGATCCGCTGATCGCCATCGCCGTGGCTGTGAACATCGTGTGGACGGGCTTCAAGCTGATCCGCGAAACGGGCCTCGGCCTCATGGACACCTCTCTTCCGGAGGACGAGCGCCGCGCCGTGACCGACGCGCTCGCGCCGTTCCAGGAGCAGGGCATCCTCTTCCACGCGATCCGCTCGCGCGTCGCCGGTCGCCGGCGTTTCGTATCGATGCACGTGCTCGTGCCGGGAGACTGGACCGTTCAGAGAGGCCACGACCTGTGCGAGAAGATCGAGGCCGCGCTGCGCGACATGCTTCCGGGAGTGCACGCGTCCACGCATCTCGAGCCACGCGAAGATCCAGTGTCGTGGGACGACCGGGGTTTGGATCGACCGTAGGGGTCAGCTTCCGGCGATCAAGTCCAATCTCTTCTTCGCCTCGATCGCGCGAGGACTGTCCGCGCCGAAACGCGCCGACAACCCCGCGTAGCCGGATTCGAGAAGCGGGCGGGCCTCGGCGGCGCGCCCTTGGCGGGCGATCGACTCGCCGAGAAGGCTCTCGCCGGACGCGAGCAGCCAGTGGCCCTCCGGCAGAGTCCTACGCCGGAGCTCGAGGCTCTCGCGCAGGAACGGCTCCGCCGACTTCGGATCGCCCTGGCCGAGCCGGCAGCGTCCGACGAGCTGCAGGTTGGCCGCGACCATCGGGTGCTCGTCCGGCAGCGTCTTTCCGCGGTTCGCGAGCGCCTCGCGCGCGAGCGTTTCGGCCCGCGCGAGCTCTCCCTGCTCCATCAGCATGTAGGCGTAGTTGTAGAGCGTCCACGTGACGTCGGGATGGTCGTTGCCGAACAGCTGCCGGCGCATCGCCAGCGACTCGACGTAAAGCGCCTCGGCCTCAGCGGCGTTCCGCCGCGAGTCCCAGACGTCGGACGCGAGCGTCGAGAGCGCCTCGGCGACGTCGGGATGCGCCCCCGGATAGAGCGTGCGGACGACTTCGAGGGCCTCGCGATGCAGCGCCTCCGCGGCCTTCGCGTCGCCCCGCGTGCCGAGAGTGACGCCCAGGTCGTTGAGGGCCTCCGCCATCCCGGCGCTCCGGGCGCCGAGCGCGCGGTAAGTGCCGACCGATTGGCGTTGCGCGGCTTCGGCCGCCTCCAGCTCGCCGCGGGCCTGGAGCACGTTGCCGAGACGGTTCCAGGCCGCCGCCGTGCGCGCGTCGCGCTCGCCGTACAGCTGCTGCCGGATCGCGAGCGCCTCCCGCGCGGGGCGCTCGGCCGCACCCGCGTCTCCGCGGTTCGTCCGCAGCGCCGCGAGGGCGTTCAGGACGCTCGCCGCCTCATCGCTCGTCTTTCCGTGAACGCGCCTCGCCTTTTCGAGAGCCTTCTCCAGGTGCGCCTCGGCTTCGCCGTAGAGGCCGAGACCGGAGTACGTCTCGCCGATCGTCCGGCGGACACCGGCTTCGACCTCGGGCTCGCCCGCCAGCTCCGTGTCGATCCGTCCCGACGCGCGGTCGAGGACCTCCTTGACGGTGACTTTGCTCCCGTCCCGCCATGGGCTCGCCGCGCCCAGGATCTCCTGGAGAAAGAGGTTGATCTGTTCGGCCTTCCTCGCTTCGCGCCGGGCCTTCGCGGCGGACGCGAGCGACACCGCGAGGCCGGCGGCGAGGGCCGCGAGGACGACGGCGGTCGCGGCCGCGCCGACGCGATGACGCCGGAGAAACTTCGAGGCCCGGTACGTCAGCGTGTCGGGCCGCGCGGCCACGGGCTCGTTCGCGAGGTATCGCCTCAGATCTTCGGAGAGCTCGACGACCGAGGCATAGCGCCGGCCCGGCTCCTTGGCGAGCGCCTTGCGGAGGATCGTGTCGAGCTCGTCGGACAGCCGCGCCGGCTCGGGCTCGCGCTCGCAGACGACTTTCTCGATCTCGCTCGAGCGCCCGCTCGGGAACGTGTAGGGCGGGCGGCCGGTCAGGAGCCGGTAGAGCACGACTCCCAGCGAGTAGACGTCGGTCGCGGTGGTGATCGGCTCTCCCCGGATCTGCTCCGGGCTCGCGTAGTCCGGCGTCAGCACGCGCTCTCCCGCCCGCGTCAGGGCCGGGTCGTCTTCGCCCAGGAACTTCGCGATGCCGAAGTCGAGAAGCTTGGGCTCGCCCTCCCGGGTGACCAGGATGTTCGCGGGCTTGATGTCCCGGTGGACGATGAGGCTCGCGTGCGCGTACTGCACCGCCGCGCAGACCGATCGGAGGAGCTGGATCCGCGCGGCGCGATCCAGGTTACGACCCTCGGCATACGCGTCGATCGCCTGGCCTTCGACGTGCTCCATGACGAGGTAGGGGACGCCGTCCTCGGTCGTCCCTCCGTCGAGCAGGCGGGCGATGCCGGGATGGGCGAGAAGCGCCAGCGCCTGCCGCTCGGCGCGAAAGCGGCGGAGGGTCTCCGTCGAAAAAAGCCCGGGGCGGACGATCTTGACGGCGACCTTGGCCTCGTATTCCGAGTCGGCGCGGCGCGCCAGAAAGACCGCGCCCATGCCGCCGGAGCCGATCTCCTCGAGAATCTCGTAGACGCCGAACCGGCCGCGGAGCGTCCCGCCGTGCGCGCCCGCGGGGACCACGCCCCGAGCGCCGTCGGCCACGATCTCTTCGAGGAACCCTTCGTCGTTCGCGTGCGCCTCGAGAAGGCCGCGCAGCTCGTCGGCGAGGGCGGCGTCGTCGCCGCAAACGTTCCCGACGAACGCCGCGCGGTCCGCGGGCGGCTGCTCGAGCGCCTCCGCGAAGAGGGCCTTCAGCCGGAGGAAGCGCTCAGACGGCGCGGGATCCGCCACCCGTCAGCTCCTTGAGCAGCCAGGCCCGCGCCAGGGCGGAGTCGCGCTTGACCGTCGTCGGCGAGACCGAGAGCGCCTCGCCGGTCTCCTCCACGCTCATGCCCGCGATGAAGCGCATCTCGACGATGCGCACGAGCTGCGAGTCGAGAGACGACAGGCGCTCGAGCGCCTCGTCCAGGGCCAGCAGGTCGAAGGGCGCGCGGGAGGATCCGGCGACCTCCTCGGAGAGCGTGACGCGGACCGCCCCGCCGCCGCGCTTCGCCGCGCGACGCGCGCGGGCGTGGTCCACGAGGATCCGCCGCATGACCTGGGCTGCGAGCGCCAGGAATCGCGGCCGGCTCTCGACCGTCAGCCCGTGGATGCGGGCGAGCTCGATGTACGCCTCGTGGACGAGAGCGGTCGTCTGGAGCGTATGTCCGGCGCGCTCGCCGCTCATCACCTGACCGGCCAGGCGCCGGAGCTCCTGGTAAATGTCCGGGATCAGCGCATCCAGCCCGGCCCGGGAATCCGCCATGAGTGGCGAAATCCTAACCGCCGCGTGGCCCCTGCCGGAGCCGCTTTTCGCTCCCTCCAGTGACGGTTCTGGAGGAACGGCCCATGGACCTGAAAACTCGACTCGCCCTGATCCCCCTGGCGGCCCTGGCCCTCGTCGCGGCGACCGCCGGAGCTCTCGACGATCCGCAGCCGCAGCCGCAGCCGCAGCCGCGGCGCGCCGCCGTGGCCGGCCCGACGCTCCCGCAAGCCCTTGAGGGGATGGAGCTTCAGCCGCTGTCGCTGGCCTCCGCCGACTTCGACGGAGACGGGATCGCGGACCTTGCCGCCGGCTTCGCCTCGGTGGACGGAGGCGGAAGCGGAGGCGGCCGGATCGTGCTCTACCGCGGCAACGTCGACGCTCTCTACCCCCACAGTCCGGAAGCGCGGCAGCGGCGCACCGAGGGAACGTTCGTCGGCAGGCCGTTCCTGCCGACCGAACGCGTGCTGACGCTGGCCGCGCCTCCGGACTTTCTTGTCTCGGGTGACTTCGATGCGGACGGGCGCGCGGACCTGGCGGCGGCCTCGAGATCCGGAACGACCTTGTTCCTGGCGGGCGACGGCGCTCTGGGATTCCGGGAACCGATCCGGAGCCAGACCGCGAGCCGGGTCGACGCGTTGGCGGCCGGGGATGTCGGCCGTCGGGACGGTCTTCCGGACCTGGTGGCCGCGGTCGAGGACGCTTCGGGTCCCCGCGTCGTCGTCCTGCGGAGCGCCGAGGGGGCGCTTCGCGCGGCTCCCGAGTCAGCCGCTCTCGATGAGCCCGCCGATTCGATCACGATCGAGCCCGCCGCCGGCCGGGCGCGGATCGAGCTGCGCCTTCTCTCCGGAGCGCGGCGTCTTCTCGAATCGACCGGACGGTCCTGGGAGCTCGTCTCGTCCCCGGAGGAAACCCATGAGTCGGAGCCGAAGAGTGCTCGGGAAGCGCCC
>Ga0081455_10005109_pt1 | contig 14471 bp, 11 predicted proteins | sample TabmetS3T2R1_FD_70207 | JGI IMG/M metagenome (GOLD analysis project Ga0081455, IMG submission 70207) | Tabebuia heterophylla rhizosphere microbial communities from the University of Puerto Rico - S3T2R1 | ecosystem: Host-associated > Plants > Roots > Rhizosphere ... | reverse complement strand
GTAGACTCTCTTCAATCCGCAATCCGCAGTCCGCAATCCCAGGCCGCCTACTTGACCCGCGTCCAAACCGTTCAATATGCTACGGAATGGAACCAGGGATTTTCTTGGAAGAAGCTATGGGTTCATCAAAGCGATTGGGGCGATTGATCATCGCCATTATTGTTTGTCTCATACCGTGCGCAGGCGCAATTGAAGCTCAGACAGCGAAAAAGAGTCGCGGAGGCGCGTCGCCGCGCCCGCAGCCGGGCGTCTCAATTCAAAAGCTACGCGCGGCCGCGCGCGCGAATCCCCGTAATCCCGAGGCCCGGAACGCGCTCGGCCTCGCTCTGGGCAAGAGCGGGCAGCTCAACCCGGCGGTCGCCGAATTCCGCGAGGCGGTCGCGCTCAAGCCGGACTATCTCGACGCCTGGACGAACCTCGGCGTCGCGCTCGAACAGAAAGGCGATCTGGAGGGCGCGCTCGAAGCCTTTAGCAAGGCGGCTGAACTGAACCCCAATGACGCCGAGCTTCACATCTCGCTCGGCTCTCTGCTGCACAGGCAACAAAGGCTAGACGAGGCCATCGCCGAATTTCGCAAAGCGGCGAGTCTCAAACCCGACTCGGCCGAAACTCACACCAATGTGGGATTCATCCTCGCCCAACTGGGCGACCTCGAAGGCTCGATGAAATCATTCGAGGAGGCGATCAAGATCAAACCCGACCTGGCCGAGGCCCATTACTTTCTCGGCTCCGGCAAACTGCTGGTGGGCGATTTCGCCGCCGCCATCGCGTCGCTGCGCGAAGCCGTGAGGTTGAAGCCGAATGACGACAGGTCTCTCCAGGCCCTCGGCGCAGCCCTGCTCCGCCGCGCCACGCCCGCCGACGTCGCCGAAGCCGTGGTCGTAATGCGCCGCGCCGTGAAGCTGAAGCCGCAATCCGCTGACGCGTTGACGAGCCTCGGCATAGCCTTGCGCGAAAGCGGCGAGACCGAAGAGTCGATCTCCGTTCTGCGGGAAGCGGTCAAGCTCAAACCCTCTTTTATAGACGCGCGCAATAGCCTGGGGTTGTCGCTGCTGACGATGAGGAGTTACGACGCGGCGATCGCCGAATTCCAGGAGGCGATCAAACTCGACGACCAGAGCGTTTCGGCGCATCTCAACCTCGGGCTGGCGCTCGCGCGGAAGGGCGACATCGCGGGCGCGATCGCGACATATCAAAAGCTGATCGGATTCGCCCCCGATCATGCGCCCGCGTATTACAACCTGGCGCTGGCTTACAAACTCAAAGACGATCTCGATGCGGCCGTCGAAACGCTGCGGAAACTCATAACAACGCAGCCCGAATTCGCCGACGCGCATTTCACGCTAGGCGAGATCTACGTCCGGCAGGGGAAATTCGATGATGCGAAGCCGGAATTGAGCGAGGCCGTCAGGTTGAAGCCAGATGACGCCGAAGCCCGCTACGCGCTTGGCCATTGCGTACAGCGCAAAGGCGAGACCGACGCCGCCATCGCCGAATTCCGCGAGGCGATCAAACTGGCGCCGGGCAATCCCGAATTTCATAACTCGCTGGGAGCGGCGCTGCGGCAGAAGGGCGAGGCCGACGCCGCCCGCGCCGAACTTCAAGAGGCGGCGCGCCTGATCAAAATCAAACAGGACCGCGATGCCGCTCTCGCCGCTGTTAACACCGGCGTTCAACGGCTCAAAGAAGGCAAATTGGACGAGGCCGTCGAACGGTTCGAGGCCGCTACCAAACTCGACCCCGAATCGGCCCAGGCTTGGTATCAATTAGGCGCCGCGTTGAAAAAGAAAGGGCAGACCACGGCTTCGCAGGAGGCTTTGCGCAGAGCCGAAAAACTCGATCCGAAGTTGAGGAAATAGGAATTGAATTTTTGTCCCGGAGGGGTCGCCCAAAACTTTCCGCAACGGAGAACAGAAATGAGCCTGTAGATCGAACAGGAAAAACAACGAGTAACCGAACTGAGACAGAAAAACAGACTAGATGAATACAAACGCGGAATGCAGCTTCGCAAAGAAAGAGGCAGTACTGATAAACAATGAATAGACTCACCGTCGCAATTCCTTCTACCGAAGATAAACAGTTTGAAACCTTAGCCCGACAACTCATCGCTCATCAGCTCGTAGAAGAGGTCCTATGCCTGCGTCATAACGCGCCGCCGTCTCTGCCGCCCTCTTTGCTCAAGGATGTGAAAGTGGTTAACGTGGACGCGTTCTTTTCCGGCCCCTCGATCAACTCACTGATCGAGGCGTGGCGGACGGATTACCTGCTGCTGATCCTGCCCGGAGGCCGTGTAGAGCTCGGCGCGCGCGCGCCGGAGAGATTCGTTCAGGTGGCGGACGACGCGGGCGCGGCCTTCGTCTACTCCGATTTCCGCCAACAGAGCGGCGCCGAGGTCGCGGATCATCCGTTGATCGATTATCAGCTCGGCGCCATCCGCGACAACTTCGATTTCGGCTCGGTGGTTCTGCTCTCGCGCGAAGAGGTCGTGAAGGCCCTGCGCGATCACGGCGGAATCTCGCCAGACATTCGATGGGGCGGGCTGTACGACTTGCGGCTCAAGCTTTCAATCAACTCAACGATCTTTCGCGTTCCCGAACCGCTCTACACGCGCGTCGCGGCCGATCTGCGGGCGAGCGGCGAGAAGATCTTCGATTACGTCGACCCGCGAAAGCGCGACTACCAGATAGAAATGGAAAAAATCGCCACCGAGCATCTGGAGCGCATCGGCGCGCGGTTGGAGCCGAGCTTCGCCGACCCGCCCGAATCGCGCGAAGATTTCCCGGTCAAAGCCAGCGTCATCATCCCGGTGCGCAACCGCGTCAAAACAATAGCCGACGCCGCGCGCAGCGCGCTCTCGCAGAAAACCGACTTCCCGTTCAACGTCATCGTCGTCGACAACCATTCGACCGACGGCACGACCGAGCTGCTCCGCAATCTCGCGGCTGATAATGGCAGGCTGATTCATATTGCGCCGGCGAGGACCGATTACGGGATCGGCGGGTGCTGGAACGAAGCGATCTATTCGCCGCATTGCGGGCGCTACGCCGCGCAACTCGATTCGGACGACATCTATTCGAGCGAGAATACGCTGGCGCGGATCGTCGAGGAGTTCGATTCCGGCAAGTACGCGATGGTCATCGGCTCATACACGATCGTCGATTTCGATCTGAACGAATTGCCGCCGGGGCTGATCGATCACCGCGAATGGACGCGCGAGAACGGGCGGAATAACGCCTTACGCATCAACGGGCTTGGCGCGCCGCGCGCGTTCGACGTGACTGTGCTGCGCCGGATCGGGTTGCCGAACACCAGCTACGGCGAAGATTACGCCGTGGCGCTGCGCGTCAGCCGCGAGTACGAGATCGGGCGGATCTACGATTCGCTCTATTTCGCGCGCCGCTGGTCAGACAACTCGGACAGCGCATTGCCGCTGGCGACGATGAACCGCTACGACGTCTATAAAGACCGGCTGCGGACGATCGAAATACTCGCGCGACAGCGGTTAGTGGGACAGACTATAGTCTGTCCATAGCGGGAATTGTGGGCGGCTGTTCCGATTGAGAATGGGACAGACTTTAGTCTGTCCATAGCATGAATTGTGGACGGACAGAATAAAGTCCGTCCCACTGAAGGCGCGACGCAATGAGCTGGAAGGAAAGAGTCATCGGCATAGAAGAGTTGCGGCCATATCTGCCGAACAAATCCGAGACGGATTTTCGCGGCCTCGTCGAAGGGTTGGCCGAGCAGCAGTTTGCGACGTGGCCGGCGCTGCGCGACGCGGTGGCTGGGCTGGCGCGTGTGGAATACAAGGGGCTTTCGGCTAAAGGCTCGGAGGTACTTGCACAGTTCAATCCACAGAGGATCGTCAGCACGTCGGCGAAGGTTGACGCGGCGACGATCAAACAGCGCCCCTGCTTCCTGTGCGCGGAGAACCTGCCGCCGGAAGAGCGCGGAATAGCCTTCGGCGCGGATTTCGTCGCGCTCTACAACCCGTTTCCCGTTCTGCCGCGGCACCTGGTGATCACTTCGCGCCGCCACATCCCGCAAGCGATAGAGGGCAATTTCGGAACGCTGCTGGACCTGGCGCCGGACCTGGGCGGCGAGTTTTTCGTCGTTTACAACGGCGCGGCGTGCGGGGCTTCGGCGCCTGACCACCTGCACTACCAGGCCTGCGAGCGCAAATCGCTGCCAATCATTCGTGAGATCGAGACTTGGGAGAGACGGCCCCTGTCGAATGATTCCGGCGTCGAAACGTTCACTCTGAAAGATTACCGGTTGAACGCTCTGGTCGCGCGCGGCGCCAATCGCCGGGCCATATCCGAATGGTTCGATATGGCGCTAAGGCTTTTGGCCGAAGTCACAGGCGCGGAATCCGAGCCGATGATCAATCTGGTCGTGACGCGCGACGGCGATCGGTGGACTGTGATAATTTTCCCTCGCGGCAAACATCGCCCAGACCGTTATTTCGTCGAGGGCGACGCGAAGCTGACCGTCAGCCCCGCGGCGATTGACCTCGCGGGCATTCTGGTCGTGCCGCAGCCCGATCATTTCGCGAAGATCACGTCGCGAGATGCGGAGGAGATTTACGCCGAGGTGACGCTCGGCGGAGCGGCGTTTGATACATGGTTGAGGAATGGATGGGACTTATAGGACCTATAGGACCTATAGGTCGTATAGGACTTATGGGACTTATAAGACAGTCCTATAAGTCCTATGGGTCCTATAGGTCCTATAAGTCCCATCCGCGGGAGGTTGGAAAATGAAGACAGTTGATCACGAGCCGGTCGTTTCTGTCGGGTTAATGACCGGCGCGGAGAGCGTGGTTTTTGAGCTAAAGGGCGCATTTGTGAATTCCGCCGGCGAACGGTTGGACGGCGGAAGCTATCGCGCGAAGCCGTTCAACAACAGCGTTGAGATCGTGTCCGAAGGCGGACATCGCGGCCTTTCGGCTTTGGAACACCGTTTGACGCCCGATGAGCCATCGGCTTCTTTTCTCGTCCGCGGCGTCACAATCGGCATAGATTTCCACTGGCAGCAAAAACAGGATCAGGAGTTTCAGGGGGCGTTGAGGATAAAGCTCGGGGCGGACGGGCGATTGACTGTCATCAACGAGGTTCCCGTTGAAGCCTATCTGACCGGCGTCATTTCGTCGGAGATGAGCGCGGACTCGCACCCGGAACTGCTCAAGGCGCATTCGGTCGTTTCGCGTAGCTGGCTGCTGGCGCAGATGAAGCCGTGGAAGAAGGAGCGGCGTAAACCTTCATTCGCCCCGCAGATAATCGGCGGCGAGAAACGGTTGATCCGCTGGTACGATCAGGAAAGCCATGCCGATTTCGACGTCTGCGCCGACGACCATTGCCAGCGCTATCAGGGCGTCACGAAAGCTACCTCGGCGGCGGTCTACGAGGCGATCCGCGCGACGTTCGGGCAGGTTCTCACTTTTGACGATGAGCTGTGCGACGCGCGTTATACAAAATCATGCGGCGGGATGACCGAGAGCTATGAGGCGGCCTGGGAGGACGAGCGCTTTCCATATCTGGCCGTCTCCTATGACGGCGAAGAGTTTCCCGCCGGATTCGATCTGCCTCTGACCGACGAGGCCAACGCCGAGCGCTGGATTCGCAATTCGCCGCCCGCGTTCTGCAACACGACGGACACAGGCGTCCTCGGAAAAATCCTGCCGGATTTCAATCAGGAGACCACGGACTTTTACCGGTGGCGCGTGACGATAGCGCAGGACGAGTTGGGCGAGTTGTTGCGCGCGAAGCTCGGCGTCTCATTCGGCGCGGTTCATAAGCTCGAAGCCGTCGAACGAGGCGCTTCGGGGCGCATCGTCCGGTTGCGCGTCGTGGGCGAGCGCGAACAAATGGTCATCGGCAAGGAGCTTGAAATCCGCCGCGCGCTCTCGCCGTCGCACCTTTATAGCTCGGCCTTCGTGGTCGAAAGCGAGGGAATGAACGGAGGCGCGCCCGCCGCGTTCACTCTGATCGGCGCCGGGTGGGGGCACGGCGTGGGATTGTGCCAGATCGGCGCCGCGCTGATGGCGGAGCGGGGCTATGATTTCCGGCGCATTTTGGAACATTACTATCGCGGCTCGCGGCTTTACGGACTATACTCAGCTTCGGCGGTAGTCATAGAATGACATATGACTTTTACACTATTGTCCTGACCGACCGCCGGCGAATGCTGGCCGACGCCGGTTTCGCCCGCGACGAATTGCGCATCTGGGCGCACCCCGACGGGCGGGCGATCGGGGAGGGCGTCGCGGCGGCGTTGGGCGACGAAGCCTTTCTTCGATTTCTGGATGTAGAGGCCGCGCCCGTTAATGAATCGACAGAGAGACAGAGAGAGGCGGAAAGACAAGGGGACAAGGGGACATGGGGACAAGGGGAGTAAGAGACAAGGAGATTTGATTTTCTTGTCTCCTTGTCTCCCACTCCCCTTGTCTCCTTGTCTCCTTGTCTCCAACCGGGGGGAATCTCGATGAAAGTGACGGCGTTTATCCTGCTCCTGACCTGTTTGTTGTTGCTGTCGTCATCCGTGCAGAGCCAGCGGTTGATCGGGCGGCCCGATTTCAGGTCTCGGAGAGATTCCCGCGATTCCCATCGGAAATTGGAGTACACGTTCGCGCGCCTCGAATACGAATCATACGGGTGGCGCGGAAGGTGGATGACCGATTACCCGAAGGCCGACGAGCAGTTCATCATGGGCCTGCGCAACTGGTGCCAGAGCAACCTGGCGATCTCTGACGACCCGATTTCCTGCGCGCCAGACGACAAAGACATTTTCAAATACCCTTTCGTTTACATCGTCGAGCCCGGCTACATGGAGCTTTCCACTGAAGACGCGGCGAACCTGCGCGAATACTTGACGCGCGGCGGCTTTCTGATGCTCGACGACTTCTGGGGCGAATACGAGTGGCAGAACGTGCAGGAGCAGATGCGCAAGATCTTTCCCGAGTATCCAATTCAGGAACTGCCGCTCAATCATCCGATCTTCCATTGTTATTTCGATATTGACGAAGTCGTTCAGGTCCCTAATGTCAATTACATTTATTCCGGCGTCACTAGCGAAAAAGGCGGCTATGTCCCGCATTACGAAGGGATCACGGATGAGACCGGCCGCGTGATGGTTTTCATCGCCCGAAACGCCGACAACGGCGACGCCTGGGAGTGGATCGACGACCCGCGTTACCCGTTGAAATTCGGGCTGGCGGCTTACAAGCTCGGAATGAATCTGATCGTTTACTCGATGACGCATTGAAAATATTGCGCAACCTCGGTTGCGCTTTCTTTACAGGCGAGCGCAATGCGCGTTCTCCTCAGTCCCGACACTCAATCACTCAGTCCCGACGCTCAACCACAACGATCTCTCCAGATCGTTCAACTACTACCCAAGGAGGGTTTCTATGGACAGACACCATATCCATTCGGGCAGCCATCCCATTTGTTGTATCGTCCCGCCGATCATCCTTCGCAACCTGGCCGAAAAGGGCGACGAAAAGCAGCGCGAATTGGCGTTCCGCGGAATGCAGATCAGCGCGGGCATACGCGGCAAACGGGAGGCGGTCGGGAGTTTCGCGCTCGCCGTCGCAGTGCCGGCGGGGGAAAAACGACGCACGATCTACGACGCGCAGCACGGGCGCTCTCTGCCGGGCAAGCTTGCGCGCGGCGAGAGTGACCCGGAGAGCAAAGACGTGATGATCAACGAGGCGTTCGAAGGATCGGGGAAGACCTACGACTTCTTCATGAAAGTCTACGGGCGCAATTCAATCGACGATCGGGGGCTGCGGCTCGATTCGTCGGTTCATTACGATCGCAAATACATGAACGCTTTTTGGGACGGCCAGCAGATGGTTTACGGCGACGGCGACGGGCAGATCTTCGAGAGATTCACCAAGTGCCTGGACGTCATCGGCCATGAACTGAGCCACGGCGTGACTCAGTACGAGGCGGGCCTGATCTATGAGAATGAATCCGGCGCGCTCAACGAACACTTCTCGGACGTCTTCGGAGTCCTGGTGAAGCAGTACGCCCTCAAGCAGCGCGCCGACAAGGCCGACTGGCTGATCGGCGAAGGGATATTCTCGAAGGGCGTCAAGGGCGTCGCGCTCCGCTCGATGAAGGCGCCCGGCACGGCTTTCAACGACCCGTTGATAGGCAAAGACAAGCAGCCGGCGCATATGAAAGATTTCGTCAAGACTCTGGACGACAACGGCGGCGTGCATACCAACTCCGGCATCCCGAACAAGGCGTTTTACGAGCTGGCAGTCCGCCTCGGAGGCTATGCCTGGGAGCGCGCCGGGCGGATCTGGTATGTCACGCTGCGAGACCGCTTGCGCCCGGCGTCGGTCTTCCAGGATTGCGCCGAAGCCACCTTCGACGTCGCCCGGGAACTCTACGGCGCCGACAGCGTCGAGCAACGGGCCGTGCGCGACGCCTGGGATGCCGTCGGCGTTAAGGTCGGCAAGACGGCGGCGAAAGCGGCTAAGCCCGCCGGGGCGGGCCGGATGGTAGCAGGCGCCGGCCGGAAGAAATAAAGAAATAGTAGACCGATGATGGAAGTTCGTAGTCCCGCCTTTAGGCGGAAACGTCGGATGTAAGCCCATTCCGTGACGCCGAACGCTCCCGCCTAAAGGCGGGACTACGAACTGATTTTCGGAGGAGGGAAGCGATGCATGTGAGTTGCAAGAAAACCGGTGGGATAGCCGGCCTGGAAATTTACGCCGAGGTTGATTCCGAACGACTCTCTCCCGCCCAGGCGCTGGAGATGAAGGAATTGGCCGAGCGGGCGAAGCTCTTCGATCAGCCCGCGAAACCGGCCGTTAAATCAATGCCTGATCAGTTTCAGTACGAGATCACGGTCGAAGATCAGGGGAAGAGGCGTTCGTTCGTGACGAACGACGCGGCGGCTTCGGATGAACTGATAGACCTGATTGATTGGCTGATCGACACCGCTCACAAGAACAGGTCGAAAGAGATTCGGTCACGCGAAGTCGGGTAGGAAACCTTCTCTACAACTCCGGCCTGTTCCGATTCGGGCGCCGGACTATTCCTCCGGTCTGACGATGAATTTGTAGCCGACGCGGTGAACAGTGACGATGTAGCGCGGGTCGCTCGGGGTGTCCTCGATCTTCTGGCGCAGCTTGGCGATATGCATGTCGACGGTTCGGGTCAGTGGGAAACTGCCGTAGCCCCAGACTGAATCGAGCAACTGATCGCGCGTGACCACCTCGCCACGGTGTTCGATGAAGTATTTCAGGATGTTGAATTCCCGCGGAGACACTTCGACAGGCGCGCCGGCCTTCGCCACCTCGAACTTTTTGAAATTGACCGTGATCGGGCCGAAGCGGAACTCTTCGGGAGTTTCGCTGTGGCGGTGGGCGCGACGCAGCAGGGCTTCGACGCGCGCCATCAGCTCCATGAAGCTGAAAGGCTTCGTCACGTAATCGTCCGCCCCGATCTTCAGCCCGACGACCTTGTCGATCTCCTGGCCGCGCGCGGTGAGCATGATGATCGGAGTGGAGGCGCCGGCGGCGCGAAGCTGTTTGCAGATGTCGAACCCGCTTATCTTCGGGAGCATCACGTCAAGGATGATCAGATCCAGGTCCTTCTCCGAAGCCAGGCGCAACCCGGCGTCGCCGTCGCGCGCGACCTGCACCGAATAGCCTTCATACTCGAAGCCGTCGCGCAGCGCCACGGCCATCGCCTGATCATCTTCGACAATTAAAACTTTTCCGCTCATCAGTTGTTCTCCTGGGGAAAGTTATGAATAGGTCTTATAGGGCTTATAAGACTTATGGGATTTTTATGTCCTATTAAGTCGTATAAGTCGTATAAGTCCTATCCGTCCCATCCGTGACGCTATCAGGGGCGATTTTTATTCTTTCGCTCTGGTCGACCGGAAGGTGGATAATGAACGCGCTGCCGCGGCCGGGTTCGCTCTCGACGGTGACTCGCCCGTGGTGGGCCTCGACGATGTGTTTGACGATTGACAGCCCCAGCCCGCTGCCCTTTACGTCATGCACCAGGCAGTTGCCGACGCGGTAGAACTTCTCGAAGACCTTCTCGCGCTCTTCGCTGGCGATGCCGACTCCGTGGTCGATCACCGAGATCGTGACTGCGTCGCCCTGTTCGGCGAGCTTGACGCCGATCTCTTTTGAGCCGCCCGAATATTTCACGGCGTTGTCCAAAAGGTTGATGAACGCCTGCGCGATGGCGTCCGGATCGATCACCACCTGCGGAAGCGGGAGCGAGGGCTTTTCCAGTCTCACGGTGAAGCCGTTCTGCTCCAGGACGACCTCGAAGGTCTTGAGCGTGTCGGCGACCACACACTCGACCGCGGCCTGTTCGAAGTGATAGGTTTTCTGGCCCGATTCGATCTTCGAGAAGTCGAGAATGTTGTTGATCAACTGCGTAAGGCGGCGGCTTTCGGTCTCGATGTATTCGCCATACTCTTGTATCTTGTCCGACTCCTTGACGCGTCCGAGCCTCAGAAACTCGCCGAAGACCCGGATCGAGGCCAGCGGTGTGCGCAACTCATGGGAAACGTTTGAAACGAAGTCTGCTTTCATCTGTGATAGTTTCATAGCTCGCGAAGCCGCGCGCAGCGCCATCACGATACCTCCGATCAGGATCAGCGCAGTCATGGCTGAAAGCGAAAGATTGGTGATGAAGTTGTTGCGGCTCCACTGCTCTTCAGTCATATTGCGCATGCGAATCCCTAAATACCAATCAGTGAAAATGAATGGGATCGGCGACCCGACATCGTACTTTTGCCCCTCGAATGGCTGATTGGCGAATACCAGCTCGTGGTCATGTTTCATATCGACAATGGTGACGACCACGTCCCGATAATCATCGAATGCCTGCGGAAGAGTCTCCTTGATGGCAGGCGCGAGATAGTCGTTGATGAATATTTTTTCGTTCAGGAACATCCCGGCCACGCCGACCACGTGCGACTGCTCATCAAGTATCGGTTTAACGATGATCCGGTTATTCGGATCGCGCTCATCCACAGTCAACCGAACGCTCTTCGGAATCGCATCAACCAGCGTCATCGCAATCCAACTTGCCGCCGCCACGTGCGCCGCGCTCCATTCCTCGCCACTAGCTATGTAATAGAATGAGGATGAAATTGGATTATAGAACTTGACGGTAGCGGTTGTGGGCGCGTCGGGACCGCTGATTATTCCCGTAAAAAACAGCCGCGCGCCTTTAAATTGGTGGTTTTTGAAGTGGGTGGAGATCTGCTCAGCGTCCATTGCGTTGTTGATGTCGAACTCAGGGTTCGGATACTGATGGCGAAAAGCTGTATGTGGAACGTCGAGTGTCTCTTGGGCCTTTTGCTTATAATGACCTATCACGTTATCGAGCACATCGGAGAGGTAACGGCGCATGTAGTCTCGCCGCGCCGTGGGCAATGTCGATTCCAGCTTCGACAGCGACCGGTATTGCAACCAGAGGCTCGCCAGAAGCGGGATGGCGACCGCGAGTAACCCCACCGTCAGCGCATGTCTGCGGAAAGATTTCTTAAATCTCTGCATCCCTCTCACTCTCCAACCGGAGTATACCTTGACTGATCTTGTCGATAGACGACCTGAGAGCCTGGTTTTACAAATGATTTACAAGTTTTACTGGTTTTTACCGGCGCTTGAAGACATTTACCAGGACTTGAGCGAAACTCCAAACTGGCCAGGAAGTCTCAAACGTAAGTGACATCTCGATCCGACGCCGGAATCGGCCCTGGTATTAATCATATGTTCACACGCGACTCACGCAGCAATATTCATACGGAGGAGAACATTAATGCCGAACGAAGCAGTGGACAGATTGTCCAACGACCAGTCGATCATATTTCCAAGCGGCTCGCAAACGCGCGCGGGGGCGCCTGCGCCCCTGCCTGCGGATTCCCAAAGTGAGGAGGCGGGAACGCCCGCGCTCCCAGGTCTGCAACCTAGACCGGCTCTGACCCTGGTCAACGGCAATCGGGAGATCTCATATGAGAGTTACGAGAGTTTCATCGGCGTCAGCCCCAATGTCCAGGACTTAAAAAAGTTCATCGGAGTCCATGCGTCGCAGACGCATCCTGTCTTACTAATCGGCGAACGCGGGCTAAGGCAGGAGCAGATAGCCCGCGTCCTGCATCAGGCCGGCGCGCAATGGGCGCAGCCGTTCTTCGCCGTCAACGCCCATGGACTCGGGGCTGAGGCTTTGCACAACATCCTCTTCGGCCCTCAGGGAATGGTCGAGACCGTCAAGCAGGGGACGATCTACATCAACGAATTGACCAGTCTGCCGCAGATTTTGCAACAGCGTTTCGCCGTCTACCTGGAAGAACAGCGATGGCGCGGGCGCGACGGCCGCCAGCGGCTGGTCTTCGCTTCGGAGTGGAACCCGGCGGACCGCAAGGCGGAAAATCGAATAGCTTACGGGCTGGTCGAGATGCTGCGCCAGTTTAGCTTCACTATCAAACCGCTGCGCGAGCGGAGCGAAGACATCCCCTACATCGCGAGGCATATGCTCTCCCGCATAGCCCAGAAATTGGGCAAAGGCGTTCATGGGATCACCGCCGAAGCCCTCGCCGCGGTGACGGAATACAACTGGGAGGGTAACCTCGACGAGCTTGAGTCGGTGCTCGAGAGCGCGATCAGTTGTTTGCCGCCTCAGCAAATCGACGAATCGGTCCTGCCCTCGCGCATCCGCTACGCGCATCTCAAATCAATCCCACCGGATGGCATCGACCTGCCGCAGATCGTCGACGATTTCGAGCGCGGCCTGATCGCCACCGCCCTGGATCAGAGCGATGGCAGCCAAACCAAGGCGTCGAAGCTTCTCGGACTGCGCGTGCAGACGCTGAATATGAAGCTCAAACGCTACGCCGATCAGCAGCGCCCCCTCTTGTAATCGTGGCCTAAATCAAGGAGGCCGCAGCCCCTGCCCGGGGCGTCGCAGTGTTTCGCAGGAGATCACGGTCAGGCAAGCTGGTTTTGTTTGCCAACTGCGGCGCCCCGGGCAGGGGCTGCGGTACAGTCAGTAAATCGCGAAATGGACGGGGAGTTTCATTGTTCATTGTTCATTTGGAATTTGATATTGGTCATTGCCGGAGGAAATCCCGATTCAATGCCCAATGTTCATTGGGCGATTTCCGGGCCAATGACAAATGAACAATGAACGATGACAAATGACAAATGCTCTTCTTTGCCTGATTTCGCGATTTACTGACTGTACCGTCTGACGTCCCTCACACCCTCAAAGGATTTACGGCGCGTGGGTCTCGGCCCCTTAGCCTTGAATTTATAGACCTCAGACATCACTCCGGATTACAATCGACCGCGTTACGCCGTCCGGCCAGAGACGGCCTTGCCCAATGAGTTGATGGTCGTTTCGACCGAAGCGAGCGGGCGCCTGCAAGATCGACCGCTTGCTTCGGTCATTAGGCGGCATTACAATCCGCCGCGCTCACGCTGGCCGGAGGGCGACAAAATCGTTTCTTCGTGGACAACCTTCTAGGAGGGAGTGGATGAGAAATACAGATAAAGCATGGCAAAGGTTCGGACAGATTGATCCCTACTTTGCCGTATTGACTCATCCGCGCTTTAGGGCGGCGGCAAAAGAGGGGGAACCACGCCGCGAGTTCTTCGACTCAGGCGCCGATCATGTCGAGCGACTTTTTGCGACCATAAAGGAGGACCTGGACCCGGAATTCGCCCCCCGGCGCGCGCTTGATTTCGGCTGTGGAGTCGGACGAGTCACAATCCCGCTTGCGCGTCGCGTCACGCAAGTGGTGGCGATCGACGTGTCCGATTCGATGCTTGACGAGGCGAGAAAGAATTGTGAAGAGGCCGGCGTCCGGAACGTTACGCTGCTCAAGTCGGACGACAGTTTGGAGAATTTATCCGGCGACTTCGACTTCCTTCACTCTTTCATCGTGTTTCAGCACATCCCGTCGCGGCGCGGCGAAATGATTCTTCGCGCCATGCTCCGGCGCCTGTCTGACAACGGAATTGGCTCCCTCCACTTCACTTATGCGAGTACCGTTCCCGGCTGGAGACGCTTGTGGCGTAAACTTCGCGCGACCTTCCCTTTGGTCAACAACCTTGCCAATCTTGTGAAAGGCCCTTCTTTCAGATATCCGTATATGGAGATGAACGACTACAACGTCAACCGGCTGCTCTTACATCTGCAAGAGCAAGGGTGTCATCGTGTTCACCTCCGGTTTTGCGATCATGGCCTATACAAAGGCATAGTTTTGCTCTTTAAAAAGGAAACTCTCCCTCTGTAATAAAATCATTCCCGTTTAGTTTAAGGCATCATTTATCAGAGAAGTTGAAATGTCGTCTTTAATCATTGGGGCGCCCGGCGTAGAAGCCGTTCCCGAAAGCGCAAGCGACGGCAGTTTTGCGCAGTGGGCGAACCGCATATTACTTTGCGGATTGGCCATTTTCGCGATTTCGGTCCCGCACTCGATCG
>Ga0081455_10005108_pt1 | contig 14472 bp, 14 predicted proteins | sample TabmetS3T2R1_FD_70207 | JGI IMG/M metagenome (GOLD analysis project Ga0081455, IMG submission 70207) | Tabebuia heterophylla rhizosphere microbial communities from the University of Puerto Rico - S3T2R1 | ecosystem: Host-associated > Plants > Roots > Rhizosphere ... | reverse complement strand
GGCGCGGTGGAGCATCTGCCAATCGCGGTCGTCCAGAATCTGGCGCGTTTCCTCAACGAGGTGAAAGGCCCGGAGCTGTGGGTCTGGGGCGCAGCGTCGGACGGCGGCACGCCGCTGTGGGAGTCGGACCTGGACGGTGGAGTCGCGTTCGTCCTCGGCGCCGAAGGGCGCGGGCTGCGACCGCTCGTCCGGCGTGCCTGTGACGGGATCGTCTCGATTCCCCAGGCCGGCCGCGTGGAGTCGCTGAACGTCAGCGTGGCGGCGGCGGTCTTGCTCTACGAAGCACGGAGGCAGCGCCGTGCCTGAGCCGGCGCTGAAGGCGCCTGTCCGCGAAGCGGACGGGTGGAGGGGGCTCCGGGGGAACCGGGAGGTTCCCCCGGGCGTGGCCGCGTAATGCCGGAGCCAACCCTCTACCTCTTCGATGGATACAACGTCCTCCACGCTTCCGGGCTCGGCGAGCGCCGCGAGCTCGTGGACATGCTCGCGAGCTTCGTCGCGCTGAAGGGCGCCCGCGGGGTCGTCGTCTTCGATGGAACGGGCGTCGACGAGCACTTCGGTTCGCTGGAGGTTCGGTTCGCTCCACATGCGGACGCGCTGCTCGAGCGTCTGGCGGCCGAGAACCGACAGAGGCAGCGCGTCTGTCTCGTCTCCTCCGACGCGGCGGTGCGGGGGACGTCGGGGCAGGAGGTCGCGAAGATCAGCTCCCGCGAATTCGCTTCGACCCTGGCGGCCGTCGACCTGAGCCGGTCGAGGGAGCAGCCGAGCAGGGTTGGCGACCGGCTCGACGAAGAGACAAGAGCAAGACTCGAACAGATGCGGCGCGGTCCGGTCGAATAGGGACCAGCGCAAGGAACTCCCTCGTTCTCGGGTCCAGTGCAAGACCCTTGTAATACCGGGGCCCTGCTGCTACTTTCCAGATCAAGCTGATCGTACGACTGGTCCGGTCGAGCGATCGGGCCATGCATCCAAGAGACATGGCCGCCAGACCCGTCACCCGGATGACGCAGGCCCAGCGGGCCGAGCGAGAGCTCGAGGATCTCCAGCTCGTCATCCGCGCGCGCAACGGCGACCCCCACTCGATGGACGCGCTGATTCGGCGCTACACCGGCTTCGTCCGGCTGAAGGCGAGCTCGTACTTCCTCGCGGGCGGCGATTCCGAGGACTTGATTCAGGAGGGCCTGATCGGCCTTTACAAGGCCGTTCGCGACTTCCGCTCCGACAAGGAGACGTCGTTCAGGAGCTTCGCCGAGCTCTGCATCACCCGCCAGATCATCACCGCGATCAAGACGGCCACGCGCTTCAAGCACACCCCGCTGAACACGTACGTCTCGTTCAGCCAGACGCCGGCTGGCCAGGAGTCCGAGGGCGACTGCACCCTCGGCGACGCACTGCCCGGGCCGTCGGTCGACGAGCCGTCGATCATGGTGATCTCGACCGAGGAGCTACAAAGCCTCGTCTTCTGCCTCGGCACGGGCCTCTCGAAGCTCGAGTCGGACGCGCTTCGGCTGTACCTCGAAGGCTCCTCCTACGAGGAGATGGCCGACCGGCTCGGCGTCGACACAAAGACGATCGACAACGCCCTCCAGCGCGTCAAGCGCAAGATCCAGCAGCACCAGGCCGGCCGGCAGGTTCTTCAGTAGGCGCGGCTACCATCAGTCGGGCGCCGGAGTAGCTCAGCTGGTCAGAGCAGCTGATTTGTAATCAGCAGGTCGTCGGTTCGAATCCGACCTCCGGCTCTAGGGGCGGAGCGCCTGCTCGAGGTCGGCCCAGAGCTCCTCGACGTCCTCGATCCCGACGCTCAGCCTGACGAGGTTCTCGGGGACTCGGCCGCTCTCCCAGCGGGCGCGCGTCTCCAGCACCGAGTCGACGCCGCCGAGGCTCGTCGCGTTCTTGATCAGCTTCGTGGAGGTCTCGACTCGTCGTGCCGCCTCGGCCCCGCCGGCCACGTCGAAGGACATCAGGCCGCCGAATCCCGGATAGCGAAGGCGCTCGACGGCTCGGTGCGCCTCGAGCCGCGCAGCGATTTCCTTCGCGTTCGCCGTGATGCGCTCCATCCGCACCCGGAGCGTCTTCAGGCTGCGGAGCAGGAGCCAGGCTACGTCCGGCGCGGCCACGATGCCGGTACGCGTGCGGAACTCCTTCAGGCGCTCATAGTCGGCCTCCGACTTGGCGACGAGCGCTCCCAAAAGGACGTCGTGGTGCCCGCCGAGGAACTTGGTCGCGCTGTGCATGACGAAGTCGGCGCCGCGTTCCAGCGCGCGCAGGTACACGGGCGTCGCCGCTGTCGCGTCGCAGACGACGGGCGCCGAATGAGCGGCGGCTGCCCCGAAGTCCGGCATCGTCAGCAGCGGGTTCGACGGCGCCTCGATCCAGACGAGATCTGCGCCGTCCGGCGGCGCGCCCGTCTGGTCGAACTCGACGACACGGAGCCCCCATTGCCCGAGCATCCGCATCAGTACGCCCGTCCCGTAGTAAGCCCCATCCGCGAGGGCGATCGTCTTCCCGGGCTCGAGCAGCGCGAGCACCAGCGACGTTGTCGCGGCGGAACCTGAAGAGAAGAGCAGCGCGCGGCCACCCTCGAGCTCTCCGAGCGCCGTCTCCGCTTCCGCGCCGGCCGGATGCCCGTATCGCTGGTAGTAGAAGTCGCCCGGTTCGCCGTCCTCGTACGGCCAGATCGTCGAGCGGTCGAGCGGAGCGGGGCTCACGCTCCGCGACTGTACTAGTGTCCGGCGCCATGGCGACGACCGACGACTCCACCCAGAAGAAGCTCGACGAGCTCAACCGTCTTCGCGAGGAGGCGCTCCATCCGGCGAGCGAGAAGGCCGTCGAGCGCCAGCGTTCACAGGGCAAGCTCCTTGCGCACGAGCGCCTGGAGAAACTGCTCGATCCCGGCTCGTTCGTCGAGCTCGACCGCTTCGTTCGCCACCGCAACCCGTACTTCGGGATGATGGAGCGGCGGCCATACGGCGACGCAGTCGTCACCGGCTACGGGACGATCTTCGGCCGCAAGGTCTTCGTCTTCTCGCAGGACTTCACGATCTTCGGCGGCAGCCTCTCGGAGGCGTTCGCCGAGAAGATCTGCAAGGTCATGGACATGGCCGCGAAGGTCGGCTGCCCGCTGATCGGGATCAACGACTCCGGCGGGGCCAGGATCCAGGAAGGCGTCGTATCACTCGCGGGCTACGCGGAGATCTTCTGGCGGAACGTCCAGGCGTCCGGCGTGATCCCGCAGATCAGTCTCGTCATGGGCCCGTCGGCCGGCGGCGCTGTCTACTCACCGGCCATGACGGACTTCGTCCTCATGGTCGAGGGCAGCTCGTACATGTTCATCACCGGCCCCGATGTCGTGAAGACGGTCACGGGCGAAGAGGTGACGTTCGAGGATCTGGGCGGCGCGGCCACGCATGCGTCTAAGTCCGGCGTCGCGCACTTCATCGCGCCGGACGAGGAGACCTGCCTCGAAGATGCCCGCTACCTGCTCTCGTTCCTCCCGCAGAACAACCTCGACCCGACGCCGTACTTTCCGCCAACGGATCCACCCGATCGGGTGGATCCCGACCTCGACACGCTTGTCCCGGACGAGCCGACGAAGCCGTACGACATCAAGGACGTGATCCGGCGGATCGTCGACGAGGCCGATTTCCTCGAAGTGCACGAGCGCTACGCCGAGAACATCGTCTGCGGCTTCGCACGGCTCGGCGGGCACTCGGTCGGGATCGTCGGCAACCAGCCGCACGCGCTGGCCGGCGTGCTCGACATCGACTCGTCCGTGAAGGCGGCGCGGTTCGTCCGGACCTGCGACGCGTTCAACATCCCGCTCGTGACGTTCGTCGACGTTCCCGGCTTCCTCCCCGGAACGGACCAGGAGTGGCGTGGGATCATCCGGCACGGCGCCAAGCTCCTCTACGCGTACTGTGAGGCGACCGTTCCGAAGCTGGCCGTGATCACCCGGAAGGCCTACGGCGGAGCCTACGACGTCATGAGCTCGAAGCACATCCGGGCGGACTTCAACTTCGCCTGGCCGACGGCCGAGGTCGCGGTCATGGGGCCGGAGGGCGCCGTCAACATCGTCTTCCGCAAGGAGCTCGAGGAGGCGGACGACCCGGATGCCCGCCGCCAGGAGCTGATCGCGGACTACCGCGAGCAGTTCGCGAATCCGTACGTCGCCGCGGAGCGGGGTTACGTCGACGACGTCATCGAGCCGAGGCGCACGCGGCCCGTTCTCATCGACGCGCTGCAGACGACGCTGACGAAGCGCGAGCCTCGTCCGCGCCGAAAGCACGGGAACATCCCTCTGTAGGAGGCGCTAGCGCGCGGCGGCTGCCGTCGCCGGCGCGTAACCGAGCTCCCGGGCGAAGACCCTGACGACCTCGGGGTCGAACTGGGTTCCCGCACAGCGTTTCAGCTCCGCGACCGCTTCCTGCGGCGTGAGCCGGCCGCGGTAGGCGCGGTCGGACGTCATGGCGTCGTAGGCGTCGGCCACGAAGATGATGCGCGCGCCGAGCGGGATCTCCTCACCCGCAAGCCCGTTCGGGTAGCCGGTGCCGTCCCAGCGCTCGTGATGGTGGAGCACCCAGTGTGCGACGGGGTCGACCTCGAGGCTCTCGAGCATCCGGAAGCCAATCTGCGAGTGTCGCTCGAGCACGAGCCGCTCGGGGGCGGTCAGCGGGCCGGGCTTGCGCAGGATCTCCTCTGGGATCGCGAGCTTGCCCAGGTCGTGGAGGCTGCCGGCGAGGCGCGTCAGCTCGACCTGCTCGGCATCGAGACCCAATCGAGCCGCGATCCAGGCGCCGAGCTCGGCGACGCGCGTCGAGTGGCTGCCGGTGTACGTGTCGCGGGCATCGACCGCCTTGGCGAGGCTCGCCGCTGCGCGGAAACGCGCGGCACGGTCAGGCCCGTGGGCGAGCCTGCGGAGCTCCGCGAGCTCGAGGACGTCCGGGCGATACAGGCGCACGCGGTTCTTCCCGTGCTCCTTCGCCCAGTAGAGGGCGCTGTCGGCGAGGCGGATCAGCTCGTCCCGGTCGAAGGCCTGGAGCGGGAAGCTCGCCGCGCCGGCACTCGCGGTCACCGAGCCCACGGCATCGAGCTCGATCGAAGCGATTCGCGCGAGAACCGTCTCGGCGACGGGTAGCGCCTGGTCTCCCGCGTGGACGGGGAGCAGGAGCGCGAACTCGTCGCCGCCCAGGCGGAACGCCTCGCCGTTCTGGCGCAGGCGGGCGCCGACCTGCGCGAGCACTTTGTCGCCCACGGGGTGCCCGAACCGGTCGTTGATGCGCTTGAAGTCATCGATGTCGATGAGGCAGAGCGTGAAGGGGACGCCGCGGCTCTCGGCCCGCGTGAGCTCGCGCTGCAGGCGCTCATGGAACGAGCGGTGGTTGCCGAGGTTCGTCAGGGGGTCTGTGAGGGCGAGCCGCATCGCGCGCAGGGCCTGGTGGGCGGAGCGCTGATAGAGCGAGATTGCGAGCAGCGGACCGACGAGCGCCGCCGAGAGGAGCGGCGATCGCTCCCAGAGAACCACGAGCATGAGCGCTGCTGACGCCATCAAGGTGAACGGGACGATCGTCGCCCGTGAGGAGGATCCGACGAGTGCGCCGAACGGCCGACGCGCCGAGCTGGCGACTGCGCCCGACACGAGCACGAGGTTGAGCGAGTACTGCGCCGCCGCCGAGACACCGACCTGCGCGACGAGGTGCTGCGTTCCCGAGCCGTCGACGAGCCCGACGAGTGCGGCCGCGACCGCGGCTCCGATCGCGAAGACGGAGGCGTTGTAGGCGACACGCTCGAGCGGGCGGTGCTCGATGAGCTGCATGGTCGCCGGGGCGGCAAAGGCGATCAGGATCCCGGCGTCCCAACCGAAAAGCACGATTCCGGCCGTCCCGAAGACGAACGACAACGTGACGCCGCCGCTCTCAGCGCCTTCGATCGGGACGGGGTAGCGGCTGGCGAGTGTCGAAGCTGCCAGGAACGCGAACGTCCCCGCCAGCTCGCTCGGGCTATGCGGCGCCGTTGCGAACGAGACCGCGGCGGCTGCGGCGATCAGGAGCCCAATACCGCAGACCGGAGCGACCAGCAGAAGCAGTCGCGGCGGCAAACGTTTCATGGCCGTGCGGCGCTACCAGTTCCAGTTGTTGTCGACGAGCTCGCCGATGCGATCCAGAAACGGCAAGAACGCGATCATCAGCGTCAGTATTCGTGCCTTCCACTCCAGCATCTCGCTGTCCTTTCCCTGCGGAACCTCGCCGATTGTGGGCCCTGAGGGCTGCGCTGCCATCCCCCGTTTGGGGGAAACGCCGACGTCAGGCAAGACCGGCCTCCGCGAGCGGCCGGCGGCCCCAGGCAAAGCGCTCCAGGTACCAGCCCTGAACGGGAGCAAGCGCGACTCCGTAGCGCGACGAGTTGATCATCCAACCGCCGCCGAGGTAGATCCCGGCGTGATCGACCGCGGATGGACGAGCACGCCGCCCGCCCTTGCCGAAGAACATCACGTCACCCGGCTCGAGGTCCGCAAAGGCGATTCGCCTCGGCGGCGGGACTTCGCCGGCCATCTGCGCGGTGGTTCGTCCCTTGATCGTGCCGGCGAGCGCCTCGCCGCCCGGATAGCGCTGGAGCTTGTAGATGCGCCACACGTAGCCCGAGCAATCGAAACCGCCTCGCGAGGTCACGCCGAAGACCGTCTGCGTGCTCGCGCTCGTGCCACCCCAGACGTACGGGTAGCCGACCAGGTTGATTGCGGTCTGGAGGATCTTGCGCTGCCAGGGCGTGTACTGCGGTAGCCAGAAGCCGGATACCAGGGATTCGACACGGCTCGCATCCCCGACGCGGAGGCGCAGGATCTGCGCGGCTGAGAACGCGGCCTCCGCACGGGTCGCCGCGTCGTTCGGCAGGAGCTCGAGCGCGTCGTGTCTCGCATCGTGGTTCGTGCGGAGGCCGAGCAGCCGGGCGACGACCTCGCTCCCGAAGCGGGCCGGCGGGCGCACGCCCGCCCCACGCATTCCGGCGCTGAAGAGCCGGGCGTCGTCGCTCAGGTCGAGCGCACGGACGAGGGACTGGTCGAGCGCCGCGAGCGTGACCGGGGCTGAGGGCTCGCTGCTTGCGAGCGGAGTCGTCGCCGTGAGGCCCGCGAGGAGATCGTCGAGCGCCGCCCGCGTGAGTGGTGCGTCGGGCCGAAACGTCGTCGGATCTCCGCCCATGAGGCCGCGGCTCGTGATCAGGTTGATCTCGGGCTGTGCCCAGGAACGCTTCGGGGCGGCGACCACAACCACCGGCGTGGCCAGCGCCAGACAAGCGCAGGTGAGGGCCGCGGCAGGGCGTCTCACATTTGGAGGCATCGGCCGAGCAGCGTCAGACCTTTAGCCTCACGGCCGTGACCTGGGAAGTTCGTCCGGAGCCCGAGGATGCGAACGATCGCGCCACGTTGGTGGCGGCCGTGGAGCGGGCGCTGGCTGAGGAGGCCGAGAGCGCCTGGTGGCGCTCGGGCCTCGACGACCTAGGCGGCGGGCCGGTTCCCGAGGTGCCTTGGGCCGAGGCGGGAGAATCTGCCACGCATGGCTGAGTTCTCGAAGATCCTCGTTGCGAACCGCGGCGAGATTGCGATCCGGATCTTCCGCACGCTGCGGGAGCTCGAAATAAGTCCGGTCGCCGTCTACTCAGAGGTCGATCGGGGCTCGCTCCACGTGGAGTACGCGGACGAGGCATACCTGCTCGGGCCCGGCCCTCCCACCGAGAGCTACCTCGCGCAGGAGCGCGTGATCGATGCCGCGCGCCGTGCCGGCGCGGAGGCGATCCACCCCGGCTATGGGTTCCTCGCCGAGAACGCGACGTTCGCACGAGCCGTCCAGGAGGCGGGCATCGTCTGGATCGGCCCGCCGCCCGAAGCGATCGAGGTGATGGGCTCGAAGGTGGCTGCCCGCGAGCGCATGCAGGCCGCCGGGGTCCCGATCATCCCGGGTACGACCAAGCCGGTCTCGAGCGCCGACGAGGTTCGTACCCTCGGCGACGAGCTCGGCTGGCCGGTGGCGATCAAGGCCTCTGCGGGCGGGGGCGGCAAGGGCCTCAAGATCGTCCGATCGGCGGAGGAAGTCGACCGCGCGTTCGATTCGGCTCAGCGCGAGGGTGAGGCCTACTTCTCGGACCCGGCCGTCTACGTCGAGCGGTATCTAGAGGATCCGCGCCACGTCGAGGTACAGGTGCTTGCGGACGCCCATGGCCACGTCATTCACCTGGGTGAGCGCGACTGCACGATTCAGCGCCGGCACCAGAAGCTCGTAGAGGAGACGCCGTCGCCTGCCGTGTCGCAGGAGCTCCGCGGGCGCATCGGCAGGATCGCGGTCGACGCGGCCCTCGCGGTCGGGTATCGGTCGGCGGGCACGATCGAGGGCCTCCTCTCGAGGGACGGCGAGTACTTCTTCCTCGAGATGAACACCCGCATCCAGGTCGAGCACACGGTCACCGAGCTCGTAACGGGCCTCGATCTCGTTCGCGAGCAGGTGTTGATCGCAGCTGGGGAGCCGCTATGGCTGCGCCAGGAGGACGTTCAGTTCGGCGGCCATGCGATCGAATGCCGCATCAACGCCGAGGATCCGTCCAACGGCTTTCTGCCGTCCCCCGGGAGGATCACGAGCTACCGGGAGCCGGGTGGGCCGGGCGTCCGAGTGGACTCCGGTGTGGCTGCCGGGCGGGAGGTCGTCGCCCTGTACGACCCCCTGGTCGCCAAAGTCTGCGTGCACGGCGTCGACCGGGAGCAGGCGAGGAGCCGAATGCTCCGCGCGCTCGGCGAATACCGCATCGAGGGCGTCACGACGCTCCTGGGCTTTCACCGCGCCCTGCTGGAGCACCCGTGCTTCGTCGACGGAACGACCTGTCACGGCATCGTCGAGTCGGAGGAGCTTGCGCGGCGTGGAGAGCAGTTGTCTCATGAGACAACGAGCGTAGCTGCTACTTCGGACGGCGGCGGCGCCGCACTCCAGGAGCGGCGCGTCCTCGCCGAGCTGGACGGGCGCCGGTACGAGCTCAAGTTGCTCGTTCCCGAGCCGCCGTACGCCGAGCTCGCCCGGCGTCGCCGTAGCCGAGCCGCCGGGGGCCGCCAGTTGGCCGGCGGCAAGGACGCTGTCATCAGCCCGATGCAGGGCACTGTCCTGGCGGTCGAGGTGGCCGAGGGAGACGAGGTCGAGCCCGGGCAGGTCCTTTGCGTCGTCGAAGCGATGAAGATGGAGAACGAAATCACCTCGCACCGGGCCGGACGAGTATCGGAGCTCACCGTCGCCGCCGGCCAACCCGTCAAGACGGGCCAGGTCATCTGCGTGGTCGTCGGCGAGTGACCACGATCCGGCCGTTCTGCTCAGACCTCTCGCGCGAGAACGACGAGCCGCTCGGTGCGACGGCAAGTCGCGTCGACCACTGGCTCCTCGTGGAGTACCGCGGCCTCTGGAGTCATGACGCCTTGCCGGGCAGCGGCCTGTCCGATCAGGTCAAAGCCCGCCTCCGGCGGCTCAGGGCTGAGCGGCCGCGCACCAGGATTCTGCTCATCCGGCGCCCCGACCGCCGCCGCCATCCGACACTCGCCGCATACGTCGCCGACTCGGTCTTCGGCGAGGAGCGGCTAGGTCGGTTGGAGCTCGAGCACCACGACGACCTCCGTCGGATCGACCCCTGGGCCGACTCGACCTCCGTCAAGGATCCGCTTTTCCTCGCTTGCACCCACGGAAAGCACGATCCCTGTTGCGCGCGGTATGGGCGCCCGCTCTTCGAAGGCCTCCGCGAGCAGCTCGACGAAGAGTCGGCCTGGCAGTCGACGCACGTCGGCGGTGATCGGTTTGCGGGAAACCTCATCTGTCTGCCCCACGGCGTGTACTACGGCCGCGTCGAGCGGGACGATGTCCCGACTGTCGTGGACGACTACCTCGCGGGACGGATCTCGCTGGCGCACTATCGGGGTCGCACCTGCTGGCCGTTCGCAGTCCAGGCGGCCGAGCGACGGATTCGGGAGAACGAAGGACTGACGGGGCTCGACGACCTGTCGCTGGCGCACGCCGACAAGGTCGGCGAGGAGCGTTGGGTCGTCGCCTTCGACACACCGAGCGGCCGTCGGGAACAGGAGGTTTCCGTGGAGCTCGGCGAGCTCACCCAGCTGACGTGCAAGTCGGAGACCGCGAAGCGGCCTCTTCGCTACGTCGCTACGCCTCGCTGATCCGCAGGAAGCCCTCTCGGACGAGCCTGCGGGCCAGGACGAGCCGGCCGTCGTCGTCCAGCGAGCCGGGGAGATCCGAAACCGAAAACGGCCCGTCGGAATCGAAGATGGCGGCCACCTCGTCTTGCGCGTGCGCCGGAAACGTCAGCTCGCGGCCTTCGAAGACGAGCGCAACCGAGCCGTCCCGCTGCACCAGGTCCGCGAGCACCGTGGTGCGGCGTTCGAGCTCGGTCTCCGGCCCGAGGTCGTCGAGCGCCCGCAGCTGGCCGAGCTGGCCCTCGCGAATCGGCCGTCGCTTCCGGATGAGCTGATCGCGGGCCCGCCGTTCGATCTCGTCCGGGCCGAGCCGCTCGTGGAGTGCCTCGAGTAGCTCACCGCTGCCGTTTCCGGACTGCCACGACCGCCGGAACTCGACGTCCTCGCCACACTCCTCCAGTGCGGCACGCACCGCGTCCAGCCAGGTGACGACGTTCACGCCGACGGTGAGGTGCAGTGAATCGGTATCGGAGGTCAGCGCTTCGTGAAGCCAGCCGCGCGGCAGATAGAGCATGTCGCCGGGCTTGAGGATCCGATCCTCGACCGGCTCCCCCGGCGGACCGAGCTCGGGCGAGTAGCGCTGGTTCTTGAGCGGTAGCTCCAGCACGGGCTCGTAGACGAGCCACCGCTTGCGGCCTGACACCTGCAGGACGAAGACGTCGTGAGTGTCGTGGTGGACGGGCAAACCCTGCGCCGCGCGCGGCGTGTAGTACGCATTCGCCTGGGCTGGGTGGCCCAGTGTCTCCTCGAGCGAGCGGCAGAAGGCGCCGATCGCCGGTTTCGTGAGGTGGAGACCCTGGAGAACGATGGTGGCTCCGCGCTCCCACTCGGCGAGCACGCGCTCGACGACGGCCGTCCCGGTGAAGGCAGCGGGACGCCACGGAACGTCCTCCGTGTAGTCGCGAACACTCAGTTTCTCCCCAGCCTTGACGAGGCGGAAGCCGGGATAGCGCAGGCCGCCCGAGCAGACGAGCTGCTCCACGTCGGCCTCTGCAAGCAGATCGTCAAAGCGGCCGGGCTCGTCTCGCCCGACCGCGAGCGGCCTGCGCTCCCAGTAGTCCTCGAGAAACTCCGCGGCGCCGAGTGGCTCGACGCAGCGCGAGAGCGCCTCAGGGATCGACGTCGTCCGAATCGGAATCGGTGTCGTCCGAGTCGGAATCGGTGTCGTCCGCGTCGGCGTCCGTGTCATCCATGTCCGCGTCGGCGGTCTCTGCCCGGATCTCCTGTGCGACGTCGGTCCGAATCTCCTCGTCGCTGAGCGTCGTGCGTTCGCTCATCTCGGCTCCTTCGCTCGGGGATGTCGAATCGAGTGTAGTGGCCTCTCCAGCAGGGCACGCCTTGAGGGTTACCTCAAACGCACCGAGTGATCTGTGACCCAGAAGAACTCGGTCGCCTCGCTGCGAAACCGCTCGCCGGCCGCTGAATACGGGCCGAAGAGGACACGGACGACGCTTCCCTGGCGCAGCACCTCGCTCCCGACGATCGTGCCGCGCCAGAACGCGCCCGGCCCGAGCACGGAAGGCGGTGGAGGCCGAAGGCGGTCCGGTTTCAGCGCCGGCGGCACGTGCTCGAGGTCGCCCGTGAGCCGGTTCAGCTCCGCCATCGTCCGGGTGTCGAGCACCACGAGCCCCACGCTGCCTTCCTCCAGCCTGAACGGCGTCTGAGAGCCGTTTCGGACCGAGACCTCTGCCCTCCAGCCGTTGTCGGCGATCACGAGCCGCTCGACCCCGAAGGTGAAATTGTCCTTGCGATCAAGCTCGACCCAGCCCAGGTCGAGCGTGCCCGTTTGCGCCGGGGGCGCCAACTCGGGCCCCGGAGGCCCACAGCCGGCGGCAAGGAACGCGACCAGGGCGAGGATCGCTGGATAGACTCGCCAGCCGGTCAATGGATCTCTACGAGTACCAGGGCAAGGAGCTGTTTCGCCGTTTCGGAATCCCTGTCTCCGACGGCCGGGTGGCGACGTCGCCCGAGGAGGCGAGAACCGCTGCCCAGGAGCTCGGAGGACAGGTGGTCGTGAAGGCCCAGGTGCTCACCGGCGGTCGCGGGAAGGCCGGTGGGATCAAGCTCGCCGACGGGCCCGAGGAGGCCGAGGCCCACGCGCGCGACATTCTCGGGATGGACATCAACGGCCACGTTGTACGCAAGCTCTGGATCGAGTCGGCCTCGGACATTGCCCGGGAGTACTACCTGTCCTTGACGTTCGACCGGGGCGAGAAGAAGGCGCTCTTCATGTTCACGAAGGAGGGCGGCATCGACATCGAGGAGGTCGCCGCCGAGCGCCCGGAGGCGCTCGCCCGCCTGCACGTCGACCCGCTCGAAGGCTTCCAGCCCTACCAGGCACGCAGGCTGATCTACCGCGCGGGCATCGAGGACGAGGGCGAGCAGAAGCAGATCGCGAAGATCGCCGAGCAGCTCTATGCGGCGTTTGTCGGCACCGACGCGATGCTCACGGAGATCAACCCGCTGATCGTCACGCCCGACGGCCAGGTGAAGGCGCTCGACTCGAAGTTCACGGTCGACGACAACGCTCTCTACAAGCACCCGGACATCGCCGAGATGCGCGATCTCGAGGCCTATCCGCCGGAGGAGCGCGCGGCGCGCGAGAAGGACGTCACCTACGTGAAGCTGGACGGCGATGTGGGCGTCCTCGGGAACGGGGCGGGGCTGGTCATGTCCACGCTGGACGTGGTCGCACTTGCTGGTGGTCGGCCCGCGAACTTCTGCGACCTGGGCGGCGGCGGCGATGCCCAGGGGGTCGTCGACGCCCTCGAGGTCATCACCGCCGACCCGCAGGTGAAGTCGATCCTCTTCAACATCTTCGGAGGCATCACCCGCTGCGACGAGGTCGCCCGCGGGATCCTCGCGGCCCTCGAGCAGATGACGATCGACGACCCGATCGTCGTTCGACTCGACGGGACGAATGCGGAGGAGGGCCGCCGGCTGCTCCAGGAGGCGGCGCCACAGAACCTGCACGTCGAGCCGACGATGCTCGACGCGGCCAGGCGGGCAGTGGAGCTGGCGGCATGACGGATCTCTGGAGCAAGCGCGCCGAGACATATCGCGGCTTGGCCGATCAGCGGGAGGGCGCCGACCTCGAGCTGCTCGTCTCCTGGGCGGAGGGTGAGACCGCCCTCGACGTCGCCTCCGGCGGCGGACACACCGCCAACCGCCTGCGCGCTGCCGGCTTTCGCGTGACGACGCTCGACCCGGCTCCCGGCATGCGGGCGGACGTGCTCGCGCCGGCCGAGCACATTCCCTTCGCCGACTCCTCGTTCGACGTCGTCGCGTGCCGAATCGCTCCTCATCACTTCGACGACATCGAGGCCGCGGTGCACGAAATGGCACGCGTTGCCCGCCGCCTCGTCCTCATCGAGGACACGCTCTTCACGAGCGAGCGGGTCGAGGACGCCGAGAAGCTCCGCGACCCGACCCACGTTCGCTCGTACACCGAGGCCGAATGGCGGGGCTTCCTCGAGGACGCAGGTCTGCGCGTCGAGCACGTCGAGATCCAGGAGAAGCGCCGTCCGCTCGAATCCTGGCTCGCGCGGACGGAGACGACCGGCCCGGAGGCCGAGCAGGTAAAGGCCCTGATCGCCGACGCGGTCGACGACGGCGACTACATCGACCAGAAGATCCTGGTCAAGGCTAGGAAGCCCTAGTGGCGATCGTCGTCGACTCGGGCACGCGGCTCGTCGTCCAGGGCCTGACCGGGCGGGAGGGCTCGTTCCACGGCGTCCGCAACTCGAACTACGGGACACAGGTCGTCTCAGGGGTCACGCCGGGCAAGGGCGGCCAGGACGTCGAAGGAATCCCGATCTTCGACACAGTCGCCGAGGCGGTCGAGGAGGCGGGCGCGAACACGACGATGGTCTTCGTCCCGGCGCGCTTCGCGACCGACGCAATCTACGAGGCGGTCGACGCAGGCATCGGGACCGTGATCTGCATCGCAGAGGGCCTTCCGGCTCACGAGATGCTCCGGGTCTACAACTACATCCGGCCAAAGGGCATCACGATGCTCGGGCCGAACTGCCCGGGTGTGCTCTCGCCCGGGAAGGCGAACGTCGGGATCATTCCCGCAGAGATCTTCCGCGAGGGAGCGATCGGCCTCGTGAGTCGCTCGGGCACGCTCACGTACCAGATCGGCCACGAGCTGACACAGCTCGGGCTCGGCAACTCGACGATCGTCGGCATCGGCGGCGATCCCGTGGTCGGCTCGGGCTTTATCGACATCCTCGAGCGGTTCGAGGCGG
>Ga0081455_10005107_pt1 | contig 14473 bp, 11 predicted proteins | sample TabmetS3T2R1_FD_70207 | JGI IMG/M metagenome (GOLD analysis project Ga0081455, IMG submission 70207) | Tabebuia heterophylla rhizosphere microbial communities from the University of Puerto Rico - S3T2R1 | ecosystem: Host-associated > Plants > Roots > Rhizosphere ... | reverse complement strand
GGGCTTGCAGGCGCGGCTGATGAGCCAGGCCTTGCGTAAGCTCACCGGCTCGATCTCGAAATCGCGATGCATGGTGATCTTCATCAACCAGATCCGCATGAAGATCGGGGTGATGTTCGGAAGCCCGGAGACCACGAGCGGCGGCAATGCGCTCAAGTTCTATGCCTCGGTGAGGCTCGACATCCGGCGCATCGGCGCCATCAAGGAGCGCGAGGAGGTGGTCGGCAACCAGACCCGAGTCAAGGTGGTCAAGAACAAGGTGGCCCCGCCCTTCAAGCAGATCGAGTTCGACATCATGTATGGCGAGGGCATCTCCAAGACGGGCGAGCTCGTCGATCTCGGGGTGAAGGCCGGCATCGTCGAGAAGTCCGGCGCCTGGTTCTCCTTCGACAGCGAGCGCATCGGCCAGGGCAGGGAAAACGCCAAGGCCTATCTGAAGGAACATCCCGAGACGGCGGAGAGAATCGAGCGGGCGATCCGCCAAAGTGCAGGCCTGCTCGCGGGCCAGATCCTCGAAGGAACCCCTGAGTCTGGCGATACCGGGAGCGGAGAGGCCGGAAGCAGCGAGGCGGGCTTTGCCGAAGGCGAGGGTTCCGTAACGCCGCTCCCTGGCGGCGCTGCCAGGCGGGGCCGCCGCGGCGCCTAACGGGCCTGATTCCAAGGGCAGGATGGGACGGGGGCGCTTGCCAGCCCCCGTTCCTCACTCTATGTCTGACGTGGACCGTAAGGCCTCTTCTTGTCCCGAGAAGCGGCTGAGCGGCGCTTTGGTCTTGCCCGAATCGGCCTAGGCTCCGACAGCGCCGGTCCCTTCGCAGACAAGGTCTCCCGTTAAGCCCCCATGACCTCCGCTAAACAGACGAGCGCGAAAGACCTGAGCGCCAAGCCGAAAGACGTGAAATCCGCAAAGGTCGGTCACACGAGCCTCGGCCACACCAGCACCAGCGATATCCGCGCGGCCTTCCTCGACTTCTTTGCCAAGAACGACCACGAGGTCGTGCCTTCAAGCCCGCTCGTGCCGCGTCACGACCCGACGCTGATGTTCACCAATGCCGGAATGGTGCCGTTCAAGAACATCTTCACCGGCCAGGAGAAGGCGAAATTCCTGCGCGCGGCGTCCTCGCAAAAATGCGTGCGCGCCGGCGGCAAGCACAACGATCTCGACAATGTCGGCTATACCGCGCGCCACCACACCTTCTTCGAGATGCTCGGCAACTTCTCCTTCGGCGACTATTTCAAGGAGCGCGCCATCCTGCTCGCCTGGGAGCTTCTCACCCGCGACTTCGCGCTCGACAAGCAGCGGCTCTTGATCACCGTCTATGCGGACGACGAGGAGGCGGCTGCCCTCTGGCACAAGATCTCGGGCTTCCCCGACGAGAAGATCATCAGGATCGCGGGGAGCGACAATTTCTGGTCGATGGGCGACACCGGCCCCTGCGGGCCAAGCTCCGAGATCTTTTATGACCACGGCGCCGCGATCACAGGCGGCCCCCCTGGCAGCCCGGACCAAGACGGCGACCGCTTCGTCGAGATCTGGAATCTCGTCTTTATGCAGTTCGAGCAGCTCCCGGGAGGGGAGCGCGTGGCGCTGCCGCATCCTTCGATCGACACCGGCATGGGGCTCGAGCGCATCGCCGCCGTGTTGCAGGGCACCCACGATAATTACGCGATCGATCTGTTCCGCGCGCTGATCGCGGCCTCGGTCGAGCTCACCGGCGTCAAAGCCGAAGGCGAACGCGGCCCGAGCCACCGCATCATCGCCGACCATCTGCGCGCCTCATCCTTCCTCATCGCCGACGGCGTGCTGCCGTCCAACGAGGGCAGGGGCTACGTGCTTCGCCGCATCATGCGGCGCGCCATGCGCCACGCGCATATCCTCGGCGCCAAGGAGCCACTGCTGCATCGGCTGGTGCCGGCGCTGGTCGATCAGATGGGGCGCGCATATCACGAGCTCGAGCGCGGCCAGAGCTTGATCCAGGAGACCTTGAAACTCGAGGAGACCCGCTTCCGCGAGACGCTCGAGCGGGGCCTGAAGCTCCTCGACGAGGAGACGAAGACCCTGAAGCGCGGCGCCACGCTGCCCGGCGAGGTCGCCTTCAGACTCTACGATACCTACGGCTTTCCCTACGACCTGACCGAGGACGCGCTCAAGGCGCGCGGCATTGGCGTCGATGCAAAGGGCTTCGCCGCCGCCATGGAGCGGCAGCGCGCCGAAGCTCGCAAGTCGTGGGCGGGCTCCGGCGAAGCCGCCACCGACAAGCTGTGGTTCGAGCTCAAGGAGCAGCAGGGCGCCACCGAGTTCTTGGGCTACGAGACGGAAGCAGCCTCCGGCGAGATCGTTGCGCTGGTCAAGGACGGCAAGCGCGTAAATGAGCTAAAGCAGGGCGAGCGCGGCATCGTCATCGTCAACCAAACCCCGTTCTACGGCGAGTCGGGCGGCCAGATCGGCGACCGCGGCTGGCTCACGCTAGGCAGGAACACGGTTTTCACCGTCGAGGATACGCAGAAGAAGCTGCATGGCCTCTTCCTGCATGAGGGCGTCCTCGACAAGGGCGCTCTCAAGGTCGGCGATGAGGTCATGCTCGAGGTCGATCACGCGCGCCGCACCGCAACCCGCGCCCATCATTCGGCCACGCATCTCCTGCATGAGGCTCTCCGCCAAGTGCTAGGCAGCCACGTGGCGCAGAAGGGTTCGCTGGTTGAGCCGGGGCGCTTGCGCTTCGACTTCTCGCACAATAAGCCGATGACGCACGAGGAGATCCGCGCCGTCGAGGACCTGGTCAACGCCATGATCCTCCAGAATGAGCCGGTCGAGACGCATCTCATGACCCCCGATCAGGCCATCGCCCAAGGCGCGCTTGCCCTCTTCGGCGAGAAATACGGCGACGAAGTCCGCGTCGTCAGCATGGGCAAGAGCGATAAGAGCGCGCGCGCGGGCCAAGCTTATTCCATCGAGCTATGCGGCGGCACGCATGTCAGGCGCACCGGCGATATCGGCCTGCTCAAGATCGTGAGCGAGAGCGCGGTCGCCTCCGGCGTTCGCCGCGTCGAGGCCCTCACCGGGGAGGCCGCGCGCGCCTATCTTGCCGCCCAGGATGAGCGGGTGCGCGAGGCGGCGGAGCTCCTCAAGGTCTCGCCCGACGAGGTGATCACCCGGCTTGCCGCGGTGATCGACGAGCGCCGCAAGCTCGAGCGCGAGTTGGCCGAAAGCAGAAAGAAGCTGGCACTTGGCGGAAGTTCGGCCGCGCAAGGCGAGGAGTCGAACATTATCGACGTCGCCGGCACGAAGCTCTTCCGGCTCCGCGTCACCGGTCTGCCAAACAACGACCTGAAGGCCTTGGCGGATGAAGGCAAGGCCAAAGTGAAATCCGGTGTCGTCGCCATCGCCAACACGGCGCCCGACGGCAAGGGCGGCCTCGTGGTCGGAGTGACCGATGATCTGACGACGCAGTTCAACGCTGTCGATCTTGTGCGGGCAGGCGCCGAGGCGCTCGGCGGCAAGGGCGGCGGCGGGCGCCCCGATCTTGCCCAAGCTGGAGGCCCCGATGGCTCACGTGCCGATCAGGCGCTCGAAGCGATAGCAGCAAAGATTGCGGCGCAAGCCGGCGCGCCCGGCGCGGGCGCGGCCTCACCGAGCGCGGCATCGAAACGCCGCGCCGGACGTGGCTAGGCAATGACGGCGACGACCGCCTATCGGCACTGGCGGCGCGAGGTCAACGACATCCTCGAGGTCGGCGGCGACGCGCATTCGATCGGACGCGCGGTCAACGCCTTTCTCATCGTCCTCATTTTCCTGAATGCCATCGCCTTTGCCGCCGATACGGTTCCCGACCTCGCCGTGCGTTATGCCTGGGAGTTCGAGGCCTTCAACGTCTTCTCGGTGATCGTGTTCACCATCGAATATGTCTTGCGCGTCTGGAGCTCGGTGGAAATCCCCATGCTGAGCCGCCTGCCGCGTTGGCGCGCGCGGCTGAAATTTGCCGAGCGCCCGATCATGATCATCGACCTGCTCGCTTTCTTCCCTTGGTACGTGCACTGGATGCTGCCGATGGATCTCAGGATCCTTCGCGTGTTCCGGCTGTTCCGCCTGCTCAAGCTCCTGCGCTATTCACCGGCCCTCCAGACGCTCGGCCGCGTCATTGCCAATGAGTACCGGGCCTTGCTCGGCGCGCTCCTCGTCATCCTCGTGCTGCTGCTGTTCGCCTCAACCGCCATGTATTTCGTCGAACGCGAGGCGCAGCCCGACAAATTCGGCTCGATCCCGCAGGCCGCCTGGTGGGCGCTCGCCACTCTCACCACTGTCGGCTATGGCGACGTTGTGCCCATCACGCCCTTAGGCAAGATGCTCGGTGGCGTCGTGATGCTGCTCGGCGTTGGCGTGATCGCTCTGCCCGTCGCCATCCTCGCCACTGGCTTCAGCCAGGAATCGAGCCGCCACCAATTCGTGGTGACGTGGAGCATGGTCTCTCGCGTTCCGGTTTTCGCCACCATGGACGCGGCCGAAGTCGCCGAGGTTTCCAAGCTGCTTTACACGAGGACCTATCTGCCGGGCGTACCCATCGTTCGCGCCGGCCATGCCGGCGAGGCCATGTTCCTGATCGCGAGCGGCGAGGCCCTGGTCGAGCTCGGCCAGGGCAAAGAGGTGCTCCTGAAGGAAGGCGATTTCTTCGGCGAGATGGCGCTTCTCGAGCGCCGCCGCCACAAGCACGACGTGGTCGCCAAGACAAGATGCCGCGTCTATGTGCTGGACAGGGAGGCGCTCTCGCGCATCAGCCGGCGCTCGCCGGAGATTACCGATCAGATTCGGGCGGTGGCGAAGGCGCGGACCTTGGCCGACCGGGCGGCTGAAAGCGAGAGCCGGAAGCGCAAAGCCGGCACCACGACCTAGGCCGCCGCGCGGTCGGCCATTTCCTTCCGCAGATTGTCGTCGATCTTGTCGAGGAACCCGCTGGTCGAGAGCCAGCTCTGGTCGGCGCCGACGAGGAGGGCGAGGTCCTTGGTCATGTAGCCGGCCTCGATGGTGCTCACCACGACCTGTTCCAGCGTCTCGGCGAAGCGCTTGAGCTCGGCATTGTCGTCGAGTTTGGCCCGATGCTTGAGCGCCCCGGTCCAGGCGAAGATCGAGGCGGTGGCGTTGGTCGAGGTCGCGCGCCCCTGCTGATGCTGCCGATAGTGGCGGGTGACCGTGCCGTGGGCGGCTTCGGCGAGCACCGTCTTTCCGTCGGGCGTCATCAGCACGCTAGTCATCAGCCCGAGCGAACCGAAGCCCTGCGCCACCGTGTCGGACTGCACGTCGCCATCGTAGTTCTTGCAAGCCCACACGTAGCCACCCGACCATTTCAAGCAGGCGGCGACCATGTCGTCGATCAGGCGGTGCTCGTAGGTGAGGCCGTGCTTCTCGAACTCCGCCTTGAACTCCGCGGCGAAGATCTCGGCGAAGATATCCTTGAAGCGGCCGTCATAGGCCTTGAGGATCGTGTTCTTGGTCGAGAGATAGACCGGCATGTGGCGGGCAAGAGCGTAGTTGAACGTGGCGCGGGCGAAATCGCGAATCGAATCGTCGAGATTGAACATGGCGAGCGCGACCCCGCCGCCTTTGAACGCATGCACCTCGTGCTCGATTTTTGTCCCGTCCTCGCCGGTGAAGGTGATGGTGAGCTTGCCGTTGCCCGGCACGCGGAAGTCGGTCGCGCGGTAGACGTCGCCATAGGCATGGCGGCCGATGACGATCGGCTTGGTCCAGCCCGGCACGAGCCGCGGCACATTCTTGCAGATGATCGGCTCGCGGAAGATGACCCCGCCCAGGATGTTGCGGATCGTGCCGTTCGGCGACTTCCACATCTTCTTCAGCCCGAATTCCTTCACCCGCGCCTCGTCGGGCGTAATGGTCGCGCATTTGACGCCGACGCCGCAGGCCTGAATGGCGTGAGCTGCCTCGATGGTGATCTTGTCGTCGGTCGCGTCGCGGTTCTGGATCGACAGGTCGAAATGGAGCAGCGGCAGGTCGAGATAGGGCTCGATCAGCTTCTCCTTGATCATCTGCCAGATGACCAGCGTCATCTCGTCCCCGGAGAGGTCGGCGACCGGGCTCTTCACTTTGATCTTGCTCACGTCCCGAAATCTCCGGTGCGGGAAGGGTAAACGCTTGACGCGCGTCGGGGCGTAGCAGCTCCCGCCCCATTGCAGGCGACCGCCTCTCTATAGCATCGTGCTTGCATGGCGAAAGCAAGAACCGCGAGCAGAAGCCGTGGGCCCGCCAAGGCGGCGCTGCCCAAATCTGCGTCAGCGGGAGAGGCAGGCCGCATATCCACTATCGCGGCACCGGCGATCATCCTCGTCAAGCCACAGCTTGGTGAGAATATCGGCTTTGCCGCGAGAGCCATGGCCAATTTCGGATTGACCGATCTCAGGCTGGTTGCCCCCCGCGACGGCTGGCCCAGCGACAAGGCGCATGCCGCCGCGGCAGGTGCGGCGTCTCTCGTCGATCAGGCGAAGGTCTATCCGAATGTCGAGGCCGCGATCGGCGAGCTCAACTTCGTGCTCGCGGCGACAGCGCGCCCACGCGAGATGGTGAAGGCGGTGCTCTCCCCCGAGAGCGCAGCGGCCGAGCTCAAGGCGAAGGGCGCCCGGGGCGAGCGCACGGGCATCCTGTTCGGCCCAGAACGAAGCGGTCTCGACAACGACACCATCGCGCTGGCCGATGCCATTCTCACCGCGCCGGTCAACCCAGACTTCGCCTCGCTGAGCCTGCCGCAGGCCGTGCTGCTGTTCAGCTATGAATGGCTGAAGGGCGAAAGCTGCTCCCCGCCGCTCGGCCGCGCCACCGAATTCGACGGGCCTGCGCAAGAGGGGATCGCCTTTCCCGACAGCCGGCCTGCTACACGGGAGGAACTGTTCGGGCTGTTCGCCCATCTCGAGGCCGAGCTCGACCGGACCGGCTTCCTTTATCCCGCTGAGAAGCGCCCCTCGATGGTGCGCAACATCCGCAACATGTTCCACCGCATGGGCGCGTCAGAGCAGGACGTTCGCACATGGCGCGGGATCGTGGCCGCGCTCACGCGCGCCCGCCAAAGGCGGGACGATAAGGTGTCATAGTTCCGCCCCGTTTCTCCTATTGCGATGACCTCTCAGGATGGCTAGCTTCCGCGACGGGAGGAGAGGGGCTGTCAATGCAGATGGCGTGGATTGGGTCTAGCGGGGCCGTGGCTGCCGCGGTCTTGGCGCTACTGGTGGGCACGCCTCTAAAAGCCGCCGACGATGCAGGAGTGAGACCGGTCGCCGAGGAGCTTGGCCAGCGTACCAAGCCTGCCGCCGCCGCTCCCGGCGAGCAGAAGGGTGGCTTGAGCGACAGCGCCGTGCGCGTGCTGATGACCTACGCCTTCTCCATCATTCCCGACGAGGCGCCCGGCGCCGACGGCAAGGCGGCCAAGGTCGACAAATCGGATCCCAACAAATTTCTCATTCCAACCGAGGATGCGCGCCGCGTGATCCGGGTCGCGACGCGCTCGGCCTACGCCGAGGTCTGCGACCTCAAAGACCTCGAGCGGGCCAACTACCAAACCTTGATGAAGGGCGAGGAGGCCAAGAAGGTGTGGAGCCGCGATCAGATGCTGCTGATCAACGCGCTCCACATGTTTGCGGTGTCTTATTTCACCGGCAGCATCAAGATTACGACAAAAGAAGAGGGCGACCTGCCGCCCGACGAGCAGGTCCCTCCCGCAACCGGCGCCAAGCCCGCTGCCGCGCAAGCGCAGGGGGGTGAGGAGGCCAACGGCGGCACCGAGGTGGTGGCGCCGAAGCGCCCCGACTGCCCTGCCGAGCAGAAGCAGAAGGTGACGAACGCGATCAACGCCTATGTCCAGGGCGCCAAAGCCGCCCCCGCCGATGCCTCGCAGGCGGCAACGGCGCCTGCGGCCCAAGCCGCGCAGCCAGTTCCTTCAGCCTCCGGCTCCAATTGACACTTTCCGCCATTCGCGTGTAACAGAGCGCGGGCGACGCCTTGGGCCACGCGGGCCTCGGCGGCGCCTTTACGGCCCCGGTGGGCCTTACCGCTATTCACCCAGCATGGGTCAATGCAGCAGCGCGGGGATGGCCCCGCGGAGAGCTTGATTTGGCTTCGGAGTCCTAAGGCATGACGAAACGCATTCACGCCAAGCACAAGATCGACCGGAGGCTCGGCGAGAATATCTGGGGCCGTCCCAAGAGCCCGTTCAATAAGCGCGAATATGGCCCCGGCGAGCACGGCCAGCGCCGGCGCGGCAAGCTTTCCGACTACGGCCAGCAGCTCAGGGCGAAGCAGAAGCTCAAGGGCTATTACGGCAACATCACCGAGAAGCAGTTCAAGGCCATCTATCGCGAGGCGGCGCGGCTTCGCGGCGACACCTCCGAGAAGCTGATCGGCCTCCTCGAGCGGCGACTCGACGCCATCGTCTATCGCGCGAAGTTCGTGCCGACCGTGTTCGCCGCGCGGCAATTCGTGAGCCACGGCCATGTACGGGTCAACGGCAGGCGGGTGAACATCCCAAGCTATCGCTGCCGCGAGGGCGACCTCGTCGAGGTGCGGGACAAGGCCAAGGACGCCGGCATCGTGCTCGAAGCGGCGCAGAGCCCCGAGCGGCAGGTGCCCGACTATCTCGACGTCGACCACAGCAAGATGACGGCGAAGCTCACGCGCATTCCGACGCTCTCCGACGTGCCTTACCCCACGATCATGGAGCCCAACCTCGTCATCGAGTTCTATTCGCGCTAATCAGCCGAGAACGATAAGAGCGGCCCCGCCGGCGATCAGCACCGTCGCCGTTACTCGCTCCGCTGCCGCACCGAAGGGCGCGAGCTTCTCCAGCGCCACGAGCAGCGTGAGCCCGGCGATCCACACCAGGTTCATCACGCCTCCCACGAAGAGAAGCAGCATCAAGACGCCACAACAGCCAAGGCAGTAGAGGCCGTGCTTAAGCCCCATGCGCCAGCCGCCAAGCACGCCGGGCCGCCAATGCGCGGCGATGAACGCGGCGGGCGACCGGCAATGCTTGAGGCACGCGGCCTTGGGTGGGGTGAGCTGATAAAGACCGGCGGCGATCAGTAATCCGCCCGATAGGAGGAAACTGCGCGAGCTCATCAGCACCGACAGCGCGCCGGCGCGTTCGAGCATCCACTGAAGGGCGACGGCCAAGACGCTGAAAAGAATCCATAGGCATAGATAGCCGCTGGCGAAGGCAGCAATTGAGGCAGGCGCGCTTTTGGCTCGACCCTGGCCCTCGGCTTGCCGCACGACCTGGGCGTAGAGCAGCACCAGGGGAGACGCGCTTGGTAGCATCATGGCCACCATCATTGTAACCCACATGAAGAAGGCGATGAGCCCATAGGCTGGCGTCCAGGCGGAGTCTGTTGCCGGCGCAGAAGGGAGCCACCAGCCGCTCATTGCAACCGGATCCATGCCGGTGCCGGCCCCGGCAAGAACGGCGAGCCAGGCAAGCAGAACAAGCGCGATGAGTGCCGCCCGAACCGCGACGCGGTCGCGCCGAAACACCCCCTCTGGCGTCGTGGCGGACATGGCGATCAACGTACCATCCCGCTCTGGCAGAGGTGGATATAGGCGAACTGCCCGTACGTATCGTCGAGCTCGAAGCTGACCGGCCCGTCGGTCCTAGACCAACCGCGCCCGATCTCAGCCTCGGCGAATTCGAAGCCGTTGGGCTGCACGATGCGGATGCGGTGATCTGCGCCGGTGACGGGATTCAGAATAGGTTCGCCGCGGATATCGACGACGTCCTCGATCTTGGCGCGCGCCCTGCGGCCTTCGATGTCGAGCTCGAAGTCGATATCGGCGATGATCGGATCGTGGAAGGTGTCGCAGGTGGAGGAGAACACTTGATAGACAGTAGCGCCGGGCTCGGTGTCCTCGCCGCGCAGAATGCGCAATAGGACCTCGCGCTGCTCAGGCGTCGCGCGGCGGTCGACGACATGCACGCCTTCGCCCTTGCCCTCATGAATGGGGCCGGGCCAACGGAAAATGCCGGCGCAACGGAGCCCGTCGAGGCGCGTCGTGCCATGAAACCCGCGCTCGATGTCGAACACGGCCAGTCCCCGGCAGTGGCCGTGGGTCGGGAGCGCGTTGAATTGGCAGGGGCAGCTATAGTCGCAATTGCAGTTGCCGAACTCGCGGCCCTTGATCTCCCATTTGACCATTCTCGAACCTCCCTGTCCGAGCCACTTGCGAATTTCCAACCTTAAGAGAGGCAAGCGGAACGATTATGGCGCGGCTTCGCCGTTTTCGGCCGGGAACCAGCCAATGCGCGCCCGCGTTGCCCACTCTAACGTGTTCAATGTTTGCGGGGTCCGACGGCGCCGCGCCGGGGCGCGAGCGCCGTCGGTTGGATTCGGCAATAGGACGCCCCCATGCTTGGCATACATGATTCTGCAAAGCTGCGTCGGATCGCGACGATTCTCATCGTTCTCTCGGCGCTCGCGTTGGCCGCCGCATGGCTCGCCGGCCCGGCTGTGTCGACCGGGGGGGATCTGCGAGCCTGGCTTGAGTCGACGGTCGACGCGAGAGGACAGCCTTCGCCACGTGGTTTCGAGGACGTTGTTGCGCAGGTAAAGCCCGCAGTGTTCGGCATACGCGCGAAGGTGCTCGACGAGGAGGCCACGGACGATAAGGAGCCGGGGTTTCTGCCGAAATTCGGCGAAACGCCCGATGAGCAGCAGGCGCCGGAGCGTCCCCGTCCCACGACAAGCCAGGGATCCGGGTTCTTCATTTCCTCCGATGGCTACGCGGTCACCACCAACCATGTCATCGAGCATGGCACGTCGATCATGATCGAGACCGATGACGGCAAGAAATATCGGGCGAAGCTCGTGGCCAGCGACCCGGAGACGGACATCGCGCTGCTCAAGGTGGATGGCGGCAATGGATTCAGGTCCGTCGAGATCGCCGACCAGGCGCCGCGAATCGGCGAATGGGTGATCGCCGTCGGCAATCCATTCGGACTTGGCGGCACGGTGACCGCCGGCATCGTCTCCGCGCGGGCGCGCGATATCACCCCCGGCAGCTATAACGACTTCATCCAGATCGATGCGCCTGTGAACCAGGGCAACTCCGGAGGCCCTACCTTCGACGTCACCGGCAAGGTCATCGGCATCAACAGCGCGATCGTCTCGCCGACGGGGGGCTCGGTCGGCATCGGCTTCGCCATTCCCGCCGAGACCGTGCGAACGGTGGTGGCCGATCTGAGGGACGAGGGCAAGGTGGTCCGCGGCTGGCTCGGCGTGCGGATTCAGGCCCTTACGCCTGAAATTGCGGAGGGCCTCAACCTCAAGCAGACACAAGGCGCTCTGGTCGCCGAGCCCCAACCGCACAGCCCTGCGGCGAATGCCGGCATCCTGCCGGGCGACGTCATTAGCTCTCTCGACGGCAAAGCCGTCGAAGACGAGCGCCAACTTTCCAAGACGATAAGCGAAATGGCGCCCGGCACCAAGGTGGAGCTTGGCATCATCCGGCAGGGAGAGAAAAAGACCGTGGCTCTGGCGCTTGGACAGCTCCCAAGCCCGCCCAGCAAGGCCCCGGCCAACGACGAGCGGCTTGACACGCAGAAGGGAAGCACCGAGCCCTCTAGACTCGGGCTCACACTTGCGCCTGCCACCAAGAGCCCAAAATCGGCCGAGGCGGGCGTCATTGTGACCAAGGTCGATCCTGACGGGATTGCCGCCGAGCGCGGCTTTCAAGCTGGAGACGTCATTCTCGATGTGGCAGGAAATTCGGTGAGTGCGCCCGCCGACGTGCAGAGGGCGCTCAACGAGGCGCACAGCAGAAGCAAGCACAACGTGGTTGCGCGCGTGAAATCCGGCTTCGCCACCCGTTTTGTCGCTATCCCTCTCGGCTAACCGCCGCTGACTAGGCCGTCAGAGTCTGCTTGTTATGAGCGACGCCCTTGGCGGTGAGGAGCTCTTGCAGCTCGCCCGCCTGAAACATCTCGCGCACGATATCGCAGCCGCCGACGAACTCACCCTTGACGTAGAGCTGCGGAATGGTCGGCCAATTGGAATAGGCCTTGACGCCCTCGCGTACGTTCATGTCCTCAAGTACGTTGATGTCTTTGAAGTCGACGCCGAGATGGGAAAGAATTTGCGCCACCTGCATGGAGAAGCCGCATTGCGGCATGGCCTTGGTGCCCTTCATGAACAGCACCACGTCGTTGCCGGCGATCTGCTTGCCGATCCAGTCTTGAACTTCTTGTGCGCTCATCGTTCGATCCTTTCGTACGCTTGAGACGTAGCTATGGTGTCGCGGTCTTGAGCGCAAGCGCGTGCAGCACGCCGCCCATATTGCCCTTGAGCGCGTCATACACCATCTGGTGCTGCTGGACGCGCGACTTGCCCCGAAAAGCCTCCGAAACGATGGTCGCGGCGTAATGATTGCCGTCGCCGGCTAGGTCCTCGATGCGGATCTCGGCGTCGGGAAAACGCTCTTTGATCATGCGCGCGATGTCGTCGGCCGCCATGCCCATTGCCTTGTTCCTTGCCGGTTGCGCGATCTTAGCCATGCGCCATGAAGCGCGGCAACCAGTCCGCATGCGCAGCCTTAAGCCTAGCGAGGGGAAGGGGAGCCTCGCCCTGGAGTTTTATCGCGTCGCCGCCGACCTTGCCGAGCAGCCTGACGGGCACCTTGGCGACCGCCGCCGCCTTGTGGATCGCGTCGGCCTTTTCGGGAGACGCCGCGACCACGTAGCGCGCCTGGTCCTCGCCAAACCACAATGCATGGGCGGGGAGGGGGTCTGGCACCGCATCGAGCTCGGCGCCTAGGCCGCCGGCGAGCGCCATCTCGGCAATAGCGACGAGCAACCCGCCATCGGACACGTCATGCACCGCGGAGACGGCGCCGCCCCTGATCAGCCCCCTGACGAGATCTCCGGTACGCTTCTCGGCTTCGAGATCGACCGGAGGCGGCGCCCCTTCGTTCCGGTCGAGCATGATCTGCATGTAGAGCGATTGCCCGAGATGGCCGGCCTCTGCGCCAAGTAGCATCAGAATGTCGCCTTGGCGCTTGAGGGCGACGGTGGCCATGGCTCCGATATGCGGGATGAGCCCGATGCCGCCGATGGCGGGCGTCGGCGGAATGGCCACCCCGTTCGTCTCGTTGTAGAGCGAGACGTTGCCTGACACGACGGGGAAGGCGAGCGCTGCGCAGGCCTCCGCCATGCCTTCGACGGCGGCGGCAAACTCGCCCATGATCTCGGGCCGCTCCGGGTTGCCGAAATTCATACAGTCGGTGATGGCGAGCGGGTCTGCGCCGGCCGCGGACAGGTTGCGCCAGCACTCGGCCACGGCCTGCTTCGCCCCTTCAAAAGGATCGGCGGCACAATAGCGGGGGGTCACGTCGCAGGAGATGGCCAGTCCCTTCTTCGTGCCGTGGATGCGCACCACCGCCGCATCACCACCGGGGCGCTGCACCGTGTCTGCCATCACCATGTGGTCGTATTGCTCCCAGATCCAGCTCCGCGAACAGAGATCGGCGGAGCCCATCATGGTTTCCAGTGCGTCGAGGATGCTGTTCGGCGCCGGCACGTCCTGCGGCGCGATAAGCGCCTGCACTGGCGGCTTGGTCCACGGCCGCTCATAGACGGGCGCCGCGTGCGCCAGCGCCGCGAGCGGGATGTCGGCCTCGACCGCGCCGCGATGGCGCACCACGAGCCGTCCGGTATCGGTGGTGTAGCCGATCACGGCAAAGTCGAGCCCCCATTTCTTGAACACGCGCTCGGCGAGGGACTCGGCGCCCGGCTTCAAAACCATGAGCATGCGCTCCTGGCTCTCCGACAGCATCATCTCATAGGCGGTCAAGCCCTCCTCGCGGGTCGGCACGCGGTCGAGCTCGAGCTCGATACCGACGTTGCCTTTATCCGCCATCTCCACCGAGGAGGAGGTAAGTCCTGCCGCGCCCATGTCCTGAATGGCGACGATTGCGTCCTCTGCCATCAGCTCGAGGCAGGCTTCAAGCAGGAGCTTCTCGGTAAACGGGTCGCCAACCTGCACGGTCGGTCGCTTCTCCTGCGAGCCCTCGTCGAACTCTGCCGACGCCATGGTGGCGCCGTGGATGCCGTCGCGCCCGGTCTTGGAGCCGACATAGACGACGGAGTGACCGACGCCTCGTGCCGCCGACTTGAAGATGCGGTTGGCATCGACAAGGCCGACCGTCATGGCATTAACGAGAATGTTGTCGTTGAAGCGCGGGTCGAAATTGGTCTCGCCGCCGACCGTGGGCACGCCCATGCAGTTGCCGTAGTCGCCGATCCCCGAGACCACGCCGGCCACGAGGTGGCGCGTCTTGGCATGATCCGGCGCGCCGAACCTCAGCGCATTCATGTTGGCGATGGGCCGCGCGCCCATGGTGAACACGTCGCGCATGATGCCGCCGACGCCGGTCGCGGCGCCCTGATAGGGCTCGATGTATGACGGGTGGTTATGGCTCTCCATCTTGAACACG
>Ga0081455_10005106_pt1 | contig 14474 bp, 10 predicted proteins | sample TabmetS3T2R1_FD_70207 | JGI IMG/M metagenome (GOLD analysis project Ga0081455, IMG submission 70207) | Tabebuia heterophylla rhizosphere microbial communities from the University of Puerto Rico - S3T2R1 | ecosystem: Host-associated > Plants > Roots > Rhizosphere ... | reverse complement strand
GGCGGCCATGGCGAACAGCTCCTCGACCTGATCCGCCTTCTCACCACGACGGCGCTGGTCCTTGGTCTGCTGCTCGGCCCCGGCACCGCGCTGCGGGTGCTGAGCGCCCGCGAGCAGCCGGTCGGGCTCGCCTTCCTGCCCCTCCCCGGGCTGATCCTGATGGCCGCCACCGGGGGGCTGGCCTGGCTGCTCGGCGGCGAGGCCGACCCGCGCGCGGTCTGTTGCGCGGTGCTGATCCCGGTGCTGATCGCCAGCGCGGCGATCGTCTTCGCCCTCGCCGACGGGGCGATCTTCGACCGCGAGGAGCGCCGCACCCTGCTCACCGTCGGCTGCGTCCTCGGGATCGCGATCGGCCGGGCGCTCTGGTACCTCGGCCCGGTCGGCGAACTGTATTCCGGCACCGTCTCGAAGACGCTCGAGGTCGGCGACCGCTCCGACAGCCGGATCAGCTTCATCATCACCCAGCTCGTCGCCCACCACGAAGGCCCCTACGGGCCGCTCGGCAGCTACCTCTTCGCCCCCTACAACTTCTCCAGCCGCGGGCCCGTCCCCGGGCTCGGCGCCGCGCCGGTCTCGCTGATGACCGGCGCCCATCCCTACGCCGGCCTGCCGGAAAACCCCTGGACCCCGTTCGACCGCGAAGGCTTCGTCGCCTACCGGGTGGCGATGATGGCCTTCGCCTGCACCGCCTTCGTCTCGCTCTGGGACCTGCTGCGACGGATCGCCGGGCACCGGGTCGCCCGCCTCGGCCTGCTGCTCGCCGCGACCACCCCGTTCCTGGTCCACGAAGTCTGGTTCACCTGGCCGAAGCTGCTCGCCGCCTCGATCATCCTGATGGCGCTGATCTGCGTGATCGAACGGCGCTTCGTCCTCGCCGGCCTGCTCGCCGGCTTCGGCTCGATGATGCACCCGGTCGCCTTGGTCTCGATCCCGGTCCTCGTCCTCGTCGCCCTCTGGCCGCTGCGCGGCGCGGTGCTGAAGCGGCCCCGCCTCCGTGACCTTGCCCTGCTGGTCGCCGGGCTGATCGCGATCCCGCTGATCTGGCGCCTCGCCAACGGCTCCCACTACGACCAGAACCAGTTCCTCGAATACGTGAAGCAGGCGGGCATCAACCTGCACCCCTCGGCGATGACCTGGATCGAATACCGCCTCCACTCGCTCGCCAACACCGTGATCCCGTTCTTCCTCCCCGTCGCCAATCCCGACAACGTCTCGATCAACCAGGTCGGCGGCGGCTCGCCCGGCGTCGTCCACTGGTTCTTCCAGTACTGGACGACGATCCCGTTCGGCTTCGGCATCGTCTTCTTCCCGATGCTGCTCTTCGGCCTCTACCGGGCGCTGCGCCGATGGCCCTGGCCGGTCGCGGCGGTGGTGGTGATCCCGTTCGCCCTCTTCGCCGTCTACTGGGGCGCCTCGTCCAGCGGGATGATGCGCGAGGGGCTGCAGTTCTGGGCCCTCTGCGTGATCGCCGTGCTGGCCTGCGAGCAGGGCGCCGAGCGCTTCGGCTGGCTGCGTTCGCGCCCCGCGCGTGTCGTGCTCGTCCTCCGCGCGGTCGAGGTGGTGGCGATGGCGGTGGTGCCGGCGATCGCCACCCGCGGCGAAGTGCTCAGTCGGGTCTACTGGCCGACCGACTTCGTCGCCCTCGTCGCGATCGTCGGCTTCGCCGCGCTCCTCGCCTGGCAGATCTGGTCGGCGGGCCGTCCCGACGCGTTTACCCCGGGCCGCTCCGGGGACCCGGCTCGATAGCGTTGCGCCGCACATGAACTTCGAGCGCCTCTACAACTACCGCTTCCAGGACATCGACCAGAACGGCCGCATCGCCGTCTGGAAGGAGATCAGCCCGCACGTGCACGGGATCATGGGCAGCCCGCAGAAGGTGCTCGACCCGGCCGCGGGCCGCGGCGAGTTCATCGGCGCCGTGCCCGCCCGCGAGACCTGGGCCGTCGACGCGGTCGCCTATGAGCAGGCGCTCTACAAGCCGGACACCAAAGTGATCACCGCGATGATCATGGACGCCGAGTTGCCGGCCGAGCACTTCGACGGGGTCTTCGTCTCCAACTTCCTCGAGCACCTCTACGACCAGGAGGCGATCGCCGCCTTCCTGGAAAAGATGCGCGACGCGATGGAGAGCGGCGGCCGGATCGCGATCATGGGCCCGAACTACCGCTACTGCTCGAAGGAGTACTGGGACTGCGCCGACCACTACGTCGCCCTCACCCACCTGGCGATCGACGAGCACCTCTACGCGGCCGGCTTCGAGATCGAGCGGACGATCCCCCGTTACCTCCCCTATTCCTTCCGCGGCATCCTGCCGCCCTCGCCGAAACTCACCGAGATGTACCTGCGCATGCCGTTCGCCTGGAAGGTGCTCGGCAAGCAGTTCCTGGTGATCGGCCGCAAGCCGTAACCCGCGCCGCACCGTTTTACCCAGCACCTTCCCCGGTACTTTTGTGTTGGTGCCTTTAGAAGGGCCCGGATGATGTCCACGACTTCCCCTGACAAAGTGCTTGCCGCCGCGGCACCGACGGTGCCGCCCGCTGACGGACCGCTCGCCGTCCGGGTCAGGGACCTGCACAAGACGTTCCGCATCCCGACCCAGCGGGTCGATTCGCTGAAAGAGCGCGCCGTCCATCCGTTCGCCGCGCGGGACTACCGCGAGCTGCACGCGCTGAACGGCATCTCCTTCGAGATCAGGCAAGGGGAATTCTTCGGCATCGTCGGCCGTAACGGCAGCGGCAAGAGCACCCTGCTGAAGCTGCTGGCGAGCATCTACCGGGCCGACTCGGGGACGATCGAGCTCGCCGGTCGGCTGGCCCCCTTCATCGAGCTCGGCGTCGGCTTCAACCAGGAGCTGACCGCACGCGAAAACGTCCTTCTCAACGGGGTGATGATGGGCCTCACCCCGAAGGAGGTGCGCGCGCGCCAGGACGCGGTGATCGACTTCGCCGAACTGCACGACTTCGCCGACCTGAAGCTGAAGAATTACTCCTCCGGGATGCTGGTGCGGCTCGCCTTCTCGGTGATGCTGGAGGCCGACGCCGACGTGCTGTTGATCGACGAGGTGCTCGCCGTCGGCGACGCCGCCTTCCAGCAGAAGTGCGCCGACGCCTTCCATCAGATGAAGGCCGAAGGCAAGACGATCATCCTCGTCACCCACAGCATGGACGCGGTCGAGGAGTACTGCCACCGGGCGATGCTGCTTGCCGACGGCGAGATCCAGTTCCTCGGCACCCCGGCCGAGGCCGGACACGAGTACCTGAAGCGGAACTTCGAGGCGGGGATCGGCGAGGCCGGCCTCGGCGGCGGCGAGTCGGACGGGGTGAAACTGCTGACCTGCCGACTCGAGGACGAGGCGGGCGAGCCGGCGATGACCGTCGACAGCCGCGACGAGATCCGGGTCAAGGTCGAGCTGGAGCTACGGCGCGACGCCGACGCGATCCACGTCGGCTTCACCTTCGCCAGCGCCGACGACCTCGGCATCTTCGAATTCGGCGAGATGCTGACCCGCGAAGCCGGCTACGACCTCAGCGCGGGCAAACGGGTGACGGCGACGGCGACGGTGGAAAACCGTTTCGTCGACGGACGTTACTTCGTCCATTGCGGGATCCACAGCCCGAGCGGGATCGCCCTCTACGTGCACAAAGCGATGACCTTCGTCGTCTTCGGCGGCAAGGACTCGCGCGGGGTGATGTCGCTGAACCGCCATCTCGACGTCGAGATCGAGGACGCCGGATGAGCGCCGTCGAGCCGGTGGACGAGCTGCGGGTGGTTCAGGGACCGTCGGCGCTGGGCGGTGGCCGGCGACGTTTCTACGACCTGCTGCTGCTGATCTCGGTGACCGAATTCAAGCGCGTGTACTTCGGCACCGTGCTCGGATACCTGTGGTCGCTGTTGCGGCCGCTGATGATGTTCGGCGTCCTGCTCTTCGTCTTCACGCAGGTCTTCCACGTCGGCGGTGAACACGTCGAACACTTTGCCGTGATGCTGCTGATGGGGATCGTCCTCTACACCTTCTTCCAAGAAGCGACGACCAACTCGGTCACCTCGGTCGTCGCCCAGGAGGGCGTGGTGCGAAAGACGCAGTTCCCGCGCCTGGTGATCCCGATGTCCACGGTCGTCACCGCCTTCTTCAACTTCTGTCTCAACCTCGTGATCGTCGTCGTCTTCGTCTTCGCGCTCGGCGTAGATCCGGCCTGGACCTGGCTGCTCTTCCCGATCGTCGTCGCCTTCCTCTTCGCCCTCACGGCGGGGCTCAGCATGGCGCTCTCGGCGCTCTACGTCCGCTTCCGCGACGTCGCGATCATCTGGGTCGTGGTCGCCCAGGTGCTCTTCTACGGAACGCCGATCCTCTACCCGATCACGCTGAAGGAAAGTGAGACCTTCGAACGCCTGATGATGATCAGCCCGCTGGCGGTGATCTTCGAGCAGGCGCGGGTCTGGGTGCTGCACGAACCGGGGGCGCCGACCGCGGTCGAAGCCGCCCAAGGCTGGGCGGGCCTGCTCCCCGCGGCGGCGATCTTCTTCGGCGTGATCGCCTACGGCGCCTGGTACTTCAACCGAGAGGCGCCAAGGATCGCCGAGGCGCTCTAGCGCGCGTAAACTCGTTCGCTCATGGCTGATCCGATCAATTCGCTCGAGGCGCACGGCGTGGAGCGCTCGGCCGCCGAGCTGGAGGCCGAGATCGCCAAGCGCGACGAGGAGATCCTGCGGCTGCGTGATCTCCTGATCGCCCGCGACGCCGAACTCGGTGCCGTCAAGGGCCGGTTGAAGATCATCGAGGACCACTCGGAGCGGATGTCGCGACTGGTCGCCCGGATCCCGATCCCGGGCCTCGCCTGGATCGCCAGCGCCATCCTCCGGGTGCTGTCGGCGAGCGGCGGCCGTTAGACCGTTGGCGGCGCCCCGCTTCTCGATCGTCACGCCGGTCTACGAGACGCCCACCGACGTCCTCTGGCTGGCGATCGAGTCGGTCCTCGCGCAGACCTTCGACGACTGGGAGCTGTGCCTGGTCGACGACCGCTCGCCCTCGGCGCAGGTGCGCGAGCTGCTCGACCAGTGCGCGGCGATGGATCCGCGGGTGCGGGTCGAGCATCGGGCCGAGAACGGCGGCATCGTCGCCGCCTCGAACACGGCGCTGGCGATGGCGAAGGGTGAGTTCGTCGCCCTGCTCGACCACGACGACCGGCTCCACCCCGATGCGCTGGCGCTCGTCCACGAGGCGCTGCTCGGCGATCCCGAGGCCGACTACGTCTACACCGACGAAGACAAGATGACCGCGAAGGGCCACCACGCAGGGCCGTTCCTGAAGCCCGACTGGTCGCCGGAGCGGATGCGCACGCAGATGTACACCTGCCACCTGAGCGTGCTGCGGCGCGCGCTGGTCGAGGAGGTCGGCGGCTTCGACCCGGACTGCGAAGGAGCCCAGGATTGGGACCTGGTGCTGAAGGTGACCGAGCGGGCGCGCGCCGTCCTCCACGTGCCGCGGATCCTCTACCACTGGCGCGGGATCGAGGGCTCGACCGCGGCGGCGGTCGAAGAGGGCGGCGGCGAGGCGGCGAAGCCGTGGGCCTTCGAGGCGGGCACGCGGGCGATCGCCGCGCACTGCGAGCGAACCGGCGTACAGGCGACCGTGGCGCGCGACGCAGGTGACCCGGGCGTCTACCACCTGAACCCGGCGCTGCGCGAGGAACCGCTGGTCAGCGTCGTCATCCCGACCGCCGGGCAGAGCCGCGAAGTCCGCTACCAGCAGGTGAACCTGATCGGCCACTGCGTGCGCAGCATCGTCGCCGACTCGACCTACCGGAACTACGAGATCGTCGTCGTCGCCGACGAGGGCACGCCGGCCGAGGCAATCGCCGAGATCGAGGCGGCGGCAGGCGACCGCCTGCGCATCGTCCCCTACGACCGCCCGTTCAGCTTCGCGGAGAAGATCAACGTCGGCGCCGTCCATAGCCGCGGCGAGCACCTGCTCCTTCTCAACGACGACATCGAGGTGGCGACGCCGAACTGGATCGAGCGGATGGTGATGTACTCCTCGCTCGACGGCGTCGGCGCCGTCGGCGGCCTGCTGCTGCTCGAAGACGGCCGCATCCAGCACGCCGGCGTCGGCTTCGAGGGCGGCCTCCCCGGCCATCCTTACTACGGCTATCCCCGCGACGTGCCCGGCTACGCGAACGCGGTGCGGATCGCGCGTGACCTGCTGGCCGTCACCGGCGCCTGCCTGATGACCCGCCGCGAGCTCTTCGAGGAGGTCGGCGGCCTCAGCTCCACCTTCCCGGTCAACTACAACGACGTCGATTACTGCCTCAAGCAGGTGGAGCAGGGCCGCCGCGTCGTCTACGACCCGGACCTGGTGATGATCCACTTCGAGTCCTCCAGCCGCTCCTCCGACGTCGCCGAGTGGGAGAAGGCCCAGCTGCTCCACCGCTGGGCCGGCCTGACCACGAGCAACCGCTTCGGCAACCCCTACCTCAAGAACGAGATACCTCGCGCCGCCTCCGCCTTCCTCTGGGCGAAGCGCCGCAAGCTCCGCCCCCGCCGCCGCCGGCCGGCTGCCGCGCGGGCGTAGATCACTCGGCCTCCCCCCCCGTTCGCCATTCTTTCGGCAAAATTCTCTACATTTTTGGTTGTAATCTTTCTCTAATCTTTCGGCTAATATCTCTACAATGATTCGGCTAAGCGCCGCTAAACCACTGATAGAGCCAAACAATGAGTTACAGCCCGAGAGTAGCCGACGCTGAACTCCAAAAGCGACTTGAATCTTCTGGCGCGGTCCTTGTGGAAGGCCCCAAGGCCTGCGGCAAGACGGAAACCGCGAGGCGGCAGGCCGCGAGCGAGGTGCTGCTCGACGTCGACGCGGCGGCGAGGCGCGCCGTCGAGGTGGATCCGGGCCTGATCCTCACCGGTGAGACGCCCCGGCTCATCGACGAGTGGCAGATCGAACCGGTGATCTGGGACCACGTACGTCGCGAGATCGACAACCGCGGCGAGCCGGGCCAGTTCATCCTCGCCGGGTCCGCGCAGCCGGCCGACGACGCGACCCGCCATACCGGGGCGGGCCGCATCAGTCGTCTGCGGATGCGCCCCATGTCACTCCAGGAGCTCGACCTCAGCGGTGGGCAGATATCCCTGGCCGAGCTGCTCGGCGGCGGCAAGGCAGAGGTAGGGCGCCCGGGTCTCGAACTGCGCGACGTCGCCGAGGCCATCTGCCGCGGGGGCTGGCCAGGGTTCCGACGTCTCGACCTCGACCCGGCGCTGCGTGGCGTGCGCGACTACCTGGACGAGGTGGTCCGCGCCGACCTGAATACGATCGCGCCGCGGCACCGACCACGGCGGGTGATGCGCCTGCTGCGTAGCCTCGCCCGCAACCTGGCCACCACCGTCACGGCGACCACCCTGGCGGCCGACGCCGGCGAGCCGGGCGACCCGGTCACCTCGGCGACCGTCGCTGAGTACCTGGAATCCCTGAGCCGCCTGTTCATCATCGAGGAGCAGCCTGCCTGGCGCCCTCACCTGAGGTCGCGCTACACCCTGCGCAAAGCTCCGAAGCGCCACTTCGTCGATCCCTCGTTGGCGGCAGCGGCGCTGCGTGCAAACCCGAAGTCACTGATGGGCGACCTCAACACCCTCGGGTTCTTCTTCGAGTCGATGGCCATCCGCGACCTCCGGATCTATGCGCAGCCGCTGGAAGGCGAGGTCGAGCATTATCGCGACTCGAACGGGCTCGAGATCGACGCGATCGTCAGCTGCCAGGACGGAAGATGGGGCGCCTTCGAGGTCAAGCTGGGCGGCGACGCCGCGGTCGAGGAGGCGGCGGCTTCCCTGCGCAAGTTCGCCGGCCAGATCGACACCGCGCGCTCCGGCAAACCATCCGTGCTGGCCGTCCTGACCGCGACCGGCTACGGATACGTGCGCCCGGACGGGGTGCAGGTGATCCCGATCGGCGCCCTCGGCCCCTGAACCTCGCCGCCTCGAACTCAGGCGGTGATCGTCGCGCAGAGGACGGCACGGGCGGCGACGGCGAGGTCGTCGTCGCGGGCCGGGCCGAGGTTGTAGGAGGCGTCGGCGGCGTCGGCGGCGCTCACGCGGCGCCAGCCCTCGGGGGAGTGGAGGAAGACGGTCTCCTCGCGGGGGGCGACTCCGGCGCGGGCGAAGAGGTCGTCGACCTCGGCGCGGTCGAGCTGCCGCAGCCAGCCGAGGTCTTCGCGGCGCCCGAACGGGACGCTGACATGGACCCGCCCGCCGGGCTTGGTCACGCGGAGGAGCTCGCGCAGGGCCGCGGCGGCCTCGGCCTGCGGGTCGGCGGCGCGCGGCGTGGTGGCACCGTAGATGGCGGTGTCCATGCCGACGTGCTCGAGGGTGGAGAGGCAGATGACCTCGTCGAACCAGTGGTCGCGCAGCGGCAGCTGGCGGAGGTCGGCATAGAGGTAGGAGACGCCGAGCTCGGTGAAGGCGACCGGCTCCGGCGCGAGGGTCACGATCGTGAGCTCGTCGGCCGCGTCGAGCAGCGGTTCGATGACGTGGCGATGGTTCATCACCGAGCCGGCATCGAGGACGCGGCCGCGCGGACGGCGGGAGAAGAGCCAGGGGTACTCGACGACGCGCTCGTCGAAGCCCGCGCCGAGGCCCGCCGGGAGGTCGCCCTCGGCGGCGAAGAGGGCGCGCCACTGCTCCTCGACGAGGAGGGAGCCGATCAAGGCCCGCTGCGAGGCGAGGTAAGCGAGCGTGTTGGGCTCGACCGGTGGGAAGCGCCGCGCCCAGACGCGCCCGAGACGCCGCCGGGGCGGCATCATCCGCTCCCAGGCCGGCGCCGACCCGTCAACCGGCTCCAGGCGCAGGGTGGTCAGCGGCGGATCGAGTTCGTCCACCGCGAGGACCAGCTGGCCGGGGTCCTCGGGCAGCTCGACCTGGGCTCCGCGGGCGCGCAGTCCTTCGGCCCGCCAGCCGTCGATCACGGCAACCGGATCTTCGCCCGCCTCGCGCAGCTTCCGCGGATCGAACTCGACGATGGTGGGTGACACGGGTGCAGCATAGGCTTCACCGAATGAGCGAGGAGAAGCTCACCGCCGCGCAGGTCCGGGCCGTCTACGAGGAGGTCCTGGGACGGGAGCCGGCGGACGCGGAGGTGACCGAGCAGCTCGGCCTGCCCGACCTGCGGGCGATGCTCCGACTGGCGCTCGACTCGGCCGAGTTCCAGGATCACTTCGACAAGGCCGTCGCCACCGCGATCGCCCGCAAACCCGCCGTCGTCAACATCTTCCATCCGGACCTGGCGCCTTACGCGCTGCCGCCCGGGACTCGCTCCCCGGACGGGATCGCGATCGTCGGCCGCGACGGCATGCTGCACCTTTGCGGTGGAACCAACGCGATCCTCGACCAATACGTCGGTGAGTTCGAGCTGGCGCCGGACTGGCTCGATCAGTGGCGCGAGATCGTGCTCGCCAGGCGCGGCGAGATGCAGGCGATGGGCGTGGCCAACGCCCTTCTCGTGGTCCCTGACAAGCTCGCCGTCTACGAGGAGCGCTACCCCGAGCCGCTGGAGAAGATCGGCCCGCGGCCGGTCGAGCGGTTGCTCGGCGTGCCCGAGCTGGAACTGTCCTACCCGCTCGCCGAGCTGCGCGCGACCGCCGCCGACGAGGACGTGTACCTGCCCACCGACACCCACCTCACCTTCCGCGGCAACGAGCTCCTCTTCCGCACCTTGATCGAGCCGCTCGCCATCGCCGCCGCGAGCCTGCCCGACTTCGCCGCGATGCCTTTGCGCTCCTATCCGATCTTCGGCGATCTGGGCGAAAAGTTCGACCCGCGGATCGTCAGCATCGTCAGCGAGCCGAATACCCTTGGCGCGGCGGAGATCGTCGAGGACAACCGGGCCGAGATCGAAGCGGTCGGCGGCCATATCGGCAGTCGCCGCGTCTTCCGCAACGACGCCGCCCCCGACCGCCGGGTCGCGGTCCTCTTCGGCGACTCCTTCGGCTTCTCGACGGCCTATTACCAGGGCGTCTCCTGGTTCATGGCGCAGGTCTTCCGCGAGGTCCACTTCGTCTGGGTGCCCTTCGGCTGGGACCCGGACTACGCCCGGGAGGTCGGCGCCGAGGCGGTCCTGATCCAAGGTGCCGAGCGGTTCGTCGCCCGCGTCCCCCGCCCGCGCTCGGAGGTCGCCGCCCTTGCCGAGGAGACCCTGCGGCGCAAACAGGCGATCGGGCTCGAGGCCGTCTCCGACTGAGCGAACCTCGGCTCCCGGGGCATCTCACTAGACTCCTGCCGCATGCACGACGACGCCGCCCGGCGCGCCGAAGAGGCGATCGCCAAGCAGGCGAAGTGGCACCACCGGATCGAAGTAGCGCCCGGTGTCGTGACGCCCGGCCTGCAGCAGACCGAGGATCTCCTGGCCCAGATCGGCATGCCCGACGACCTTTCGGGCATGCGGGTCCTCGACATCGGCGCCCGCGACGGGTTCTTCACCTTCGAGGCGGAAAAACGCGGCGCCGCCGAGGTGGTGGCGCTCGACAACGAGCCACCCCATCACACCGGCTTCGCGATCGCCGCCGAGCTGCTCGGTTCGAAGGCCACCTACGTCACCGAGAACGTCTACGCGCTCGACCAGGATCGCTTCGGCCGCTTCGACCTCGTCCTCTTCCTCGGCGTGATCTACCACCTGCGTCATCCGCTGCTGGCCCTCGACCGCATCCACGACGTCACCGCCGACGACGGCCTGATGCTGATCGAGACGCACATGATCGACGAAGGCCTGGTCGACGGCGAGGGCAACTGGGGGAAGCTGGCCGACTTCAGCCCCGAGCTGGCGGCGCTGCCGATCGCCCAGTACTACCCCGGCGACATGCTGGGCAGCGACCCGACCTCGCAGTGGGCCCCCAACCGCGTCGGCCTCGAAGGCTGGCTGCGCGGCGCCGGCTTCGAACCGCTGAGCACCTGGCAGGTCGCCTTCCGCGGTGGCGCCGTCGCCCGGCGGCTGCCGCTCGGCGTCAACGGCGAGCGCGCGGTCGACGAGGCGGCCAGTTGGGACATGACTACCTGGACCGTCGAACAGTCGACCACGATCGGCCGCTGAAGCCGCCGTCGGCGCGCCCGTGAACATCTGCACCATCATCGCCAGGAACTACCTGGCCCAGGCCAGGGTCCTGACGCGATCCTTCAAGGAGGTCCATCCCGAGGGCAACTGCACCGTCCTCGTGATCGACGATCCCAGCGGCTACATCGACCCCGCCAAGGAGCAGTTCGAGCTGCTGACGCTCTACGACATCGGCCTTCCCGACGTCGAGCGGATGGCCGCCTTCTACGACATCATGGAGCTTTCCACCGCGGTCAAGCCGTGGCTGCTGCAGACGCTGCTGGCGCGCCCCGGGGTCGACTCGGTCTCCTACCTCGACCCCGACATCCAGGTCTTCGCCCCGCTGACGAAGATCGAGGAAGAGGCGAAACGCCATGGGATGGTGCTCACCCCGCACTTCACCACGCCGCTGCCGCGCGACGAACTCAAGCCGAGCGAAGAGGACATCCTGCTGGCGGGCGTCTACAACCTCGGCTTCATCGGACTGGGCGAAGGGGAGATCGCCGACCAGCTGCTCCACTGGTGGTCGGAGCGCCTGGAGAGCGACTGCATCAACGAGCCGGCCGAGGGCTACTTCGTCGACCAGCGCTGGATCGACCTCGCCCCCAGCTTCTGGCCCGACCTCTACCTGCTGCGGGAGACGACCTACAACATCGCCTATTGGAACCTGCCGACGCGCACCCTGGAAACCGACGGGCCCGGGTACAGGGTGGATGGAGAGCCGCTGCGCTTCTTCCACTACAGCGGGTATGACCCGCGCCGGCCGCGCGAACTGAGCAAGCACCAGAACCGAGTCCGGATGACGAGCCACCCGGCCTTGATGCGGATCTGCGACGAGTACGGGGCGCTGCTGAAGGAGGCCGGCTACGAGGAGGCCGCGACCTGGCCCTACGGCTGGGAGGAAACCGCCGACGGCCTGAAGATCGGTAAGACGGTACGCGGCCTCTTCCGCGAGAGCATCGAGGACGAAAAGTTCACCGACTCGCTGTTCGATCCCGCCGGCGCGGCGAAATTCAGGCGCAACCTGACCGAGACCGTGGCGGGCACCGACGAGCACCGGATCGGCCGCTTCGCCGCCCAGGTCTGGGAGGAGCGCGACGATCTGCGCAGCGCCTATCCCGATATCGACGGCCCCGACGCCGCGGGCTTCGTCCGCTGGCTGCACGAGTTCGGCCGCGAGACGGGGGCGCCCCAGGAGCTGTTGACCCCCGAGGGACCGAACGGGCGCCCGGTCGACGCCGCGCCGCGCCCCGCGGCTCCGGTCACGACCGCGGCGGTGCCGCCCAAGGCGGGCGTGAACGTGGTCGGCTATCTGAGCTCGGAGCGCGGGGTAGGCGAGGTGGCGCGCCAGATGCTCGCCGCACTGCATTCCCGCGGGATCGCCGCGACCGGGATCGACGCCCCGGCCGAGCTCGACAAGATCGAGAAGGAGCTGGCCAAGGTCAGACCGGCCGACCACCCTTACGACTACAACCTGATCTGCGTCAACGCCGACATGACGCCCGCCATCACCGCCGGGCTCGGCCGCTCCTTCTTCGCCGGCCGGCGCACCGCCGGGCTCTGGTTCTGGGAGGTCTCCGAGTTCCCCGACTACTGGCGGCGCTCCTTCGACGAGGTCGACGAAGTCTGGGTGGCGACCGAGCACATCGCCGACGCCCTGCGCTCGCTGACCGAGAAGCCGGTGCGGACGGTCCGCGTTCCCCTCACCCCCGGCCCGGTCGGCGAGATGACCCGCGCCGAGCTCGGCCTGCCGGAGGGCTTCTGCTTCCTCTTCGTCTTCGACTACCGCAGCGTCTTCCGCCGCAAGAACCCGCTCGGGCTCGTCGAGGCCTTCAAGCAGGCGTTCGAGCCAGGTGAGGGCCCCGCGCTGGTGATCAAGTCGATCTGCGGCGACGAATTCCCGGCCGACCGCGCCGAACTGGTCGAGGCGATCGCCGACCGTCCGGAAATCCAGCTGATCGAGGACACCGTCTCGGTCGAGGCGAAGAACGCGATGATCGCCAACTGCGACTGCTACGTCTCCCTGCACCGCTCCGAGGGCCTCGGCCTGACGATGGCCGAAGCGATGTACTTCGGCCGGCCGGTGATCGCCACCGCCTACTCCGGCAATCTCGACTTCATGACCGAGGCGAACAGCTTCCTCGTTCCCTACAGCCCCGCGAAGATCGGCCCGAACGCCGAGCCCTATCCGCCCCAGGGCGAGTGGGCCGAGCCGGACCTCGCCGCCGCAGTGGCGATGATGAGGGCGGTCGTCGCCGACCCGGAGGCCGCCGCGGCGAAGGCGCGCCGGGCCGCGATCGACATCCGCCATACGCACTCGCCCGAGGCCGCCGCCGCCTCGATCGAGGCCCGGGTCGCCGAAGGCCGCACCGACGAGATGATCGAGCGTCTCAGCGTCCTCAAGTCGCCGCAGGGCGACCATCTCCGTCATCTGGTCGACCTCGGCGGGCCGCCGGTCGACCGCGAGTCGAAACAGGTCAAAGACACGGCGAAACGCGCCTACCTGCGTCTCCTGCGGCCCTACATCGCCTATCAGGCCGAGGTCAACGCGCGTGGAGCCGACGCGCTCGACGAGCTCACCGGCCTGATCCGCGATCAGCTCGTCGATGCCCTATCGCTGGACCAGCGCCTCCACAGTCGGGTCGCCGAGCTGGAACAGCAGCTCGCCGAGCAGGCAGCCGCCCTGCGCGCCCTCGAAGCGCGCGACCCCACCGACGACAGTTAGGCCCGCCTAGGCGGTCGAGACCGGGCTGCCTTCTTTGAGCAGCGCCAGGTCGGCGTCGATCATCAGCTTGACCAGCTGCTCGAAGTCGACGCTCCGCTCCCAACCGAGCTCCTCGCGCGCCTTGGTCGGGTCGGCGATCAGCAGGTCGACCTCGGCCGGGCGCATGAACTTCGGGTCTTCGCGCACGTAGTTGGTCGGGTCGAGGCCGAGGTAGTTGAAGGAGATGTCGACCAGTTCGCCGACCGAGTGGGTCTCGCCGGTGCCGACGACGTAGTCGTCGGGCTCGTCCTGTTGCAGCATCCGCCACATCGCGTCGACGAAGTCCGGCGCGTAGCCCCAGTCGCGGCGCGCCTCGAGGTTGCCGAGCGCCAGCTCGTCGGCGAGGCCGAGCTTGATCGCCGCCGCCGTGTGGGTGATCTTGCGGGTGACGAACTCGAGGCTGCGGCGGGGGCTCTCGTGGTTGAAGAGGATCCCCGAGCAGGCGTAGAGCCCGTAGCTCTCGCGGTAGTTGACGGTGATGAAGTGGGCATAGACCTTCGCCACCCCGTAGGGGCTGCGCGGGTAGAACGGGGTCATCTCGTTCTGCGGCGTCTCCCGCACCTTGCCGAACATCTCGCTCGAGGAGGCCTGGTAGAACCGGGCCTCGGGGCGGGATTCGCGCATCGCCTCGAGCATCCG